>Ga0116224_10000173_pt1 | contig 56623 bp, 52 predicted proteins | sample Sb_taG_9_FD_89699 | JGI IMG/M metagenome (GOLD analysis project Ga0116224, IMG submission 89699) | Peat soil microbial communities from Weissenstadt, Germany - Sb_50d_b_LC metaG | ecosystem: Environmental > Terrestrial > Soil > Wetlands > Peat | place: Germany: Weissenstadt | collected 2010-09-21 | reverse complement strand
CGGCTCGCTCTATCGCGGGATCGACGCGGTCGCCGAGACCGACTACTCCGGCTGGTATGACTATCCACAGGACACACCCTCACAGCAGGACGCGATGATGCGCGCACGGCTTGCAGCGATGCAGCGCACGTTCGCCGGCAAGGTATTGATGATCAGTGAGTTCGGTGCCGAATCGAACACACTCAACCCCGCCGGCAGTCCCGGCAGCTACGGCTTTCAGTCACGCCTGCTCGCGCGTCACATAGCGGTCTATGAGAGCGACCCGGAGCTCAGCGGGATGCTGATCTGGGACCTGCGCGACTACCCGCTGACCCCCACCTTCGAGGGCGGCTCGATTCACGCAAAGCTGCCACACGTGAAGCTAATCGAAGGGCTCAACCAGAAGGGCCTCTTCACCTACGAGGGCAGCCCCAAGCCCGCTGTCGGCATGGTCGCGCGGTTGTTCAATGCGCTGCCCGGCGTGTAGTGACGCACAGCAGTCGCTCCACCAGCGCAAGCGGCCGGTGGGGGCATGGTTTCGCCCCTCTACCGGTTTCCCCGCGCGATCTTGCGTAGGTCGATCGTCGCGTCATAGAGCTTCGCGTCGACCCCCTCCTCCAAGGCGACCTCACGTAGCGGGCGACCGGAGTCGGTGGCCTTCTTGACGATCGTCGTGCCCTTGTCGTAGCCGATCACGCCGTTCAGCGCGGTGGCGGCGGCGAGCGTCGCTCCCGCCGAGGCGGCGGTGCCCTCCTTGTTCGCCTCGATACCGTCAACGCACTTCTCGGCGAACACGCGTGAGGCACTGGACAGGAGGTGCAGCGACTGGAGCAGGTTGCGCGCGATCAGGGGGATGCGGACGTTGAGCTCGAACTGGCCCTGCATACCGCCGACGGTGATAGCCGTGTCGTTGCCGATCACTTGCGCGGAGACCTGTAGGACAACCTCCGGGATCACCGGGTTGACCTTGCCGGGCATGATCGAGGAGCCCTTCTGTAGCTCGGGAAGGAACAGCTCGCCGATGCCCGCGCGCGGACCGGAGCCCATCAACGCGAGGTCGCCGGCGATCTTTGTGAGGGAGACCGCCAGGATCTTCAGCGCACCGGAGAGCTCGACAAGCGCGTCGCGGTTGCCTTGCGCCTCGAACGGGTCGAGCGGCGCGGCGATCTGCTTGAGGCCAGACTCGCGCTTCAGGCGCGCGCGCACCTTTTCGGCAAAGCGCGGATGTGTGTTCAGGCCGGTGCCGGTGGCGGTCCCGCCGAGCGGTATCTGCCCGACATGCACAAGCGTGGCCTGCACGCGCTCCTGCCCGAGCGTCATCTGCGCGGCGTAGCCTGAGAACTCTTGGCCCAAGGTGACCGGCACCGCGTCCATCAGGTGGGTACGCCCGGCCTTGACGACGTTCTGGAAGCTCTTTGCCTTCTTGGCAAAGGCACGCTCCAAAAGCTTCAAAGCGGGCAGTAGCTCGTTCTGGGCGATGTCGAGCGCGGCGAGATGGACAGCCGAGGGGAAGACGTCGTTGGAGGACTGCCCCATGTTGACATGATCGTTGGGGTGCACATTGTCGCCCGCCAAGGCAGCGATGACCTCATTGACGTTGGTGTTCGTGGAGGTGCCCGAGCCGGTCTGAAATACGTCGATCGGGAACTGCCCGTCGTGCCGGCCGGCGGCGATCTCCGCGGCGGCCTTCGAGATCAGCCCGGCGCGGCGTTTGTCGAGCAGCCCCAGTTCCCCGTTGACGACCGCCGCGGCGCCCTTCACGCGCGCCAGCCAGCGCACGACCGACGCTGGCACCGTCTCACCCGATATCGGGAAGTTCTCAACGGCCTTGGCGGTCTCGCCACCCCATAGCTGCTTGTCCGGCATTTTTGCTCTCCTTTGTCGCTGCTGGCGAGGAGAAACCCTATCCGCAGAACGCTGCCAGCTCCCGCGCCAGCCCAACCGGGTCATCGTAGGCCAGCAGGAAGCCGGTGCTCGCGAGCACGCGCAGCTGTCCATCGGACAGCAGCCGCAACGCCTCTTCCGCCCCCGCGAGCGGGTACAGCGGGTCGTGGTCGGCCCATAGCAACAGCACAGGCATATCGAGGCGCGTATAGAGGTCGAGCAGGTGGGCCTGCGCGCCACGCGGCCATGTCCGCGCGCACTTTGCCCACGAGCGCGCGAGACTCGAGTTGCCGGGGACGTCGGCAAAGGCGTGACGCACGAGGTCGCAAGCCGCGGGGTTTGCGCGGACTGACAGACGCAGGCCACGCTCGGGGGTGAAGAGGGCACGGGTGCCGTGAGAGAGCAGGCGATCGAGCCCAGGGACAGCCGCGGCGCGTGTCGTCGCACGCCAAGCCATGCGCAGCCCCGCATGCTCCGGTGGCATGTGAAGGCGGTTGGACATCAGCACCAGTCGTCCCGGGCGGATGCGACCGGTGAGGGCTGCATGCAGGAGGATCTCTGCGCCGGCGTCGTGCCCACCGATCAGGGGCCTGGGTCCGAGCACCTCGGCGGCAAACCCCCCGAGAACCTCGGCGAACCAGTCGAGCGTATAGGGATGGCGTGGGCGGTCCTCGGAGTCCCCATGCAGCGGCAGGTCGGGTAGCACCACGCGGAAGCGGTCTGAGAGCTGCTCGACCACAGGCTCCCACTCCTTGTGAGAGAGCAGCCCGGAGTGCACCAGCGCGAGCGGCGGGCCGGCACCGAACTCTCGGTAGGCCACGCGCGCGCCATCGGGGTGGTGGTAGAGGCGAAGCCTCATAGTGGCATCGTAAGGACCCGCGGGAGGCCCCACCTACAATTGGCCGCCCGTGACCCCTCCATCGCCAAACTCTCTGATCCCACGCCGCGAGGTCGATCCTCGTCAGGAGCTGGGAGCGCTCGAGCTCGAAGTGCTGGAGCGCTGGAAAGAGCGCGACGTGTTTGCAGAGTCGCTGCGCCTGCGGGCGGACGCCAAGCAGTGGGTCTTCTACGAGGGCCCCCCGACCGCGAACGGTCCGCCGGGCTCGCATCACGTGCTCTCGCGCGTGTTCAAGGACATCTACCCGCGGTTTCAGACGATGCGCGGCCATCGCGTGGAGCGCAAGGGCGGTTGGGACTGCCACGGACTGCCGGTCGAGATCGCCGTCGAACAGGAGCTGGGGATCAAATCGAAGGCGGAAGTCGAGGAGTATGGGATCGGCGAGTTCAATGCGCGCTGCCGCGAGTCGGTCTTCACATACCTGGAGGAGTGGAACAGGCTGACCGAGCGGATCGGCTTCTGGCTTGACCTCGACGACGCCTACCGCACACTGGACGAGAGCTACATCGAGTCGGTCTGGTGGGCGCTGTCGCAGATCGATCGCCGCGGGCTGCTCTATGAAGGCCACAAGGTAAGCCCGTACTGCCCGCGCTGCGAGACGACGCTGTCCTCGCACGAGGTCGCGCAGGGCTACAAAGACGTCGTCGATCCAAGCGTCTACCTGCAGCTGCCAGTCACAAACGACCGCGGAGCGGACAGCGAAGACAAGCTGCTGGTGTGGACGACGACGCCGTGGACGCTGCCCGGAAACGTGGCGCTCGTGGTGTCCCCCACGGCTAGCTACGCGCGCGCTCGCCTCGGCGACGAGCACTTCGTGCTCGTGTCAGATCGTGTCGCCGCGGTGCTGGGCGAACAGGCGGAAGTGGTCGAGCACTTCAGCGGCGAGGAGCTGGTGGAGCGCTACGGCAGCTACCGCGGCCCGATCTTCACGCTCAACGATCGCATGCCGGGCGGCTCGGAGATCCTCGCGGATGACTTCGTCACGACCGAGGAAGGCACGGGCATCGTGCATCTGGCGCCGGCGTTTGGCGAGGACGACTACCGCGTGGCGGCGGCGGCGGGAATCTTCCGGGGCGACGAACCGCACACGCTGTATAACCCGGTCAGGCCGGACGGCACCTACGACGCTCGCGTGAGTGACCGCGACGGCAACTCGTGGGAGGGCCGCTTCGTCAAGGACCCGGAGCTGACGAAAGAGCTGATCGCAGACCTCGACGCGCGCGGGCTGCTGCTGCGGGTGGAGGATTACGAGCACTCCTACCCCCACTGCTGGCGCTGCGGCACGCCGCTCTTGTACTACGCGAAACCGTCGTGGTACATCGCGACGACGAAGCTCCGCGACGAGCTGCTCGCGGCGAACGAGACGGTGGAGTGGTACCCGCCGCATGTCAAGCATGGGCGGTTCGGGGACTGGCTCCAGAACAACGTCGACTGGGCGCTCTCACGCGAGCGCTATTGGGGCACGCCGCTGCCGGTGTGGCGCTGTGGCAGGAGCCACGTGCACGTGGTGGGCTCGTTCGGTGAGCTCGCCGACCTCGCGCAACTGCCGGACGGCGGCTTGGAGGACCACCATCGCCCGTTCGTCGACGAGGTCGAGTTCCCGTGCACCGAACATGGCTGCGAGCAGCCGATGCGACGTGTGCCGGAGGTGATCGACGTGTGGTTTGACTCCGGCGCAATGCCCTTCGCCCAACACCACTTCCCCTTCGAGCATTCCGACGTCTTGGAGCAACGTTTCCCCGCGGACTTCATCTGCGAGGCCCAGGATCAGACGCGCGGTTGGTTCTACTCGTTGCTCGCGGTCGCGACATTGCTTGGCCAAGAGACGCCCTTCGACCATCAGGCGCCGTACCGGAACGTTGTCTGCCTCGGATTGATCCTCGACGAGGACGGGCAGAAGATGTCGAAGTCCAAGGGCAACGCCGTCGAGCCGTGGCAGGTGCTGGACAAGTACGGGGCCGATGCCTTCCGCTGGTACTTCTTCACTTCGAAGCAGCCATGGGATGGATATCGCTTCTCTGAGGAGACGATCGGCGAGGGAGTGCGGCTGTTTTTGAAGCAGCTGTGGTCTACGTACTTCTTTTATGTCCTCTACGCGCGCACCTGCGCGGATCAGCTGAGCTCGGCGGAGACAGCAGCAAGCCCGGAGAACGCCCTTGACAGATGGGCGCTGTCACGCACAGCCGGCACAGCCGAGTTGGTCGCCGAGCGCTTGGACGCCTACGACGCGACGACAGCCGGAAGAGCGATCGCGGAGCTCGTGGACGAGCTGTCGAATTGGTATGTCCGCCGCTCGCGCAGGCGCTTCTGGGACGGCGACCACGCTGCTTTCGCCACGCTGCGAGAGTGTCTGCTGACGGTCGCAAAGCTGCTGGCACCTTTCTGCCCGTTCATCGCCGATGAGATCTACGACAATCTCGACGGCTCACTGGCGAGCGTGCACCTGTGCGACTTTCCCGCGGGCGACGCCCTGCCGGTGCGCGACGAGCAGTTGGAGGAGGCGATGGCGGTCGCGAGAGAGACAGTGCGTCTGGGGTTGGCCGCGCGCGGCAAGGCCAAGATCAAGGTGCGCCAGCCGCTGGGCGAGGCTGTCGTGGTGGCGGACGGCCGCGAGCGTGCGGCGATCGAACGGCTGGCGGACATCGTGCGCGAAGAGCTGAACGTCGGGCGCGTGCGCTTTGTGGCGGCCGCGGAGGAGCTGGGCAGTTACGAAATCAAGGCCAATTACAGGACGCTGGGACCGGTGTTCGGCAAGGACATGCCGTTGGCGGCCGAGGCGATCGCGGCGCTGGACCCAGCGCGGGTGGCCGCGGCCGTGCGTGAAGGGGATCTGGTCCATGGCGGTGACAGCAGCCGCGATGGTCGCGGTGAGGGTGGTCACGACAACCAGAGCGGCGGAATCGGGATAACGGTCGCAGGTCGCGAGCACATGCTCTCAGCCGAGGATGTGATCCTCACGATGCGCGCGCCTGAGGGCTACAGCGTCGAGCGCGAGGGCGCCCATGCGGTCGCGCTGGACCTGGCGATCGACGACGACCTACGCCAGGAGGGCCACGCCCGCGAGATCGTCCACACGGTGCAAAACGCGCGCAAGACTGCTGGCCTACAGGTCGAGGACCGCATCGAGCTCGCCCTCGCGGGCGACCCTGCCCTCATCGCGGCGGCGGGCGCCCACCATGAGTACTTGGTCGGAGAGACGCTCGCGATCAAGCTGCTGCTGGGCGACGACACGGCGGCCGCCGCGATGGACTATTCAGAGCAAACCAAGGTCGACAGCCTGGAGCTGGCCATCGCTCTGCGTCGGGTAGAGCGCAGCTGAGCCTATCGGCGCCGCCCCGCCGCGCGGTCAGATCACCGCCGATCAGGCAGTCGCCAGGGCGGGCTCGAGCTCCGCCTCGAGCTTCTTCTTCGGGTAGGCCCCGATCACGGTCTTGACGGGTGATCCACCCTTGAAGAGGATCATCGTCGGGATCGACAGCACCTGGAAGCGGGCCGCGGTCTGCGGGTTCTCGTCGATGTCGAGCTTGACGATCCGCAGGTCCGGGCGCTCGGAGGCAATCTCCTCGAGCACGGGGGCGACGACGCGGCAGGGACCGCACCAGGGCGCCCAGAAGTCGACGAGCACAGGGCCCTCAGCCTCGATGACCTCGGCGTCGAAGTTGGTGTCGGTAACTTGGTTCAGAGTGCCTGCCATGGGGTCTCCCTTGATCGCTTGCCTCCCTAACTATACAAAGTGTAGTGCCTATCTCGGAGAAGCACGGCAAACGCACCGGTCAACCGTCAGTGGATCGTGACGACCCAGCCTTCCGAGTTACGGACGATCGGAGGGTGGATGCCCGTCAACGCCGTGAACAGATGCGGGGAGATGTAGACCTCGATGAACGCCGCGACCACCAGGATCGGCACCGCTGCGGCAACGGTCACAAACGTCGCGGCAAGCAACTGCTCCCACTCCCCACGGCGGCTGGCGATGATCCAGGCAGCCAGCGGCAGGAACAGCGCGACCAGCTCGGGGATTGCGTGCGGGAGCACGCCCAGCAGCAGCAGCGCGGGCGAGACCCGCAGGAAGTGCGACACGCCGGCGAGGGTATGTCCGATCAAGTATGCCTGCGCGCTGAGCGAGAAGGTGGTCGCACAGACGACAAACGCAATCGCGATACGCCCGCCGTGTTCATGCACCCAGCGCGAGAGCCCGTGGTGATGCTCCGCCTGCAACGGCAACGAGCTGCCCGCGATGAACCCAGCGACGCACGCCATCGCGTGCAGGGCAAGCACAAGCATGTTGCTGCGTAGAACGTTGAGGACGTTGGCGCCGTTGCCTACCGCGAACGGCGGCTGCAGGGTGATGACCTGCTGATAGCCGCCATCCAGCGAGGCAACGAGCAAGACGGCGAGGAGCAGGCCGGTCGCGGCCACGGCCGAGCCGGCAACCCATCGCCCGAACACGGCGCCGGGAGCTCGCTGCCACGCGCGCAACGTCGCGCGAGTGTGGCGCACGCCGTGGGCGAACGCATAGGCCGAGGCGTCCATCGCCTCTGCATCGGCCGGCGAGCGCTTTACCTGAAGCGCAGTAGCGGCACGAGCCACATCGCCTCGGCGGCGATCCGCCACGACATCTTGCTCTGCCCCCGCTGCCGGTCACGGAAGACGATCGGAACCTCGACCACGCTAAAGCTGGCACGAACGGCGCGGTAGGTGAGCTCGACCTGGAAGGCATAACCCTGGGAGCGCACGGTGTCGAAGTCGATCGCTTCGAGCACCTCGCGGCGAAAGCACTTAAAACCGCCGGTCAGATCGCGCACATGCAGGCCAAGCACGAGGCGCGCATAAGTCGAGCCGCCCTCGCTGACGAAGCGCCGCAACAACCCCCAGTCGGTCACACCGCCACCCGGCACGTAGCGTGAGCCCAGCGCCAGATCGGCGTCACCGTGGACTGCCTGCAGCAGACGGGCAAGATCGGCGGGGTCGTGGGAGAAGTCGGAGTCCATCTCCATCACATACCCGGCGCCGTGGTCGAGGGCGTGGCGGAAGCCGGCGAGATAGGCCGGGCCGATGCCTTCCTTCTCGCTGCGATGGAGCACTTCCACCCAGCCGTGCTGAGCCGCAAGACGATCGGCGATCTCACCCGTGCCGTCGGGCGAGCCATCGTCGACGACAAGCACGCGAAAGCCCTCGGGCGCCGCGCTAGCAAGTACCTCGCCCGCGGCGAGGACGATGGCCTCGACGTTCTCGGCCTCGTTGTAGGTCGGGAGGATGAGCCACGCCGCGCCGGTCATAAGTCGCCGTACCCTACATAGCAGTGAAGTTGTCCAACGCTGCAATCGCCGACGCTTTCGAGGAACTGGGAGATCTGTACGAGCTGGACGGAGCGATCGTCCACCGTGTGCTGGCCTACCGCAACGCGGCCAAGGCGGTGCGCGAGGCATCCGTGTCCGTCGCGGCGCTGGCGCGCGAGAATCGCGCGACCGAGCTGGCAGGGATCGGCAAGACGCTGCAGGAGAAGATCCAGACGCTGGACCGGACCGGGACGATCCCAGCGACGGAGAAGCTGAGGGCGAAGTTCCCGCCCGGGCTGGTCGAGATCACCAGGCTTCCGGGCCTCGGGCCGAAGCGTGCGCGGCTGCTGCATGTGGAGCTCGGCATCGACTCGTTCCAAGCGCTGCGCGCGGCGGCCGAGAACCAGAAGTTGCGGGGCATACGGGGACTCGGGCCCAAGTTCGAGACGAGCGTGCTCGCGGCGCTGGAGACCATGGAGGCCCAGCCCAGCGGCCACGCGCCACCCCGTGTCCTGTTGGCGAGAGCGGTCGAGATAGGCGAAGCGCTGGCGGCCGGCCTCGAGCGCATCGGCGGTCCTGGCACACATGTGCAACTCGCCGGCTCTGCTCGCCGGCAGGCCGACAGCGTCAAGGATCTCGACCTGATCGCCACCACCAGCCGCCCGACGACGCTTGCCAAGAGCCTGGGCAAGTTGGAGGAGATCGAGTCGGTCAGCTCGGCTGGCAAGGCGGGGGCCAGAGCGCGCACGCACTCGGGCATGGCGGTCGACCTGAGGATCGCGCGGCCTGAGCAGCTGGGCAACCTGCTGCAGCACTTCACCGGCTCCGGTCCTCACAACGCGGCGCTGCGCGAAGCGGCCGTGCGCCAAGGCATGCACGTGTCTGAGTACGGCGTGCTCGAAGACGCGACCGGGACCACGCACACATGCGTGAGCGAGGAGGACGTCTACACGTTGCTCGGCTTTGCCTACATAGAGCCCGAGCTGAGGGAGAATCGTGGCGAGCTGGAGGCGGCAAAGCTCGAGGGGGGAAGCGGTCTGCCAGAGCTGATCGGGCTCGGGGACATCCGCGGCGACCTGCACAGCCACACGATCGCCTCCGACGGACACAACACGATCGAGGAGATGGGTCTCGCCGCGCGTGAGCGCGGGTATGAGTATCTGGCAATCACCGACCACTCGGCTTCCCACGGTTTCGGCAACGACGTCTCGCCGGAGCAGCTGCGCCATCAGATCGAGCTGGTGCGCGCGGCGAACGCGCGCGTGGAGGGCATCGAGCTACTGGCGGGCAGCGAGGTGAACATCCTGCCCGATGGCTCACTCGACTACGAGGACGAGCTGCTGAGCGAGCTCGACTGGGTCATCGCGAGTGTGCACACCGCCTTTGGCGCCTCAGAGCCGGCGATGACCGAGCGGATGATCACCGCGATCGAGCACCCACTGGTGAACGCGATCGGCCACCCGACGGGCCGGCTGATCGAGCGGCGCGAGCCATACGCGATCGACCTCGATGCAGTGTTCGCCGCGGCGGCACGGACGGGAACGATGCTCGAGATCAACGCCAACCCGAAACGGCGCGACCTGTCCGATGTGCACGCCCGGGCCGCCGTCCGCGCGGGCGTGCGGATTGTGATCGACTCCGACGCTCACCGCGCGGAAACGCTCCAGAACATGCGCTGGGGAGTTGCGACCGCTCGCCGAGCGTGGCTGAGCAAGCATGACGTTGCCAATACGTGGTCGTGGGCGCAGCTCGAGAAGCTAGGAAAGCAGCCGCGGCAATAGCTCCTTGGCGATGAGATGATCGACCGAGTCGCGCCTGAACGGGCCCAGCGCTTCTCCCGCGCGGGCGGCGTAGTCTGGCGCAGGGTCATCCAGCGCAACACGCAGCGCGGCGCCAAGGTCCTCACTCACCAGACGCGGGTCGAGGGCGCGCGCGATCGGCAACGCCGCATAGGGCCCCGGCGCGGGTGTCGTGACGAGCCGACAGCCGTCGGCTAGCGCCTCCAATTGCGCTTGACCGTAGTCCTCACGGCGCGGTGCGCAGACAAACACCCGAGCACGGCGTAGCAGCGCTCGGTACTCCCCCGGAGCGAGCATGCCGGTCACCCGCACGCCATCTCGCGGAAGTTCCAGTCCAGATCGCTTGAGCTCCTCAAGCGTAATGCCGGCAACGACAAGCTCCTCGGACGGCCGGCCGACTCGCTTCCACGTATCGAGCACGCGGTCAATCCCCTTCTTCGCCGGGTTCGCGGCATATGTGATCGCAGCGATGTCCCTGTTGACGGCCAGTGGTCCCGAGGCCTGGATCGCGACCGGGAGGACCAGCGCGCGATCGACATGGGAGACCCCACCACGCAGCTCGCGCAGAGCGCCATCGCTGTAGGGAAGCAGCAGTGGCGCTTGACGCAACCGCAAGCGCTCCAACGGACGTTGCCATAGCCCGTGTCGCCCCGGCCGGTTGCCCGCGGACGGCGCGTCGAAGCGGATGGCGCCCGAGCGCGGCCAAAACAATGCGGCGGTGACAGTTGAATAGATCACCGCTCTTGGAGTACGGCGAGCCAGCTCGGCCCGAGCCGCACGACGGGCGGCGAGCGCCCAGGAGAGGTCGGTCAGGGTTAGGGTGCGAACCGCGCGTGGAGGCAACGCCCGAGCGACCACTACGCTCACTCCAGCGCGCCGCAGCGAATCGGCCAACTCGGTGTCGGCCGCACGCAGCCCCCCGGTCGAGCCCAGAGAAACCACAAGCACGTCCACCGCATCCATGGACGTCGCGCGCGACCGGAGGAGTGAGCATGCCTCTCGGACGACTCCCGCCGCATCCCCGTCGGTCATCTCAGGTGACGGCTCCATTCACGCGCTCGGGACGCAGCGCCTTGAAGCCCGGAGTGCGCTCCAGCGCCATCGGCCGCACAGGGGAGGTGCGGCGCACATAGAAGCACACACCGTCGCGTCCCTCAATCGCCGCCACCGCCGCATCCTGGCGCCGCCAGGCAAGCGACCAGACAATCGCAAAACCCGCGGCTATGCCCGGTATCTGAGGAGCGAGGAAGGCCAGTCCGCCGGACAGCAGCGTGAACGCCAAGAGCGGCCACAGTCGGTTGAGGAGAATTGCGCCCGGACGGTGCTCGGGCATCGTGGAGCTCGCCTTCGCACCGGCTAGCAGCCGCGCGATCGGCGGATTGGCCTCGGCCCGCCTACCCAGGCGCAGGCCGATCAGGGCGGAGATCACCCACCAGCCCACCGCGATCGGCACGAGTAGAGCCTCGGAGCGGTTCCCGGCCGCGAGCACCGTGACCGCGGCCAGCGCAGTGGCCGCTCCAGCGCTGAGCAGAACGGTGGTCTTGAGGAAGTCGACGAAGCGCACTGGATCGGGCTATAGCAGCGCCTCGAGCAGTTCGCGCACGCCGCCGGTGCCGTCAACTGTGAGATCGGCCTCCAGCGCCAGCTCTGGTGGCGCTTCATCGGAGCTGACCGCCACGCACAGCGCGGTGGCCAACATGCCGGACTGCACGAGCGAGCGCAGCCCGCGGAAGGCGTCGAGGTCTGTCGTGTCATCACCCACGTACACAGCGGCGGTGACGAGAGGGGCGCCCGCGCGGTCTGGGGCGCCGCGCAGCAGCGCCGCGACACCGAGGCCCTTGTCGAGGCCCACGGGCGGACGCACCTCCAGCACCTTGCGTCCCCAGTGAACCCCCAGGCCCTCGGCCAGTGCCAGCTCGGCGATCCCTCTCACCGCGGCGGCGGCAGCCTCCTCGTCGGGGGCGCCGCGCCAGTGGAACGCTGCGATCGCGTCCTTGTCCTCGCTGCGCACGCGCAGTCGCTGGTGCTCTGAGGTGTATACGCGGGCGGCAAACTCGCGTACGCGTTCGGCCCAGGCGGCGACATCTGGGTCGAGCTCGGGGCGCGTCGCTCCCGGACGCAGAAGCTCGCCGCCGTGGTTGCCGACATAGGCAATGGTGCCGATCGCGACGATCTGGCGTGCGGTGGCCGCGCGGCGGCCGCTCACGCAGCCGACGACGCGATAACGCTTGGCGATCTCGATCAGCAGCGTGCGCGTGGCCTCGGGCACCTGCGCGTCGGCGGCGTGCCGGACGATCGGCGCCAGGGTGCCGTCGATGTCTAACAGCACCGCAGCGCGGGTGGGGTCGGAGCGAATCGGCTCGAGCGCCTCCACGAGCGTGGCAGCGGGGGACACGAGCATTAGTATGGCGCGCATGGTGGCTGATCGGTCCCACGCCGTGCATGGCCGCTGACAGGATGCACTCAGCCACCGGCCGAACGCCACATCGGCCGCTGGACCGGCCGCTCAAGCTGGTGGCGATCGGCACAGCCGCTGGTCTGTTCAGCGGGCTGTTTGGCGTGGGCGGAGGAACGGTGATCGTGCCGCTGCTCATGCTCTGGTTGGGTTATGGCGAGCGCGAGGCGACAGGGACCTCACTGGCGGCGATCGTCTTTATCGCCGGCTTCGCCGCCGCCGTGCAGGGGGTGTACGGAAACGTGCACGTCCTCGATGGGCTGCTGGTTGGCGTGCCCGCCGTGGGCGGCGTGCTGATTGGGACATGGCTGCAGCAGCGCCTGGACGTACGCGCGATCTCGCTGCTGTTCGCCGCGGTACTGGTGGTTTCGGCGGTCGAGCTGCTGACGCAATGACTGGCGCGATCATCATCGGTGTGGCCGCTGGCGTGCTCGGAGGCCTGCTGGGCGTGGGCGGAGGTGTGCTGTTCGTGCCGGGCCTCGTGATCTTTGTGGGCCTGAGCCAGCACCAGGCCGAGGGCACCTCACTGCTGGCGATCGTCCCGGTCGGGTTGGTCGGCGCCTACAGTCAGGACCGCTACGGCAACGTGCGCCGGGCCGACGCGCTGCTGATGGGTGTGCTCTCGATCGCAGGCGCCGTGGGTGGGGTGGCGCTGGCAAACGCCCTGTCGGGCACAGTCCTGCGGGTGGCCTTCGCCATCTTGATGCTGTTGATCGCCACACAGCTGGTGCGCCGAGTGCTGGACGGACAAAAGAAAAGTGATCCCATTCGCCTGGATACGTCGTAGACTGAGGGTGATGGGACTAGATAACCCAATTCATATCGCCTTCTTGGTCGTGATCCTGTTGCTCGTATTCGGTGCCAGGCGCTTACCTGAGATCGGGCGCTCGCTGGGCAGTGGCATGCGTGAGTTCAAGGATTCGATCAGCGGCGAGACCAACAACCAGCCGACGATCACTCCTGTCGCTCAGCAGCCGCAGGCGCCCGTCCAGGCCCCGCCGGTCGCCCAACCGGTCGCATCGCCGCCGGCCACTCCGGTTGAGCCTCAGCCCTGACCGCCCTAACCGCGGTGGAGGATAGGTCCGGTCTGGACCGCTTCGAACGCTGATCCTGGGACGCGCTTGATCTGTTCGAGGTCTTCATCGTTCCAGCGAGGATCAGGCGCACCGGTGATGTACCACGACGAACCGTTGTCGGCCACGATCAGCCCGTAGCGCTTCAAAGCGCGTAGCACGATCAGCGACTCGCCGTGCAAGCCAGCGAGGCTGAAGCTCGCCTTCAGCCGCAGACGCAGGCCCATCGGTGGCAGGTCCGGGTCGGAGCTGTCTGAAGCGAAGTGCGTCGCCGGGTGGATGTAGCCGCGCTGCGTGCGCTCTACGGTCATGCGTAGGGCGTGATCGATCTGCCCGGCCCGCACCTCGGGGTAGCGGACGAGCAGTGGAAAGATCGGCAAGCCGGCAGCGTCGGCCGAGGTCCAGCCTTCGGGACGCAAGGCGTTGGAGCGCAGGTTGAAGATCGCGCCCGAGCCGGCTTCCCATCCAGCTGCGTCGCGACGCGCGGAGTACAGCTCGTACAGTCTGCAGCTGCCTCGCTGTAGGACCAGCACGTGGCGATCACCTTCTTCACCTGCTCCCTCGACCGGTGCCTCAGGAGGGACCGGATAGGGACCGGGATTCGATTCTTCGCCGAATTCGGTGAACTTGATCGGCACCTTGCGTTGATGGGGGCCGACGACCGTGTAGGGAATGCCATAGCTCGGGTTCGTGCCGAAGTCGGGGTGCAGGTGTCCGCCCGCGCCAATCGCGGCTATATAAGCCGCCGAGTGCGGATCGACCGGAGCATGCGAGATGTCCTGGTTGAGCGGATTGTTAGCAGGGAAGATCGGACACGAGCCTTCGCGCGGCGCGGCGCCTGAACGGGCTCGGACGACTGCTACCCCAGAGGGTGATGCACGGCTCGGCGCGAAGGCTGCTCCCGCGAGCAGGATCGCCGCTCCGAGTGCCGGGCTAAAAGACAAAAGCACATGCGGAAAGCGCCTCACGCGGACCCACGTTATGCGATCAGGTTGAAGAGCCTGACTCGCCCAGAACCGACGGACACGCCTCCTCCAGCAGGCCGGCGCCGCAATGCCAGCAGTAGGCAGCTCCACGGCTGTGCACCGCGCCACACGAGCGGCACTGACCATGGACACCGGCCTCAGCGGTGGACAGCAGCCGCTGCACCTCACCCAGCTGGGCGTCAGCCTCCTGCAGCTCGGCAGCTCGGCGGGCGAGTACGTCAAGGCGGTAGTGGTCACGAACGGCCATCTCGTACGTGAGCCCACCCAGATCCCATGTGAGCGCGGCGACCTGCTCGGCCAGCTCCAGCCGCCGCTGGCGCAGCTCTGACATCGAGCTGGCCGGCGCGGGCAGCCCGCCGGCGGGCAGGACGATCCCGCCCGTGGCCGCCGACGCGGACTCGGCCGATGCGGACGGATTCGTGCCGTTGCCGCCGTGTGCGCTCATTTGACCGCTATCGGGGCCGTCGTGAGGTTGTTGAGTTCCTTCTCTTTCGCCTTGCCCGTCGAGTGTTCGAGTTTGCTCGCGGCCTTGGTGTCGAGTTCTTTGGCCGGGGCCGCTTTCGCCGGGGCTTTTTCTTCGGCCTTTTCTTCCGCCTTCGCTTCGGCCTGTTCTTTTTCTTCTTCGCTCTTCGTCGAGGTGGCGGATTTGCTCGGCGCGGTGCTCGTCGGCGTAATAGGCGTTATGGGCGTAGCCGTGCCGGTCGCCGCCAGCGGCGTGCCGGCGAGACCTTCGACTTTGACGATCGTCGGGCCGCTCGCGCCTTTGCTCCCGCTCACCCAGTGGCCGACGAGCAGGCCGATGAGCATCGCGAGCAGCAGCACCGAGGCGACGCCGAACAGCGGCGCGTAGCGTCGCAGCCATGCGGGTCCTGCCGCTGGCTCGAGGTAGGGCGTATAAGCGACGGGCATCGTGCTTACGGCGCCCGCGCCGAGCTGTGGTTGGCGCTCGGTCTCGAGCACGTCGAGGAACGCGAGTCGCACCGGCGAGCACGGCTGCCCGCACGATAGGCAGTAGCGCTGGTCTGCGACGAGTGGGGCCGAGCAGTTCGCGCACGTGACGCTCTCGGAGGGCACGGGGGCGAGGCTCATCGCGAGGGTCTCATCCGAAGGCTCCACGCACGTATTCGCGCGTGCGCTCCGCGCGCGGATCCTCGAACAGGTCCGCCGTCGTCCCGTACTCGATCAGGTCGCCGAGGTACATGAACGCGACCTTGTCGGCGACCCTGTGCGCCTGGGCGAGGTTGTGGGTGACGATCACGACCGCGAGGTCGCGGCGCAGTTCGCCGATCAACTCCTCGATGATGCCCGTGGAGATCGGGTCGAGGGCGCTGCACGGCTCGTCCATCAACAGCACCTCCGGCCGCCGCGCGATCGCACGCGCGATGCACAGGCGCTGCTGCTGGCCGCCGGAGAGGCGCAGCGCCGGACGGTCGAGGTCGCCAGCGACCTCGTCATAGAGGCCTGCCCTGCGCAGGGCGTCGATCACGAGCGGCTCGAGCTCGCGGCGCCCGGGGCGCTTGCGGCCCTGCTCGCGCAGCGCGAATGCGACGTTGTCGAAGATCGACATCGGAAAGGGGTTTGGCTGCTGGAAGACCATCGCCACGCGCGAGCGCAGCGTCGTGTCCACGAGCTCGTGGATGTCCTCGCCGTCGAGCAGGATTCGCCCGCCGCGACAGGCGCCCGGCGTCAGCTCGGTGAGCCGGTTCATGGTGCGCAGCAGCGTGGTCTTGCCGCACCCGGAGGGTCCGATCAGAGCCAGCACCTCGCCCTGGTGGATCGAGAGAGAGACCGAGCGCACGGCGTTGGCGCCGCGTCGACCGAGGCTGCTGGCGCCGCCATAGGAGACGCTGACCTCCTCCAGTCGCAGGCGCTCGTGGCCGGCGGTGTTGACGGCCGGCCGCAGCGCCTGGCGCTGCTCCGGGGGCCGGACCGGCTCGGGCGGGCGGTCGAGGACGATCGTACGCACGGGAGGCACCGCTGCGTCCTGACTCAGCAGCTCGCTCGGTTGCGCCTGGCTCCGCAGCGGCTCGCTCTCCACCAGCTGCTCGTCGCCGTCGCTCGCGAAGCTCCAAGGATCGAGGACCATCTCATTAGAGCTCATTGAGCACTATCTCCATCGACTCGACATTGATCATCGGACCACTGAGATTAGCGGGTTCCCAAGCAATTGGGAAGGCCTGCCAGGATGCCGCGCCTACACGACCCCGGCGGTGGTGGTAAGCCCGGTCGAACTAGCGTGCGCGCGACCGATCCGTTCGACGATCAGGTTCAGCGCCAGCACGAAGATCAGCAGCACGAAGGCGGCCGCGTAGGCCTTCTGCGGCGCTGCGCCTTCGCCGGCGGGGGAGTTGTAGTAGATGTAGCTCGTCAGCGACGAGCCCGTTCCACGCAGGAGGTCGATGGCGGGAGCCGACCCCTGCGGTTCGAAGCGCAGGAAGCCGCCCAGCAGGATCAGCACGATCGCGGTCGAGCCGATGATGCGGCTGATGCCGAGCGTGACGCCGGTGGCGATGTTCGAGCGCACGTTGGGGACGAGCACGCGCCGGATCGTCGTGATGCGCGTCTTGCCGAGTGCGAACGCCGCCTCGCGCATGTGCCCGGGCACCGCCAGCAGCCCGTCCCTGCTGGCCGCGTACAGCGGCGGCAGTGCGAGCAGCGACATCATCGCTCCGGCGGCGATGAACGAGCGGCCGTAGACGCCGCCGCCTTCGGAGGTGAACGAGAACGGCGCGAGCAGCGACACCTGGAAGACCGCGAGGCCGAAGATCGCGATCACGATGTCGGGCGTGCCGGCGACGATCTCGATGCTCGACTCGACGATGCGCGCGAGCCAACCCGGACGCCCGTACTCGGTCATCCATACCGCGCACGCCACCCCGATCGGCAGCGCGAGCGCGACCCCGATCGCCGTCAACAGCAGCGTGCCAAGCAACGGGTCGAGGAAGCCACCGGTGCCGGACTGGTCGGTGCTGAGCTGCGGACGACTGAAGATCGAGTCGGGGCGCAGGTACTGGATCCCGCGGTAGCCCATATAGAGGACGATCGCGGCGGCGAGCACGCACAGCAGGATCCCCGCGAGCCACGCGAGCACGAGCACCAGCCTGTCCCCCCAGCGCCAGCTCATCGGCGAGGAGCGCCGTCCGCGCCCGCTGGATGCTGTCGCGACGGTCGTGCTCATCCGCGTGTTTGGTACTTGCGCAGCGGCAGCTTGACGAGATAGCCCGAGACGGACAGCACGAACGCGGCGAACAGCAGCAGGAATGCGACCGCGTAGATCGTCGCACCGAGCGGCGGCGAGCTCAATCCTTCGCGGTAGTCGACGATCGTCGACGCGAGCGTTCGCAGCGGCTCGTAGAAGAACACGACGCCGTCGCCCAGTCTCGGGGAGAAGAACTTCCCGCCGGAGACCATCGAGATCATCACCGCCTCGCCCAGCGCGCGCGCGGTCGCGAGCACCGCCGCGGCGACGATCGCCGGACGGACCGCCTTGAGCGTCACTGCGCGCACCGCGCGCAGCGGGTTGAGCCCGAGCGCGATCGCGCCCTCGCGCCACGAGGAGGGGACCGATGAGAGTGCCTCGCAGATCAGCGCGATCATGATCGGCGTGATCATCACCGTGAGGATCACGACCGTCACCAGAAGACTTTCGCCGGTCAGCTGGGCCGTGCCTTGGATCGACTTGCGTTGCTGCTCGGTGACCAGGTGGTTGCCCACGTAGGGCACGAGCACGAGGATGCCGATCAGGCCATAGATCACCGACGGAACCGACGCCAGCAGGCGTACGACCGGGATCACGACCCTCGTGACCCGCGCGGGTGCCAGCTCGACGATAAAGATCGACGACAGCAGTGCCAGCACGAGACCCAGCACCACGGCCATGCCGGTCGTCAGCAGCGTGCCGTAGATCACCGGCCACGCGCTCAGCGTGTAGTCGCCGGCCGTCGGGCTGGACGACGCGGCGCTCATCCTCGATACCTCGCCTTCGAGGCTCGCGGGTGGGTGGGCATCGAATAGCCAGCTCAAGCCATTGTGCTGAAAGATCGGCCACGCGCGGATCGTGACGAACACGATCATCGCGATGATCACGACGCCGACCGAAAGCGACACCGCGCCGAGCAATCGCTCGGCGCGGTGGTCAGGCCAGGGCTTTTTCAGCCGCTCCAGGGCCATGCCAGTCACTCTCGGTCGGGGTTACTCAGCCGATCAACTGGCCGGGACCGGAACCCACTGGCTTTCGATGATTTTCTTGGCGGGCGCCGACTTGTCGATCCAGTTGATGAACGCCGCGGCGCCTCCCGTGGCGGGACCTTTGGTGACCTCGAAGAAGACCGACACGCCCGGGTACTGCCCTGAGGCGGCAGTCGTCTGGTTGCAGGCTACGCCGCCGACGCTCGCGACGTTCAAGCCGCCTTTGTTGGCCTGGTAGTTGGACAGGAAGCCGATCCCCGTAGGCGCGCTTTCGACGGCCTGGCGCATCAGTCCCTCGGTAGCCTCTTCGGTGGCGCTGGAGACGACGCTCTTGCCTTCGAGCAGCAGCGACTTGAAGCTCGTGAGCACACCCGCAACGGACGTGCGGGTGAACACGTTGATCGGACCGGTGGCGGTCGCGCCGCTGAGCGCCGAGCTCCATTCCTTCGTCTTGCCGGTGAAGATGGAGGTGATCTGCGCCGCGGTGAGGTTGCTGACTGGGTTGGACTTGTTGGTGACGACGCAGATCGCGTACTTGGCGATCGGGTAGAAGTCGAGGCCCGCGTCAGCGCTCGTCGGTTCCTGGGCGACGTCGGCGATCGTCACGTGTCCGGCTTTGACGTCGTTGAGGCCGACGGTCGTGCCGCCCTGGGTGATCTTGAACCTGATCTTGTGCGGGTGCAGCTTCACGTACTTGGCCGCGAGCAGCGACACGAGCGGATAGGAGGACGTCGCGCCACTGATGGTGACCAGTGCGGTGGCGTTGGCGGCCGCAGGCGCCGCAACTCCGAGCACACCGGTCACCGCGAGGGCGACGGAGAGACGGCGACGTATTGCGTTCATGGACAGGGGCTCCGTTTCGGATGGTTGACAACTTGGTCGAGCGAATCTAGCATATTCTGCATAGACTTGATCGATATTAGGTATTTTATGAGAAAATCCCACCGAAGGCCGGCGATCACCGCCGCCCTGACCCGTCCACAACGATGAGCAACAACCACGACACCCCCACATCCCCTGGCGGCACGCCGCTGACCGGCGCGTTCTCGGCCCGCGTCACCCGAGCCGATGCGCCGCCCGCGCAGACCTTCCCACCCCCGGCGGCGGGCGTCCTACGCGTGCCCTCGCCACGCGCGACCGTTGCGCTCGCCGCCGCGATGCTCGCCATCGGCGTCGTTGCGGGCGCCGCGATCGGCCCAGCCCCCAGCGCCTCATTCGCCGTGGGCCAGCTCGCGCCCCTGCTTCCCGGACTGACCGGTGCCCGCGCTAGATCGAGCGCCGCCACGGTGCAGCCGCCGGCGGTCACGCCGCAGCCGACGCCCTCAGCCGAGAAGGCGAGTGCAGGCGCAGGGCGCAGGAAACACGTCAAACGCTCAACGAGCGCCGCTGCGTCCCCGACGCCCTCCGGCGAACCGGGAACGACGACGCCCTCCTCGACGACTCCGACGAGCACTCACAAGACGAAAGCCAGAAGCGTGGCGCCGGTCACGAAAGTCTGGCTGATGGAGCTCGCGGGCTCCAGCTTCGCGGAAGCGGCCGCACAGCCGTCGGCCGCCCCCTACATCGACGACCAAGCCGTGCCTGCCGGCACGCTGCTGAACAGCTGGTCGGCGCTCGATGGGAGCGCGTTCGCGAGTGATGCGGCGCTGATCGCCGGCATGCCGCCACAACTGCTTGACACGATCGTCCAGCCCCCCTGCTCTGAAGGCGCCGCCAGCGCGGGCTGTGCGCCGGACACACCCGGCGCGCTGAGCGTGGCCGACGAATTCCTGAAGGCTTCGCTCCCTACGATCACCTCCACGGCGGCCTACCGCGAAAACGGTCTGATCGTCGTCACCTTCGCGTCGATCACCTCCGCGACCGCGACCGGCCTGCCGGCGGGCACGGCGACCGCGACGCTCACCTCTCAGCCGCCCGCCGGCGTGCTGCTGATCTCGCCGTTTGCGAAGGCCGGCGTCAAGTCCTCGGCGACCTTCACCCCCACTGCACCGAAGCAGAGCCTCGAAAAGCTCTTGCGGCGATGACAGACCCATCAACCAACGAACGGAGACCCCCGTTGCACGCATTTCCAGCAGCCCACCGCAAAGCGACATGGTGGCTCGCCGCGATCGTGGGCTACCTCGCCCTGTCGCTTGCGACTCCGGCGATCGGCCACGCCGAAGAAACCAACCCCAACAACGCCAACTGCCTCGGTAGCATCGCCGCCGGCGAACCCGAAGCGGGCAACGAAGAACAGCAGGTGAAGTACACGTTCTACTGCACCGGTCCGATCACCGGCTACCAGATGCAGTCGCAGGTCCCCGTAACCGGGGTCCAGGGCCAGCCGGCGGTGACCTCCAATGCGACCGGCAAGCCGCTGACCGACACGTTCTCCTGCGCCGGAGAATTCCCCGGCTACGCGCTTAATTGCGTGGGCTCGGCAAAGGCGGGGTACGAGACGATCACCGGCCAGTTCTCGATCGGCACGAAGCTGTGCAAGGAGCCGCGCGTCGATCCGCTGCTGACGGTCGCCTATGCGTATCTGGAAAAGGGCGTCGTCACCCAGGCAATCTCCGGGCCATTCGATTTGGGCCGCCCGAAAGGCTGTCCGCCGGACGCCTCCTCGGGCAACACTCGGCTGAACCCCAAGCCGGTCAAGCCCGCCAAAGGCAAGAAAGGCAGCAAGAAGGCGGGCAACAACAAGAAGGGAGGCAAGAAAAAGTCGTAAGAGTAAGGGCGTCTGACACGACCCTGACCACACGGGCCTAACCTTGGGAGAGTGAGATCTCAAGGCAGCCCCCCCTTCATCCTGGATAGGAGCCGGCGTCTTGGCCGGCTCCTATCTCTGCTTCTGGCGCTTGGACTGCTCGCCGGCTGTGGCTCGGCCACACACGGTGCCTCGACGGCTACGGCGCTTGCCGTCACGGGCACCAGCGGTGGCTCTTCCAGCGGTGGCTCTTCCGCGACGTCGCCCGCGTCCGCCGTAAGCTGCGCCGCCACGGTCGCCAGCACGCTCGGCGAGGTCGCCACACGCATCTATCACGAGGCGGCCACCGGCGGCGATGTCACACAGGCGGTGCATCGCGTGCAGAACTCAACTGCCCTTGCCGCGGCCATCGACAGCGGCAACGCCACCGCCGCCCACGCCGCGCTGCAGGCGCTGTTACTCGGCCAGATTGTCCGCGTCGAGGTCTTGCGCGGCGGGCGCGTGTTCGCGCAGACGGGCTCCGGCCCCGCGATCGCGCCCGTCCACGGCTCGATCCCGGGCACGTCCGCCACCTTCATCCTCTCGACCCAGTCCGACCACAGCTATCTGCAAGTCGTCCAGCAGGTCACCGGCGCGCAGGTGTTGCTGAGGACTGGCTCCGCCAGCGGCGCCCCCGGCAACCACCGGCTGGCCGGCACGATCGGTGGCACCCCTCCCACGAGCGCCCCCAATGAAGGACCACTCACACTCGCCGGCCACAGCTACCAGTCGTTCACGCTTCCGGGCGCCGTCTACCCGTCCAGCCCGCTGCGGATCGTGCTGCTCGTGCCGTCCGCGACGATCTCCTGCCCCGGATCGCCGGCCCAGACACGGGTGGAAACACTCGGTCAGGTCGGCGAACGTATCTATGGAGAGGAGCTGCACAGCCCGGACGTCTCCGCCACCCTCCGCTACCTGGAGAGCTCGGCCTCCTTCCAGCGCGCCGTCGCCGCCGCCAACGTCGCGGCCACCCGGACCGCGATAGAAGGCTTCTTCGCACAGCACATCCATGTTGTGCGCGTGCGCGTCACGATCGAGAAATCGGGAATCCATCAGCGGCTGCTCGTCGACGTCGGCGGCCCCTTCGTGCTCGCGCCAGTCCACGGCACGCTACGCAGCAATGGGCGCGTCGTCGGGCACTTCGCGATGGCGATTCAGGACGACGCCGGCTACCTCAAGCTCGCCCACCTGTTCACCGGCGCCGAAGTCCTGATGCGCACCGGGGGGCGCCAGGTCATGGGCACACTCGACCCGGGCCCTGAAACCGTGCCAGACCGCGGGGCTGTCACCTACCGCGGTCGTGCCTATGAGGCCTACTCATTCTCGGGCGTTGCCTTCCCCGCCGGCGCGCTGCGGATCTCGCTGCTCTTGCCCGGCTAAGGCCGGCTAAAGCCGGCTAAAGCAGGCTGCTCGTCATCCGTTCGATCTCGGCAATCGACGTCAGCCCCTCGCGCACCTTCTGCAAGCCGTCGTCGCGTAGGCGCAGCATCCCCTGGCGCACAGCGACCGCGACCATGTCGTCGACCGAGGCGCGCTCGAGGATCAGCCCGCGGATCTCCTCGCTCACCGACATCACCTCGTAAAGCCCCACCCGGCCGCGGTAGCCCGAGCCACTGCAGCGCGAGCACCCCACCGGCTCATATGGCTCGGCGCCGGTCAGGCCATGCTCGGCGAGCACGGACTCGGAGACCTTCTGCACGCGCTTGCAGTGCTTGCACAGCATCCGCACCAGACGCTGGGCGACGATGCAGTCGATCGCCGATGACACCAAGAACGGCTCGATGCCCATGTCAATCAGCCGCCCCAATGCGCTCGGCGCGTCACGCGTGTGGAGCGTCGAAAGCACAAGGTGGCCGGTCAGCGCTGCCTCGATCGCGATGTGCGCCGTCTCGCGATCGCGGATCTCGCCGACCATGATCACGTCGGGATCGGCACGCAACATCGAGCGCAACCCAACGTCAAACGTCACACCGGCCTTCGGGGCGATCTGCATCTGCTTGACGCCGTGGATCCGCTGCTCCACTGGATCCTCGATCGTGAGGATGCTTCGCTCGCCGTCGTTCAGCACGTTCAGCGCGGCGTACAGCGTGGTCGACTTGCCCGAGCCCGTCGGTCCTGTCACGAGCACCGCGCCGTTCGGCCTGTGGATCGCGCGTTCGAACCGCTCCAGCTCGTCCACCTGCATACCCAGTGACTCCAGGCCCTGCACCACGACCCCCTTGTCGAGGATGCGCATCACAACCCCCTCGCCGTGCACGAGCGGCAGCGTCACCACGCGGATGTCAACCCGCCGTCCGTCGACCGTCAACGCGAAGCGGCCGTCTTGTGGCATGCGCTTCTCGGAGATATCCAGGTCGGCCATGATCTTGATGCGCGACACCACACCCATCGCCATCCTGCGCTTGATGGTGGCGGCCGGATACAGCACGCCGTCGACGCGGACCAGCACGCGCGTGTCCCCCTCTTCGGGGTTCACGTGAATATCTGACGCGCCCTGCTGCACGGCCTGGGCGACGATCGAGTGCACCAGCTTGATGATCGGCGCGTCGCGGTCGGCCTCGTCCACCAGCAGGTCGGGTTCGCTGTCGGCCTCCTCTCCCTCGTCGAGGATGTCCTCGATCGACTCGTCCATCCGCGCCAGCCGCGCCAGCAAGAGGTTCAGGTCCTCCACCGAAGCCGCCGCCACCCTCACCCGCCGGCCGGTCATCATCGCAATGTCGTCGATCGTCAGTACGTTCGTCGGATCCGCCATCGCCAGCAGCAGCGCCCCGTCGTCGGTGAAGCCGACCGGCACCGCCTGATAGCGCTTGGCGGCCTCGTGACTGAGTAGGGCGACCGCCCCCATGTCGGGCTCGTAAACCGCCAAATCGACATAGTCCAAGCCGAAGCGCTCGGCCACTACGCGAGCGAGCTGGTCCTGGCGCAGCACGCCCTGCTCGACCAGCACCTGGCCCGTGGGTCTGCCCTGCGCGCGGGCGACCGCCACCGCCTCCTCGACCTTCTGGCGGTCGGCGAACCCGAGGTCCACGACCACTTCCCCGATCATCCTCGTGGAACGCCCCGAGCGGTGAGGCGGGTGCAAACCGTTGCCTTGACCCGTATTGGAGCGCTGGCGCTCAGGACCCCGCCGCTCGGCTCCCTCCCGCTCGGATCCAACCAGGCGGGGGGTGTCCGGGGGTGATACGTCAGAGGGGGGTGCGCCCGGTGGAGGCACCGCTGTGGTGGCGCTATCGCCCATCACAGTCATATCGGCAATCCGCATGCGCCGCTTGATCGGTCAGAGACCCTGCTCGATCGACTCAAACGCTCTTTAACGGAACACGTGTTGCTCAAACGCGCCCTTTACCTGGGCATCGAGCGTGTTCAACCTGTAGAGCGCGAGCGCCTCGGGCGAAGCAAACCGCTGCCCGGCAGCCGCGTCGGCGCCGTGGTGCAGCATCACGCAGTGCTCGAGCGCAAGCCTCCGCTCGGCATCCAGGGCGTGCGGAACGTACCCCGCGATCAATCGCAGGCCCAGCTCGATATGCCCCAGCAGCCGGCCCTCCCGGCTGTGCTCGATCTCGGCGCCGTAGGTGAACTCGCGCGTCTTGCCGAGGTCGTGCACGATCGCCGCGCTCAGCAGCAGATCGCGATCCAGCCGCGGATGCAGCGTGCACAGCTCGAGCGCCATTGTCGCCACCGCGACCGTGTGCTCCAAGAGGCCACCCAAGTAGGCGTGGTGGTTGTTGGACATCGAGCGCCCAGCGCCGGGTGGGCGAGAACCAGATCCCGATGCGGGCACCGAGCAGGGCGCGCGGCGAATCTCCACACGCAGCTTCCCGTCGCCGAACATCCGCTCCAGCAGCGCCTTCAGCCCTGGTTCGTACACCTCCCGCACAAGGTGCTCGAGGAAACCCTCGAGCTCACCGATGTCACGGTAGGCAACCGGCAAGAAGTGCGCTGGGTCGGCCTCAGCGTCTGTGTCATCGGCGCGCGCGATCGTGCGAACCTCGATCTGCAGCTCATCGCGAAAGCGCGCCACACGCCCGCGCACCCGCACCAGCTCGCCCCGCTGGAAACGCCCAGCGAGCACGTCGGCATCACGGAACGCACGTGCAACGATCGTCCCCGTGCTGTCGCGCAGCTCAATCGTCAGATATGGAGTGCCCGCCCGGGAGACCTGTCTTTCCTTGCGCGTACACGCGAACACACCGTCTACCTCATCCTCAGAGCGCAAGGTCGCAACTGTCTGAGTTGCCTCGAACGGAGTGGCTCCGGAGACGGAAACAGACGCGACGGAGACATCCTCACATGGGCGGCTTGTGGCGGAGGGCATACACGCATGATGTACGGTGGTTCGGATGCAGCCCCTCATCTGGGACCGCCGTCCCGATGGCCTCAGGGCCCCAGCGATGGTGTGCGCGTTTCGGGGCTGGAACGACGCCGGCGACGCCGCTTCGAGCGCAGTCTCCTTCCTCGCCTCGGCGCTGGACGCCCGCCGTTTCGCGCGGATAGACTCCGAGGAGTTCTACGATTTCCAGGCCAACCGCCCATGCATTCGGTACGCCGAGGGCGGGGGCACCGCCGCCGCAGGCGGTGGTCGGGAGATCGTCTGGCCCACGGTCGAGGTGTTCGAAGCACCCGCCCCGCGAGCGTCGCGTGACCTCGTGCTCGTCCAGGGCGTTGAGCCATCGATGCGCTGGCGCGCCTTTAGCTCGCACCTCGTCGACCTCGCCGAAGCGCTCGGCGTGCAGATGGTCGTCTCGCTCGGCGCGCTCCTCGCCGACGTGCCCCACACTCGCCCGGTGACGATGACCGGATATACCTCCGATCCATCGCTCCTCGAGCGCCTGGGAATGGAGTCCTCCACCTACGAGGGACCCACCGGGATCGTCGGCGTTCTGCACAGCGCCTGCGCGGAGGCGGGGCTACCCTCGGCGAGCCTGTGGGCAGGCGTCCCCCACTATGTGGCCGCGGCCGCCAACCCCAAGGCGGCGCTTGCCCTGGTGCGCAGAATGGAAGGGCTGATCGGGGTCTCGATCGACGTCTCTGCCCTTGAGTCGGCGACCGCCGACTACGAGCGCCAAGTCGGGCTCGCCGTCCAGAGCGACCCCGACATTCAGGCATTCGTCGAACGATTGGAGCAGGCCGCCGAAAGTGAGGATGAGCTCTTCCTCAAAGACGTTCCCTCGGGAGACACCCTCGCCCGCGAATTCCAGCGCTTTCTGCGCCAGCGGGGACTGGACAAGTAGGAGTGCTCGAGCCGGCATCCAGCCGGCGCACTGAGCTCGACGCTCGCCTTTCAGGCTTGGCTTGGTCGGCCTCCCGGCCCTCCCCCTACTTCTCCGCAGCCGGGCAGACGATGCGGTAGTCGCAGATCGAGCAAGCGGCGCGTGAGGGAGTCGGATCGAACTGTTGGGCGAGGATGCCCTCGCCCACCGCGAGCACGATGTCCTTGACCGACTCGGCGTCCGTCTTGTCTCGGGGAACCGGCACCTTCAGATCGTCGAGCACGTAGTAATAAGCCTGGCTAGATGACTCCAGTTGCCAGGCCTCGCGTGCGGCGAGTGCGTAGAGGGACAGCTGGATGTCGTCGCTCAGCTGCTCCGCGGTCCTCGGGCGGCCGGTCTTGTAGTCGATCAGCTCGTACTCCTGCTCGCTGCCCTCTCCGAGTCGGTCGACTCGGTCGACACGCCCGCGCAGATGATGAGGCCCGAGGCGGAACGCAAACGAACGCTCGAACCACACAGGCTCTGACTCCTGCCCGTGCAATCGCGCGTGGTAACGCGTCAACGCCACACGCGCTTTCTCGCGCAGATCCAGCTCCTGTGCGCTTTCGCCAAACCCACCTTTACGCCAGCCGGCGTAGAGCAGGTCAAGCAGCTGCGCGAGCGTCTCGGAGCGCTCGGAGTGGTAGCGCTCGAGCACCTGGTGCACCGCGATCCCAAAACGCTGGTGCAGCGTCTGCTCGGTCGGGATGCGCAGCACGCGCGCGAACTTGTACCGCAGAGGGCAGCCGCGGTAGGTCTCGATGTCCGAGGCAGACAGCGCCAGACCGATTCCCTTGCGCGGCAGAAAGGGTCCTAGCGAAGACGCTTCGCGCGGCGCGATTGCCTGAGCGCGAACACGAGCGTCCTGCTCACCAGCAGCGCCCGCAACCATCCCCTTCGCCGGCCACGCCCCCGATTGCTCGCCAACCGATCCTGGATCGATGAGCGTCTCATCGAGCGATGAGGTTTGGAAGATCTCGCGCTCGAGTGCCGTGGTGGCGGCAAGTAGGCGCGCGTTGATGTCCGCAAGCGCCTCCGCCACGCTCTGCCCCTCCGGGCGCTGAGCCAGAGCAGCGAGCTTGAGCAGCTCTAGGTAGCGCACCACTCCATGAGAGATGTCCAGATCGGTGTCCAGCCGCAGCTCGCCGAGACGGCCGCCGATACGCGCAACGCTTGCGAGCACCTCCTCACGCATCATGCGCAGCGTCTGTTGCAGCGCATGAGCAGGACCATCGGTCTCCCCATCCTCGCGATCCCTCCCCCCAGCACCGAGAACCACACGCATAAGCAGATCCGGGCGACCGACGTCCAATGCATCCGCCGCCGCCTGGTGCAGCTCGAGGAAACGCTGAATGCGCTCGCGGGCATCGGGCGGCACCTGCGGCGACTCGATTGCGGCGGCGAGCGCCGAAACCATGTCCAACTTGCGCCGGCGCGCGAGTTGGATTACCCGCGCCAGATCGACCTGGCGCAGCTCGATCGGCGGACGGGCCAGCGCACGCACCACCGCCGCGGCATCTTGTGGATCGACGAGCAGGCGCATCCAGGCGAGCACATCGCGCACCTCGGTCCGTTCGAGAAACGCCGCCGTTCCACGCTTGTCTTCGCGCCTGCCGACCGGCGGAGCAGACCGCTCCTCACCTGCTGAGACAGCTCGCGGCTCAGCACCCGGGTCCTCGGCGTGAGCAGGGCGCTCCTCGCCCGTCGAGTCGCGCGGGGGCGTGGCAGGCGCGATCCTGGAGACGGGCACAACCTTAGGATACGAGCGTATTGCGCGGGGAGCGGCTCCGAGCGGGCTACGCTCTGGGCGTGAGCGCAATCGATTGGGGCGCAGCCCAGCGGATCGGAGAGCTCCTAGCCGGCTCGGGCGGGCGGGATCAATACGGGGGTGTGCGCGCCGCGTCGATTCAGCCGCTCGCGTATGACTTTGCGCGGCGCGTGAGCGTGTACTCTGGCCTCGAGCTCCCAGCGGAGCTGCCACCGCTCGAGGCAATCGACCGCCCGGCGTGGATCGCGGCCAACCTCAAGAGCATGCGCCCAATGATCGAGCCGCTTACCGAGCGCATGGGCGATGGAGCCGGGCCGCTTTCCGGGCCATTGCGGGCGGCGTCGGGGCTCCTGCTCGGCGCACAGGTTGGAGCGCTTACGGGGATGCTCTCTCAGCGCGTTCTCGGTCAGTACGACCTCGTCCTGCTCGATGCCTCCACACCGCCACGGCTGCTGCTGCTCGCACCCAACCTGGCACTGGCTGCGCGTAATCTGGGGGTGGATCGCGATGAGCTCATCTTGTGGGTGACCATCCACGAGATCACCCATGCGGTCCAGTTCTCCGGCGCGCCATGGCTGCGCGACCATCTCGGTGGCATGCTCAAAGAGCTGCTCGACGGGCTACAGGTAACGATCGCAGGCCGACCCTCTAACGCGGGCCGGCGTCCGCGGCTGCCCAACTCCGCGGAGTTGCGCGACCTGCTGGAGCGCGCCCGCCGCGGGGAGCTGCTGCGGCTGACGCTCGGCGAGGAGCGCTGGCAGTTGGTCGAGCGGATGCAGGCGACGATGTCGCTGATCGAGGGACACGCCGAGCACACGATGGACGCGGTAGGCAGCGAGGTGCTGCCGTCACTCCCCCGCCTGCGCGCCGCGATGAACCGTCGTCGCGAGTCCCGCGGCCTGCCCTGGCGAGTGCTCGAGCGCCTGCTCGGCTTGGAGCTGAAGCTGCGCCAGTATGAGGTGGGGCGGCGTTTCTGCGACGCCGTCGTCAACGATGGTGGGCCGTCGGCGCTCGCGCGTGTGTGGAGCGAACCGAAGATGCTGCCGACCACAGCCGAGCTTCAGGAACCGGCGCTCTGGATCGATCGAACGCATGTTCCTCCTGTTACAAGCCAGCCTCTGTAAAGTCCTTTTCTTTACAGGGTTTTTACGCACCGCAAGGATTGCCGTGTAACTATCGTCGCAGACCGGGTTACAAACACTTGTTCGCTGCTAACCTCAGTAGCGAGGCCCCACAAGCGCAATGTACCCGTCCTCATACAGAGGACCGAGAACAGGAGACCCGCTCCAGATGGCAACCGCCAACACCGCCTCCCCCCGCAGCACCAAACCCCGCGTCAAAGCCGCGAGCAAACCCGCTTCGGCCAAAGCCGCTACGGCTCGCCGCGCCAGCACTCGCGGCACCACGCAGGCCAAGGCCAGCCAAGCGAAGGGCGCGCGCACGCGTGCCGCCCACCAAGCCGAATCGGCCGTCCGTCAGACCCAAACCGCTACGCGGGAAACCGCCGGTGTGTTCGGCGACTACGCCGAGCGCGCCGTGCTGATTCCCGTCGGCGCGGCCCTGATCGCCCGTGACCGGATGGTGTCGAGCATCAGCGACACCTTCTCGAGCTACTCCTCAACGACCAAGGCTCAAGCCCAGCTGCGCAAATTTGAGCGCCGCGGCGTCACTGCGCGCAACCGGCTCGAGCGTGAGGTGCGCAAAGCCCGTGTGCGTGTCGAGCGTGAACTGCGTCAGCGCCGTCGCGTGATCGAGAGCACGGTGAGCGACCTCGAGGACCGTCGTGACGCGATCGCAAAGAACGGGACCGACCTGGCCAACCGCGTGCCCGAGCTGGCAAACAAGGTCCAAGAGCGCATCCTCAGCCTGGTCTGATCCAACCTTCCCCCGCCCGGGCCGGAGAGGCCGGAGTCGGGAAAGTCTGCCGGCCTCATATCCCGCCGGCAGTAGTAGCACCCTCTCCTCCCTCGACCCGCGGGCGGCCCCACCGCCCGCGGGTCATTTAACGGCCGGACCGAGGAAGGTTTGCCACAATGAGCCACGTGACCAGCAGAGACGAGATCCACAAGGCCCTCGAGGTCGTGATCGACCCCGAGCTGCACCGCTCGATTGTCGAGCTCGACATGGTGCGCTCGATCGACATCGGTGAGAACGGCGTGGTTGATGTGACCGTCTCGCTGACAACGCCCGGCTGCCCGATCAAGGGGCACTTCCAGACGGCCGTCGCCGAGGCCGTCTCCGCCCTGGAGGGCGTGACGCACGTAAACGTCTACTTCGACGTGCTAGACGACACGCAGAAGGCCGCGCTGCAGCAGAAGCTGGGACGCGCGAGCCTGCCCGACGGAGCGCTCGCGCAGGTCGCGAACGTGCTGTGCATCGGCTCGGGCAAGGGCGGCGTCGGCAAGTCGACGCTGACCGCAAACCTCGCGGCGGCGCTCGCGGGTGAGGGCATGCGCGTGGGCGTCCTGGATGCCGATGTGTGGGGTTACTCGATCCCCCGCATGTACGGGCTTGGCTCAACGCGGCCGCCAGTTTCCGCGGAGCGCAAAATCCTCCCGCTGGAGGCGCGTGGTGTGAAGGTGATGTCGATTGGCTTCTTCCTGGAGGAGGACGCCGCCGTGGTGTGGCGCGGGCCGATGCTGCACAAGGCGCTGACTCAGTTCCTGCAGGATGTCGACTGGGGTGTGCTGGACTATCTGCTGATCGACCTGCCTCCGGGCACGGGCGATGTCTCGATGACGCTCGCCCAGTTGCTCCCCCAGGCTCAGTTCGTAATCGTTACCACCCCGCAGCCCACCGCGCAGAGGGTCGCGCGCCGCGCCGCTGAGATGGCACACAAGGTGTCCCTGGAGATCAGCGGCGTGATCGAGAATATGTCCGGTTTCACGACGCCCTCCGGTGAGCGGTATGCGATCTTCGGCGAGGGCGGCGGCAGGGAGCTCGCGGACGAGCTGGACGTGCCGCTGCTCGGCAAGGTGCCATTGACGATGCCTCTACGCGAGCACGCCGACAGCGGCGTGCCGCTGGTGATCGACGACCCGGACGACCCCGCTTCGCAGGCAATCCACCAGGCCGCGCGAGGGCTGATTGCGATGGCGCCGCTTACGCTGCCGATATTGCCACTGGTGCAGGTCACCCCCGTGGCGCCCGCCGCGCCGACGCCCGCGGAGAGCCGAAAACCGGCGGGCATGTCGCTGCCAATGGCTTAGTCCGCGATCGCCGGATCCATAGAGGCAATCTCGCTCGATCGCTTGACAAGCGCAACCCACTTGAGAGGATCGTCTTTATGCCCATATCGGGACACAACCAGGAGGACAGCGAGGCCGCGCTGAAGGAGCGCGCGCCAGCCGACGGCCATCTGACAGCCGCGGATGGTGCATCCGCCGACGGCGTCGCACCTGAAGCCGACGGCGCCGTCGAAATCGATGAACGCCGTGCCAAGATGGAGCGGCTGCGCGCCGAAGGGATAGACCCCTACCCGCCCGTCAGCCTGTGGGACAGGCGCACGCGGATAGTCGAGGTGCTCGACTCCCACGATCCGGCGGCGCTCGAGCCCGGCGGGCACCCCGACATGCGTTACCTGATCGCCGGGCGCCTGATCTCACGGCGCGGGCACGGCAAGACGGCCTTCCTCGACCTGCGTGACCTGTCAGGCTCGATCCAGGTCGTGCTGCGGGTCGACTCACTCGGGCAGGAGGCCTATGACCGCATCCTCAACTTCGATATCGGCGACATAGTGAGCGTCGATGGATGCGTCTACGTGACCCAGCGCGGACAGCTCGCCCTCGAGGCAGTGCAGTGCACGCTGCTGACCAAGACGCTGCGCCCGCCGCCTGACAAGCACCACGGGCTCGGCGACACCGGCACCCGTTACCGCTACCGCGAGCTCGACCTGCTCGCCAACGAAGACACGCGCGAGCTGTTCATCACGCGCAACAAGATCGTCCTGGCGATCCGCGAATGGCTGGCTGAGCGCAACTTCGTCGAGATCGAAACGCCGGCCCTGCAAGCGCTCGCCGGTGGGGCCGGGTCGAGGCCGTTTACGACCCACCACAACGCGCTCGACCGCGACCTGTACCTGCGGATCTCCGTCGAGCTGTTCCTCAACCGCTGCATCGTCGGCGGCATGGAGAACGTCTACGACATGGGCAAGGTGTTCCGCAACGAGGGCATCTCCCCAAAGCACAGCCCGGAGTTCACGATCATCGAGTTCATGTGCGCCTACTCCGACTACAACGACGTGGCCACCGTCACCGAAGAAATGTTTCGCGACGTGGCACAGAAGGCGCTCGGGCGGACCGTGATCAAACGGGGCGGCGAAGAAATCGACCTCTCAAAGCCTTGGCGTCGCGTGACGATGCGCGACCTGATCCTCGAGCGCTTCGGCCTGGACTTCATGGAATCCACCCGCGAGCAGCTCGCGGAGATGCTCGACGAGCCGATGGACCCCGCCGCCACCTGGGCCGAGGTAGTCGCGGACATCTACTCGGAGAAAATCGAGTCGACGATCAACCAGCCCACACATGTGTTCGATTTCCCGCTCGAGCCGTTCCCGATCACCAAGCGCCACTCCGTGCACCCCGAGCTCGGCGAGCACTTCGACGCGGTCATCGGCGGCATCGAGCTCGTCTCAGGCGACACGGAGCTGAACGACCCCGTCGATCAGTTCCAGCGCTTCGTCGACCAGCGCAAGCGGCGCATGATCGACGACGCCGATGTGCCGCACCCCAACGACGAGGAGTACGCGCGCGCGATCGAGTACGGCTACTCACCGACGGCCGGCGGCGGCATGGGCGTCGACCGCCTCGTGATGATCCTCACCGAACGCGACACGCTGCGCGAGGTGATTCCCTTCCCAATCGTGCGTGAGTTGCGATGATTTGGCGGCTCTCCGCAAGCGCGTTCGATCGTACTCCGGCGAGGACTCTCGCCAAGGGATCTGAGGAGCGCTCGGATGACTTCTAAGCTCGACCTCGACCCCGGCGTGATCGCATCCTGCCGGGACGCGGCAGCCCAGATCGCCGGGCAAGTCGGCGAAGAAATCGCTCACAAGACGACCGTCTCAGTCGAGCGGACGGTCGCGCGCCTGCTGGGCGTGGACGGGGTGAACGAGCTGGACGCGCCGCTGCCGAACGTGCTCGTCGATCACGTCGCCGACCGTGGCGAGCTCGGCAAGGGCGTCGGCTACTGGCTCGGCAACGCGCTGCTCGACGACGAGCGCCGCTCGCCGCAGCAGATCGCGCAGGACGTGGCTTCGGGCAAGCTCGACCTGTGCGCGCTGCCACGCGCGGAGGATGGCGCGATCAGGGCGCGAATCACGAGCGAGTGCGAGACCCGGCTGGCCGAGATCCGCGGACGGACGCAGGAGCGCCACGAGCTGCGCGAGCGCCTCGGCGAGAGCCCGCCGCCGGTGCGCTACGTGCTGACGGCGACGGGCAACGTCTACGAGGACGTCGTCCACGGCCTCGCGGTCGCGGAAGCGGGCGGGGACATCGTCGCGGTGATCAGATCGACCGCGCAGAGCCTGCTCGACTACGTGCCGTACGGCCCGACGACGGAGGGCTACGGCGGGACGTTCGCGACGCAGGCGAACTTCAAGATCATGCGCGAAGCGCTGGACGAGTGGTCCGCGCAGCACGGCCGCTACGTGCGCCTGTCGAGCTTCTGCTCGGGGCTGTGCATGCCGGAGATCGCCGCGATGGGCGCGATCGAGGGCTTCGACAACATGGTCAACGACGCGCTCTACGGGATCCTGTACCGCGACATCAACCCGATCCGCGGCCTGATCGACCAGCGCGTCTCGCGGATGGTGAACGGCTGGTTCGGCGTGACGATCAACACCGGCGAGGACAACTACCTGCGCACCGCCGACGCGATCGAGGCCGCGCCGAGCGTGACGGCCTCGCAGTTCATCAACCGGCAGCTCGCGCTCGACTCCGGGGTGCCCGACTCACAGATCGCGCTGGGCGACGCATTCGAGATCGACATCCCCGTCAAGAACGGGTTGCTGTACGAGTGGGCCCAGGCCCAGCTCACGCGGGAGCTGTTCCCCGACTGCCCGGTCAAGTACATGCCGCCGACGCGGCACATGGACGGCAACCTGTACCGCACGCACGCGGCCGACTCGCTGTTCAACCTCGTCACGATCGCCACCGGCCAGGGCATCCAGACGATCGGGGTGCCGACCGAGGGGATCTTCACGCCGCACGTGCACGACCGCGTGATCGGCCTGGAAAACGTGAACTACGTGTTCGACACCGCGCGCGACCTGGGCGAGGAGATCGAGTTCAAGCCGGGGGGCATCATCCAGACGCGCGCCAAGGAGGTCCTGCGGGGAGCGCACGAGCTGCTGGAGCGGATCGCCGCTGGCGGGCTGTTCGCGGCGCTCGGGGAGGGGGTGTTCGGCGATGTGCCCCGCCAGGTCGGGGAGGGCCGCGGGATCGAGGGGATCGTTGCGACACAGGACGACTACTGCAACCCGGTGAGCGAGTTGATGCGGGGAGCGCCGAGCCGTGTCTAGCGCGCTGCCCGCGCCCTCCGGTGGCCCGCGCCGGGAGATCGACCTCGAGCACGTGAAGCCCTACGCCGACCATCTCGGCGACGGGATCGTGCAGTTCAGCTTCACGCTGCCCGTGCCGTACGGCCTCGCCGCGCGCAAGGCCGCGCAGGAGCTGGCGCGGAAGATGGGCTTCGCCCATCCGGAGGTCGTCCACTACCAGGCATTGACCGACGGGTACACGTACTTCGTGATGTTCGGCGAGTGCACGCAGACGGTCGACTACGCGACGCTGAGCGGCGAGGGCTTCGAGATCGAGTACATGAGCGAGGATCAGATCGAAGCGTTCGCGCAGGAGCACATCGGTCGCCCGATCGTGATCGTCGGCGCTGCCACCGGCACCGACACGCACAGCGTCGGGATCGACGCGATGCTCAACCTGAAGGGCTTTCACGGGCATCACGGCCTGGAGGGATACAAGGCCTTCGAGACGCACAACCTCGGCAGCCAAGTTCCCAACAGCGTGCTCGTGGCCAAGGCGATCGAGGTCGGCGCCGATGCGATCCTCGTCTCGCAGACGGTCACCCAGCAGAACCTGCACGTCTCCAACCTGACGGAGCTCGTGGAGATCGTCGAAGCGGAGGGACGACGCGGGCAGATGATCCTGACCTGCGGCGGTCCGCGCGTGTCGAACGAGCTCGCGAAGGAGCTCGGCTATGACGCGGGGTTCTCGAAGGGAACGTATCCGCACCACGTGGCGAGCTTCATCGTGCGCGAGCTGGCGGCGCGCGTGGCGGCTGCGTAGTGCCGTCGCAATCGATCGCCCCGGTGCTGTCGGAGCTGATCGCCCCGGTGCAGAGGTTGGCGCTGGTCGGATTGGCGAAGAACACCGGCAAGACCGAGACGCTGGCCGCGATCTTGAGAGAGCTGGCGGAACAGGACACGTGCGTCGGAGTGACCTCGATCGGTCGCGACGGCGAGGCGCACGACGTGATCGACGCACGGATCGAGAAGCCGCGGATCGTCCTTCGGGCGGGGAGCCTCGTCGCGAGCACCGACGCGCTCGTACGGGCGAGCGGCCTCGCGCACGAGCGGCTGGCGCAGACCGGGGTGAGGACCCCGCTCGGGGAAGTTGTGATCGCGAGACTCGCGGAGCACGGCGCGGTCGAAGTCGCCGGCCCGAGCGCCGCCGAGGATCTGCGCAAGGTCGGCGAGGAGATGATCGAGTTGGGCGCCGAGAAGGTGCTGATCGACGGCTCGATCGACCGCCGCGCGGCCTCCTCACCGGCCGTCGCCGACGGGCTCGTGATGGCCACGGGCGCGGTCCTCAGCGAGGACATCGAGGAGGTCGTCGTGGCCACGAAGGACGCGGTCGAGCTCGTGCGCCTGCGGGACGTTCCGAGCGGCTCGTCCGAGGGCAGGAGACTGCGAGAGTTCGCTGAGAATGCCGATGGGATGAGCCTGATGGTCGACGATCAGCTCGCCTCCCATCAGCTCCCCCCGCGCTTCGTCCTCACGGCCGAATCTCCCGTGATCCAGGACTTTCTCCTGAGCGGCTCCAATCCCAGGTGGCTACTCGTGTCGGGCGCGCTTCCAGAAGCATTCTTGGACGGACTCGTGTCGTTCGCACGCCGTGCCAGGCAAACCGTGACCGTCGTTGTCTCGGACCCCACCAAGGTGTTCCTCACCGGACGCGGGGTCGACTTCTACGCCGGGCAGGGCGTGCACATCCAGACGCTGAGCTCGATATCCCTGCGAGCCATCACCGTCAACCCCGTGGCGCCTCAGTCGCATCGTTTCGACTCAGGGCAGCTACGCGAGCTGATCGAGGCTGCCGTCGGTGACGTGCCGGTCCTGGACGTGCTCGACCCGAGCTACCGCACCACTCCCGGACCCTGACCCCGCGGTCGGTTTACGCGGGCACCGTCGCCCGCGTGAACTACTTGGCGTTTGCGAAGTAGTCCGCGTTCATCTGCGTGAACTTCTGCCACTCGTCTGGCAGTTGATCCTCGGCAAAGCAGGCATCGACCGGGCAGGCCTCGACGCAGGCATCGCAGTCGATGCACTCCTCGGGGTCGATGTAGAGCATCTCAGCCGCGTCGTATCCGGGCTCGTCGGGCGTCGGGTGGATGCAGTCCACGGGGCACACCTCGACGCAGGAGTTGTCCTTCGTGCCGATGCACGGCTCGGCGATAACGTAGGCCATTCGCTTCTTTCTTTGGGTCGGTTTGCGGGGGTTCCCCTCGGGAGGGGCATATTGTACGAATGATGCTGCTGCTTACCGGCGCGACCGGTCTGGTGGGCTCCGCGCTGCTGCGTCGTCTGGTCGCTGAAGGAGCCCAGGTGCGCTGCCTCGTGCGCGACCCGCGGCGGCTGGGCGCCCAGCGCGTGCGGGTGCAGATCGCACTCGGCGATCTCACCGACCCCCAGTCGTTTCGCAATGCGCTGCGCGGCGTGCAGACCGTCGTACATCTCGCCGCCTCGATCCGCGACCAGCCGCGGGGATCGATCGAGGAGCTGAACGGCATCGCCACCTGGCGGATGGTCGAGGCGGCCGAGCGCTCGGGGGTCGAGCGATTCGTGTTCTTCTCCGCGCTCGGCGCGTCAACCCATCACCGCGCGCGCTTCTTCCGCGCCAAGGCGCTCGCCGAGCAGGCCGTGCGCGAGGCGCGACTGCATTCCACAGTGTTCGCGCCCTCGATCGTCTACGCCCCCGGCGACCCGTGGCTGACGCTGCTCGAGCGTCTGGCCCTGCTCCCGGTCATGCCGGTGTCCGGGCGCGGGCGCGCCGTCTTCCAGCCCATCTGGGCGGAGGACGTGGCTGAATGTGTCGTCGCGGCCCTGCGATCGCCCGGCGGAGAGACGAATGAGCGCTATGAGCTCACCGGTCCAGATACGCTCAGCCACAACGAGATCGTGAGGATTGTGCTGCGCTCGCTGAACCGCAACCGGCCGCTCGTGCACGTCCCCACGCCGATCGTCTCACGCACACTGCGAATGCTCGAGGCAACGATGGGCCAGGGCGCGTTCGCCACCTGGGACGAGGCGGAGTTGATGGAGGTGTCGATGGTTAGAGGCCGCGACGCGGCCAACGCCGAAGCGTTCAGCGTGACGCCGCAGCCGATGCGAGCCGTGCTGGGCGCCGGCTGACCTATGCCAGGACCCCTGCCGCCGGATTCCTGCGACGATATGCACCCTGCCCACAAGGCAGCCACCCCGTCAAGCAGCGAGCCCAGAAAGCGAGTGCCATGAGCGAGGTACAGTCCCCCACCGTTCAATCCGCCGCGCCGCCATCCGCGGCGCCCTCCCCTTCCAGCGAGGTCCAATCTGGCCTCGAAGGCGTCGTCGCCTTCGCCACGGAGATCGCCGAGCCCGACAAAGAGGGTGGCGCGCTGCGCTACCGCGGCGTGGATATCGAAGACCTGGTCGGCGCCGTCCCCTACGAGCAGGTCTGGGGCCTGCTCGTCGACGGACGTTTCAAACCCGGTCTGCCCCCCGCAGAACCGCATGCGCTGACCGTACGCTCGGGTGACCATCGCGTGGACGTGCAGTCGGCGCTCGCGATGCTCGCGCCGGAGTGGGGGTTCGGGCAGCTAATCGACATCTCAGACGAGGAGACACGCGACAACCTCGCGCGCGCCTCGGTGATGGCCCTGTCCTTTGTCGCCCAGTCGGCGCGTGAAGCCGGCCAGCCGCCGGTACCCCAGTCGGAGATCGACGAAGGCCGGACGATCCCCGAGCGCTTCCTGATCCGCTGGCGCGGCGAGGCCAACCCGGATCACGTCAAGGCGATCGACGCCTACTGGATCTCAGCCGCCGAGCACGGCATGAACGCATCCACGTTCACCGCGCGCGTGGTCGCCTCGACCGGCGCAGACATCGCCGCGGCGCTGTCCGCGGCCGTTGGCGCGCTGTCCGGGCCCCTGCACGGCGGCGCCCCCTCGCGCGTGCTGAAGATGCTCGAGGAAGTCGAAGAGACCGGCGACGCCGAGCGCTGGGTCTCAGACGCCCTCGACCGTGGCGATCGCCTGATGGGCTTTGGACACCGCATCTACCGCGCCGAAGACCCGCGAGCGCGGGTCCTACGCCGGACGTGCAGCGAACTGGGCTCGCCCCGCTTCCAGGCCGCGGAGGCGCTCGAGAAAGCCGCGCTCGCGGAGCTCCATGCGCGCAGGCCCGACCGCGTGCTCGCCACCAACGTCGAGTTCTGGTCCGCGGTGATCCTCGACCTCGCCGAAGTTCCGCCGGACCTGTTTACACCGATGTTCACGTGCGCACGCGTGGCTGGTTGGTCGGCGCATATCCTCGAGCAAAAGCGCGAGGCCAAGCTGATCAGGCCGACCGCAAAGTATGTCGGCGAGGGACCGCGGCCGGCCAGCGCCGTTGAATAGGCCGACTCCGACTTAGAACCTGTTTCAAGATAGGCGGTGCGGTCGGGGCGTGCATGGACCAAGCTGGGCGTCGCGGGGCGGTGAAGCGCATGCTGGTGGCATGTGCGAGCCGTCACGTGGCGACGATCGAAGATCTCATCGATCTTCGATCGGTCCAGCACCGTGTCCAGGTGCGTATCCGGACGTGCCGATCTTTTTGAAACAGGTTCTTAGCGTTAATGACAGAGGGCCCGGCATCATGCCGGGCCCTCTTATGCCTATCGACGGATAGACAGATTCCCTGTAGGGATCCCTACATCATGCCGCTCATGTCGGGCATGCCGCCGCCACCTGGACCACCGACTTCCTTCTCCGGCACCTCGGCGACGATCGCCTCGGTCGTGAGGATGTTCTTGGCGATCGACGCCGCGTTCTGCAGCGCCGAGCGGGTGACCATCGCGGGGTCGATGACGCCCGCCGCCACGAGATCGACGATCTCGTTGGTGGCTGCGTTCAGGCCCTGTCCCTTCTTGGCCTTGCGCACGTCGTTGACCACCACGGAGCCCTCGAGGCCCGCGTTCTCGGCGATCTGACGCAACGGCTCCTCGAGTGCCCGCAACACGATTCGTGCTCCGGTTCGCTCGTCGTCTGATCCATCGGCCGAGCTACCGTCGCTGTCGACGGTGACCGAGCCAGCGGCCTGCAGCAGTGCTACACCGCCACCCGGCACGATGCCCTCCTCGAGCGCCGCACGCGTGGCCTGCAGGGCGTCCTCGACGCGGTGCTTCTTCTCCTTCATCTCCGTCTCGGTGGCCGCGCCAACCTTGACGACTGCCACACCGCCGGAGAGCTTGGCCAGGCGCTCCTGGAGCTTCTCGCGGTCGAAGTCCGAGTCGGTGTTCTCGATCTCGGCTTTGATCTGACCGATGCGGCCCTTGATCGCAGCGGCATCACCGGCGCCGTCGACGATCGTGGTGTTGTCCTTCGCCACGACCACGCGACGAGCACGCCCGAGTTGGGAGAGCTGGGTGTTCTCCAGCTTCAGACCCAGCTCCTCGGTGATCACCTCGGCGTTCGTGAGGATCGCGATGTCCTCGAGCATCCGCTTGCGGCGATCGCCGAAGCCCGGAGCCTTGACGGCCACGCCGGTGAAGGTGCCGCGCAGCTTGTTGACGACAAGCGTCGCCAGCGACTCGCCCTCGACGTCCTCGGCGATGATCAGAATCGGCTTGCCGCTCTGGATCACTGCCTCGAGCACCGGCAGCACATCCCGCACCGAGCCGATCTTCTGGTTGGCGATGAGGATGTAGGGATCCTCCAGGGTCGCCTCCATGCGGTCCTGGTCGGTGACCATGTAGGGCGAGATGTAGCCCTTGTCGAACTGCATGCCCTCAGTGAACTCGAGGTCCATGCCGAACGTCTGGCCCTCCTCGACGTTGACGACACCGTCCTTGCCGACCTTCTCGATCGCATCGGCGATGACGTCGCCGATCTCTTCGTCACCGGCGGAGATCGTCGCTACGCGAGCGATCTGGTCCTTGCCGGAGACGGCCTTGGACTGTGAGGCGATGTTGGCCACGACCTGGTCGACGGCCTTCTCGATCCCGCGCTTGAGCGCGAGCGGGTTGGCGCCGGCGGCCACGTTCTTCAGGCCCTGGCGAACAATCGCCTGGGCGAGCACGGTCGCCGTGGTGGTGCCATCGCCGGCAACGTCGTTGGTGGCGGTCGCCACCTCGCGCACGAGCTGGGCGCCTTGATTCTCAAAGACGTCCTCGACCTCGATCTCACGAGCAATCGTGACACCGTCGTTGGTGATCGTCGGCGCGCCGAACTTCTTGTCGAGCACTACATAGCGGCCCTTCGGGCCGAGCGTGACCTTGACGGCGTTCGCGACCGCGTCGACGCCGCTCTCCAGCGCCTTGCGTGCCTCAGAGCCGTACTTCAGTTCCTTATGAGCCATTTGTTCTCAGATCTCCTTAGGACTCGACGCGGGCAAGGACGTCGGACTCGCGCAACACGAGCAGATCCTCCCCGTCGACCTTAATCTCGGTCCCGCCGTACTTGCTGTAGAGGACCTCGTCGCCCTCCTTGACATCCAGCGGGATGCGCTTACCTGCCTCATCGAGCTTGCCATCGCCGGCGGCGAGGACCTTGCCCTTCTGCGGCTTCTCCTTGGCAGTATCGGGGAGCACGAGGCCACTCGCTGTGGTCTCCTCCTCCTCGATCGCCCGCACGATCAGACGATCGCCCAGGGGCTTGAGCTTCATGTTGAAAACCTCCATCTAGAGAATACGGCCGGCGGCTCGCGGGTCCCTCATCGGGGATCGAGCCACCCTTTGGCACTCTCCCAGGGAGAGTGCCAACTACAGCCTCAATATATAGAAGATCTGGCCGAGATCAAGGAAAATTGGCAGTCAACTGTCGAGACTGCCAGATCGGAGCTAGTTTTGTGCCCCGCCGAAGCCCTTCATCGCCTCGGTCATGCCCGTCGGCTTGTCGAGAATCTGCGAGAAGCGCACGACCGTGACCGTGTCGTCCAGCGTGACCGCGCGCCCGTAGATCTGCTCCAGGAAGTGGATCAGCTCCTCGTGGCGGCGGAACTCCGGGTTGTCGTGCTTGATGTCGCGCGGGGATAGGTCTGCGATCTTCATCACCTCGACCTGATCGATCACCGCTTCGAAGATCCGCTCGCGTGGCGAGTATTGATAGCCGATCGTGACAAGCACCGCCTGGTTCTTGCGGTACTTGCCCGACTTGTCACCCAGCCGGATCGTCGCGGTCTTGCGACCCCGCTTGAGCTCGTCGGCAAAGATCGTCGAGTAGAAGTTGAGGACCTGCACGGTGACCGGCAGGCTACCGGTCTTTGGGCCCGTCTTCTTCCAACCAGGCCAGAGCCCGCGTCACCACCTCGCGCTCGCCCGCGTGGCTGAGCGCCGTCTTGGCCTCTCTCAACCCAATCCAGCGGGCTTCCTCGACCTCGTCGTCGTGATCCTCGGTGTCGCCCGAGACGTAGGAGAAGAGGTAGAAAGTGACGGACTTTGAGATCGTGCGCCGGTCCCGCCTGTACCAGTAGCGCACCTCGCCCAGGTCCCGCACCAGCTCGCCCACCACCCCGGTCTCCTCGCGCACCTCACGTTCCGCGGCCTGGAGGGCAGTCTCGCCCGGATCGACGTGGCCCTTGGGCAGGGCCAGCACGCGGGCGCCGTCGGGCGCACGCCGCGTGGGGACGATCACGACCACCTCCTCGCCGCCGATCGTCGTGCCGCCGTGCGCCTCCCCAGCGCCCATCTCCCGACCCCGCACCACAACCCCGCCGGCCGAGACCTCGCGCTCGTCGCGAACGTGGGCAGTGCTGCGCTTGCGCTCGCGCCTAGAAGACATACTGCTGCAACGCCTCCGGATCGTGCACCACCAGACGCCCCCGCCCTTGAGAGATCACCCCGGCGCGCTCGAGCACCGCGAGGAAACGGCTGGCCGACTCGCGCGACGAGCCCGCCAGCTGCGCGAGGTCCGCCTGGGTGGCGGTGACCTCGACGTCGCCTTCCGCGGAATTCTCCGCGCGTGCCTGAGTCACCAGCTCGCTCAGCACCACCGCAACCCGGCTCTGCACTGTTTGGAAGGACTGACGCGAGAGACGCTCGTTGGTTTCACGCAAGCGCTTGGCGAGGGCAATCACCAGGCGCGTGGAGATCCCGGGGTGCTCGATCATCAGCCTGCGCATGTCTGGACCGAGCACGGCAACCACATCCGTCGGCTCGATCGCTTCGACGGTGGCCGAGCGGAGCTCGTCCTCGAACATGGCGAGCTCACCAAAAATGTCGCCCGGACCGAACGTCGCCAGGGTGATGGTACGTCCGTCACCGTGCTCGCGCACGGCGCGTGCGTGACCCTCGCGGACGACATAGCAGGTATCGCTCGCATCGCCCTCGCGGAACACCACCTGGCCTGGCTCGAACCGGCGCGGCACAACGAGCTCTGAGATCCGCTCCAGGTCGCTCTGCACGAGCGTGGAGAACACGGGCACGTGCGCGAGCAGCTCCACCACCTCCGCTGAGCGCATCCCCGCCATCGGGTAAGGAATATCGCACGCGGGGCACTCGCCCGCGCAACTGAGTGCCCGTCAAGGGTATCTTCAAGTACATGGTTTCGCCGAAGTCACTGCCTGCATTGCTCGTCGCGCTCGCGACGCTCCTGCTGATCGGAGCCTCAGCACTCGGAGCGTCCGCCTCCGCGGCGACCGAAAACACGGTCGTGAGCAAGCACTCGCTTGAGACATCGCGCCAGCTGTGGGCCACGATCGATGTCTGCAACGCCAAGGACCAGCCCGACACGGTGGGGATACGAGGGTCGATGCCGGGCGATGGTCAGCCGCACGAGACGATGTACATGAGCTTTCGCCTCCAGTATCTGGACAGCGCCACCAAAGCCTGGGTCGATCTGGCCAACGGCGCCGCCCCCACCTTCGTCGCGGTCGGTCCCGCCAAGGCTGCGCGTCAGGCGGGGCGCAGCTTTCAGCTCGTGCCGGTCGCCGGCAAGCCCGCGTCCACGTTGCGTGGCGTCGTGAGCTTTCAATGGCGCCGGGGCACGACCGTAGTGCACGCGATCTCCCGGCCCAGCACGGACGGACACGAGAGCCTCGCGGGCGCCGACCCGGCGGGGTTCAGCGCGGCCACGTGCCTGATCGGCTAGCGCTAAACGACTATGAGGCAAACGAGGCCAGGCTTCGATCCCACCACCCGCGTGGCGTGCTGAGAACGCGTGCTGGACGATCGGAGATCCTCCGTCGATCTCCGAAGATCGGTAGGACGCCGCCTCGCGTCGCCTATCGATCGATCAGTTGAACAGGCGCGGGTCGTTGGTGATGATTCCGTCGACGCCCAGCTCGGTCAGCTTGGCGATGCGCGCGGCGTCGTCGACCGTCCAGACGTAGAGCTCGCCGCCACCCTCGGCGACGGCGCGCACGAGCGCCCGGGTCACCACCCGCCAGTGGGCCATGATCGCATCGACGCGGCCCTCGGCCAGCGCTGAGCGGGCGCGGCGCGGCAGCGTAGCCCTGTAGCCGGTGAGGATCGCCAGGGCGGGGATGGCGGTGAGCATGTCGGTGGTGTAGTCGCGCCGCACACGCGGCACCGACCAGCCCAGACGCAATGTCGGCTCGGCCGCTCTGATCCGCGCAAGCGCGGTGGGGAACATGCCGCTGACGAGCGTGCGTGACAGGTCGCCGAACTCGCGCAGGGTCTCGAGCACGCGCAGCTCATAACCGGGTAGCTTGATGTCGACGTCGAGCTCGATGTCGGCGTAGGACGGCCCTGAAAGATGCTCGAGCGCCTCCTCGAAGGTGAGCGGCGTGCGTGATTCTGCATCCTCGTAGTCGTGCGCGACAAGCAGCCGGCCGCTCCCATCTGGGTGCTCACTCAGCACGTCGAACTCGATCATCTCCACACCCGCGCCCAGTGCGGCGTCGAAGCTTGCGAGCGTGTTTCCAGGCGCGAGCAGTGCGGCGCCCTTGTGACCGACACGACGAGGAGCGCGCGCGTTCATGCGCTGAGCGTGAGCTTGCGCGGGCCAGAATGGAAACCAAGCTCGAGGAGCGTCTGCTCCAGCGCAGACCCGATCGCCGGCTCGCCATCGATCCGCTCGAGCGCCAGCTTGGGGACTCGCCCGGCACGCACCGCCTCAGCCAGCGCGCACAGCCCCTCGTGCAGTGGCTCGGGCTCACGCGCGACAACTGGCGCGATCGTCACGAGGCCCCGGCCGCCGCGCTCCACGTAGAGGATCGGCTCGTCGCCGACCATGACCACGTAAGCGCCGGCCACGCGTGCGGGACGCCGCTCCTGGGACTCACGTTTTGGCCATGGCAGCGCGGCGCCGTAGGGCTGGGCGGGGTCGGCGGCGGCGATCACAAGGGCATTCTGTCTCTCGCCCGCACGAGAGCGTCCGGCGGTCTTTACGGCGCGCAGTCGCTCGACCGCACCGGGCAGCGCGAACTGCGCGCCGCCCATTCCCTCGACGAAGTAGCCGCGGCGGCAGATCCCGAGCGTCTCGAGGTTCGAGAACGCCTCATACAGCAGCGCAAAGCCCCCTTTGAGCCCCTCGGCGAGCACCTGCTCGCGCGTGACGATCCCGTAGCGCTCCAGCAGCAACTCGGCGCGCGCGCGCCTGCTGGCCGATCTTTGATCGGTGGGCCCGTCAAGCGCGCCTTGAAAGATCGACTCGGCGAGCGACCAGCGGCCCTGGACCTGATCACCACCAGCCCGCACATCGCTGCGGCGTGCCCCGAAGCGAGGCCGGCCCACCATCGATCGGCCGGGGCGGGGAGCCGTGGCAATGCCGACCCCCGCGGACCCGCCACCGGCGGAGCGTCCCGCGCGGGCGAGGGTCAGATGCGGCGCACGCAGCGGCGCCCATGCGTCGTTTGTCACCTCGCCCGCCCACACGAGGTCCCACAGCGCCTCGCGCAGCGCCTCCGCCGCGACATCGAGGTCTGCGAGCAGGTCCGTGAAGAAGCAAGGACCCTGGCCTAGGCGCGCACGCAGGAGGTCGTGCTCAGCGCTACTCGGGGACACTGCCGCTGCACGCGTGGAGGAACCCAGCGCGGGCGGCCCGATCGCGGCGGCGTCGTCGCGGAAGTAGAGAGCCACTCGCCCCGACGCCCGGCCGTGCGCGCCGGCCCCGATCCACACGACCTCGCCGCTGGCACACAGAGAGTCGAGCCACGAGGGGGAGTACGCGCCGGTGCGTCGTGGCAGCACGTCGCGCTCCCAGATAGCGGCGGGCAGGGCGAGACCCTGCAGCGGGGCGAGCACGTCGCGTAGCCGATCAACCCCCGCGCCCGCGCCGGCATAGCGGTCGATGCCCTGCCAGGAGGGGAGGAAGCCAGCCAGGGCACGTCGATCGGCAGGCTCGATCTCTTTGCGCAGAGCCGCCAGCGAAGCACGGCGCAAGCGGCGCAGAACCTCCACATCGCACCACTCGCGACCACTGCCGCCGGGGCGAAGCTCGCCGCGGACGAGATCTCCGGAGCGCTCCAGCTCACGCAGGACCGCGCTCGCATCGATGCCATAGCGCGCGTGCAGCTCCTCCGTGGTGAACGGCCCGCGCGTGCGTGCGTAGCGGGCGAGGAGCACTCCTAGCCCGTCGGGCATGTCGGCGAGGAACGCCTCGGGCAACCCGCCGGGAGGCATGCAGCCGAGCGCGTCACGATAAAGACCGGCCTCATCGGCCGCCACATACCGCTCCTCTCCGCTGAGGCGTAGCCGGATCGTACGGCGCTCGCGTTCGAGCTCGCGCAAGAGACCGTCGGGGTCGATCCCCTCGAACACCCGCTCTGCGATCTCCGCGCGGTTGAGGTCGCCGACGCGGCGCAGCACGTCGTGCAACGAATCGCGATCGGTGGCGCGCGTCATCTCTGAGCGGCACTGCAGGTCGTCCTCGACTCCGACCAAGGCGCCCGGATCGATCAGCTCGCGCAGCTCGTCCTGGCCGAGCAGCTCGCGGAGCAGATCGCGATCCAGCGACAGCGCGGCGGCGCGGCGCTCAGCGTTTGGCGTGTCCCCCTCGTACATGTAGGTGGCGACGTAGTCGAACAGCAACGATGAGGCGAACGGCGAGGCGACGGGCGTCTCGACCTCGACCAGGGAGATCTCGCGGGTGGCGAGACCGCGCAGCAGCTCCTCGAGGCCGGGCACGTCGAGCACGTCGCGCAGGCACTCGCGATAGGTCTCGAGCACGATCGGGAAGTCCGCGTAGCGCTTGGCGACCTCGAGCAAGCTCTGGGCCTTCAGCCGCTGCTGCCACAGCGGCGTGCGCCGACCGGGGTATGCGCGCGGGATCAAGAGCGCGCGGCCGGCGTTCTCGCGAAAGCGCGCGCCGAACAGCGCGGAGCCCCCCAGCTCGGCCGTCACCGCCTCCTCGACGTCATCCGGCTCGAGCAACACGAGCTCAGCCGCGGAGGGAAGCGCCTCAGATTCATCGGCATCGAGGTCGGGGAGGTGCAGGACGATCCCGTCATCTGAGGAGATCGCATCTGCCTCCAACCCAAAACGCTCGCGGATGCGTGCCGCCAAGGCGAGCCCCCAGGCCGAATGGACGCGCCCGCCGTAGGGAGACAGGATGCAGATCCGCCAGTCCCCGATCTCGTCGCGGAAGCGCTCGACGACGATCATGCGATCTGAGGGGAGTACGCGCGTGGCGTCCCGCTGGGCGCGCAGGTAGTCGAGCAGGTTGCGCGCGGCGCGCTCGTCGAGGTCGTACTCGCGCTGGAGCTCCTCCGCCTCCCGATCGACGGCCCAGCGCGAGAAAGCGCCGATCGCCTCGCCCAGCTCGCGGGGACGGCCGACCGAGTCGCCCTTCCAGAACGGCACCGCACCGGGAGCGCCGGGGGCGGGGGTGACGACCACCCGGTCGCGGCCGATCTCCTCGATCCGCCAGGTCGAGGCACCGAGCAGAAATGCCTGTCCGGGTCGCGCCTCGTAGACCATCTCCTCATCCAGCTCGCCGACCCGCCGTCCGTCGGGCAGCACGACCGCGTAGAGACCCCGGTCGGGGATCGTGCCGGCGTTTGCGATCGCCAGCTGACGGGAGCCCTTGCGCGCGCGGATCGTGCCCGCGAGACGATCCCAGACGATGCGTGCGCGAAGCTCGCCGAACTCCTTCGAGGGGTAGCGCCCATCGAGCATGTCGAGCACGTTCTCCAGCAGCTCGCGCGAGAGCTCGGAGTAGGAGTACGTGCTCGTGACGAGCGCGTACAGATCATCCACCGAGACACCCTCCGCGGAGACCTCGCCTTCAGCGTGTTCGTCCTTTGCTGGGCCGCCGGCCCCAGCCGGCTCGGCTGCCACGGCGATCGCGACGATCTGCTGGGCGAGCACGTCGAGCGCGTTGCGCGGGACGACCGTCGACTCGATCAGGCCTTCGCGCATCCTGCGGCATACGACGGTGCACTCGAGCAGGTCACCGCGGAACTTCGGGAAGATCCGCCCGCGGCTGACCTCGCCGACGCCGTGGCCCGCGCGGCCGATGCGTTGCAGCCCGCGGGCTACGGACTTCGGGGACTCGATCTGCAGGACCAGATCGACCGCGCCCATGTCGATCCCCAACTCCAGCGAGCTCGTGGCAACGAGGCAGGGGATCTCACCCGCCTTCAACAGCTCCTCGACGACCATGCGCTCCTCGCGTGCCAGCGAGCCGTGATGTGCCCGCGCGATCTCGCGCACCGGCGGCGGCGCGGGAGGACCATCCTGCTCACTCTCCTCTCGCGCCTGCGCGCCGGCGGCGAGCTCGTTCAGTCTCAGCGCCACGCGCTCGGCGGAGCGGCGGCTGTTGACGAACAGGATCGTCGAGGAATGTTCGTTTACGAGCTCGAGCAGCCGTGGATAGATCGCCGGCCAGATCGATCCGCGCGTTGACTCTCCTCCATTAATTGGAACCCTACCCACCCCCAGGGGATCGCAATCCGGGCCCGGGGGGCCATTGCCCGGTTCAACCATCGACTCGACCGGCACCTCGATCTGCAAGTCGAGCTCCTTCCGCGCACTGGCGTCCACGATCGTCACCTGCCGGTGGGGACCCACAAGAAAGCGACCGACCTCCTCCAATGGGCTCTGCGTTGCGCTCAGGCCGATGCGCTGCACGACATCAGCCGCGTCCGCACGTGACTTGGCCGCATGCAGCCCGTTTCCATCCGTGCGCGCGTTGGCCTCCAGACGCTCCAGCGTCAACGCGAGGTGCGAGCCGCGCTTTACATGAGCCACGGCGTGAATCTCGTCCACGATCACCGCCTCGACCCCGCTCAGCATCTCTTTCGCTCGCGACGTCAGCATCAGGTAGAGCGACTCGGGGGTCGTGATCAGGATGTCCGGCGGATTGCGCAGCATCGCCGCGCGCTCGCGCTGAGGCGTGTCGCCTGTGCGGATGCCCACGCGGATCTCATCCGCGCCTTGTGGGCGGGATATACCCCTCAAAGGAGTGCGTAGGTTGCGCTCGACGTCATAGGCGAGCGCCTTCAACGGGCTTACGTACACCACGCGTGTGCCCGCGCCGGTAGGAGCACCTTCGGTGCTCAGCCGGTCGAGCGCCCAGAGGAACGCCGCGAGCGTCTTGCCCGACCCGGTCGGCGCCGAGACGAGCACATGCTCGCCGCGAGCGATCGCCGGCCACGCCTGCGCCTGGGCGGGGGTGGGGGCCGCGAAGGCAGCTTCGAACCACTCGCGGACCCGCGGGCTGAAGCTGGAGAGGGGCATCGATTTCGAGGCTACCGCGCCCTGGGCTCCGCCGACTCGCCGCATAGATTCTCAATGATGCCCAGAGCGAGCGAAATCATCTTGGGCGACAACATGGAGGTACTGCCTCGCCTCGGAGATGAGACCTTCCAGCTGGTCTACATCGACCCTCCGTTCAACACCGGCAAGACGCAGACACGCAGGACCCTGCAAACGGTGCCGGACGAGAACGGCGACCGCACCGGGTTTGGCGGCCGTCGCTACAGGACGCGACTGCTCGCGGAGTCCTCCTACCGCGACGACTTCGACGATTACCTCGTGTTTCTGGAGCCCCGTTTGCGGGAAGCCCACAGGCTGTTGGCGCAGAGCGGGACCTTCTACTTCCACATCGACTATCGCGAGGCCCACTACTGCAAGCTCCTGCTGGATGAGATCTTCGGCCGCGAGGGCTTTCTCAACGAGATCATCTGGGCATATGACTACGGCGCTCGATCCAAGCGGCGCTGGCCCGCCAAGCACGACACGATCCTCGTCTACGTCAAGGACCCGGCCACCTACTACTACGACGCGGAGGCGGTGGACCGTGAGCCGTATATGGCTCCTGGCCTCACGACCGCCGAGAAGGCAGCGAAGGGCAAGCTCCCGACCGACGTCTGGTGGCACACGATCGTCCCCACGAACGGCCTGGAGAAGACGGGGTATCCGACGCAGAAGCCCGAGGGGATCCTCAGGCGGATGATCCAGGCATCGACCCGCCCAGGAGACTGGTGTCTGGATTTCTTCGCCGGCAGCGGCACGCTGGGCGCGGTGGCCGCGAAGCTCGATCGACGCTACATCTTGATCGACAACAATCCAGAGGCCATTCGCATCGCCCGTGAGCGTGTTGCCCGTTCAGAGCCCGCGCCAGCCCTCAGCAGATGACATAGCGCTCAGCAGATGAGATAGCGGCTCGTAGCGACCAAATGCAGCGGGTCGAAGTGCGCGTGCGGCTGCGCCTTCGTCTTGGGAACGACCGGACCCATCGCGATCGGCATCGCGATCAGGTGGTTGCACCGGGGGATCTTGACGTTGCCCTGCACCGTCTGCACCGTTGCTCCCCCCAATGCTTCGCGCACGACGATCGGGTTGGCGGAGTGGGCGTCGGCGATCCCCTGCGCGATGATCTGCACCTGGTTGAAGCCGTCGCCCGCGGCGCCGCCGTCGGCGTCTGCCGGGCTGTCCTCTGCGAGTTCGGCTGAGAACGGCGTGTGGTAGATCGACGCCGACGGATAGTACGTATAGCCATACGCTCCAAGCGGCGGCCGGGACATCGCGTCAATCGTGCCATAGTCGAGTATTCCAAGATATTTTATCTTCTTGAACAGTTCTAGCGCCAACGCCTGCCTGACGAATGTAAGGGCGTCTTCGCTGATCACCGTCGAGTAGACGACGTCTGGGTGCTCTGCGATCAGCTTTGATGCGTACAGGCGGTAGTCGGTACCGCCGCTGGGCACATAGTCCTGACTGATGATCGTCTGCCGGCTGCCAGCCATCGCCGCTTTGAATGCAGCGGTCACTTCATGGCCGTAGCCGTAGTCCTCGCTGAGGACCGCCACGCGCTTCCACCGTGGATGGGCGCGGATGAAGGCCGCGGCGTTCTGCCCCTCGACTGTCGCGGTCGGGATCGTGTCGAAAGCATAAGAGTCAGACCCGCCCGCGAACACGCTGGGGTCGGCGGCACCAACCATATAGAGCACGTGGCGGGGATTGGCCACGAGCTGCGCGACGCTTTTGGCGACCGCGCTCGAGCATGTGCCCGCGAGGTATTTGACGTGTTGCTCGGACACCAGATCGCGTGCCTCACGGACACCGACGTTCGGCGTGTCTCGATCGTCGCGTATGAACAGTTCCAGCGGATGGCCTAGCACCCCGCCCCGTCCGTTGATCGTCCTCACCGCCAGTTGGGCCCCACGCACATATTCCTGTGAGAACCTCGCACAGAAGCCGGTCAGCGACGCGAGATAGCCGATCTTGATCGGCGCCCCGGGCGCGAGCGAGCCCAAACCGGAGCCTGAGGATCCACATCCGGCGCCGATCAGCGCCAGCGCCGTGACGAGTGAGACAACCGGCTTCTTCATCATCCCGCGTCATCACCACTTTTGGTGACCGCCAAATTGAGCTCCTCGGCAGCCGACATTGCCCAACATGGGTCAGCCAGCAACGAACGCCCAACGGCGACCAGCACAGCGCCGCTCGAGTGCAGCAGATCCTCGGCCGAGCGGCCGTCGGTGACACCGCCGAGCGCGAACGGCACGGACGGGTCGTCCCCTTCGCGCAGCATCGCGGTGAAGGCGCCCATCTCCTGCGCTCCCACACGCGTGCCGTCGACTACCGGCGTGCCGCCCGCGATGTCGACTAGGTCCACGCCCCGTTCTGCACACCAGCGCGCGACCTGCGCCATCTCGGCGGGCACCGAGCCCATCCTTGAGCCATCATCGCCGGCGGGGACAGAGCCGTCGCCCGCGGGCAGGCGCACGAGCAGCGGTCGCCCGGCAGGCCACTCAGCCCGTACAGCCTCGATCACCTCCAGCAGCAACCGCGCCCTGCCGGCAAGATCGCCGCCATAGGCGTCGGTCCGGTGGTTCGTGAGCGGCGAGAGAAACTGGTGCAGCAGATACCCATGCGCGGCGTGCACCTCGACGACGTCAAAGCCCGCCGCCAACGTCAGGGTCGTGGCTTTCGCAAACGCCTCCGTCACGCGCTCGAGGGCCGACGCGTCGGCCGCGACCGGGGTCGACCACCCCTCCGCATAGGGCAGTGCCGAGGCCGACAGCAGTTCCCCACCCCCTTCGCCACCTCCTCGAACATCACCGAACGCCTTGCGTCCCGCATGCGCGAGTTGCAACCCGACGGCGGCGCCCTGCGCCTGGCAGAAATCGACGATCCGCGAGAACGCGGGGACCTGTGACTCACGGAAGAGCCCAAGCGCCGAGTGACTAGTGCGCGCGGATGGTTCCACTGCTGTGTCCTCGAACAGGATCAGCCCGCAGCCTCCTCCCGCGCGCGCGCCATAGTGGTCCTTGTGCCAGTCCGTCGGAGTCGCGTCCTCACCCGCGGCGTGCTGGCTCATCGGCGACATCACGATCCGATTTCGCAGCGAGCAGTCGCACAGCTGGTATGAGTCGAACAGGAGCGTCACCGCTGGGCACCGCCGGAACGAGGCGCAACGTAGCGACATCCACTGACAAAATATTCGCCTAGACGGAAACGTTGGGTTATGGGGATAATAATTCCCATTGTTGTGCTTATTTTGATTCCAATTTGATTGTTTGCGATTGCGTTCGCAGCTGTAGCAAAGTATGCTGCCCCGTCAAACAGGGAGTTTCCCATACAGGGAAGAGCCTCCAGGGCAAAACAGGAACCGGGTAAAATGCCGAGGTCTAAATCGAATGCTTCTAAATATTCGCAAGATGCTACAGAGCCCGCCTGGTCCGTGCCAAGTCTGCGCGAACCGCGCTACTCGCAGTCGTTGGAGCGCGGCCTGGCCATCCTCGGCTGTTTCACGCCCGAGCGCCCGGTACTGGGAATCGCGGATATCGCTGACGATCTCGGCATGAGCCGCTCGACCACGCATCGCTACGTGATCACGCTCGTCGCGTTGGGTTATCTCGAGCAGGGGGCATCGCGTAAGTACCGGTTGGGGCTGCGCGTGACCGATCTGGGTATGTCGGCGCTCAACTCCACCGGGTTGCGCGAGCACGCCCATCCGTACCTCGAGGAGCTCCGTCAGCGAACGTCCTACACGGTGAACTTGGCGGTGCTCGACGGGGAGGAGATTCTGTACGTCGACCGCGCCCGGAGCTTCCGTCGCGGACAGAGCAAGATCGATCTGAACCTGCACCCCGGATCGCGGCTGCCGGCGTACTGCACAGCGATGGGCAAGCTGCTGCTCGCCCACCTGCCGGACGACCAGCAGCGCGACCTGCTGGGTTCGATGAAGCTGACGAAGCGCGGGCCGAACACGATCACCTCAAAGAAAGCGCTGCGCGATGAGCTCGACGAGGTGCTGGACGCGGGCTTCGCGGTCAACGACCAGGAGCTCGCCCCCGAACTGCACTCAATCTCCGCGCCCGTGCGCAACGAGGCTCGCGAGGTCGTCGCCGCCGTCAACATGGCGGCACACAGTTCGATGATCTCGCTCGAGGAGCTCGTCGACGCGCTCGACCCACACCTCATCTCCACCGCCGACCGCATCTCCGCACGCCTCGGCTACCGCCGCGACGACGAGACTTAAGCGCGACTTCGGACAGCCGCCGGGCGGCGCGAATAGGCCGTCGCCGAGGAATGCGGCGTCCCCCGGTCGTCCGCTTGCTGGGCGACGATCTTGATCGGTAGGCTACGCGCCACGCGCGGTAGCGGGGTCCGGCTCATATGCGTCGCTTGCCCAGCGACCGTCCTCACTGGGCGTCTAGTAGCCGAAACCCATCAGATCATCATCATCAACGATCTTCTGGGGCACATTCAGGAGTCTTGGATGCTTGCCAAGCATTCCGGGCGCCTGTCGCATACGCTACGACCGGATGACAGCCCCGATCAAGCTCACTCTGCCATGGTTGTGCGCCCCGCTGCTCGCAGTGGGGTTCGCGGCCTGCGGCACCGCGACGGTCTCGACCACCAGCTTCAAAGGGGAAGCCCACGCGATCGCGCAGACGATCTCCAATCTGCAAGCCGACGTTACGGCCGGCGACGAACAGAAGATCTGCAAGAACGACCTATCCAGCTCGGCCGTCACGCGCCTGGGGGGCATCGGCTCCTCGAGCGGGCATGGGTGCGAGCAGGTGATAAAAAGTCAACTCGCCGAGGTCGACAACCCGGAACTGACCCTTGGCTCGGTCCAGATCACAGGCACGAAGGCGAGCGCACGTGTGCAGAGCATCTACTCGGGCAAGAAACGCGTCAGTACGCTCACCCTGGTCAAGGAAAGCGGAAAATGGAAGGTCTCGGCCTTACAATGAACGCCTGAGTCGATCAACTCAGGGCGCGCCCGTACTGGCGCTCATAATAATCGCGATAGTCGCCCGAGCGGATCGGCTCCCACCACCAGGAGTTATCGCGATACCACGCGACGGTCTGCGCGAGACCGTCGCTGAAGCGCACGCGGGGGGTCCAGCCGAGCGCGCGGACCTTGTCAGAAGAAAGCGAATAGCGGCGATCGTGTCCGGGGCGATCAGTGACGTACTCGATCTGCGATTCGTCAGCCTCTGTCAACGCAATTATTTGTTTCACAACATCCACATTCGCGCACTCGTCAGGGCCGCCCGCGTTATACACCGCGCCCGCAGCGCCATATTCGAGCACGTGGCCAATCGCACTGGCGAAATCCGTGGAGTGAATCCAGTTGCGCACCTGCATGCCATCGCCGTACACCGGTAGCAAATCGCCATGCAGTGCATTCAAGATCATCAAAGGAATCAGCTTCTCGGGATACTGATAAGGGCCGTAATTATTCGAACCACGGCAGATGACGGCCGGCAGGTCGAATGTGTGGAAGTAGCTCTGCACGAGCAGGTCGGCGCCCGTCTTGGTGGCCGAGTAGGGCGAGGAGGGACGTAGCGGGGACTCCTCAGTGAAAGAGCCCTCGTCGATCGAGCCGTAGACCTCGTCGGTGGAGACTTGCACGTAGCGCAGGCCGTGCTCGCGGGCGGCCTCCAGCAGCACATGGGTGCCAAGCGCGTGGGTCTTGACGAAGGCGTCGGGCTCCGCGATCGAGCGGTCGACATGCGTCTCGGCGGCGAAGTTGACGATCGCCTCGGGCGAGCTGTCCCGGATCGCGCCAGCGACCGCGACATGGTCCTCGATCGCGCCGCGCACAAAGTGGAAGGAGGCGTGCTCTGAGAAGTCGTGGAAGTTCTCCTCGCGCCCGGCGTAGGTCAGCTTGTCGAGCACGGTCACCTCGTCGCCGTGCTCGAGCAGGCGCTGGCGCACGAAGGTGGAACCGATAAACCCGGCGCCACCACAGACGAGCAGTCTCATGACCGTATCCTCTCACCCGATATCCATGGGCACGCAGGGCAAGCTGGGCAAGGACGCAGGGAGCGTGGCGTGCTATGCACGCAAGCGACTGAGGACGCCGATCCAGCGCCGCCATGCGTGCTCATGGCCGCATCATCCCATTCCTCGCCGCGAGATACCCCGCCAAACCATCCTGCCACGGCGGCATCGGCAGCACGTCGTCGCGTTCTGACTCAAGCGCCGACCACGCGGGGCGGGGCGCGGGGCGCGCCATCTGCTCGCTTGTGGCCGACTCGACGCGGCAGCTCACCTCGGCTTGGCGGAAGATCTCGCGGGCGAATCCGCTCCAGGAGACCCGGCCCGAGCCCGTCAGGTGGACGAGGCCTTGCACCTGACGTTCGAGCAGCCCGAGCACGGCCGGCGCGAGGTGCCCGGACCATGTGGGCGAGCCGATTTGATCGTCGACAACCTGCACGGCGTCGCGCTCGGTCGCGATACGCAACATCGTGGCCACGAAGTTGGGGCCGTCGACCCCGTAGAGCCATGCCGTGCGTACCACGCAGTGCTCGCGAGAGGCGGCAAGCACCTGGCGCTCGCCGTCGAGCTTGGTGGATCCGTAGATCGAACGAGGACCGGTGGGGTCGGACTCCACGTAAGGCCGCGGCCGGCCGTCGGCGTCGAGTGGGGCGGTGCCGTCGAAGACGTAGTCGGTCGATATGTGCAGCAGGGGAGCCTCGATCTCGGCGGTCGCGCGCGCGAGGTTGCCGGCGCCGTCGGCGTTGACCGCGTGGGCCTGCTCACGCTTGGTCTCGGCGCCGTCGACGTCGGTCCAGGCTGCGCAGTTGATCGTCGCCTCAGGCCGTTCGCGCGCGAAGAACGCATATACCGCCGCCGCGTCGGTGATGTCGAGCTCGGGCAGGTCGACCAGCACGAGCTCGTGTCCGGCGCGTTCTGCGACGCGGCGTATGTCGTGGCCGAGCATGCCGGCCGCGCCTGTAACCAGCAGCCTCATTACAGAATCGAGATGTCGGAGTTGTCCCCAACCATGAAGCGGTAGGCGCGCGGCTGGCGGTCGCCGCGGCGCACGGTCACGTTGCGCCCGAGCAGCGAGGACTCCATCCGGCCATCGAGATCGCAGACGGAAGAGCCGGCAAGCAGGATCGAGTGCTCGACCTCGGCGCCGGAGATCACACAGCCATCGCCGATCGCTGTGTAGGGGCCGATGTAGCAGTCGCTCAGCCGCGCGCCCGCGCCGATGATCGCGGG
>Ga0116224_10000167_pt1 | contig 57214 bp, 45 predicted proteins | sample Sb_taG_9_FD_89699 | JGI IMG/M metagenome (GOLD analysis project Ga0116224, IMG submission 89699) | Peat soil microbial communities from Weissenstadt, Germany - Sb_50d_b_LC metaG | ecosystem: Environmental > Terrestrial > Soil > Wetlands > Peat | place: Germany: Weissenstadt | collected 2010-09-21 | reverse complement strand
GTCGGAGAGCCGGATGCGGGAAATCCGCCCGTCCGGTTCGATGAGCGGGAGGTGGAGACGGGGCAAGGGGTGATACTCGGGCACCGGCAACCGAAAGGGCCGGCAACACGCAAGGCTCCCCTAGCAGCCCGTTGAAAAAGTCCCGAGAAGCTGAACCTCATGCGGAGAAATCCGCCTCTCCAGCAGTCGAGCTTCGGCTGCTGGAGGGGTTTTTCAACGGGCTGCTAAACTACCGCGCCACCTCTCGACTCTACTCTGGCTCCTTTTCTGGCCTTTTCTGGCCCGTGCTAACCAGCCACACGAATAGCTGTTTTTTCCGTCGCCAAGGTCGCTTCCGCGTGAGGCGGCGCAGGGCGGTCACGGTCGGTGAGGGAGGAGCGGTTGACAGCCGCGCACGATTGCCTTGCAGCTTGGCCGGTGGTGGTGTACCGTGAAGCGAGAAAGGAGCCGGCCATGATCGAGTTGACCGACGACCAGATCCGATTGCTGAACACGCCCGGGGGTGCCCCGCCGCGCGCGAGGAACCCCCGGACTAAGGAAACCTTCGTGTTGCTTCGGGTCGAGGAGTACGAGCGCCTGACGGCCGACGAGTACGACGACAGCCCGTGGACGCGCGAAGAACTCGAAGCCCTCGCCTGGGAAACGGGTAAGGGGATTGGTTGGGAGGAAATGGATGAATACGACCGGCTGCCGGAGAAGCCATGAACCGGGGCGATGTGGTTCTCGTCCGCTTTCCCCACCCATCCGGGGTTCGGGGCAAGAGACGGCCTGCTGTCGTGGTGCAGGCCGACAGCTACTCGGCGGTGGTTGGTACGCTCGTGGTGGCTGAGATCACCGGCAACCTGTCCATGGCGAGCGATCCCGCCTGTCTGTTCATCGCTGTGACCGCCCCGGAAGGACAGGCCACCGGGCTCACCCGCGACTCCGTTGCATCCTGCCTGGCGCTCGCAACCGTTTATGCGGACGCCGTCGATCAGACGCTCGGTTCGTTGTCGCCAGCGATGGTGCAGCAACTCGACGGCTGTCTGAAAGTCGCTCTGGGATTACCGTAGCCCAGCCGAACAAGCCGCTTCTGCGGACGTTGGGGGCCATCACGGTACTCCAGGCTCAGCGGCTCCCCAGGCCCCCAACGCCGCAGAGCTTCGTTGTTCGTAAAGACAATTTGTCTTTACGAACTGCGTCCCCTTTCCGAGTCCCTCCCCGATTTGCTCAACGACCCGCTCGTCAACGCGCTGACCGGGTTCCTCGACGGCCGCGTCGGTCTTCCTGATCCGCCCCGGCGAACTGGACGAGGAGCGTGCGTCGGGAACGGGCGCCCCAGGCGAGACACGGGCGGGACTGGCCGAGTTGCTGCGCGACCGCCGGGTCGTCGTGCTTTTCACGGCCACCGCCCTGTTCCACCTGGCCAACGCCCCGGTCATGCCGTTCGTCGGCGCCTACATCACGAAGCTGGGCGGCACCAACGTGCAGGTGGCGGCGGTGGTCCTCTTGGCGCAGACGGTCATGATCCCCGTGGCCCTGGCGACCGGCCGGCTGTGCGACCGCTGGGGGCGGAAGCCGGCCTTCGCGGTCGGCTTCCTGGCGCTGCCGCTGCGCATCTTCCTCTATACCCTCACGAAGGACCCGTGGGGCCTGGTCGCGCTTCAGGCGCTAGATGGCATCGGCGCCGGCGTCTACGGGGTCGCCGTGGTGGCCATGATCGCCGACCTGACGAGGGGCAAGCGCCGCTTCAACGCCCTCCAGGGGCTGATCGCCAACGCCCTCGCCGTCGGCGGCGTCGTCGGCCCCCTCGGCGCCGGCTGGCTGGCTGACCACCTCGGCTACGACGGCTTCTTCTACACCTTCGCTGGCATCGCCGCGGCCGCGGCCGGTCTGTTCCTGCTGTCCATGCCGGAAACGCGACCCGCCCGCCCCGCGAGTGGCCAGGGGCGGCCGGCCACGTGACGGGAGCGACCCCTTGGACGGATCAGCAGCGCTCTGGCTCACGACCGCCATCTTTACCGCCACCTACGCGGGGTTGGCGCTGGGCAAGGTCCCGGGCCTGCGCGTGGACCGGGCCGGCATCGCCCTGGTCGGCGCCACGCTCATGCTCGTGACCGGCCTGCTGACCCTGGACGAGGCGACGGCCCAGGACTCGATCGATTACAAGACGCTGGTCCTCCTCTTCGGCATGATGGTGGTCGTCGGCTTCCTACGGCTGTCGGGTGTGTTCGCCTGGCTGACGGGAGTCGCCCTGTCGCGTATTCGTTCCCCCCACGGCCTACTGGCCGTGACGACCCTGCTGTCCGGCGTGCTGTCGGCGTTCCTCATCAACGACGTGGTGTGCGTGGCCCTGACTCCGCTGGTGCTGCACCTGGCGCGGCGGCTGCGCTGCGACCCGGTGCCGCACCTGATCGCCCTGGCGACGGCGGCCAACATCGGCTCGACCGGCACCATCACCGGCAACCCGCAGAACATCTACATCGGCTCTCACTCAGGCATCTCCTACCTGCGCTTCGCGGCCCGCCTGATGCCCGTCGCGGCCCTCGGCCTCGGCGTCAACTTTCTCGTCGTCGCCCTCGTCTGCCGCGGCCGCCTGCGCTTCACCGCGCCGCCGCAGGACTCCCCCGCCCCGGGCGGCAGGCGCCCGGCGCGCGCCGCGCAGGTCTGGCTGCGCTGGAAGAGCGTGGCGGTCACCGTCGTCGCGGTGGTCTTGTTCTTCACGCCGCTGCCGCTGGAGCTGGTCGCCCTCGGTGCGGCGGCGGTGCTACTGCTGGGGCGGGTCAAGCCGGAGAAGGTCTACCGGCAAATCGACTGGGGCCTGCTCGTCATGTTCGCCGGGCTGTTCGTCGTCGTCCACGCCTTCCGGATGCACGTCGTGTCGCGCTGGGGGATCGAGGGTTGGGGCTGGCTGCTGGGGCGACCGGTGGACCTGCTCAGCCTGGTATCCGCGGCGCTTTCCAACGTGGTCAGCAACGTCCCAGCCGTGCTGCTGCTGGAGCCAATCCTGGGGGCGGTGCCCGCGGCCAACCGCGAGACGGCGTGGCTGGCCCTGGCGATGTCGAGCACCCTGGCCGGCAACCTGACCGTGCTGGGGTCCGTGGCCAACCTGATCGTGGTCGAGAACGCGCGGCGCGAGGGCGTCACCGTCTCGTTCTGGGACTACGCCAGGATAGGCGTCCCGGTGACCGTCCTGACGCTGGCACTGGGGATCGGCTGGCTTCTCTTCGTCCCTTACTGACTCACGGCGAGCCGTGGCTACTTCTGCCCTTCCAGCTCCTTGACCAACTCGGCGACCAGGGCGGGGTTGTCCTGCTTGACCAGGTGGTCGATGCGCGCCTGTGGGACGGCGAGCTTCTGCATCGCCGTGACGGCACCGGCCCAGGCCTTCTGGCGCTTCTTCCCCTGGGTCAGGTACAGCTCGCCGACCAGCTCCGCCAGGCGCTGGACCATGAGGATGTCCTGGTTGTCGTAGTAGCGCTTGATGATCTTCTGCTGGTGGGGCGTGTAATCCTGCTGAGCCATATCGATTTCCCTCTGTGGGCCGCTTGCGGCTTCGCATGACCTGCGAAGCCGCAAGCGGCCAGTTCGTGCCGAAACGGCGCGCCGCTACTATAATCTGCACGCAAGCGGACGAAAACACCAGGCCGGTTGTCCAGCAGGTGATTCATGCGCGCCGTGGTTCAGCGGGTGTCTCGGGCCCGCGTGGTCATCGACGGGGAGACGGTCGGCGAGGTCGGCTGCGGCCTGCTCGTCCTGCTAGGGGTGACGCACGCGGACACGGCCGAGGCAGCGGCCTGGCTGGCGGACAAGGTCGTCGGGTTGCGCATCTTCAACGACGCCGACGGCAAGATGAACCGGAGCGTGGCCGACGTCGGCGGCGGCGTGCTGGTGGTCAGCCAGTTCACGCTCTACGGCGACTGCCGGAAGGGAAGGCGGCCGAGCTTCATCGACGCCGCCCGCCCGGAGGTCGCGATCCCGCTGTACGAGGCGTTCGTCAACGGCATCAAGGCGCTGGGGGTGCCGGCGGCGACGGGGCGCTTCGGGGCCATGATGCAGGTCGAGCTGGTCAACGACGGCCCGGTCACGCTCATTTTGGACAGCAAATCGTAGCCGCTTGCCGACGGTCGGGCCGGCTGTTACATTCTCTCCGCGGCCGGTAGTTACTCCCAGGGCGTGTGCTGCGCCAATATGGTCGGGCTTCCTCTCCAACGGGTGAGACCCTCAGATGTCGTTGCAAAATCAACTGTTCGGTAGGAAGTCGTTGCAGGTGCTGCTCGACGAGATGGCGGGCGAACACCGCCTCAAGCGGGTGCTGGGGCCGATCACGCTGACGTCCCTGGGCATCGGCGCGGTCATCGGCGCCGGCATCTTCGTCGCGACCGGGGCCGCGGCGAAGGACGTGGCCGGGCCGGCCCTGATGCTGTCCTACGTCGTCGCCGGCGTGACCTGCATCTTCGCGGCGCTGTGCTACGCCGAGTTCGCCTCGATGGCCCCCGTCGCCGGCAGCGCTTACACCTACGCCTACACTACGATGGGCGAGCTGTTCGCCTGGATCATCGGCTGGGACCTGGTGCTGGAGTACGCCGTGGGGGCCGCCACCGTCGCCACCGGCTGGTCGGGCTACTTTCAGAGCGTGCTGCTCAAGCTCGGCATCGCCGTGCCGATGGTGGTATCCGGGGCGCCGCACAAGTATGACCAGGGACACCTTTTGCCCAATGTCATCGCGGACTATCCGATCAAGGTAGTCCAGAAGGAGTTGGATGAGGAGAAGCCGGCGCGGGCTGATGGGATCGAGGGGCCGGCCAAGGGGAACTTCTGGGTCTTCACCGTCAACGAGGAGGAGCGCGACGGAAAGGTCGTAAAGGTCGTGTCGAAGGACGTCGTCGTGGGGGCCGTCGGGTCTCCGAAGACCGAAGCCCGGATCAAGGACGGAGACTCCTTCCCGATGACGGTCACTCAAAAGGTGATGGAGACGAAAGCGAAAGCGGCTACCTGGGCCGACGGCGAAACCAAGCCCGCTAACGGGATCGTCTGGGCCTTCACCTACCGAGAGCAACGAGAGCAGAAGACCGTCGTGGTGGGCTCGGTGGGCGATTCTGTCGTGGAGGCACAGATTCAGAACCCGCAGCGGGCGATGCTCAACCTGCCGGCGATCCTGGTCGTGTTTCTCGTCGCGGCGGTGTTGGTGAAGGGGATCAGCGAGAGTGCCGGTGCCAACGCTGTCATGGTCGGCATCAAGGTGGCGGCGGTCCTGTTCGTGATCGTCGTCGGAGCGTACTTCGTCGAGAGGCAGAATTGGACGGGGGACTTCGCCCCCTACGGCTGGACGGGAGTCAGCTTCTTCGGCATCCCCATCCTGGGCCAGGAAAACCCGGCGGGCGAGCCGGTCGGCGTGCTGGCGGGGGCGGCCATTATTTTCTTCGCCTACATCGGCTTCGACTCCGTCTCCACCCATGCCGAGGAGGCCAAGAACCCCCGACGCGACGTGCCCATCGGCATCATCGCCTCGCTCATCGTCTGCACCATTCTCTACATCGGGGTCGTGGCGGTGCTCACCGGCATGGTTCCCTACAAACAATTGAGCAAGGAGGCCGCCGTTTCAGACGCCTTCAAAGACGCCGGGCTCGGCTGGGCGCAGCTCATCATCGCGGTGGCCGGCGTGGCAGGCATCACGTCGGTGCTGCTGGTCATGATGCTCAGCGCCCCGCGCGTCTTCCTGGCGATGGCCCGCGACGGGTTGGTGCCCAAGTCATTCTTCGCCGACGTCCACCCGCGCTTCCGCACGCCCTGGAAGAGCACCATCGCCATCGGCATTTTCGTGGCGATCATGACCGGGTTGCTGCCGATCGACGCCCTGCTGCACCTGACCAACATCGGCACCCTGTTCGCCTTCGTGATCGTCTGTGCGGCGGTCCTCATCATGCGGCGGACCAACCCCGAAGCGTCGCGCCCCTTCCGCTGCCCGTTCGTACCGGTGGTGCCGATCCTGGGAATCGCCGCCTGCCTGCTGCTGATGCTGTCGCTGCCCGCCGCCAACTGGTTGCGGCTGTTCGGCTGGCTCGGGCTGGGGTTGTGCATCTATTTCTTCTACGGCCGGCACCACAGCCTGCTCGGCAAGGAATTGCGCGGCGAGATCAGCAAGCACGGCGTCTCGCCCGCCGGCATGATCGACGGCGGCATCACGGTGACTCCCCCTGGTGACGGCATCACCGAGCCCCGACCCGACGGCGGCTACACTCCCGAGAAGCGCTGATGTTCTGGAAACAGCTCTGGGCGACGAAGTCCCTCGAAACGCTCCACAAGGAGATGGAGGGCGAGAACCGGCTGCGCCGCGTGCTGGGGCCGATCGGCCTGACGTCGCTGGGCATCGGCGCCATCATCGGCGCCGGCATCTTCGTCACCACCGGCGAGGCGGCCGCGACTCGGGCCGGGCCGGCGGTGATGCTCTCCTTTGTCGTGGCGGGACTCGGCTGCGCCATGGCCGCCCTCTGCTACGCCGAGTTCGCGGCCATGGCGCCCGTGGCCGGCAGCGCCTACACCTACGCCTACGCCACCCTGGGCGAGTTGCTGGCGTGGATCATCGGCTGGGACCTGGTGCTCGAATACGCCATGAGCTGCGCCACCCTCGCCGCCGACTGGACCAAGTATTTCAACGAGTTGCTCGAAATCTGCTTCGGGAAGGAGTGGCGCGTCCCCGAGTACTTTTCCAACGTCATGTTCGGCCCGGAGCCCCACGGCTGGCTCAACCTCCCGGCCGTCGTCGTCATGGCGTTATGCACGGTCGTCCTGGTCATCGGCATTCGCGAGAGCGTCACCACCAACGCGATCCTGGTCGGGATTAAGCTGGGTGTGGTCCTGTTCGTGATCGGCGTCGGCTGCGCCTACATCCACACCTCCTACTGGACAGAGCTTCCGCCCTCGAAGCGGAAAATCACCGACACGGCGGAACTGTTGCGGCAAAGGCCGGAGATTGCCGCACTCGTGCCCGACTCGGACCGCCATCCCGTCCCCGACGGCGAGACGCTGGTCGAGGAGCACCCGGAAATCGCGAAGGTTGTCACGCCGGAGGAATTGACCGACATCAAGGGCATGAAGAGCGAGGCCGGGAAGTGGGGCCTGATCAGCGTCCTCGGGCTGAACCACTGGCTCGAGCCGCTCGACGACCGCGCCCGCAGCTCCTTCATGCCGTATGGTCTTTCGGGGATCATGGTCGGCGCCGCGCTGGTGTTCTTCGCCTACATCGGCTTCGACGCCATCTCGACGCACTCGGAAGAGGCGAAAAAGCCGAAACGCGACGTGCCCTTCGGCATCATCACCTCGTTGGTCGTCTGCACCGTGCTCTACCTGGCGGTGTCCGCGGTACTGACCGGCATCCAGCCCTACTACGAGATCGACCCGAACGCGGGGGTGGCAGTCGCGTTCAAGGAGTTGGCGAGGCAGGAGAGCAGTCCGGCACTGCAGGTTTCGGCCGGCTTGATCGCGGCCGGCGCCCTGGCCGGCATCACGAGCGTGATCCTGATCACGTTCCTCAGCCAGGCGCGTATCTTCCTGGCCATCGCCCGTGACGGCCTCTTACCAGGCTCGATCTTCGGGGCGGTCCACCCCCGCTTCCGCACGCCGCACCTCTCGACGATCCTGGTCGGGACGCTCCTGTGCGTGGTGACCGCGTTCACGCCAATCCAGGTGCTGTTCGAGATGGTCAACATCGGCACACTGCTGGCGTTCCTCATCGTCTGTGCGGCCGTGCTGATCCTGCGCGTCCGGCGGCCCGAGGCGCCGCGGCCGTTCCGCTGCCCGGGGCTGTACGTCGTGGCCCCGCTCGGCATCGCCGTCAACCTGCTCATGATGATGTTCCTGCCGATCGATACCTGGCTGCGGCTCGTCGGCTGGCTTGTGCTTGGCCTGCTGATCTACGGCTTCTACGGCCGGCGCCACAGCACCATCGGCCGGCGGCTGCTGGCCACGGAAGGCAACCCCGTTTAGCGGCGGGTCGCAGACCCGCGGGTCTGCGACCCGCCGCTAAACATAACGACCCACCCCCATGCGCATCACCCGACTCGAATCCCACCTGCTGCGCCTCCCCCTGGAGCGCCCCATCACGCCACTCGACGAGGCCGGCCGCGGCGGCGCCCTCGACCACGTCTTCGCCCTGCTCGTCCACCTCGACACCGACGGCGGACAGCGCGGCTTCGGCTTCGCGTATGCCCTGCAGGGCGGCGGTCGGGCGCTGAAGGCGGTCGCCGACGACGACCTGGCGCCGCTGGTCGTCGGCGAGGATCCGCTCGACCACGAACGGTTGGCGGCGAAGGTTTACTGGCGGCTGCAGGGCATCGGCCGCCTCGGGCTGGTGGCCCAAGCCTACTCGGCGATCGACCTGGCGCTGTGGGACCTCAAGGGCAAGGCCGCGGGGCTGCCGCTGTACAAGCTCCTGGGCGGGGCGCGTGAGGCGGCCCCGGTGTACGCCGCCGACGTCGGCTGGCTTTGGATGAGCCCGGATGAGATCGTCAAAGGGGCGAAGACATACCTCGACCAGGGCGTCATGGGCATCAAGATGAAGATCGGCCACGCCGACCCGGAGGACGACGCCCGGCGGCTGCAGCGCGTCTTCGACGCGCTGGGCGACGAGGTGTGGTTCGCGGTCGATGCCAACCAGCGCTACGACTACAGCAAGGCGCTGCTCGTCGGCCGTTTCCTCGACGAGGAGGTGCGCCCCGACTGGTTCGAGGAGCCGTTGCCCTGCGACGACGTGGAGGGGCACGCCCGCCTGGCCGAGCGGCTGGAGACGCCCATCGCGGTCGGCGAGACGCTGTTCGGCCGCGACGAGTTCCGCCGCTACCTCGACGCCCGCGCCGCCGCCGTGCTGCAGCCGGACGTGACGCGCCTCGGCGGGCTGACGGCGGCGCTGAAGGTGGCGGCGCTGGCCGAGGCGCACCACAGGCCGGTCTCGCCGCACCTGCTGCCGGAGGTGGCCGTCCACCTGGCGTGCGGCCTGCCGAACGTCGTGGCGGTGGAGTGGATGCCGTGGCTGTTCCCGGCCTTCGCGGAGCCGCCGCGGCTGGCCGAGGGCAAGGTGGTGCCCCCACCGCGGCCGGGGCTCGGTCTGGAGATGCACCCCGAGGCGCCGGCGAAGTATGCCGTTTAGCGGCCGGCGCTGCCGGCCGGCCACTGAGCTAGGTTCGCCGGGGGGAGGCAGGTAAGATAACGGGTGGTGAGTCGGGACCATTTCGCCACCCGACGAGCGCACTGCACAGGGACCCAGCGATGAAGACGCACTCAGACGCGGGCGATGGCAAGCGGAGCACGACGCTCCCGGCCGTGGTGGGCGCGCCGCGCGGGGGCGGTGGTCCGTCCGACGAGCCGCTGCGCGTCCTGGTCATCGACGACGAGCGCAACCATGCCGAGGCGGTCGCCGAGAGCCTCGAGCGCGTTGACGAGGGGCGCCGCTATTCGTGCGTGGTCGCCACCAGCGGCTCGGCCGGCGCCCGCAAGATCGAGCAGGAGGATTTCGACGTCGTCCTCACCGACCTGCGCATGAGCGACATGGACGGCCTGGCCATCCTGCGCAAGGCCCGGCACGACCTGCCCGACGCCGAGGTCGTCGTCATCACCGGCCACGGCGACGTGAAGACCGCCGTCGAGGCGATCAAGCAGGGCGCCGCCAACTACCTCACCAAGCCGGTCGATCTGGCCGAGCTGCGGGCCATCGTGGACCGCGCCGCCGAGCGCCTCCGCCTGGCCCGCGCCAACCGCGAATTGAAACGGCAGCTGGACGAGAAGTTCGGCTTCGAGGGGGTCGTCGGCAACAGCCCGCGCATGCACGACGTCATCGCCAAGCTCAAGCAGGTGGCCCCGACCAGCGCCACCGCCCTCATCGTCGGCGAGACCGGCACCGGCAAGGAGTTGGTGGCCCGCGCTATCCACTACAACGGCCCGCGCAAGGACAAGCCGTTCGTGGCCATGAATTGCACCGCCCTGAACGAAAACCTTCTCGACGACGAGCTGTTCGGCCACGAGGTGGGGGCGTTCACCGGCGCCGACCGCGTCCGCAAGGGGCGCTTCGAGGCGGCCAACGGCGGCACGCTGTTCCTCGACGAGATCGGCGACATGCCGCTGACCTTGCAGGCGAAGCTGCTGCGCGTGCTGGAGAACGGCGAGGTGTTCCGCATCGGCAGCAACACGCCGATCAAGGTGAACGTGCGCCTGCTGTCGGCCACCAATCGCGACCTGGAGGCGGCCGTCGAGGCCGAGACCTTCCGCAAGGACCTCTATTACCGCCTGAAGATCGTCACGGTCAAGCTGCCGCCGCTGCGCGAGCGCCGCGAGGACCTGCCGCTGCTGACGGCCCACTTCCTCAAGGAGTTCGCCGGCCGCCACGGCAAGAACGTGCAGCGCGTCTCGGACGCCGTGCGCAAGGCGATGGCCGCCTACGACTGGCCGGGCAACGTCCGCGAGCTGCGCAACCTGATCGAGAGCATGGTGGTGCAGGATTCGGACGGCGTGCTCGACATGGACGACATTCAGGAGGGGGAGTCGCTGCGGCGCGTGCAGGGGTCGGACGGCCAGGCGAACGGCCCCGCGGGGTTGGTGGGCCGGCCGCTGACGGAGGTGGAGCGCTACTACTGCGAGCGCGCCCTGGAATTGACGCAGGGCAAGCGTGAGGAGGCGGCGCGAATGCTCGGCATCGGCGAGCGGACGCTGTACCGCATGATGCAGGACTGGAAGGTGCAGGACCGCATCCGCGAGGCGCTCGGCGAGACCGGCGGCAACGTCGAGGAGGCGGCGAAGAAACTAGGGATGGAAGAAGAGTCTCTTCGTCGCAAATTGAAGAAACTCGGGCGCGAGGCGGAAGAGGAAGGGTCTTAGAACCGTGGTTAAGGCTGGGCATAGCACCAGCGGCGCTTGAGCGCAAATTTCTTCCTTCAATGGGTCCACGGTTCCAAGACCTAGGGTCACTATACTTCGTCCCCGAGGCGCGTCAACTGCGGATTCCGATGCCACGTATCCAGCAATTACCCCCATCCGTGGTCACGAAGATCGCCGCCGGCGAGGTCATCGAGCGCCCCGCCAGTGTGGTCAAGGAGCTGCTCGAAAACTCGGTAGACGCCGGCGCCAACCGCATCGAGATCGACGTCGAGGCCGGCGGCGTCGAGAGCATCCGCGTCGTCGATAACGGCTGCGGCATCCCCGCCGACGAGTTGCCGCTGGCCTTCGCCAGTCACGCCACCAGCAAGCTCACTAGCGCCGACGACCTGTTCCGGATCGCTACCCTCGGCTTCCGCGGCGAGGCGCTGGCCTCGGTCGGCGGCGTCGCCCAGGTGATGTTGCAGTCGCGAGTCCCCGGCACGCCGCACGGTGCCGAGGTCAGCTGCCACGGCGGCGACCTGTCGCCGGCCCGCGCCTGGAACGGCGCCGCCGGCACGCGCCTCGAGGTACGGCACCTGTTCTACAACACGCCGGTGCGCCGCAAGTTCCTCCGCACCACCGGCACCGAGATGGGCCACGTTTGCGAGACGTTTACGCGCCTGGCCCTGTCACACCCGACGATCCACTGGGTCCTGCGCCACAACGGCAAGTTGGTCTACGAGGTGCCGGCCACGGCCGGCCTCGCCGAGCGTGTCGGCCTCTTTTTCGGGGCGGAGGTGCGCGACCAGCTCTACGAGATCGAGGTGCGGCACGGCCCGGTCCACCTGCGCGGCTTCATCGCCGACCCGGCCTGCGAGCGCGGCAACGCCAAGATGCAGTACCTGTTCGTCAACGGCCGCTGGGTGCGCGATCGCAGCCTCGCCCACGCGCTGCAGGAAGGTTTCCGCGGCCTGCTGATGACGGGGCGCTACGCGGTGGCCTTCCTCTTCCTCGACCTGCCGCCCGACCAGGTCGATGTGAACGTCCATCCGACGAAAGCCGAGGTGCGCTTCCGCGACGGTAACGCGCTGTATCACCTCGTCTTCGGCGCCGTTCGCGAACGGCTGCGCGCCGAGAACCTGACGCCGCGCTTGCAGGTCACGCCGGGTGTCGCCGCGCCGCCGCCCCCCACCGAGCGCGCGATCTGGGCGATGCCGCCGGAAGCGGCGCCGACCCGGCCGCCGGAGCCGCCGCCGCCGGCGCCCGCGAACGGCAACGGCGCTGCGGCCACGCCCGCCGAGTCGCTCCCCGCTGTCCCGACCCTGCCGCCGCCTCCGAACATCGGCAACGGCCCGCGCCCGGAGCTGCCGCCGCCCGGCTCGTTCAAGGCGATCCAACTCTACGACTGCTACCTGGTGCTCGAGACGCCGGAGGGCATGCTCGTCATCGACCAGCACGCGCTGCACGAGCGCATCCTGTTCGAGCAGCTCAAGCGCCGTCTCCGCGACGGCCCGCTGGAGACGCAGCGACTCCTCATCCCCGAGCCGGTCGAGCTGACCGCCGACCAGGCCGCCCGCACCCTCGATCATCGGGCGGCGCTGGGCGAATTGGGGCTCGGCGTCGAGGACTTCGGCGGCGGCACCGTGCTGCTGACGAGCTACCCGGCCATCCTGAATCGGCGACCGCCGCGGGAAGTACTCAAGGCGGTGGTCGATCACCTGATGGCCAAGGACCGTGCCCCGACGCGGGAAGTGCTGCTCAATGATCTGCTCAGCCTGATGGCCTGTCATTCGGCGGTGCGGGCGGGGGACCGGCTGGGGCCGGAGGAGATCGCGGCCCTCCTGGAGCAGCGGCAACTCGCCGACGACACGCACCACTGCCCGCACGGCCGGCCGACGGCACTGCTATTTAGCCGGCACGACCTGGAGCGGCAGTTCCGGCGGGTGTGACGGCGTCGGAGGCAATCGGAGGTCCTTCCACCTGAAACCGAATCCCATCACGGGCCAGGTAAGGCAAGGCTTCGTCGGGGACCATCATTTCCCCGGTCGCCCAGCTCTTGAACGAAAACCGGCCCGCCAGCCAACCCAGAGCGCGGCGCTTCGATCCGTCGTCAGGAAAGCGGATGATGATCATGTCAGTGATTCTACTCGACGGAGACAGCGCTGGGCAAGAGAAGGAAGGCAAGGGCTGGGGGCGCTGCTGCGGGCGGAAGTTGCCGGTGGCGGAGTTTGGGCGGCTGCCGGAACAGCGGCAACTCGCCGACGACACGCACCATTGCCCACACGGCCGGCCGACGGCACTGCTGTTCAGCCGGCACGACCTCGAACGGCAGTTCCGCCGCGTCTGACCGCATTCGCTGCTCCGATTTGAGTGCCGATCGCATCGGCCGGCCTACGGGCCATTGCGCCGGCCGTGCGAGCTGGGGATTTGCAACTCGTAGGCGCCGATGTCCACGGCCGACCCGGACAGGCGCGGCAAGCCGCGCTGGTCGGTGCTCAGCAGGGCCAGCACGAAGTTGTCGCCGTGATCGACGGCGAGGCTGAACGGCTCCAGGCGCATCGTCGCGGTGGGGCCACCGTTGTCAGCAATATTGTCCAGGCCGATCTGCGACGTGGGAATATTGAGCAGGTCGTGCTTGGCGGCGCTGAAGCCGCTCGAGCCCGTCGTGTTGCCGAAGAGGTTGTGACCCAGGCTCAGGAAGGGGCCGTCCACGTCCGGGTCGGTGGCGGCACTGTTCTCTGCGATCAGAGTGTTCCACACCTTCGGATCGCCCTCGACGAATACCCCGCCGGCCGTGCCGAATCCCCCCGCCGCCGACGGCGCGGCGCTGTTCTGGGCGATGGTGTCATTGACGAGCAGGCCGGGAATGGTGTCGGCCAGGAAGAGCCCGCCGCCCGTCGCATTGCCGGCCGTGGCGCCCGGGAGGTCCGTGAATCCGCCGACGGCCTTGTTGTTGGCGAAGGTGCTGTTGAAGATGGACAGGCCGCCCGCGCCGGGGTTTTGGTACAACCCGCCGCCGAAGGCATTGCCGGCAACCGTCCCCGCGCCCCCGGAACTCGCTCCCCCGGTGGCGGTGTTCTTGTAGAACGTGCTGCCCTTGATCGTAACCGAACCGGTGCCGGCATCCTGGTACAGACCGCCGCCGGCGGCGCTGCCGCCGCCGACGCCGCCGAGGGCCCCGTTCTGGAGGAAGCTCGTGCCACTGATGACGGCAGACACCGGCTCCTCCGTGGCGGCCAGGAACAGGCCGGCGCCGAACGCCGGCTCACCCTGTTCCGAGCCCCCTTCGGGATGCACACTGCCGCCGAGGGCCTCGTTGCCGTACAGCACGCTGTTGGTCAGAGTTAGCTTGCCGGAACTGTAGATCCCGGCGCCCTCGACCGACCCGGAGTTGGTCGCGTTCAACTTCCCCGAGATGAAGTTCTGGCTGATGTTGGTGTTGATGACCGTCAGCGTGCCGCCGTTGAAAATGCCCCCTCCCTGGGCGGGCGTGCCGGCGACGAGGTCGTTCAGAGTCACCCGGTCGGTGTCGAGGGTCAGCTTGGTGCCGGGGCCCACGAGAATGCCGCCGCCCTCGCCGGACCCGTTGCCGTTGCCGCCCTCGACGATCAGCCCCGTCATGGTGACGGTAGCACCGTTGTCGATCTCGAAAACACGGGTTACGCCCTGCCCGTCGATGGTTGACGCGCCTCCCCCGGCGTTCCGGATGACGAGGGTGTGCGAGACGTCCAGCTCGTTGCCGCCGGCGCCGCCGGTCAGGGTGTAGGTCGCGTTGTCCAACTCGATGACGTCGCCGGGGTTGGACTGGTCGATGGCCGAGCGCAGGTTCGGCGCCATGTTGCCCACGAAGGGCATCGAGGCACCGTCGCTGTGATTGTGGACGAAGATCAGGGCCGGCACCAGGCGGTCCTCCAGGGACTCCAGCCCCGGCCGGACATGCCCGCGGGACCGGAAGGAAGGACCGCCCCTCCGAGCCGACGACGGCAAGAAGTTGAACATGGTTGCATTTCCTCGTTGTGAGCTTCTTCGTGAGGTTCCCAGGCATCCGGCCCCGTCTTTCCTCTCCGCCGCTGACGTGCCAGTAATATAGGCACTCCCTTCCTGGATCAGAACCGTAGCGTGATGCCGAAGTTGAGGCCCTGCGCCCAGAAGTCACTGGAGTGGAAGCCGAACGCCGGGTGACCCGAACCCGGGGCCGTGCCAAAGTCCTGGTCGGTCGGCACCCGGAAGGGACTGACGCGCGAGTCGATTTGCGCCCCCGGCCGGACCACGTCGGACCAGTACAGGAACGTGTAGCCCACGCTGGCGTTCAGCCAGGGCGTTACCTGCCAGCCGACGTTGACGCCCAGCTCCGGCACGACGGAGAACGCGGTGCGGGAATGGGCCCCGCCGTTGCTGGTCTGGGCCAGGAGGCCGCCCGGCGCCGTGGTCACGCCCACGCCGGGGACGTTCAGGGTGGAGACACCGTCGATCACGATCTGCTGCGAGTTGGCCCCGAGGGCGAGCTTGCCGGTCACGCCCACGTCGAACTTGCCGAAGCACTGCTGCCAGCGGGCGCCGACCTGGCCGCCGTAGAAGTGGTTGCGGGTGTGGAAGCCGTCGAAGTCGGCGACCGTGTCGGGCGGGTCGGCCGGGCCGTGATCGAAGCTCAGGAAGCCCGGCGTCAGTGGCGTCAGCGACTCGCGGAACAGCAGGTCCTCGCGCAGGTTCAGGTAGCGGTAGCCGACGAAGATGTCCAGGCTGCTCCCCTCGCCCCGCGACAGGTTGGCGGCCAGGTTGATTTCGTAGCCCTGCAACTGTGTGTGGCTGGAGACGTCGATTTGGCCCGCGAGTTGTCCCGGGAAGGAGGTGGTGTAGGACTCCTGAATGCCGTTATGGTCGTTAATGATGGGGCGGGCGATGAACGGGTTGCCGTCCGGATCCGAGGCGGCGCTGAAGTTGACGGAGCGGCGCTCGAGGACGAAGTAATTGCCGTCCACCGACAGGCCGGACCCCAGGCCGAAGCTGCCGCCCAGGCGCAGGCCGGAAGCGGCGTGGTAGTCGAAACCGCCGTCGCCGAACAGGACGTGTGTGTTCGGCTGGCCGAGGGCGCCGGGGATCGGGTCGCTCGTCGAGCCGGCCGTCACCAGCGGGCCGCCGCTCGGCCCCTTCTTGACCCACCACAACAGGTAGTCGGCGCTAAAGGTCATGCGGCGGCAGTTGTCCGCCTCGGCCTCGGGACCGGGGAAGACCAGGTCGGGGCCGTGGTCGCCGAGGGGGCCGACCGGTGCGGCAGCCGGCGCCGGGTCGGCGGTCGCGGCGGCCTTGGGGGCGGCAGTCGGCACGGCGTCGGACTGGGGGGTGGGGGCCGGGGATTGTGCGACGGCAGCGGTCCCACAAAGGGCGACCGCGCCCAGGGCTGCGAAAACTCTCTTTTTCATGTGAACCTCGGGAATCCAGTGGTTGCTCCGGCGAGTCGCCGCGACGTCCGCGGCGGGTTGGGTTTACAGGGGACCGTTACGGCGGCCGTGCGGCGGCGGCGGCGCCAGCGGCTCGAACTCGAAGGCGCCGATATCGACGTGCGGCCCGAACTTGCGCGGGAAGCCGCGCTGGTCGGTCGTCAGGTTGTCGGGGGGGCCCAGCACGCTGTCCTCGCCGGCGTCGATGGCCGGGCTGCCGGGCAGCAGGGCGAGGGTCGGGGTCGGACCGCCGTTGTACTGCAAGGGGCCGAGCAGGGGGTTGATGACGTGGCCCGGCCGGCCGACCAGGTTGCCGTTGACCCCGTTGACCAGGCCCGTCGTGCTGCCGTCGCTGATGAGAATGTGGTCGGCCAAGGCGAGCGGCCCGAGGATGTCCGGACCTGGCCCGAACGCCGAGTTGCCGGCCACGATGGTGTTGACCAGCCCGATCTCCGACCCCTCCGCGGCGATGCCGCCGCCACCCTCCTTGCCCGCGGCAAAGTTGCCGTAGATCGTGCTGTTAATCACGACGATCAACTGCTCCGACCGGGTGAAGATGGCGCCGCCCCCGAACGAGCCCGCGCCGCTGTTGGTCGCTCGGTTGCCCGACATGGTGCTGTTGGTGAGCATGACGTTGCCGCCCTCGCAGTCGATGCCGCCGCCCCCTTCCAGGCCCGCGGACAGGTTGTTGCTGACGGTGCTGCGCACGAGGGTGATGCTGCCCATCCCGCTGTTGATGGCGCCGCCGCCGAAGGAGAACTCATTGCCGTTGGCGGCCTGGTTGCCCATCAGGGTGCTGTCGGTGAGCATGACGTCGCCGCCTTGACTGTCGATCGCGCCGCCACCCTCTTCGCCGTTGGTGTTGTTACCGTTCATGACGCAGCCCACCCCGGTGACGGAGGCGCCCTCCGTTGCAATGGCGCCCCCGCCCACCTGGTCGCCCGTGTTGCCAATCAGGCCGCAATTCGTCAGCATCACCGGACCGCCGATGGTCAAAATCGCCCCGCCCCCGGTATTGTCGTTGCCCATCTCCCTGTTGCCCACGATGCTGCAGCTGACGAGTATCAGCGACGAGTCATTGCCGCTCAGGGCGATGGCACCACCGCCGCCCCCGGCGATGTTGCCGTTGAACTCACAATTGGTGAGGGTCAGTGGCAGGTTCTCTGTGGTCGAGTCGATACCGGCGCCGTCGCCCTCGACGTTGCCGTCGAAGATCCGCAGGCCGGAGATGTTCACCGCCGTGCCGCCGGTGATGCTGAACACGCCGATCGCGCCGTCGCCGCTCACGGTGATGACGGCAGGCCCCGGCCCGTTGATGGTGACGTTCTGGGTGATGGTCAGGGGCCCCAGGTTAGACATCAGGTGAATGGTCCCGTGCAACCCGGCGGCGAAGGTCACGGTGCCACCCGCGGCGATGGCATCGCGCAGAGAATGAATGCCGATGCCGTCCTGGAGGGTCGTCACGACCGCCGGGGCGCAGCGGTCTTCCAGCGGCTCCAGGCTGGGGCGGTGTTGCGGGCGGGGGCCGCCCTTTGACCGCCGGGGGGAGAACACGCTACCCAAAAGACGCCGGCCGAATAAGTACCACATTCGTCAATCCCTCCGCTGTTTGCCACCGCCACTCTGCCCATGCGAGCCCTATCGGTTCGGCGCCTGGAGGGACGTCAGGCCGCGCTACGAAAACTGCTGCGAGAGCCGGAGGGGCGCTCGACGCATCCGTCGAAGGCGTCTCATTGGGCCCAGGCCGGAGAAACGGCAACTCGCGGGCACTGGCGGCAAGTGACAGGTCATGAGGGAAGTGCGTAGCCGCGCTCGGCGGCGGCCAGGTCGAGGTGCATCGTCGCGAGGTCGGCGACCAGCAGCCGCGGCGGCGACAGCGGGCCGAGGGTGGCGAGCATCTTGACGTAGCCGCGGCATTCTTCGCAGGTGGCGGCGCGGCGCCGGGCCTCCTCCCCCTCGACGTGCAGGTAGCCGAGGTGGTGGTGGTCGCGGTTGTCGCAGAAGGGGCAGGCCAGGCGCGGGAACTCCCATTCGCCGGCGCACAGCCCGCAGCGCAGCCAGCGGACCTGTTCGAGGCCGCGGAACTCGCCGAGCAGCGGCCAGCTGCCGCACGTCGGGCAGTAACCGCGGCCCCAGGCGGCGCCGGACGCCAGGGGTGCCAGCGCGACGTTGAGCGACACGAAGGATGGGAAGAGGGCGAAGCGGAGTACCGTGGCGGCCAGTCCGGCGTCGAGGCCGAGGGCGTCGGCCCGGGCGTGGACCTCGTCGGCGCGGCCGGCCAGGACGGCGTCGGCCATCTCCTCGACCGGCAGCCGCCCGCGCCTCGCGGCCTCCGCCAGCGCGGCCGCGCCATCCCCCTGCTGGTACTGCCCCACCGTGGCACACAGGGCGGCCCAGCGCCGGCGCAGGGATCTGGTGTCGAGGGCGACGTTTTCGCCGCGCAGGAGGGGGATACCGCCGGCGAGTTTTTCGACGGCGCGCTCGGGTGGGAGGGTGGGAGGAATGACGTTCGGCTGCCGCTCGGCGAGTGCGGGAAGCAATTCGCCCAGCAGCGCCGCCGGGCCGGCCAGCGCCGGGCGTTCCTGACGGAGCCGTCCCAGTTCGGCGAGCGCTTCCAGCACGTCGGGGGGCGGCGCGGGCCGGCCAAGCAGTTTATCGAGGAAGCCGCCGGCCACGTTTCGTCTCCCGTTCCTCCGCGGAGGTCGCCTCACCGAGGAGCTGCAGCACCCACTCCGGCGACGAGCAAGCCGCCAGCCACTCGTCGCGCACGACCGCCGCGACGGCCCGGGTCGGCCCCGCCGGCGGGCCGATCTCCTCGACGATGCGAAAGAGCGCCGCTTCCAGCTCGGCCGGCTCGGGGTCGAGGACGGCGAGGCGGTCGAGGATGCGGCGCTTGAGGTCGAGGCCGGCGCGATCGGCCTGCTGGTCGCGCGCCCGCTGCCGCGGCAGCAGGTCGCCGGACGCCAGCAGGAGCAGGGCCAGGTCGCGCGGGCGCATGGTCACTCCTTGTCGAACACCTTGCTGCGCGGCTCCACCTCGCCGCCGCGGTTGTTCGGGTCGGCCCCCGTCCCCTCGCCGCGCGCCCGCCCGTCCTCCGGGCTGAAGCGTGCCACCCTGGCCGGCCCTTCGGCCAACAGCTCCGGCGGCGTGGTAAGCAGGGCATAGCGCAGCAGGAAGCCGCCGGCCAGGGCGAATGCCGCGGCCACGACGGCGCCGCGCGCCCGCAGCGACACACCCAGCCGCAGGTGGACCGCCAGCGGCACCAGCAGACCGAGCACCAGGACACCGACAACGAAGAGCCGGCCGTGCCAGCTCTCCAGCACCGCCAGCAGGTCGCCCCCCAGCGATGCCAGGAAGGCCGCGAAGACCAGCAGCTCCAACCCCAGCGCCCAGAGGTCGGCCCGCTCCAGCCGCTGCAGCGCAGCGGGGGAGACGCGGCGCCACTCGGCGATCAAGATCATCAGGGCGATGCCGGTGGACGCCGCCGACGCGAGGAACAGCGCCGCCACCCAGGTACTGTCGCTCCAGAGAGGCTGATTGGTCGCCGTGAGCAGGGCGCCGGTGTAGGCGGCGATGAAGAAGCCGACCAGCGAGCCGACGACCTGCAAACCGCGGCCGAGCCAGCCGTGGCGGAAGAGGCGCTCCAGCCGGCCGCCCGGCCACAGACTGGCGAGGAACGACACGAAGCTGCACAGGCCGAACAGCGTCAGCGCCCACGCGCCGACCGACATCGGCGACCAGTACTTGAACAGGAAGGCGTGGCTCATTTGAGCCCAGCCGGCGCCGCTCCACGGCCAGCCCTCGGCGACGGCCGCCTTGACCACTTCGGACTTGAACAGCATGTGCCAGAAACGCTCGGGGCGACCGAGATCGACGGTGAGGAACAGGCCGCACAGGCAGACCAGCGGGAAGGCGATCCAGTAGCCGATGCGCGCCAGCTCGCGATCCTCGTCGCTCCCCAGCAGGTCGATGAGCGTGGCGGTGAAGTAGGCCCCCGCGGCGATGCCGCCCAGGTAGAAGTACAGGATGATCCACCAGCCCCAATCCGGGTCGGCGACGAAGAGGTTCATGGCTCGGCCCTCCCCGCCTGCGGCACACCCCCCTCGCCCCCTTGGGGAGAGGGGTTGGGGGTGAGGGGTTCCGGCTGCGCGCGCCGGCGGAAGGCGAAGAGGAAGCCCAGTGCGGTCAGCAGGGCGGTGAAGACGGCCCAGAACGACGAGAGCGGCACGCTGCGGCTGGGCAGCTTCGGCCGCGACGGCAGGCCGTAGGTTTCCGGCTTATCGACGAGGAGGTAGAAGGCGTTGAGGCCGCCGAGGACCTGGTCGTCGGCGCCGTAGAGGGATGCCTTGGGTTCGCCCTGCTGCCGCAACTGGGCGACGCGGGCCTGGGCGTCCTTGTGGAGCTGCGCCAGCGGGCCGAACTTGATCGACTGCGTCGGGCACGCCTGAGCGCAGGCCGGGGTCAGCCCCTGCTTGAGGCGGTCGTAGCAGAAGGTGCATTTCTGGGCGATGCCCTTGCTGCTGGTGTGGATGACGCCGAAGGGGCAGGCGGAGATGCAATCGCGGCAGCCGTTGCAGGCCGGCGGGTTGATGTAGACGGTGTCGAACTCGGTGCGGAGGATGGCGCCGGTGGGGCAGACTTCGAGGCAGGGCGCGTCGTGGCAGTGCTTACAGACGTCGGACATCATCAGCCAGGCCGCCTGGCTGCGGTTGGCGTCGGCGCTAAACTGCTCGATGAACTTGACGTGCCGCCAGTTGACGGCCGAGAGGCTGCGGGTGTTGTCGTAGCTGTCGCCGCTGAGGACGGGCAGGCTGACCTTGCCACCGGGGCGCGGCGGCTCGTCGGTCCAGGCCGGCAGGTCGTTCCACTGGTGGCAGGCGACCTGGCAGGCCTTGCAGCCGATGCAGACCGTCGTGTCGGTGAAGAAGCCCACGGGTTCGGGCATGGCTCGCCCTTTCCTCGACCGAGAAGAGTTAAGTGAGCGGCAGATTTCGGATCTGGTCCTGATACTCGTCGGGTAGTGAAGCTCCCTCAATGAGGGCCAACTCGTTGGCCAGGTCAGTGATGTCCAGCCTCGGGTCTACACTGAATATCCCCGGCACGTGATGTCCCTGGGCGTTATGCGCCGCGAGGTGCCCCGGCATCGAGCGGCGGTTGTTCGTCAGCAAGTAACTGGTGTTCAGCTCGCACCAGGCCAGCAAGACCGGATCAGGGGACCGTAAGGGCGGTACTCCCGGCTCACCGACGCACAGGACGCGCAGGTGCGGTTGCAAACGAGTGATGGTCGGCCGCCACCACACCGGCAGGTTTTCATCCAGGAGGAAGCCGAAATTCATGGCGCGGTCTGGCCTCTGCGCTCCGCCTCCTTCTCGGCTTTGAGCCGCCGCATGCGCGCGTACCAATCGGCATGCTTCCGCAGGTTTTCCTCGCGGGATCGTCGGCAGTATTCGCGATGGTCGGCCATGTACTTGTCCATCGCCTCCTTGTTCTGGTGGTAGTACAGGAGGGCCGCGAGGAGCTGTTCCTTGGTCAGCGTCGAGAAGCGCTCGACAAGGTCTTCCAGCGTCATCCCGCGGTCAAGGTACTCCTCAAGGATGTGCTCCATCCAGATGCGGTGGTCCTTGATCTTGATCTCGCCCGGTCCCAGGAAATCGAAGTAGTCTTCCAGTTGCATGACCTCACCCCTTACTTCCCGTCATTCTATCCCTTCCGCACCTGGCACACGAACACCTTCGCCTCGTGAATGGTCACGTTCGGGTCACCGACCAGCGCCGCCAGGTTGTTCACCACATCGCCGGTGGTGATCCCCTTGTAGCCCCAGTGCCACGGCAGGCCGACGTGATGCACCACCTTCTCCTTTAGCCGGTACGGCCGGATGCGCCGCGTCACCAGCGCCTTCGCCCGGATCGAGCCGCGCGGCGTCGAGATCACCACCCACTCGGTGCTGCGCACGCCCAGCTCGGCCGCGTGCTCCTCCGACAATTCGCAGAACAGCTCCGGCTGCAGCTCCGACAGCCACGGCAGCCAGCGGCTCATGCTGCCGCTCAGGTGGTGCTCCGTCAGGCGGTACGTCGAGAGGACGTGCGGATAATCCGGCGATCCCACCGCCGCGTAGGGGTTGCCGGGGATCGGCCACGACAGCGCCACCGGGTTCGACTGCTGCTTGTAGACCTGGTTCGACACCGGCGACTCGTACGGCTCGTAGTGGGTCGGCAGCGGCCCGTCCACCAGGCCGTTGGGCACGAACAGCCAGCCCTTGCCATCGGCCTTCATGATGAACGGCGAGGCGCCGTCGTGGGCGTCCAGGCCGACGCCGCCCTTCTTGGCCGCGGCCGTCGGCGCCTTGGCGGGCGGGAAATCGGGCACGTCGAGGCCGACCCACTGCCCCTTCCCCTGGGCCGCGGCGGGGTCCCAGTAGACGTAGCCGCGATGCCGGGGCGCCCCCTCCCCCGCCGCGGCGGCGTACTGCCGGGCCAGGCGCGCCTCCTTCGGCCAGGGGTTCCCCTTCGGGTCGGCCGAGGCGCGGTTGTACATGATCCGCCGGTTCGCCGGCCAGGCGAAGCCCCAGCCGAGCGCTACCCAGTCGTCGCCGTGGCGATTCGCCGCCTGGTTCTTGCCGTCCTTGTAAATGCCCGTGTAGATCCACGCCCCGCTCGCCGTGGTGCCGTCGTCCTTCAGGTCGGCGAACGTCGGCAGCGGCTTGCCGTCCTTGACCGGATGCTCGCTCCCCGCCGGCCAGGCGTAACCGTTGACCTCCTTCAAGATCAGCTCGGCCGACGGCTCGTCCTTGATCGCCCAGTGCTCGTTGGCCTTCTCGTCCACGTAGTCCCACACCAGAGCGAGGATCGGCCGGTCGCGCTTCTCCCGGCTGTCCTTGTAAAGCTCCTTGAGTCGCCGCCCCAGGTGGTAGGTGAACCAGATGTCGCTGCGGGCCTCGCCGGGCGGGTCGGCGGCGCGGTCGTGCCACTGCACCAACCGCTGCGTGTTGGTGAAGCTGCCGTCCATCTCCGCGACCGCCGCCGCCGGCAGGAAGAACACCTCGGTCTTGATCTCCTCCGGCTTCAGCGTCCCGTCCTTCACCTCGGGCGAGTCCTTCCAGAAACTCGCCGTCTCCGTCTCGTACAGGTCGCGCACCACCAGCCAGTCGAGCTTCGCCAGGGCCTGCCGCTGGTACGAGGCGTTCTGCCCGCCCACGGCCGGGTTCTGCCCCATCGCAAAAAAGCCCTGGATCGTCCCCTTCGCCATCTCCACGAACATCGGCATGTGCGAGTGGTCGCCGATGGCCTTGGGGAGGTAGTCGTAGGCGTAGTCGTTGTCGGCGGTGGCGTCGCCGCCGAACCACGCCCTGAGTTGGCTGACGATGAACTTGGGGAAATTCGACCAGTAGGAGGTCGCCGAAGTTTCCGTATCGATGTAGTCGCTCAGCGTGTCGTTCTTGCGGCGGGCGTCCGGGGCCGGCAGGTAGCCGGGCAGTAGGTTATAAAGGGTCGCGATATCGGTCGATCCCTGGATGGTCGCGTGGCCGCGCAGGGCCAGGATGCCGCCGCCGGGCCGGCCGACGTTGCCCAGCAGCAGCTGCAGCACGGCCGCCGCGCGGATTATCTGCACGCCGACGGTGTGCTGCGTCCAGCCGACGGCGTAGCAGATGGCGCCGGTGCGTTCGGGGCCGGCGTTGTTTAGCAGCGTCTCGGCCACCTTCAGGAACGTCTCCCGCGGCGTGCCGCAGACCTGCTCGACCAGGTCCGGCGTGTAGCGGCGGTAATGCCGCCGCAGGATCTGCCAGACGCAGCGATCGTGTTCGAGCTTCGGGTCGGTCTTCGGCGGCGGGCCGACGAGCTTGCCGACCTGGCCGCTGAACGAGTGCGGCCGGCCCTCCCCCGGCTTGCCGCCAGGGCTCTCCGGACCCTTCTCGCCCGCCGGCTCGGTGTCGTAGCGCCACTTCTTCACGTCGTATTGCCGCTTATCCGGGTCGAGGCCGGAGAAGACGCCGGCGAAGGCGCCGTCCGCGTCCTTCTCCTCGGTGTCCTTGAACTCGTCGGTGATGAGGGTGGCGGCGTTGGTGTAGTGGATGAGGTAGTCGGTGAAGAAGCGCTCGCGCGGTGTGCGTTCAGACTCGTCCTTGCGCAGGATCGGCTCGTGATGTTCGAGGACGAAGTTGATGAGGGCGCCGAGGAAGACGATGTCGCTGCCGGCGCGGAGCGGGGCGTAGACGTTGGCCATCGCCGAGGTGCGCGTGAAGCGCGGGTCGGCGTGGATGAGCGTGGCCGGGTTGGTCGGGCGCGTCTTGGCCTGCATCACCCAGCGGAAGGCGACCGGGTGGCACTCGGCCATGTTCGAGCCCATGATCAGGACGCTGTCGCTGTTCTTGAGGTCCATCGCGAAGGTGGTGGCGCCGCCGCGGCCGTAGGAAGTGCCCAGACCGGGCACGGTCGAGCTGTGTCAGATCCGCGCCTGGTTCTCGATAGCGACGACCCCCAGCGCCCGCATCAGCTTCGCCTGGACGTAGTTCCATTCGTTGTCCATCGTCGCCCCGCCCAGGGAGGCGATGGCCAGGGTGTGGTTGACGCGCTTCTTGACCGGCTTGCCGTCTTTGTCCTTGAACGGCCGGCCGGCAAGGTCGGTATCGCGCTCCTCCTGGAAGGTCCGGTCGCGCGTCTCCTTGACGAGATGGGCGATGCGGTCCATCGCCCAGTCGAGCGGCTTCTCCTCCCAGGCGGTGCCGCCCCTGGGACGGTACAGGACTTTCTTGATGCGGTTGTCGTTGACGGCGAGTTGGTAGGTGGCCGCCCCCTTGGGGCAAAGAGTGCCCCGGCTGATGGGACTCTCGGGGTTGCCCTCGATGTTGATGATCTTGCCGTCGCGGACGCTGACGATCTGGCCGCAGCCGACGGCGCAGTAGGGACAGACGCTCGGCACTTCCCGGGCATTGGCGATCTTGAGAGAGCGGACCTCCGCCTGGGCGGCGCGCAGGTCGGCGCCCAGGGACAGCAGACTGCCGAGGGCGAACCCGCCGCCCGCGGAGGTGCGCAGGAAGTCGCGGCGGCTGACGCCGTGAGCCATGATTCGTTCTCCCGGATCGGGTCGCTCGGTAGCCGCTTGCGGCTTCGCATGCCCTGCGAAGCCGCAAGCGGCTGGGTCACTTCTTTTTCGGGTCGCTTCAGCTCGGCGGCCTCGCGCGCCTTGCGGTGTTGCTCTTCCCGGGCGCGCTCGACCTCGTCGCGCTCCTGTTGTTTCTCGGCGGGCTCTTCCGCTTGAGCCGGGGGACGGTCAGGGCGCAACCGCAACGGGGACATGAGGACTCGCTGCCGGACTGCTCATTCTCGAAGCAGAGCGGCTCGCCGCAGGAACAAGGAAATTGGATCGGCATGGGCGTCACTCCGCGCCGGGATGAGGAAGGGGCCGAACCTTGCCACCGTATAGCGTAGGCGGTGATCGACCGGAGCACAACCGAAAAGCGCCCGGCTTCACTTTCTGCTTGCCCGCCTGCGCCGCGCCGGGTAAGTTAGTTGAGAGATCGCCCGCCCGCCGGTCTCTCCCCGCCTGCCGCCCTCGCCTGCCCGCCTGCCCTGAGGTTGCCCGTGCCACACCTGACCCGCTGGGGATGGGGTTGTTTCCTGCTGCTGTCGGCCTGCGCGCCGGCGCGCCCGGCCGAGGCCCCGTCCTTCGTCCACGACGTGGAACCGCTCTTCACGCGCCTCGGCTGCAACCAGGGCTCCTGTCACGGCAAGGGGGCCGGGCAGAACGGCTTCCGCCTGTCGCTGCGCGGCTACGCCCCGGAGATGGACCACATCTGGCTGACGCGCGAGTACGACGGCCGTCGTCTCGACACCACCACTCCCGAAAACAGCCTTCTGCTCCTCAAGGCGCTCGGCAAGGCGCCGCACGAAGGCGGCAAACTCCTGTCCGAGGGGAGCCGCGAGTATCGGCTGCTCCTCGACTGGATCAAGGCCGGGGCGCCCGGGCCGTTGAAGGACGAGCCGGCCGTGAAGCGCGTCTCTGCCGAGCCGGGCCGGTGCGCCCTCAAACCCGGGCAGGAGCAGCAGCTCACCGTCTTCGCCGAGTACGCCGACGGCCGCAAGCGCGACGTCACCTGGCTGGCCCGCTTCGACTCCAACGACGCCGGGGTTGCCGCGGTCGATGCGCGCGGCACGGTCCGGATGAAGCGCTCCGGCGAAACCGCCGTCCGCGCCGGCTTCCTGGGACAGGTCGCCGTCGTCATCGTCACCGCCCCCTTTGAGCAGAAGGTCAACCCCGAGGCCTTCCGCGGCCGCAACAACTTCATCGACGACCACGTCTTCGCCAAGCTGAGTGCGCTCAACATCGAGCCGTCCGGCCTGTGCGACGACGCCGAGTTCTGCCGCCGGGCCTTCCTCGACGCCATCGGCACATTGCCGACGCCGGAAGAAGCTCGCACCTTTCTCGCCGACAAGCGGGCCGACAAGCGGGCCAGGCTGATCGACGCCCTGCTCGAGCGGCCGGAGTTCCTCGACACCTGGGCGCTCTTCCTCGGCGACCTCTTGCAGAACCGCAAGGAGCGCGACCACGACGTGCGCGGCGCCAAGGGCGTGCGCTCCTTCCACGACTTCTTGCGCAAGCAGGTCGCCGCCAACCGGCCGTGGGACGAATTGGCCCGCGACGTCCTGACCGTCCGCGGCCCGTCCGACGCCAACCCGGCGGTCGGCTACTACATCGTCACCGTCGGCGAGCACGGCGAGCCGGATCGCTCGGAAGTGGTCGCCTCGGTGGCGCAGTCGTTCCTGGGCACGCGCGTCGGCTGCGCCCAGTGCCACAACCACCCGCTGGAGAAGTACACCCAGGACGACTATTACCACTTTGCCGCGTTCTTTTCGCGGGTGAAGCTGGAGCGCCGCGACCCCAAGCAGGGGCCGACAACCCTGTTCGTCGGCACCCGCGACCCGAACCAGGCCAAGCAGCCGGTCGGCGTCTCGCAGCCGCGCACCGGCCAGTTCATGAAGCCGCAGCCGCTCGACCGCTCCGCCGTGGACGTCAAGCCGGGCGACGACCCGCGCGTCACGCTCGCCGCCTGGATCACCGATCCGAAAAACGAGTATTTCAGCGGCGCCATGGTCAACCGCGTCTGGCGGCACTACCTCGGCGTCGGCCTCGTCGAGCCGGTGGACGACCTCCGCGCCAGCAACCCGCCGAGCAACCCCGAACTGTGGGCGGCGCTGAACGAAGAATTCGTCGGCCACAAGTTCGACATGAAACATCTGATGCGCGTGATCCTCAACTCGCGCACCTACCAGCTGACCTCGGCGACGCGACCCGGCAACGCCACCGACACGCGCTTCTATTCGCACTACTTCGCCCGCCGCCTGCCGGCCGAGGTGCTGCTCGACGCCATCAGCCAGGGGACTGGCGTGCCGGACAACTTCGCCGGCTACCCCGCCGGCATGAGGGCGCTGCAGCTGCCCGACCCCACGCTCAAGTCGTACTTCCTGACGCTGTTCGGCCGCTCGGAGCGCGTGACGGCCTGCGCCTGCGAGCGCAGCGGCGAGGTGACGATGCCGCAGCTCCTGCACCTGCAAAACGGCGATGACGTGGCGCAGAAGCTGCGCTCGGGCGACGGGCGGTTGGCGGCGCTCCTGAAGGAGAAAAAGACCGATGCCCAGCTGACCGAGGAACTGTTCCTGGCGACGCTATCGCGGCCGCCGTCGGCGAAGGAGACGGAGGCGGTGACGAAGGCGCTCGGCGACGGCGGGGCGCGCGACGAGGTGTTCCGCGATCTGTTCTGGGCGCTGCTGAACTCGAAGGAGTTCACGTTCAATCATTGAACCCGATTTATCGTTTCGCGCTCGCGCCACCCGCGAGCGCGAAACGATAAATCGTAGACAATCGGTGGGAGCCACCCATGTTCGACGTCGTTACCTCGCGCCGCAACTTCCTCCGCGTGGGCGCCCTTGGCGCCTTCGGCCTGGCGCTCCCCGGCCTGCTGAAAGCGCACGCCGCCTCGCCGCGCAAGTCCCGGGCGAAGTCGGTCCTGCTCGTCTACCTCGGCGGCGGCCTATCTCATCACGACAGCTTCGACCTCAAGCCCGACGCTCCGGCCGAGGTCCGCGGCAACTACAAGCCCATCGACACCGTTGTCCCCGGCCTGAAGGTCGGCCAGCTGCTGCCGCACATGGCGAAAGTCATGGACCAGCTGACCCTGGTCCGCTCCGGCGCCCACAACAACGATCACCACGAAACGGCGACCAACTGGGTGTTGTGCGGCCGCTTCGGATCGCTGTTCGGCGACTACCCGGCGATGGGGGCCGTGGTCGCCCACGAAACCGGCTTCAGCGGCAAGTTACCTCCCTACGTCGCCGTGCCGCGCAACCCGTCGTTCACCTGGGAACTGGGCAAGAGCGCCTTCCTCGGCGGCCGTTACGAGTCGTTCAAGGCCGGCGACCCCAACGAGGCCAACTACAAGGTGCAGGACGTCTCCCCCCCCGAGCCGCTGACGCTCAAGCGCGCCGAGCGCCGGCAGACGCTGTTGCAGGCGGTGGACGGCCTCGCCCGCCGGGTCGAGGGAAACGACCTGATCGCCACCTACGACGAGTTCCAGCAGCGGGCCGCGTCGATGGTGCTGTCCAGCGAAGCTCGCCGCGCCTTCGCCATCGAGCAGGAGACCGACCGCCTGCGCGACCGCTACGGCCGCAACACTTTCGGCCAGTCGGCACTGCTCGCCCGGCGACTCATCGAGGCGGGCGTCAAGTTCGTGACCGTCAACTATGGCGGTTGGGACCATCACGCGAAGATCTTCCCGAGCCTCGACAAGAAGCTGCCCGAGTTCGACGCGGGCTTCTCGGCCCTGCTGGAGGACATGCACGCGCGCGGTCTGCTGGCCGACACGCTGGTGCTGTGCTTCGGCGAGTTCGGGCGGACGCCGAAGATAAACAAGGACGCCGGCCGCGACCACTGGGGCCCGGCCGCGTCGCTGCTGTTCGCCGGTGCCGGCGTCAAGGGGGGCAACGTCGTCGGCGCCACCGACAAGCAGGGGGCCTACGTGACGCGGCGGCCGGTGGCGCCGGCCGACGTGGCCTGCACCGTGTACGAGGCGCTCGGCATCGACCCGCACAAGCACCTGATGACGCCCGACGGCCGGCCGGTAGAAATCCTCGACGGCGGGGAGACGGTGAAGGAACTGTTCGCATAATGATCGATTGAGATTTCGCCGGAACGTGGAGAGTGCATCGTGTCCGACTCCCCCTCCGTCCCTCCGCCGCAGCGCCTGACCCTGACGCACTGGCTGATACTCGTCATCGCGTCGATCGGCTTCGCCTTCGACATCTACGTGCTGCTGGTGATGCCGCTCATCGCCCGGCCGGCGCTGGGGCAACTCCTGGGGGTCGATCCCGACACCGACAGCGGGACCAAGCTCATTCTCGAGTGGAGCAGTTACATCACCTGGGGGAGCGCGGCCTGCGGCGGCATCTTCGGCCTGCTCGGGGGGTACCTGACGGACCTGTTCGGCCGGCGGCGTATCCTCACCTGGAGTATCCTGCTCTACGCCGTGTCTGCCGTCGCCTCCGGGTTCAGCACGTCGGCGCCGATGCTTCTGCTATTCCGCTGCAGCACGTTCATCGGCGTGTGCGTGGAGTTCGTCGCCGCGGTCGCCTGGCTCGCGGAACTCTTCCCCAACCCTCACCAGCGCGAGTCGGTGCTCGGCTACACTCAAGCGTTCTCGTCCATCGGCGGCCTGCTGGCCGCGGGCAGTTTCAAATTGGCGAATGCCACCGCCGACTGGCTGCCGGCCATCTTCGAGGGGCACGATGCCTGGCGTTACACGCTGATCTCAGGCGTCCTCCCAGCCCTGCCGCTCATCATCATTCGGCCGTTCTTGCCGGAGTCGCCGGAATGGCAGCGCAAGCGGGCCGAGGGGACGCTAAAGCGGGCGAGCCTCTTCCAGTTGTTCCAGCCCGCGTTCCGCCGCACGTCGCTGGTGTCGGCCGCGATCTTCGCTTGTGTCTTCGCCGCCGCCTTCGGGGCCATCCAGCTCACACCACAAATCGTCCCCGGCCTGGTGCCGGAGCTGCGCCCGCTGAACCCCATGAAAGAGGCCTACGAGGCGGCCGCGAACGAAACCAAGCTCGCCGACTTGCAGAAGCGGGCCGAAGGGGCCAAGAAAAAAGTCGATGCCGACCCCGAGAACGCCGCGCTGAAAGCGCAAGAGGAGCGAGCGAGCAAGCAGTACGGCATGGCCCTGGGCGCCAGCAAGGATGAGAAAAAGCGGGAGGGTCTGCGCGACAAGATCCACGACCTGGAACACGAGCGCGAGCAGACGGTCGGCAACGTTCAGCTCTGGCAGGAGTTGGGCGGGCTGGCGGGGCGCTTCGCCCTGGCGTGGCTGGCGGTGCGGATCCTCAGCCGCCGCAAGCTCCTCTGGACCTTCCAGTTGCCGGGCGTGGTCGTCCTGCCACTGGTCTTCGCCCTGGCGGCCGCGGGCAACCTCGGCGAGCCGAGCCTGACGTGGCTGCGGCCGGGAATCTTCGTCGTCGGCTTCCTGACAGTGGCGCAGATGAGCTTCTTCGGCAACTACCTGCCGCGGGTCTACCCGGTCCACCTGCGCGGCACCGGCGAGAGTTTCGCGGCCAACATCGGCGGTCGCATGCTGGGCACCGGAGGACAGTACGCAGCTACCGTTCTGCGCAGCGTGTTTATCTCCTTGGTCCCGGCGCTGGCGCTCACCCCGACCGTCTCCATCGCCTACGCCGCGGCGGTCGTCGGCTGCGTCGTCTTCGCCATCGGGTCGGTCCTCACCTTCTGGCTGCCCGAGCCGAAGGAGGGGAACATCGCGGATTAGCCGCTTGCGGCTTAGCGTTCGCGCGAACGCTAAGCCGCAAGCGGCGGATGCGGCCGCTCAACGAAACCACCTATGCGTATCGCGTACATCACCGCCGGCGCCGCGGGCATGTTCTGCGGCAGCTGCATGCACGACAACACGCTCGTGTCGGCCCTCGTCGGCGCCGGCCACGACGCGCTGCTCATCCCCACCTACACCCCCCTCCGCACCGACGAAATCGACGTCTCGCAGAAGCGCGTCTTCTTCGGCGGCATCAACGTCTACCTCCAGGAAAAGTTCGCCCTGTTCCGCCACACCCCCTGGCTCCTCGACCGCCTCCTCGACGCCCGCCGCCTGCTGAGCTGGGTGTCGCGCTTCGCCGTCAACACGAAGTACGGGGACCTCGGCGACCTGACCGTCTCCATCCTCCAGGGCGAGCAGGGTCACCAGCGCAAGGAGGTCGCGAAGCTGGTGGGCTGGTTGAAGGACGAGATCAAGCCCGAGGTCGTCAACCTGACCAACGTGCTGCTCTCCGGCATGGTTCACGAGCTGAAGCGCGAACTGGGCGTGCCGGTCCTGGGGACATTGCAGGGCGACGACATCTTCCTTGACGCCCTGCCGGAGCCCTACCGCGGCCGGGCGCTGGCCCTCATCCGCGACCACTGCCGCGAGATGGATGGGTTCATCGCCACGAGCGGCTACTACGCCGATTTCATGGCCACTTACCTCGGCATCCCGCGCGAGCGCATCCACGTCGTCTACCCCGGGCTGAACCTGCGCGGCCACGGCGGGCCGCGCCAAGAGTCCAACGGTGCCCCGTTCACCGTCGGCTATTTCGCCCGCATCTGTCCGGAGAAGGGGCTGCACGTCCTGGCCGAGGCGTTCCGCCTCATGCAGCAGGAGCCGGGGGCGCCGCCGGCCCGCCTGCGCGCCTCCGGCTGGCTCGGCGAGAATAACCGCCCCTACCTCGACGAGGTTCGCCGCGCGTTGGCGGGCGCCGGCCTCGGCGACCGCTTCGTGTACGTGGAATCGCCCGACCACGCCAGCAAGGTGCGCTTCCTGCAAGGGCTCGACGTGCTCTCGGTGCCGACGACTTACCGCGAGCCGAAGGGCCTGTATGTCCTGGAGGCGCTGGCGAATGGGGTGCCGGTGGTGCAGCCGAGGCACGGCTCGTTCCCCGAGCTGGTCGAGGCGACCGGCGGCGGCCTGCTCGTCAACCCCGACGACCCGCGCGACCTGGCGGCGGCGCTGCGGCGCCTGGCGGATGACGCCGGCCACCGCACCGAGCTGGGGCGCAAGGGGCAGGAGGCCGTGCGGCGCCGCTTCCACGCAGCGGTGATGGCCGAAGAAACCGTCACTGTCTATCGGAAATACGTCGCATGAGCGAGCCGTTCCGCACGAGGCGCCGCGTGGAGTTCGCCGACACCGACATGGCCGGCATCGCCCACTTCGCCAACTTCTTCCGCTGGATGGAGGCCGCCGAGGTGGACTTCCTCGCCGGCCGTGGGCTGAACGTGGACGTCGGTTGGGAGGGGCGCCGGCTCGGCTTCCCGCGCGTGTCGGCGTCGTGCGACTACCTCAAGCCGGTCACCTTCATGGACGTGGTCGAGATCTCCGTGCGCGTGGAGCGGGTCGGGGCGAAGTCGGTCAGCTACGCCTTCGAGTTCAGCAAGGACGGCGAGGCGGTGGCGCGCGGGCAGATGACGTCGGTCTGCTGCCTGGTGTCGGCGGAACACGGCATCGAGGCGATTGCGATTCCCGAGGAGATCCGGGCGAAGCTGTTGGCGTAAGGGCGCGGAAGGTACAATGGCGGCGCCCCGAGGAGGCTTGCCATGCCGCTGCACGACTGGACCACGTTGGACAATTGGGAAACCGTGCATCAGCTGTGGATCACGGCGTTGTATTACGCCGTCAAAGAACGACTGCCCGAGGGATTCCGGGCGTACATGGCGACAGTGCCCTTCCTCAGCGTCGGCGGCTCTTCCGGGAGGCCGGATGTCAGTGTGCATCAGTGGCCGGGAGAAGCCGTCCCGCCGGAAGTTCAAAAAGGAGATGGGAACGGAGCGGTCACGAACTCCGGGGAGGCCCCCATGTTCGAGGTGACGGTCGCCACTCTGGAGCGGGGCCCAACGTTGTTCGTGGAGAGCCGCGGCTTCCTTGTCGCGGCGGTCGAATTGGTGTCACCGAGGAACAAGGATCGCCCGGATTCGCGGGAGGCCTCGCTCACCCGCTACACGGCCTATCTCCTTCAAGGGGTCCACCTCCTGCTTGTTGACGTTCACCCTCGCCCGGCGGGTTTTTCGTACCCGGATCGGATCGCGGCCGCACTGGGGTTCGCGCAGCCCCCTTGCCCCCCCCCGTGTGCGGCCAGTTACAGGGTCGGGGAGCAGGCTGCGGGAGGGGGGCGGTTTCTCGCCGTCTGGCACCGTCAGTTGGTCGTGGGTGCCCCTCTCCCTTCGATGGTCTTGCCTCTGAATGTTTACCAGTCCGTGACCGTGGACCTCGAAGAGACCTACAGGCGAGCCGCTGCGGGCGCCTACCTGGAATAGAGGCCGCTTGCGGCTTCGCACGTCCTGCGAAGCCGCAAGCGGCGATCCCTGGAGACTCTCATGAACCCTCCCGACCCCAATCGCCGTCAACTGCTGGCCGTGGCCGGCGCCGTCGCCGCGGCTGGCATCGCCGCCGAGGTCCTCGCCGCCGACCCCCCCGGCAAGGCCGCCGAGGACAAGGCGTCCGGCATCCGCATCATCGCCCTGCACGCCTTCCCGGTTGGCCCCAAGGCTTACGTCAAGATCGAGACCAATCACAAGATCACCGGCTGGGGCGAGGTGACCGGCCTGGAGCCGAAGGTCGCCTGCGCCCTGGCTGAGTCGCTGTTCGAGCTGCTCGACGGCGAGAACCCGACGCGCGTCGAGCACCTGTGGCAGAAGCTGTACCGCTCGCACCGCGACATGCGCGGCGGGCCTTTCATGACGCACACCATCAGCGCCATCGACATGGCCCTGTGGGACATCACCGGCAAGCTGCACGGCGTCCCCGTCTACCGCCTCCTCGGCGGACCGACCCGCGACAAGATCCGCATGTACCCGACGCCCAAAGCGACGAAGGTCGGCACCGGCGGGCCGCACCCGTGGTCGGGCAATTACCATGACATCGAGCCGTTGGTCAAGATGGTCGAGAACGCCCGCAAACAGGTGGGCCCCGACGGCGCCATCATGTTCGATTGTCACTGTGCCGTGCCGCCGCCGCTGCTGATCCAGCTCGCCGGGGCCATTCACCCGTACGACGTCCTCTGGCTCGAGGAGCCGGTGGTCCCCGGGAACATCGAGGCGTTCAAACGTCTCAAGGAACAGATCCGCATCCCCATCGCCACCGGCGAGCGCGACCGCACCATCTGGGGCATGATCCCCTACCTGCAGGAGCGCTGCGTCGATATCCTGCAGCCGGACGTGGGGCAGACCGGCGGTATCAGCCAGATGAAGAAGATCGCCGCCCTCGCCGAGGCGTACTTCGTCCCGCTGGCGCCGCACAACACCTGCTCGGAGCTGGGGCTGTCGGCTAGCCTGCACGCCGTGGCGTCGATACCGCTGTTCCTGATCCAGGAGGGCTACCTCGACGGACACATCATGCCGCCCGGCGTGGCGCGGAAGAACTGGGACGTGGACAAGGACGGCTACGCCTCGCTGCCGCAGGGGCCGGGGCTCGGGGTGGAGATCGACGAGGCGCTGATGGCCAAGGTCGCCGCCGACCCGAAGCGCGCCTTCAAGTGGCCGAAGCCGGCCTACGGCGACGGGTCGGTGCGCGATTATTAGCCGCAAGCGACCTATCGTTTCGCGCTCTCGTTCCGACAGCGAGCGCGAAACGACAAGTCGCTGTCGCGTTACTTCTTCACGGTGCTCGCCGGCGGTTGCAGGACGAGGGTGAACCCGTCCCACCAGCGCAGGAAGCGCTCGCGCGGGATGGTGCGGACGCGGCAGTCCTGATCGTTGGGATCGATCAACTTGACGGTGTCCTCGGTGAAGTCCACGAGGGTGACGATGTGGCCGCCGCCGCCCTCCTGGAAGGGGCGGAAGCCGACCACGGCGCCGAGTCCTTCGGCGCACGCCTTGCGGAGCAGGGCCGTGTGGCGGTCGCCGCGCTGCTGCAACTTGTAGCGCACCTTCACACTGTCGAGAACGGCGGTCAGGTCATCGGGGTCGGCGGTGCTGGGGTGATTCTCGACCAGGCCGATGAGGGCGTTGATATGGTGGTGACGGCCCAGGGTTTCGAGGGCGCACCAGCCGCAACGGCCGGGGGGAAGGTTCTTCATGCGACACTCGGGCGCGATGTTGACCTCGGCCCGGGCGGCGCAAGGGAGGAGGAACAGGGCGACCGTCAGGGCGATGGCGCGGATACACTTCGTCACGTCGGATCCCTCGACGATAAGGGTGTTGACCTGCCGTCATCGGCACGTCGCTGCTCCGGTCGGGCCCTTGCGGCCCGTGGGTCGCATTCTAACCATAGTGCGCAAACGGAGCCACGTCAGGATCATATTCTCAAATTGTTATTCGTCGGGGGGAAGTGGGGCCGTGCCTTGCCCCGGTTGCCGCCCTTGCCGGCGTTGCCGCGGCGCGCGCAACAAGGCCCCGCAAGCCGCCCGCTGAGGGACGCCTTCCGGGGCCGAACGTCGGGCACGCTGTCTACCGCGCGGTGATGGCCGTGGCAGGGGCGCCGCGCCGGGTCGGGGGCGCGACGGGAGAGGGTTTCGATCCCGGGGGCTGCAGGGCCGCGTAGCTGCGCCAGTAATGCATCGGCAGCACGCCCAGGAGGGCGACGGCGCCCTGGGAAATGACGAACGCCTCCAGGGCCGTATCGACCCCCTCCATCCAGCCGTAGTTGTGCAGGCCGACGCCCAGGAGGTTGACCCCGAACCACGACCAGGCGACGACGACGTTGCCGAGCACGGCCAGGACCGCCATGCCGCGCTGCTGCACCAACCCCGCCCAGCGGGCGTGCAGGATCAGGGCGTTCATGATGACGATCAAGAGGGCGCCGTTCTCCTTGGGGTCCCAACCCCAGAAGCGGCCCCACGACTGGTCGGCCCAGATGCCGCCCAGCACCGTGCCCGTGAAGCTCAGGAAGGTGGCGAAGCAGATCACGCCGTAAATCGCCTGTCCCAGCGTCCTGTACAGGTCGCGCGTCATCTGGTTGCTAAAGACGCCGAACAGGATCAGCGTCATGCCGAGCAGGCCGGCCACGCACGTCGCGGCGTAGCCCAGGTTGATGCAGACGACGTGCGTCGCCAGCCAGAAGTTGGTGTCGAGCACCGCCTGCATGACGCCGATGGTGTCGCCGTTGCCGGTCGGCGGCAGGTTGTGGGCGATGAGAACCCCGACCGCTCCCATCACGGAGGCGACAAGATTGCCGATGCTCAGTCCGAAGATGCATTCCAGGGCGATGCCGATCAGGACACACGCCCAGCCGATGAAGATGCCGGTGGTGTAGAGGTTGGTGATCGGCGGGCGGCCGCTGATGTACATGCGGGCGCACAGCGCGCCGGTGTGGACGACGACCGTCAGGACGATGAGCCAGAAGGAGGCGCGGCGCAGCGGCTCCGGCCAGACCAGCCACGAGGCGAACGTCAGCAGCAGGGCCATCACGTAGAGCAAGGCGCACTGGTAAAACGGCTCGAAGGAGTTGAAGGACGTCTCGAATTCCGCCATCTGCACGTCGCCGGGCCGGTTGGCCTCCAGCCACTTGCGGTAGCCGGCCAATTCCTCGTTGAACGTCGGCGCGTCGGCGCGGGCGTAGGCGTCGAGCATCAGGGCATAGGCGCTGACTCCCGGCCGGTCGCCGCCGGCCTTGCGGACCGCCAGAACCGCCCGCCGCAGGGACGGCGCCTGCTGGTGAGCCTCTTGCGCCAGGGCCGCGTTCAATTCCGGCCAGCGCTCCAGCGCGTCGGGCAGCGACTCCCAGTCCTCGCCGGACTCGGGCGGGATGACCTTCGGCTCCTCCAGGTTGAACAGGTGCGTGTAGGCCTCGAGTTGCTGCGCCAGCTGGACCAACTTCTTGTCCACCAGGTCGTCGCGCCCGTCCTCGCCGTTGGCCTTGGCCTTGTTGGCGCGGTTGCGGAGCGCCGGGATCTCCGGGCCGATGTCCGCCAGCGAGTAGCGGAAGCCCGCCTTGGGCTGGAGCTTGAGGACGTTCTGCACCTCCTCGTTCTCGATGCGGAACAGCGGGATCTGGAAGGCGGCCAGGCCGCGCGGCGAGGCGCCGAACTGGGCCTGGGCGCCGGCGGCCATCGTCTCCGTCAGCCAGGTGATCGCCGGCTGGGTCTTGTCCTTGTCGTCCTGGTACGTCTGGCGGTTGCTGACCACCAGCATCAGGTTGCGGGCCTTGGAGTCCAGCGGCATGATGCGGCCGCCGTCCTGGGAGGGCAGGCGGGCGAACTCCTGCAAGTGCATCACGTCCGCCTTGTCGGGCGGGGCGGCGCCCGCCAACATCAAGTAGACCGCGGCGACGGCCACGACGGCCCAGGGGAAATAGCGTGCGGTGGTTTCCGGGTTCATCGTGCCGCCCTCCGCTGCAGGAAGCCGTACAGGCCCACCCCGAAATGCATCAGCATCCCCGCGGCCACCATGCCGCACGCCCAGTACGGCAGCTGCCAGCCGGGGTTGCGAACCACCTGCAGGACCGTGCCGCGCCGGCCTGCCTCCAGGAAGCCCGACTGGTAGAAGGTCTCCCCCCGGTAGCGCAGCGGGGCGTTCATCGAGATCTGGACGTTGTCGCGGGGGTCCTTTCCCTGCGGGTCGTCCACGCGGACCGTGCTGGCGTAGTTCTTGGGGATGGTAGTGCCGGGGTACTTGTCGTGCTCAAACTTGTACAGGTATACCGAATAGGGCTTGTAGGTCCGCTTGAAGCGCAGGGAGACGTCGTAGCGCTTGTCGCCGACGCGGACGCGCTGCGGGAGGTCGGGCAGATCGACCCGCGACAGGACCGCGCCCGAGAACCACACCGTCGCCAGGTAGGTTCCCAGATCCTTGTGCGATTCCTTGTCGGTGAAGGTCAGGTACGCCGAGGCGAAGTCGGCGGCACTCTCGGTGCCCTTGCTCTCGGGCCGCTCCGTGGTCACCAGCTCCACCCCGTCGCCGGCGTTGGCCGGGTTGGCGGCGCCGCCGGGCTTGACGCCCTTGGGCGCCTCGGCGGGGTAGTCCGAGTTGACCATGTACTTGACCACGTCGATGTCGAACGGCAGCCGCGAGTCGCTGACCGTGCCGCCCTTGCGCAAGATCGAGCCGGGGACGACGACGACCTTGTCCTTGCTCGGGTCGGAGGGGTCGATGACGGCCAATTCGGTAGAGTCGCTTTGCTCGAGGTAGTTCACCGTCTGCCCTTCTTGCACGGTCAGGTGCCCTTCGACTTGCTTGACCCCCGCGACGAATTCGCCGACGAAGAGGACGCCGATACCGGAGTGCAGCAGCATGATGCCCGCGCGCTTCCAGCTCAGCTTGAAGCGGACGAGGTGGGCGGCGAGCAGGTTAAACATCAGGGCGCTGCCGACGGCCCAGCCGCCCGGGAAGGGGAGGCTCCCTGGCAGGTGGAACCAGTGGCGGGAAAAGAGGTCGAGCGGGATCCAGACGAAGAACGAGCGGAAGTACTTGGCCAGCACGGTCTGCAGGCCGTTATCGACCTCCGCCAGCGTGCCGGCGAAGACGATGACCAGGGCCAGGACGAACAGGAACACCGTCAGCCGCAGCGAGGCCAGGGCGCTCAGGCCCTTCTTAATCCAGTAAGCGATCCCCCGGACGGGGGCCGGCCGCGGCTTCGCCGGGGCGCTCGGCGCGGGCGGCGGGCTGAAGGGGACGGATGTTTGGATCGCCGTCTTGTCCATTACTGGCTCACCTCCCGCCCTCGAACTTGAAGGAGTCGAGGAACTTCTTGAAGTTGGCTTCCTGCTTGCTGACCAGGGCGTGCGGCCCCTTCAGCTTGAAGAACCACTGGGTGCCGTCGCGCTTGACGATGGCCCCGAGGATGCGCTGGCGCCCCGCCGGGTCGTCGGCGGGCCCCTCCAGATCGACGAACTGCGCCGGCAACGTATCGACGGTGCCCGGCCGCATCGCCTTGCGGGCGTCCGCCGGGCTGAACTTGAGCAGGCGGACCTGGCCCGCCCAGCGGACGACGTTGGCCTCCACGTCGCCGCCCCCCGTCGAGACAGTCATGTCGGCGGTCTGGTTGGTTTCCTTGTCCTTGATGCGGAACGCCAGCTCCATCGGCACGATGCCCCGGCTGGCGTCGAACTTCTCCCAGCCGGCGGGCGTGTCGTACTTGAACGACGGCTTGCCGCCGCGGGCCGCCGCCGCGCCCATGCCGCCCATGCCGTCGGCCGGCCGCGTGCGCAGGGGAGCGCCGGGCCCGCTGGCGTCCACGAAGGTCGCGTCGTTGTCCCGGCGCGTCACCAGGGGAAGGTCTTCCTCCGGCAGGGGAGCCCGCAGACCGAGTTCGAGCTTGCGCCAGCGGTTGACGTTTTCCAGGACATCAGCGGCCTTCCCCTTGTTGTCGAGCCGGGTGACGGTCAATTCCAGGGGGCTGTCCGCCGGCCCGAGCTTGAAGGTGGCGTAGCGCGGCTCCGGCCCGGCCTCTTCCTTCCAGCCGTCGGGGACGTCCCACGCCACGGGCTTGCCATCCTTGTTGCCCGGGAAGTGGACGGAGCGGACGAAGCGATCAAAGGCGTCCTTCTGTTTAGCGACGTCCGTGATCGGGCCGGCGACCTTGAAGAACCAGACGTCAGCGTCGTGTGGCACGATGGCCCCGAGCAGCCGGGCGCGCGGTTCGTCCTTGGGGACGTCGTATTCGGCAATCTCGTCGTGCTGGCAGCCCAGCGGCAGCGCGGCCACCAACAGACCGAGGAGGAGAAACGGGAGAAGACGTTGGCTCGCCAATCCGGCACCTGGTCTCTGTACGACGCGGGTCAGGGGGTTGGGACAGGGGTGTGACGAAGACGGCAACATACAGCACCCGGTGGGTCTTTGGCGTCGTGGGGACGGACTCAGCGAGCGCTTCTCTCAGATATATTGACAGGCGCGCCGGCGTGAGTCAAGCGGAGGACGGCGGGAGGGCGGGAGGGCAGGCGAATTCAGTGTGCCACGATCGCAAAGGAATGCAAGAGGAAACACGGCATTCGTTGAGCCGCGCGCTGATTTATCGTTTCGCGAATCGATAAATCCCGCTCGCGGCTAAACGGGTTTCTCCGGCGGCGGCGGCTCGTCGAAGATGAAGTCGAGGTTGCGCTCGGCCTCGGGCTCGCCGGGCCGGCGGGCCGGGCGGTGCTTGTTGATCTCCTCGGCGGCGCGGCGGCGCAGGTAGGCCGAGCGCAGACTCCACCAGCGCACCGCATCGTACGCCGCCAGCACCAGCGCCGCCCAGGCCGCGGAGAAGTGGATGCCGCCGATCGTGAATTTCCACTCCGGCGGGTCCGTCCACAGGATCGCCACGCCCAGGACCAGCCACACGGCGGCCATGATCAGATGGAACGTGCCCGACGCCAGCATGACCGTACCCTCGCAGGATGGCCGCGACCGCCCGTGTCATTGTAGGGCGAACGCGAAGCCGCAAGCGGCGAAACGTAGTAGGATACGCACCAGTTTCGCCCGCCGACGCTTTCCCCGAGGCAGCCATGCCGAACTTCGCCGTCCCCGCCGTCCCCGCCGCCGACCTGGAGCTGTTGCGCCGCTTCGACACCCCGACGATCTGCAATGTCATCGAGCTGTTCGACGTGCGGCCGCGCACTGCCGGCTACATGAACGGCCACATCACCGCCTGCTTCCCAAAGATGCCGCCGATGGTCGGCTACGCCAGCACGGCGACCTTCCGCTCCGCCTTCCCGCCGCGCGCCGGCAACGTCTACTCCGGCCTGGCCGAGCAGCTGGCGTCGTTCGCCGAATTGCCCGGCCCGGCGGTCGTCGTCTTCCAGGACCTCGACGTTCCCTGCTGTGCGGCGACGTTCGGCGAGGTGATGGCGTCGTCGTACAAGGCGTTCGGCGCCGCCGGCCTGATCACCAGCGGGGCGGGGCGCGATTTGGATCAGGTTGAAGCCATCGGCTTCCCCTGCTTCACCAACGGCACCATTTGCAGCCACGGCGACTGTCACATCGTGCAGATCGGCGTGCCGATCCACGTCGGCGGCATCGCGGTCCACCCCGGCGAGTTGCTGCACGGCGACCGCAACGGCGTCACCACGATCCCCTACGCAATCGCCTCGGCGGTAGCGCAGGCGTGTCCGGAGTTCATGGCCGCCGAGGCGGTGGTGCTCGATTACGTCCGCGGCGAAAAGGTCGATGTGAAGGGGTTCGCCGCGGCGCACAAGGAATGCCGGGCGCGCATCGACGCGCTGGCGAAAAAGGTGCGCGGCAGTCGATGAATGGCCGCTTGCGGCTTCGCAGATTTGCGAAGCCGCAAGCGGCGCCGAGAATTTTGTTTGACGCCATCCCCTCGATCCCTCACAATAGGCACTCATGATGAACGCCCGGCTCCGGCCGGGAGGACGGTTCATCGCGGGCCACCCGGTCGGCAACCCCCCATTCCTGCCGGCCGTCCGTGTCCCCGCGCCGCGACGAGGCGTACCAGGGAGGGATCCGTTCCCCGCACTGCCGCGTTAGACGGAGGAACCCTTTTCCAACCGCCGGCCCCGCAGCGCCGTCTGTAAGAGAAGAGTTCCCCCTTGCCCCCGACCCACGACACCCCGCGCACAAAGCCCCGCCAGGAGGTCTTCCGGATGCCGGCCATCACTTCGAGACTTAAGGTTTCGGCAGCACTCATCCCCGCCTTTGCGACTTTCGCCCTGCTCCTCGGTTCTCTGCCCATCTCGGCCCAGATGGCGCCGGATCAGGCCGCCGACATGCTGCTGACCAGCGCCCGGCGGGCCTACAACGAGAAGAACTACCCCTTCGCCGCCCAGCGCTTCAAGGAGTTCCTCGACAAGTTCGGCAACCACAAGGAAGCGCCGTCGGCCCGCTATGGCCTGGCCCTGTCGCTGCTCGACGGCCCCGAGCGCGACTACCAGAAGGCCCTCGAAGCGCTGCAGCCGCTCGCCGGCGCCAAGGAGTTCGCCGACTACCCGTCCGTCCTCTACTACCTCGGCACGGCCCAGCGCGGCCTCGGCGTGCGCGAGTTGGCCCAGGCGGAGGCCAAGCCGCCGGAGGCCCCGCAGCGCCGCGCCGCCGCCAACGGCCGCTTCGAGGAGGCGTCGAAGCAGTTCGCCGCCGCCGTCACCGCCTTCACGGCGCGCGTCAAGGACCCGCTGCCGGCCGACGCCAAGGAACTGCCCATCGATCTGGAGTGGGCCAACCGTGCCCGCTGCGACCAGGCCGAGATGCAACTGCGCACAGCGAAGATGAAGGAGGCGCAAGCGACCGCGGCACCCTTCGTGAAGGACGACGTCCTCAAGAAGAGCCGCTACCGCAACCTGGGGTTGTACTACCACGGCACGGCGAGTTTCCTCCTGAAGGACTACCAGACGGCCGGCCGCTCGCTCAACGTCAACGCCGTCCTGGCCGACCCGGTGTTCGGCACTCACGCCCGCTACCTCGTCGCCCGCATCCACCACGTCAACGACGAAGGGGCCGAGGCCACGGCCGGGTACGAGGCCGTCCTCGCCGATCACGACAAGCAGAAGAACGCCGCCGCCGAGGCGCTCAAGCAGCCGGACAAGTTCAAGAACGACCCCGAGGAGAAGGCCCGCCTCGAAGCCCTGGTCCGGGGGCCAGCGCCCGACCACGTCCATCGGGCGACCTTGTATCTCGGCGAACTCCTTTATGAGGCCGGCAAGTTCGCCGACGCCCAGGCGCGCTTCGCCGCCTTCGCCCAGGCCAACCCCAACTCGCCGCTGACCGCCGAGGCCAACCTGCGCCTCGGCTTCTGCCACGTTCAGCTCAAGCAGTTCCCGGAGGCGATCAAGACGTTGCAGCCGCTGGCCGACAAGGAGCCGAAGCTGGCCGACCAGGCCCTGCTGTGGATCGCCAAGGCGCAGGCCGGCGCCGCCGACCCCGCCAAGCCGCCGGAGTACGAAAACGCCCTCAAGGCCGCCATCGACACTTTCCGCCGGGCCGCGGAGAAGGCGCAGGGGTTGGCCAACACCGACCCCGAGGCGAAGTCGCGCCGGGCTGAGACGCTGCTGGAAATGGCCGACGTGCAGCAGCAGGCCCGGCTCTTCAAGGAGGCGGCCAACACCTACGCGCAGCTCCTCAACGAGAAGGCGCTGCCCGACCGCGAGGAGGAGATCACGCAGCGCCAGGCCACGGCACTGCACCTGGGCGGCGATTACGCGGAATCGGATCGGGTTTGCACGGCTTTCCAGCAGAAGTATCCCAGGAGCCCGCTGCTGCCCGAGGTCCTCTTCCGCAACGCCGAGAACGCCTACTTCACCGCACTGGCCGCCGACAAGAACCCGAACCTGCCCGATCGCGTCAACGCCCTCGTCAAGATGAACGACGAGGTCATCAAGCGCTACGGCGTCGTGGTCGAGAAGTACCCCGAGTACGCCCACGTCAATCTCGCCCGTTACGGCGTGGCGATGGGGCATTATCGCAAGGGCGACCTGGACAAGGCGGTCGAGGTGCTCAAGACCATCCCCGACGGCGACCGCAACGGCGAACTGGCCCTGGTACCGTACCTCCAGGCCGACTGCCTGATCAAGACGGCCCCGGCGAAGGCCGACGACGCCCTCGCCGCCGGCAAGCTGCAGGAGCAGCTCAAGGACGCCATCGGGCTGCTCGACGGCTTCACCAATGCCCAGGCGGCCAGCCCGCAAGCCCCGGACGCCCTGGTCAAGCTCGGCTTCTGCCACCAGCGCATGGCCGCCGTCCTCGACGACAAGCAGGAGAAGGCCAAGTCGCTGGCCGCCGCCCGCGCCGCCTACGAGAAGGTGATGCAGCAGTACGGCAAGCACGATCTCTACCCGACCGCACTGCTGGAGCGGGCGAAGGTCCTCGCCGCGACCGACCCGAACGGGGCCATTAACGAGCTGCGCCGCTTCCAGAACGACGGCAACCTGAAGGCGGTGGCGGTGGCGCCGATGGCGCTGCTGCAATTGGCCACCTATCTGCGCACCCAGAACAAGGCGCAGGAGGCCGCCGACGTACTGGCCAAGTGCCGGCAGGAGAACGAGGCGAAGCTCACGGCCGACCCGGCTCGCGCCGCCTGGGTGCCGCTGTTGCAGTACCATCACGGCCTTGCCCTGAAGGAGGCTGGCAAGCGCGCCGAGGCTCGGGGCGTCCTGGACGGGGTCATCAAGGGCTCGCCGAACCGGCCCGAGGCGGCCGAGGCGGCGCTGCGCTGGGGCCAGAGCCTCAAGGACGACGGCCTCCAGAAGATCGCCGATGCCCGCAAGAAGCTGGTCGCGGGAAACCTCAAGCCGGAAGAGAAGGCATCTGCCGACAAGGCGCTGGACGACGGCCTGAAGGACGTGCGCGACGCGGTGGCCTACCTCGAAACCCAGGCGGACGGGTTGAAGGGCCGCCAGCCGCCGGTCGAGGCCCGGGCCCGCATGCTGTACGAAGCCGCCTGGGGGAGCCGGACCGTCGCCGACGTCGAGGTGGCCGCGGTGCGGGCCAAGTTGCAGCAGGAGCGCTGGCAGAAGCTCAAGGACGAGGTCGCCAAGAAGACGCCGGCCGGCCGCACCCCGCCGCCGGTGCCGTTGCCCGAGGTGCCGCTGGCCGAGGTGCCCCTGCAGCCGGCCGAGCAGAAGGCCCGCGCCGACTATCGGGCGCTGATCGACTCCTTCCCCGACCTGCCGCTGGCCGGCGATGCCCGCTTCGACCTGGCCGAGCTGCATGCCGAGCGCAACGACAACGACACGGCCATCAAGGTGCTGCGCGAGGCGCTCGACAAGGAGCCGCCGCCGGAGTTGACCGACAAGGTGCGCGTCCGCCTGGGCACCTGTCTCGCGGCCAAGGGCGACAACAAGGCGGCGCTGGGCCAGTTCTCCGCGGTCTACGGCAACGCCAAGAGCCCGTACGCCGGCCAGGCGTACTACCGGGCCGGCGAGTGCCAGCTGGCGATGGGCGAGGCGGCGGAGGCGGTGAAGCTGCTGGCGGTCTTCCGCGACCGCCCCGAGTTCCAGAACCTGCCCGGCGTCACCGACAAGGCGCTGCTGCGGCTCGGCCACGCCCTGGCGCAGCTGAAGCAGTGGGATCCCAGCCGGCAGGCGCACGAGCAGGTGGCCGGCCGCTTCCCGCAGAGTCCGTGGGTCCACGAGGCCCGCTACGGTATCGGCTGGGCGCACCAGAACCAGAAGCGCTACGACGAGGCCGTCAACGTCTATCAGCAGGTGACGAGCGGGACCGCGACGGAGACCGGGGCCAAGGCGCAGCTGCAAATCGGCCTGTGCCGCCTGGAGCAGAAGCGCTACCCCGAGGCGGCGACGGCGCTGCTGGTGGTGCCGTTCACCTACGACTACCCCGAGTGGAACGCCGTGGCCCTGGTCGAGGCGGCGCGGACGTTCAAGGAGCTGAAGCAGAACGACCAGGCGGTGAAGCTGCTGGAGCGCGTCCTACGCGATTACCCGGAGAGCAAGTGGGCCGAGGTCGCGAAGGAGCGCTTGGCGGAGATCAAGGGTGGTTGATTTTTTCGCCGCTTGCGGCTTAATGGGGGGGATCCATCATGACCATTTCCCGACGCCTCCTGTACTGCGCCGCAGCGCTGCTAGTAGCCGCGCCGCCTGCCCACGCCTACGTCGAGGCGCCGCACAGTCTCGGGCAGGTGATTGCCCTCTCCACCAACATCATGATCTTGCAGGTGGAGAAGGTGGACAAAGAAAAGAACATGATCATCTACCGCAAGGTGCACGACCTCAAGGGTAAGCACCCGACCGACGTGATCAAGCACAACATCGGCCGCGGCGGCTTCCACCCGCGCGAGTGGCAGTACCCGATGGAGTGGGTCGAGGTCGGCAAGAAGGCGATCTTCTTCCACAACGGCGGCGCCAGCGAGACCTGCATCGGCACCTACTGGTACCAGTGCTACGCCCAGGGCGAATGGTGGGGCATGAGTCACGGCGAGCCGTTCCTGCTGCGCACCTTCGCCGGCGACGTCAACAAGCTCGCCGCCGCCGTCAAGGACATCCTCGACAACAAGGAAGTCGTCGTCCCCTGCATGGTGGACGGCAACAAGGACGATTTGCACCTGCGACGGGCGAAGATCCAGCGGCTGCGCTGCAGCCTGAAGCTCGGGAACTACGACCAGAAGCGCGACTTCGTCGGCTGGGGCGGTGAGGACTTCCGCCGCATCGGCGGCATGCCGGCCTTCTCGCACTATGCCGCCCTCAATCGGGTCGATCCCGACGCCCAGGCCGTGGCCTGCGTGGACGTGGACGGCGACGGCAAGCCGGACGTGTGCCTGGTCGGCGCCGGCAAGATGGCCCTGATGCAGAACGGCGGCGAGTCGCTCAACGAGATGAGTCTGCCGGGCTTCACCGGCGGCTGCCGGGCCGCGGTCTGGGCCGACTACAACGGCGACGGCCTGCCAGACCTGCTGCTGGCCACCGCCAACGGCCCGCGGCTGTACACCAACCTCGGCAAGGGGCAGTTCCGCGACGACAGCTACCTGCTACCGCAAGAGGAAGGCTACGACCTGACCTGCGCCGCCTGGATCGATTACGACGGCGACGGCAAGCCCGACGTCCTGCTCGGCAACGGCTTCCACGGCTTGCGCCTGTACCGCAACAAGGGCAAGGCCGACCCGCTGCCGGCGCCCAACACCAAGGGCCAGCCGGCGCCACTGACGGCCGCCCACCGCTGGTTCGAGGACGTGTCCACCTCGGTCGGCCTGGGACCGGACGGCGTCGGCGGCAGCGCCAAGGGCGACACGCTGACGGTGTGCGACGTGGACGGCGACGGCCGGCCCGATTTCCTCTACGGGGCGGGCAAGGGTCTGCTGGTCCTGAACACGCCGAAGGGCTTCGTCGAGGCGAAGGACAGCGGCATTTCCTACAGGGCGGGCAAGGTCGGTCCGGTGTTCGGCGACTTCGACGGCAGCGGCTACCCCGGCCTGTTCGTGCCGCAGTCCGGCGGTTGCAAGCTGTTCAAGAACGACGGCAAGGGCCACTTCACTGACGTGACTGACAAGGCCGGCGACCTGGCCAGGTTCACCGGGCACGCCACCTGCGCCGCCTGGGGCGACCTGGACAACGACGGGCACCTGGACCTGGTCGTCGGCTGCCTGAAGGGACCGAACCGCTTCTTCCGCAACAAGGGCGACGGCACCTTCGAGGACGCCACGGAGGCGGTGGGGTTGCACCAGCGCGTCTTTAACACGCAGGCGGTGTCGCTGGTCGATCTGAACGGCGACGGCATGCTCGACGTGGTGTTCAACAACGAGGGGCAGGAGTCGTGCGTGCTGCTGGGCAACAAGGAGTTCCTGGCGGCCAAGCGGGCCCCGGTGACGCTGAACATCGCCGGCAAGGACGGCGTCGTCGGCAGCCGGGTGAGCGTGCGGGACAAGGACGGCCAATTACAGGGGACGCATCTCATTTCTGGCGGCGACGGCCGCGGCGGACAGGCATCGCCCCAGGCGCGCTTCGTATTGGCCCCCGGCAACTACCGCGTCGAGGTGCGCTACAGTTCCGGCGTGCGCCGGATGAAGGAGATCACCGTGGCCGGCAGCCCCGTCCGTGGCGTGATCGATGAACAGACCCCGAAGATGGACTAACCCGTTTAACGGCCGCGGAGCCGCTTGCGGCTTAGCGTTCACATAGCCCTGGGACCGCGAACGCTAAGCCGCAAGCGGCCGGAGGGAGAAAGCGTTTCATGGGAATGAGACATTACCTGAGTTTGATCTTCGCGTGCGCCGTGGCCGCATCGGTGCCGGCCGCCGAGCCGTGGGCGACCTACCGCGGCAACGCCGAGCGCACCGGCTGCACCGACGGCAAGGCCGGCCCCGCGGCGCCCAAGGTGCTTTGGGCGTACAAGTCGGAGGAGAACTTCGTCGCGGCCCCGGTGCCGTTCGGCGAGCGAGTCTGCGTCTCCGGCCTGGGCGCCTTCAACGTCTCGACCTTCCGCGCCCTGGCCGTCGATGCCAAGGCGGAGCGCGTGGCCTGGAGCAAGACGACGCCCGTCCTGACGCTGCCGACGGTCAGTTCGCCGGCCGTGGTCGATGGCAAGCTGGTCTTCGGCGACGGCATGCACCAGACCGATGGCGCCTTCCTGCACTGCCTGCGCGGCGACACCGGCCTGCCGCTGTGGCGCCTGGAGGTGCCCGGCACGCTGGTCCACCTGGAGGGCTCGCCGACCGTCGAGAAGGGGCGCGTCTACCTCGGCGGCGGGGCGGCGGGCGTCTTCTGCGTGGACATGAACCGCGTCACCCTCGACGGCAAGGAAATGGACCTGCCCGCCATCCAGAAACTCATCGACGCCAAATGGGCGGAATTGCAGAAGAAGTATCAAGAAGACCTCAAAAAGGATCCCGACTTCGCCGTCAAGCCGACCGACGCCCAGCTGCCGAAGCCGGCCCCGGTCAAGGTCTGGGAGCAGGGCAAGGACAAGTGGCACGTGGACGCCCCCGTGGCGGTGGCCGGCGGCCTGGTGCTGGCGGCGTCGGCCTACCTCGAGCACGAGAAGGTTGGCGACCGTGCCCTGTTCGCCCTCGACGCCAAGAGCGGCGAGGTGAAGTGGCGCACGCAGCTGGCCCTCAACCCGTGGGGTGGCCCGACCGTCACCGGCGACACCATCCTCGTCGGCGCCAGCAACATCCGTTACGAGACGAAGGAGATCCCCAAGGCCCGGGGTGAGATCGCCGCCTACAACCTCGCCGACGGCAAGGAGAAGTGGCGCAAGGAGCTGAAGGGCGGGGTGCTGTCGTGCGCCGCCGTCGCCGACGGCCTGGCCGTCGTCACCGCGACCGACGGCAAGGTGCGCGCCTTCGACGTGAAGACCGGCGAGCTGCGCTGGCACTACGACGGCAAGTCGCCGTTCTTCGCCGCCCCGGCCGTCGCGGGCGGCGTGGTCTACGCCGGCGACCTCAAGGGCGTCCTGCACGCCGTCGCCCTGGCCGACGGCACGGCGAAGTGGACGCTCGACGTCGGCAAGGATCCGGCGGTGGCGGCGCCGGGAATGTTCTACGCCGGCCCGGTGGTGCATGGCGGCCGCATTTACGCCGCCACGTGCAACCTCGAAGGGCCGAACGTCAACAAGCCGACGGCGGTGGTGTGCGTCGGCGAGAAGTGACAACCCCCGTTATATTGGGCGGCGCGCTCGTAGTGACCCGATTTATCGGGTCCGGGTCGGCCCGGGTCGGCCCAAGACCGCATGAATGCGGTCACTACGAGCGCGCCGCCCGAGGGTGGCGCGCTCGTAGTGACCCGATTTATCGGGTCCGGGTCCGGCTCAAGACCGCATGAATGCGGTCACTACGAGCGCGTCATCGAATGGAGAATGATTCATGCGTCAACTCATCGCCACGCTCGTCGTCATCGCGGTCGTCGCCGCCGCGAACGCCGCGGACGACAAGTCCCCCGGCGTCGTCGTGGACAAGGACAAGCGCACCGTCACCATCGACGCCAAGGTGGCGCCGCGCAAGATCGACCACCCCTCCTACAAGGGGGAGATTTACCCCATCGAGGTCGTCGCCTGTTGGCCCTTCCTCGGCGAGCCGGGCAAGGGCGGCGAGAAGGCCCACGAGACCGTCGTGACCATCGACGTCAAGATCAAGCCGAGCACGATCCACAAGGCCCTGGAAGAACTCGGCCTCAAGCCGGGCCAGCCGATCGCGGTCGAGGGCAAGGAGCCGAAGGGGCCGAAGATCAACGTGTACATCGAGGTGACCGGCCCCGACGGCGAGCCGAAGCGGCTGACGATGGACAAGGTGCTGCTCGACCCCAAGACCAAGAAGCCGTTCCCCAAGTCGGTCGAGTTCCGCTTCACCGGCTCGAACCTGATCCAACTCGACCCCGAGAAGCCGGACAAGACCTACGGCGCCGACCAGAGCGGCACCCTCATCGCCATCTACCCCGTGACAGAGAAGACCGTCTGCCAGACGAGCCTGACGCTCAAGGAGGAGAAGGTCTTGAAACTGGAGACGAACAAGGAGGCGCTGCCCAAGGAAGGCACGCCGGTCAAGCTGGTGCTGGAAGTCCCCGCGAAGTGATGCCGAACCGAACCGCGAGAGCCATCATGCGACCCATTCGCTACCGCCCCGCCGCGCTGCTCCTGACCGGCGCCCTGCTGTCCTCCCTGGCCGCGTGCGGGCAGCCGTCCACGCCCGCCCAGATTCAGAAGCCGGACGAGCCGGCCCCCGTCACGATCGCCCGCGGCAAGGGGGACGACGCGGCCGCGAAAGACGAGCCGAAGAAGGAAGAGGCCGGCGACGGCTTCCACTTCCCCGACGACAAGGGCGGTCAGATGCTCGCCAAGGTGCTGCCGCCGGAGGACAAGGCGCCGGGGGGGAATGAGAACGTGGCATCGGGGCCGAAGCGATTGCCCGGGGTGCCGGGGCTGGAACACCCGTCGGTCCCGCTGGGCCCCAACCAGGGGCAGGTGCCGCGCCTGCCGGCAGGCCGCATGGGACCGCCGCTGCGGCCGCGTCCGTTGCCCGACGCGCTGCCGCTGTCGGGGTCGCGACCGGAGCCGCCGCAGGAATTGCAGTTCCCCGCCGGCGACCGCGTCCGCCTGCCGGGGCCGGACGTGAACCAGCCGGCGCCGCTGCCGGTGCTGGCGACGCCGGCGCCGGACCGCTCCGGGTCCGACGACCCGACCGCCGACCTTTCCTCCGCGGCGGCCCAGGGTGCCGCGATGCCGGCGCGGGCGACGCCGGCGCCCTTCGCGAAGGTTAGCCTGCCCGATCCGTTTGAGAACCGCAACGCTGTCCGCTTCCGCGAGGCGCCGCCGGAGAAGGGCGACCCGGTGACCGCGGCGCCGAAGCCGCCGGGGAAGTAGCCGTCGGGGGCGCTATACTCGCGCCATTCGATTTCCGGTTGTTTAGCCGCCGCCCTCGGGGCGGCGCTCGCTGCGCGCCGCCCCGAGGGCGGCGGCTAAACGTCGGTTGTGCAACGGCGATGGTATCACGCGATTTCCCCTTTTCCAGGATCGTTTTGAACCCCGGCCGGCGTGCTCGCCGGACAGGATCATCTTCAGGGCGACGAGACGGCGGCGCCGCCCGCGTCCAGCACATTTCCGCCGCCGTCCCGGCTTAGAAGCGGTTTCAAAACGTGGGGCAGGCCGGCGGCCTGCCCCACGTGTTGAAACCGCTTCTTATCCCTGGTGGTGGGCCCACACCGCGTCCTCGTACAGGGCGAGCATCCGCGGCAAACACACCTCCAGGCTGTAGCGCTCTCGTACCATCTCCACGCCGGCCCGCCCCAGGTGCTTGTAGTCCTGCGGCGCGTCGAGCACCTGCCCCGCCGCCGCCGCCAGCCCGTCGATGTCGAAGAAGTCCGCCAGCAGGCCGTTCTTGCCGTGCTCGACGACCTCGCGCACCGGCGGCGTGTTCGAGGCCAGCACCGTCGTCCCGCAGGCCAGGGCGTTCAGCAGCGACCAGGACAGCACGAACGGCACCGTCAGGTAGATGTGCAGGTCGCTCAGGGCGAAGAGCTGCGCCAGCGTGCCGACCGGCACCGGGCCGGTAAAGACGAAGCGCGACAGGTCGTACTCGTCGCGCGCCAGCACCCACTCCTTGAAGCTCTTGCGGCCGGTGAACTCCTCGTCGCCGCCGTAGCAGACCCGGTCTTCGCCGACGACCACGAACAGCACGTCGCGGCGGCGCTGGCACAGGCGCCGGGCCACCTGCATGAAGATGTCGAAGCCGCGGATGCTCTCCATGCCGCGCGAGACGTAGGTCACCACGCGCACGTCGTCCGCGATGGCGCGGTCGCCGATCCGGCGCGGCACCCCGGTCAGCGGCCGCCAGATGCCGGTGTCCAGGCCGTCGAAGATCGTGCGGATCTTGTCCTGAAAGAGGCGCGGGAAGAGTGATCGCTGCCAGCGCGTCGGGCTGTAGCCGACGTCGCAGTTCTCCAGGTCCATCAGCGCCACTGCGTTGCGGGCGCGGGCGCGGAGGCGGTTGATGGCCGGGTAGGGGAAGTCGGGCCGGAAGTCCATGTCCGCCCCGCGCGTCCGGTAGTAATACTCGAAGTAGTTCACCATGGCGCAGTCGTACAGCTCGCGCAGAAAGATGGTGGACAGGAATCCGGAATGGGCGACGACCAGGTCCGGCCGGACGTCGGGGCGCGCCTCCAGCGCCTCGTAGAGGGCGTGCGAGTGCCAGATGGCGTTCTCGAAGGTGCGGCTGCAATAATGGTTCTCGGCGCGGGCGCCGCCCTTGAGGTGATACTGGATGCGCTCGACGCCGCCGGCGGTGCCGGGCGCCTGCTGCGACAGGAAGGTGCAACGGAAGCCGTGCCGCTGCGCCAGGTAGCCGGCGACGTGGCCGAACTGCGCCGGGAAATTCTGGTGGATGAACAGGACGTGCATGGGCCGCACTTCTCGGGAAAGGGATGCACCGCAAATGCGCCCATCCTACAATGAGCAGGGCGCCCCAGGCTACCCCGCGGCCCCGAAACTCTGTCTGCCTTCCCATGCGTATCCTCTTCGCCATCCCCCACTACGTCCGCCCGGCCGGGGAAGGGCGCTACGCTGAGCGCCATCATGGCGCCCTCGACACTGGCCCGGAGCCGCGCGTCGCCGCCCTGGCCGCCTGCCTGACCGGCCTGCACCAGCTCTTCCAGCCGGCGCACTCCACCATCGACCACGGCCGCCGCCTCGCCCATGTCGTCGCGGCCGCCGTGCCGCACCAGGTGGAGGTCGTCCTCTGCACGACGCGCGGCCATCACGTCCTGGATCGGCTGCCGGTGGGATCCCGCTATTACACGCACACCGACACCGGGGCGGCGCCGGAATTGCTCGGCTTCGCCTGCCACGACGTGCTGCGCGACCGGCTGGGCCAGTACGATTACTACGGCTACCTGGAAGACGACCTCGTGCTGCACGACCCCGCGTTCTTCGTCAAGCTCGCCTGGTTCAACGCCGCGGCGGGCGACGACAAGCTGCTGCAGCCCAACCGCTTCGAGGCGGGACTCAACTACCTGGTCCCCAAGGTCTACGTCGATGGCGAACTGAGCCCGCAATGCACGGCCCCGTTCCAGAACGTCAACGACGCGCCGCCGCAAACGCTGGAGGTGCTGGGCCGACCCGTCGTCTTCGAGCGGACGCTGAACCCGCACTCGGGTTGCTTCTTCCTCAACGCCCGTCAGATGGCCCAGTGGGCTCGGCAACCGCACTTCGCCGACCGCCAATCGCGTTTCATCGGGCCGCTGGAAACGGCGGCGTCGCTGGGGATCATGCGTACCTTCAAGGTCTACAAACCCGCCCTGGCCAACGCCGACTTCCTGGAGGTCCAGCACCACGCCACCGGCTACCTGGCCCAGCTGCGCCTGCGGCCGTGAGCCGCTTGCGGCTTCGCATTCACGCTAAGCCGCAAGCGGCCTGGGGCAAGCCAAAGGAGTCGTCCTCATGACCGCGCCGGCCGACCCGTTCGCCCGCGCCTGGGAGCACCACCAGGCCCGCGACTACCAGCGCGCGGAGGAAATCTACCGCCGCCTCCTCCGCGCCGAGCCGCGCGGCGCCCGGATCTGGTTCGCCCTGGCTCAGCTCTGTGAGGCGGACGGCCGGCCGGTCGAGGCCGCCGCCTGCTTCCGCCAGGCCCTGGAGATCGACCCGCGCCAGCCGGAGGGTCATTTCCAGCTCGGCAAGGTCCTCTCGCAGCAGGGTAAGTTCGCCGAGGCCGAGGCCGCCTATCGCCGTTGTCTGCAATTCCAGGCCGACCACGTCGCGGCCCTGGTCAACCTCGGCTTCGTCCTCGGCGAGCTGGAGCGACACGACGAGGCGAAAACCTGTTACGAACAGGCCCTACGGCACCGCCCCGACTTGGCCGAGGCCCATCACAACCTGGGCAACCTCATCCGCGAGCAGGGTCAGCTCGACCAGGCCCTGGCCCATTACGACGAGGCGCTGGAGCTGAGCCCCGACCACGCCGAGGCCGCCTGGAACCGCGCCCTCATCTGGCTGCTGCGCGGCGACTACGAGCGCGGCTGGCCGGCCTATGAGTGGCGCTGGCGCTGCAAGCGGACCACCACGCTGCCGGCCTACACGCAGCCGCGCTGGGACGGCTCGCCGCTCGACGGCCGGACGATCCTCCTCTATGGCGAGCAGGGGCTCGGCAACACGCTTCACTTCGTCCGCTACGCCCCGCTGGTCAAGGCCCGCGGCGGACGGGTGATCGTGCAGTGCCAGAACGCCCTGCTGCGGCTGCTGTCGCGCACCCCCGGCATCGACGGCCTCGTCGGCTGGGGCGCCACGCCGCCGCCTTTCGATCTCTGGATCCCCCTGATGAGCCTGCCGGCCCTGTTCCACACGACCCTGGAAACGATCCCCGCCGCCGTCCCTTACGTCTTCCCCGACCCCGACCTCGTTGTGTACTGGCGCCGGCAGCTGGCCCCCGTCCGCGGCTTTCGGGTGGGCATCTCCTGGCAGGGGAGCCCCCGGCACGCCTGGGACCGGCACCGCTCCGTCACGCTGGAGAAGTTCGAGCCGCTGGCCCGAATGGATGGTATCCGCCTCGTCAGCCTCCAGAAGGGCCCCGGCAGCGATCAGCTCCGCGCCATGGGCGGCCGGTTCCCCGTCCTCAGCCTGGGCGAGTTGCTGGACGAGGCTTCGGGGCCCTTCATGGACACTGCGGCCGTGCTGGCCAATCTCGATTTGGTCGTCTGCGTCGATTCGGCCCTGGCCCACCTGGCCGGGGCGATGGGCGTGCCCGCCTGGCTGGCCCTGACCTACACCCCCGACTGGCGCTGGCTGCTCGGCCGCGCCGACAACCTCTGGTATCCGACGCTGCGCCTGTTCCGGCAGCCGACCCTCGGGGACTGGCCCGGCGTCTTCCGGCGGATGGCCGAGGAGCTGCCTGGGGAGATGGCCGCCCGGCCGCCCCGGCAGCGCCTCTACGTCGAGGTGGCTCCGGGCGAGTTGCTCGACAAGATCACGATCCTGGAGATCAAGAACGAGCGCATTACCGACGAGGCGAAGCTGCGCAACATTCGGCAGGAGCTGGCGGAGCTGGCGGCGGTACGGCAGGAGGCGCTGCCGTCGTCGCGGGAATTGACCGAGCTGGCGGGGCGGCTCAAGGCGGTCAACGAGCGGCTGTGGGAAATCGAGGACGCCATCCGCCGCTGCGAGCAGGGGCAGGACTTCGGCCCGCGCTTCATCGAGTTGGCCCGCTCGGTCTACCACGAGAACGACCGCCGCGCCGCCCTGAAACGGGCCGTCAACGAGGTGCTGCACTCCCGATTGTTCGAGGAGAAGTCCTATCCCGGCTACAACCCCTCCTGATCCTGCCCCTTTGGCGACCCCTGCCGGCTTGCCCGGCAGGTGAAGGAGGTCGATGGCTAGAGGAGATGCGGAAAAATGGTAGTTACTCCCCCCCGGTTCTAGCCAACCGACCTGATTCACCTGCCGGGCAAGCCGGCAGGGGTCTACCGCGGCGGCAGCGGCGGCGGCACGGCGGCGAAGAGCGGTTGCAGGTCGGGCACCGTCTCGGCCGCGACCCAGTTGGCCATGCCCTGGCGCCACACCAGCGTGGCGCGCGTCAGCGAGCCGTCGCGTACCCGGGCCGCCAGGGCCGCGGCGTCGAACGGCCCCTGCTGCTGCCCGCCGACGCCGACGAAGTAGCCCGCCTGCGGCAGCGGCGGCGGGGCGGCCGACGGCTGCGCCGCCCCGGCCAGCTGACCGGCCATCTGGTTGCCCAGCGCCACCCCCGCGGCCAGCCCCATGCCGGCGCCCGCCATGCCGCCGGGGTTCTTCGCCGCCTCGGGAATGGCGTTGGCCGTCTGGTACTTCGTGTACTGGTCGAGGTTGCCCAGCACGCCCATCTGCGTCCGCTTGTCCAGCGCCTGCTCCACCTCCTGCGGCAGCGAGATGTTCTCGACGAAGAACGCCGTCAGCGCCAGCCCCATCGACGCCAGGTCCGGCCGGATGCGGTCCTGGACGATCTTGCCGATGGTGTCGTAGTTGCCCGCCAGGTCGAGGACGGCGATCTTGAGCTGACCCACCGCATCGACGAAGCGCGAGACGATGACGTTGCGGAGCTGGTGGGCGATCTCGTACGTCTCGAACGACGGGTCGGTGGCCACGAGCTGCTTGAGGAAGGTGCCGGGGTCGCTGACGTGCATGGCGTAGGTGCCGAAGGCGCGGACGCGCACCGGGCCGAACTCGGGGTCGCGCAGCATGATCGGGTTCTGCGTGCCCCACTTCTGATCGGTCCATTGTCGCGTGGAGATGAAGTAGACCTCGGCCTTGAACGGCGAGCTGAAGCCGTACTTCCAGCCCTTGAGGGTGGACAGGATGGGCATGTTTTCCGTGTGCAGGGTGTACATGCCGGGCTTGTAGACGTCGGCGAGCTGCCCTTCGTTAACGAAGCAGGCCGCCTGCCCTTCGCGGACGGTCAGCTTCGCCCCCATCTTGAGTTCGTTGTTATAGCGCGGGAAGCGGTACGCGAGGATCTCGTTGTGCGACGGCTCGGTCCACTCGATGATGTCGATCAACTCGCCGCGCAGCTTGTCCCAAAGGCTCGCCATGGCAGTCATAACCCCTTTGTTTTGAATCAGTTGCGGCACAATCGCTTTTCCGAACGCACCGTTCTTTACACCCTACGATTTTTCTGCTATACCGGCAACCCGCCTGAACGTCATCCGTCCAGAGGAGTTACATCGATGCCACGCCGTCCGTGAAAGGCAGGAAGGCGGGCGACCACCTCTTCCCGACACGTTCGGGACGGCGGTACGAGGACAGACACCTGGTCGGCTGTTTCAAGGCAATACGGGAGCGGACAGGGCTACAGCATTTAATTCCGTATGTCTATAGGCACACATTTGCGACACGGTGGCTGAAAAAGGGCGAGAGTGTGGAGGTGCTGGCGACACTCTTGGGCAACACCCCCGCCGTCATCATGCACCACTACTCCCACCTACTCCATGAACACGAAGCCTTGCGGGCGCACCTGGAACGAGTTAGAGGGGGAAGTTAGTGCGGGCCTAGTTCTACTGTAACCCTTTTTCCTCCGGCGGCGCCCGCGTTGGGGGCGGCGTGCCGCGCCGGGGTGGAAACTCCTTGGTCCGCTGGTGCCAGTGATAGATGCGCGCCTCCTCGTTACGCCG
>Ga0116224_10000165_pt1 | contig 57275 bp, 64 predicted proteins | sample Sb_taG_9_FD_89699 | JGI IMG/M metagenome (GOLD analysis project Ga0116224, IMG submission 89699) | Peat soil microbial communities from Weissenstadt, Germany - Sb_50d_b_LC metaG | ecosystem: Environmental > Terrestrial > Soil > Wetlands > Peat | place: Germany: Weissenstadt | collected 2010-09-21 | reverse complement strand
CGCGATGCCAAGCTTGCGGGAGAGCCACACGGCGCCGAGGATGCCAGCCTGCTTGCCCAGGAACAGGCCCAGCACGATGCCGAGCGGCAGCGGCGCAATGAGCGATGCAAGGCTTCCGCCCTCCAACCTCACGCCGGCATTGGCGAAGCCGAAGAGCGGCAACATGAGGAAGGCGACCCAACGGGAAAGCCCCAGTTCCAGCCGGTGCAAGGGCGAGCCCGCGCCGTCCCCGGACCTGGCGCCAAGCGGAATGGTGAAGGCGAGCACCACGCCGGCAAGGGTGGCGTGGATGCCGGAGAACAGCATCGAGCCCCACAACACGACGCCAAGCGCGAGATAGGGGAGAAGCAGCATCACCTTCAGGCGATTGAGGCCGTAGAGGACGCCGGTGGTGAGCGCCGCGAGCGCGAGCGCCATGGGCGACAGGTCAGAAGCATAGAACAGCGCGATGATGAGGATCGCGCCGAGATCGTCGATGATGGCAAGCGAGGTGAGGAAGAGCTTCAGCGAGCTCGGAACGCGCGGGCCGAACAGCGAGAGCACGCCAAGCGCAAAGGCGATGTCGGTGGCGGTGGGGATCGCCCAGCCGCGCCAGTTCTCAGGATAGGGCGCGTTGATGGCCATGAAGATCAACGCCGGGACGAGCATGCCGCCGAGCGCCGCAAGCAAGGGCAGTGCCCGTCGCGCCCAGCTGTTGAGCTCGCCTTCCACCATCTCCCGCTTGATCTCGAGCCCGACCAGCAGGAAGAAAAGGGCCATCAGCCCGTCATTGATCCAATGCAGCACGTCGAGGCCGGCGAGACGCGCATGCAGCGCTTCTTCATAAGCGGCCCCTAGGAAAGTGTTCGCCACGGCGAGCGCGAGCGCGGTGCTGCCCATGAGCAAGACGCCGCCCGCCGCTTCCGACTGGACGAAACGCTGAAAGGTTCCTCTCGCGGGCGGCTTGGGCGACATGGCTGGAAAGGCTTTAGGAGGTCGCCCCGTTCTTATACCGGGCCGATCGGTGGGTCCATTCGAACCGGTCATCTGCGGCCTCTCGTCCTCAAGGCGCCAAACGAAAGCGCCGCCGCTTGAGGCGGCAGCGCTTGAAAGGGTCGAAGATGAGGCTTGCTAGGGAAGCTGCGAGGCCCTCAGCTTCTGCGCTTTTTCCGTCGCTTAGTGGCCCGGGGCCCCGCCGCGGCTTGTCTCGTAGAGGAACCACACGCGCCGCTCGGCCTGGTCGATCCAAACCTCGATCAGGCTCGTGGTCGCCGCGTCATTTTCCTCCTCGCAGAGGTCGTGGGCCTCGCGCATGCTGGCGATCAGGGCCTGATTGTCAGAACGCAGCTCGGCGAGCATGTCGAGCGGATCGACATAATCGGCGTCATTGTCGGGAATGCGCTGCAGCCGGGCGATCTGGCCGATCGAATGGAGCGTGAGCCCGCCCACTTTGCGCACGCGCTCGGCGATCTCATCCGTGGTGGCGAAGATCTGGTCGGCCTGCTCGTCGAACAGCAAATGGTAATCGCGGAAATGCGGTCCGCTGACATGCCAGTGGAAGTTCTTGGTCTTGAGATAGAGCGCAAATGTGTCGGCGAGCAGCACATTGAGCGCGCCCGCGATATCGCGGCGCGCATTGGCGCCGAGATCGGTGGGGGTCTGAAGCGGCGCGTTGCGCCGGTCCTTTACGGCAGCTTCCTTCGTCACGGGGGTCAACCTCCTGCTTGGTTTCACAACAACAGCGCCAAACGCGCCTCAACCAAAAATGGGGAACCGGTGGCGCGAAAGCCAGCGCGCTCCATCCTGAGCATCCCTGAGGCGTGCTGTCACGCCCTCAGCCATGAGACGATTCGCCCACGCTTAAGCGTTGTTCCGAAAACGCTACACGGGATCAACTACGTTCGCTATCCTAGGGTTCACTCTGCGGGCAAAACGTATCGAAGGAGTACGTCATGTTCATTGCGATGAACCGATTCAAAGTGAGAAAGGGATCCGAGCACGACTTCGAGCAGGTCTGGCTGACACGCGAGACGCATCTCGAGGAGGTGCCGGGGTTCCTTGTGTTTCATCTGCTGAAAGGTCCGGAGCACGACGACCATGTGCTCTACGCGTCCCACACGATCTGGCGCTCGGAGGCGAATTTCTTGGATTGGACGCGGTCCGAAGCCTTCCGCAAGGCGCATGGCGGGACGGGCGCGAACAAGCCGCTCTATCTTGGCCACCCGGACTTCGAGGGCTTCACCGTCCTGCAAGAGGTGAAGGCAGAACGGTCGCCTGGCGTCGCGGCCGAATAGCCCTTACGCCAGGACGCCCGCCTCCCGGCAATGCCTCAACCCTCGGCATGATCCCTCGGGCTAAATCTGGTCTCCCAACCCGCCACGGCGATGAGCGCCAAGGCGCTGGCGAAGCTCAAGGCTAGCGGGTGGCGAACGGAACAAGCATCGCCACGAGAACGAGCAGCGCGATGCCGATGAGATGGGACAGCGGCCAGCGGCCCGTAATCGCCTGCTTGAACAGGAGATTGCCGGTGATGTAGAGCGCCGGCGCCCCAATGACGGCAATGCCCGTGCTCGCCTCAACCTGGCCCATCGGGTGCACGAGCACGAGCTCGTCACCCACCGCGGCCAGGATGATTCCGCGCGAAGGTCGCGCCCGCGACCAGGATCGACTCGCCCAGCGCGATAATGATGAACAATCCGCAGCGCTCGATCTCGATCTCGGTTATGCGCTGAGCTTGGGTCTCGTGTTCTGGGCTCGGCGAGACCACCATGGGGATGTACAAGGGCTTCGGGATCGATCTGGCCGAGTTTCAGGGCAATGGCGGCTGGGCTATTGCCGATCCCTGCTACGCTTGTGGTCGGCGGCGACGGTCGTGTCAGGGCGCGCTTCGTCGATCCCGATTTTCGCCACCGTATGCGGATGGAGGACATCCTGCAGGCGGTCCGGGAAGACGCCTGAGCCTCAAGCTCGGGCTCGGGGGCCTTGGGTGCACGCCTGCCACTCGACACGAAATAACCGTGACAAGGGCAGAGCGCTCAAAAGTTTTTCTATGGGCGCCCGCCAGACAGGCTCTAAACTGAGCCATCGTCAATTGGGGGGAAAGTACATGTCACTCGGCACTATTCTGATCATCATTTTGATCCTGGTTCTGCTCGGCGTCATTCCGACCTGGGGCCACAGCCGGGACTGGGGCTACGGCCCTTCGGGCATAGTCGGCCTCATCCTCATCATCCTGCTGATCCTGCTATTGCTCGGGAAGATATAGGCGAGGCGAACAAGGCGGCCAAGCGCCTCCGCGATCCCTGCTCTACTCGGAGTTTGCCGTCCCTTCCGGCGGCGGCACGCCTCTTGGCCGCGCCACCGCTGGCCGGCTTGCGCATGCGGCGCCGACCTCGAGGCTTGCCCGAAGCAGGAGGAAGAGGCTGAGCCCATTGAGCAGGTGCCAGACGAAATGCGTCCCGATCTTGCGGCCCTCGATCGTGTAGGCGTCGCAAAGCGCAAGATCGAGCGAGCGAAACGTCACCGAGAGTGCAAACAGAAGCGCGGCCCAGAGGATATAGGAGCCGGCCGGATGCCTCCGCTCGCAGAGCAATCCTCCGACCACGGCCATAGCGCCGAGTGCCGGCAGATAGACGAGGCTGCCGTTCAAGCATTCCGATGCGCCGGTCGCGTCCGCCGCTGGGAAGCCAATGCCCCCGCCCCAGCATTTGAGCTCGGTGGTGAGCGCCACGATTGCGGCAAAGCCGATCAGGGTCAGCACGGTCCAGCCCGGCGGCATCCCCAACAAGCGATTCAGCGCGAAGCCGAGATAGACGAGCATGAAAACGTCGATCGGCACCACGTCGGCAAGCATCGCCGCGCGGTCGGCCAGAAGGTGGAAGGCGAGGCTGCCGAGCCCGATCAGGAAGACGAGCGCGATGAGGAGCATTTGGTCAGCGCTCCGCGCCTCCTTCGGGCGGCGCAGCAGCAACCAAAGGGCGGCGAGCGCCGCCAGCAGGAAGGCGGCATTGCTTGCGGCATTGAACGGCTCGGCCGAGAGGGCCTCGCTCGTGCCGCGCTCGCAATAGAGGAACACGTGCTGGCTTAAGGTCATGGTCCCTATGTCCCCCTCGCGTGAGGAAACATTGGCGCCTTCCGAAGGTTCCCTCCTTCGCGACTTTCCATTCCCCCTCAGCGCGGCTTATGTTTGACGCGAAAAGCAGGCGGTAACTTGGGGGAAGGACCGACGGTCATGGCGAGAAAACACACACGCAGCTTTCCGCTCTTCGCGATCCTCGGCGCAAGCGTCTTCGGCGCAAGCGCCCTGGCGCTCGCCACACCCGCTTCGGCGGAAGGATGGCGGCAAACGCCGGCCGATCCGTCCCATCCCTACGTTACCGTGCCGAGCCAATACGACCCGTCCGAGACCATCTCCGCTCCGGTGCGGCCGACGCCTCGCGGCGACGAGGTCAGGCTCCCCGGGGGGACCTGGGTCCCGTGCGGCTTCAATTGCTATTTCACCCTGAGGAACGCGACGATCGATTTCTGGCGCCGCTACGACGTCTTCCCCCAATAGGCGTCGGGCTTTTGCTTTGGTCTGCCCGGCGCCAAGGCTGGCGCAATCCTATTGATCCTGGGGAATGTCCTCTTCATCGGGAGGAGGTCCCTCCTCGTCGTCGGTGCTGGCCGGCATGCCGAGGCTCGCCTTGCAAGCGTCCTCGACGCCTTCATTGGTTGCCATCAAATCCTCGAGCGTGGGGTAGCTCTGGGCGTCTTCATCGGTGATCTGGTCCTTGTGCATTTTGGTCAGCATGTCGATGTCGGCCTGGCTCAGCTTTTTCTCCGGGAACTTGCCGGCGATGCAGTCGCAGTAGATTTGCGGCGTAACCTTGCCGCCGGCCTCCAATCCAGGCTCGTCAGTGACGACGGGATCCACCACGCAGGCGGCAAGGAACGCCTCCGTGTTGAGCTTCGCTGCCGGCGCCTGCTTCGGTGACGCAGCCGCGCCGCTGATCGCAAGGATCGCAAGCCCGGCGAGGATGGATCCGCGCACCAGACCATCGACCATGTCACCCTCCATGGCGTGCAGAGCGGCTCTAGGGACCAGAGGCTCAACTGCCGCGCCTAAGCATAGAAAATGAATCGATCTTTGGGCAACAGCGAGAACCGGCGTTGCCGGAGTATATTTAATTCTGCATGATCGAGCTGTTACGTCTTCGGCAGAGCGAGCCGAATATGCAGCTCTTTCAGTTGCTTGTTGCTTACATCGGAGGGGGCGCCCATGAGCAGGTCCTCGGCCTGCTGGTTCATCGGGAACATCACCACCTGCCGCAAATTCTCCTCGCCGCAGAGCAGCATGACGATGCGGTCGATGCCCGGCGCGATGCCGCCATGGGGCGGCGCGCCGTATTGGAGCGCGCGCAACATGCCGCCGAAGCGTTGCTCGAGCGCCTCCTTCGGGTAGCCCGCAATGGCGAAGGCCTTCTCCATGATCTCGGGCTTGTGGTTGCGGATGGCGCCGGAAGAGAGCTCCACGCCGTTGCAAACGAGGTCGTATTGGTAGGCGAGGATATCGAGCGGGTCCATGGTAGTGAGCGCCTCGAGCCCACCTTGCGGCATCGAGAACGGGTTGTGGGAGAAGTCGACCCGCTCTTCATCATCGTTCCACTCATACATGGGGAAATCGGCGACCCAGCAGAACTCGAAGTGGTCCGGCGCGATCAGCCCGAGCTCGGTGCCGAGCCGCGTGCGCGCCCGGCCAGCGAAGTCGACGAACTCCTTGGGCAGCCCAGCGACGAAGAACGCGGCGTCGCCCCCTTCGACACCGAGCTGCTCGCGGATTGCTTTCGTGCGCACCGGCCCGAGATTGTTGGCGATGGGCCCCTTGCCTTGCGGATCGGTCTCGGCGGTCGAGCCGCTCGCGGCCTTTTCGAAGCTGATATAGCCGAGCCCGGGCTGACCCTCGCTTTGCGCCCAGGCGTTCATGCGATCGCAGAAGGCGCGGCTGCCTCCGCCCGGCGCCGGTATCGCCCAGATGCGCGTGTTGACGTCCATCTCGATCATGCCGGCGAACAGCTTGAAGCCGGAGCCGCGGAAATGCTCGGTCGCGTCCTGCATCTCGATCGGATTCCTGAGGTCTGGCTTGTCGGTGCCGTATTTCCGCATCGCCTCGGCGTAAGCGATGCGGGGGAATTTCGGGGTCACCGCCTTGCCCTCACCGAACTCCTCGAACAGCCCGCGCATGATCGGCTCGACCGTGTCGAACACGTCCTCTTGCGTGACGAAGCTCATCTCCAGATCGAGCTGGTAGAACTCGCCCGGTGAGCGGTCGGCGCGGGCGTCCTCGTCGCGGAAACAGGGCGCCACCTGGAAATAGCGGTCGAAGCCCGCGATCATGATCAGCTGCTTGAATTGCTGCGGCGCCTGCGGCAGCGCATAGAACTTCCCCGGATGGATGCGCGACGGCACCAGATAGTCGCGCGCCCCCTCCGGCGAGGAGGCGGTGAGGATGGGGGTCTGGAACTCGAAGAAGCCCGCCTCGCGCATCCGATGGCGCATGGACCAGATAATCGCCTGCCGCTTCATGATGCTGCGGTGCTGGCTCTCGCGGCGTAGATCGAGGAAGCGGTATTTGAGCCGCGTCTCCTCAGGGTAGTCCGGCTCGCCGAACACCGGCAGCGGTAGCTCCTTGGCCTCGGCCAGAACGTCGACGGCGCTCGCCCGAACCTCGATTTCACCGGTCGGCAGGTTGGGATTGATCGTCTCCCCCGAGCGCGCCACCACCTCTCCGTCGATGCGCACCACCCATTCGGGCTTGAGCCGCTCGGCCTCGGCGAAGGCGGGCAATCCCGGATCGGCCACGCATTGGGTGATGCCGTAATGGTCGCGGAGATCGATGAACAAGAGCCCGCCATGGTCGCGGATGCGATGCACCCAGCCGGAGAGCCGGACGGTCTTCCCGACGTCCTCTTTGCGAAGCTCGCCGCAGGTGTCGGTGCGATAAGGGTGCATGGCCAGGAGAGTGAGCTGCAAAACCGGGGTCGCGCGGAACAGCGCATGGGACGCCCGGCCTTGTCAAGGCAAGGCGGAAATTGCCGGATTAAGGAACGAAGCGCGGCCGCCGCAGTTTCATCAGCAAGGGGCAAGACGAGGGAGAATTGCCATGCTCAAACTCGCCGAGACGCTTCCGGTGAAAACGCGCTTACCCCATGCGGCGTGGGCTCTGGCGGGCCTCTTAACGCTCTACTCGATGGTGTCCTCGCTCGTGGTGGACGTCCAGGCGGTTTCCGATCGCGCCATAAGGAGCGCTGAACAGCCCAAATAGCAGGTCCTCTCAACTGCTTCCAACAGCGCTCTTGGCCTCAACCCGTGGGCTGAGCTATATGCGCATTCCATGCATGTCATCACGCGTACCGAAGAACTGGCCGAGGCCTGCGCAAGGCTCGGAAGCACCTCCTTTGTGGCGGTGGACACCGAATTCATGCGCGAGCAGACCTTCTGGCCGAAGCTCTGCCTCATCCAATTGGCCGCTGAGGGCACCGAGGTCCTGGTTGACAGCCTGGCGCCCGGCCTCGACCTCGCACCCTTTTTCCAGCTCATGGTCAATGAGCAGGTGATGAAGGTTTTTCATTCGGCACGACAAGACGTTGAAATCGTTCACCATCTGGCGAGAGTCATCCCCCATCCGATCTTCGACACCCAGGTCGCTGCCATGGTCTGCGGCTTCGGCGAGGCGGTGAGCTATTCCATGCTGGTGAAGCGGCTGCTCAATCGCAATCTCGACAAGACCTCTCGCTTCACCGATTGGAGCCGCCGGCCCCTGTCTGATCGCCAGCTCACCTATGCCCTCGGCGACGTCGAGCATCTGCGGGACCTCTACCCCAAGCTCAGGGCCCAGCTCGACCGCTCCGAGCGCGCGAGCTGGCTGAATGAGGAGATGGCGGTGCTCACCGATCCCGCGACCTACGAGCTCCATCCCGAGCAGGCCTGGAAGCGGCTTAAGATGCGCATCAAGACGCCGAAATCGCTCGCCGTGCTGATGGAGCTTGCCGCCTGGCGCGAGCGCGAGGCGCAAAGTCAGGACGTCCCCCGCGCGCGCATCCTGAAAGACGAGGCGCTCTATGACATCGCGAGCCAGGCCCCCCGCACGGCGGAGGATTTGGGTTCGCTCCGTACCCTGCATAACGGCTTCGCCCGCTCGACGCGCGGCCGCGCCGTGCTCGAGGTCGTGGCCAAGGGGCTAGAGCGCGATCCGAAGACGATTCCGCCGATCGAGCGCGGCGAGCCGATGCCGCCCGAGGCGCAGGCCGTGGTCGACCTGCTGCGAGTGCTGCTCAAAGCCACCGCCGGCCGCCACGGCGTGGCGCCGAAGTTGATCGCCACAAGCGACGAGCTCGAGGAGATCGCCCGCTCCGACGAGACCGACGTCCCGGTGCTGCGAGGCTGGCGCAGGAAGCTGTTCGGGGACGACGCGCTGGCTTTGAAGCGGGGCGAGCTTGCGCTCGTCATCCGAAAGGGCGAGGTGATGGTGCTATCGGCCGACCAGCCAAAGGACAAGTGAGAGCAGCAGGCTCACGAGAATTGATGTCGTAATCGGCAGATAGAGCACGAAGCCTCCGCGATCGACGACGATGTCACCGGGGAGCCTGCCGAGCCCATAGCGCACGCTGGCGAAGGTCAACAGTCCTACAACCAACAAAAAAACGATCGTCCCAAGGACGTATCGGGCCATGTCAGCGTGTCCGCCGCTTACGGGCGGCGATGCGCGTCTTCACCGTGGCGCGCACCTCGTCGGGGAGATCGTCGAGGGCTTCGAGCAGGCCCTTGAGCTCCGCGCGGAGCCCGTGGATCTGATCGATCAAATTGAGCAGGACCGGAACCTCCTCCTCGTCGAAGCCAAGCTTGTCCTCCAGGTCTCGGATCAAGGCCGCCCGCGCCATGTCGGCTTCGGTGAAACCTTGTTCTGCCTTGGCGGGAGGCCGGATCCACCCCTGCCGCACCCAGACGCGCAACCGCGTCACGGTGACATGCTTGACCCTCGCAACGATGTCGCGCTCGGTGAGCATCAGGCCTGCTCTCTAAGCTTCCGCCGCGGATCGTAGCGGTGCTCGGCGCGCCATTTTTCCGCGAATGTCTTCAAATCCTCGTCGATGCGATCCGGCATCACCACGATCAGCTTGACCAGCTCGTCGCCATGTTTGCCGCCCTTGCGCTTGATGCCGCGGCCCTTCAGCCGCAGCGTCTTGCCGGTGTTCGAGCCGGGCGGCACCGTGGCGAACACATTGCCGGTGATGGTCGGCACCTCGACCTTGCCGCCGAGCACGGCCTCATCGAAGGTGATCGGTACCTCGACCAGAATGTCGTCGCCTTCGCGCGTGAACACATGATGCAGCCTGACCAGGATCTCGACCAGCGCATCGCCCGGCTCGGCCCCGCCCATGCCGGGCATGCCCTTGCCTTTCAACCGCATCACCTGGCCTTGCTGCACGCCTCCCGGGATCGTCACGTCGAGGGTGCCGCCATCGGGCAGCGTGATACGCTTCTTGGCGCCGTTCACTGCCTCGAGGAAATCGATCTCGAGCCGGTATTGTGCATCGGTCCCCCGCATTGCGAAGCGCTGCCCCCCTCCCCGCGCCCCGGCTCCTCTCCCGAACAGATCGCCAAACAGGTCGGAGAAACCGCCCAGATCCTCGTAGCCGGCGGTCGAGCGGTAGCGCGCGCCGTCCTCGCCGCCCGCATATTCGCGATAATAGCGCTGCTGCGGCCGCTCCTGGCCGCTCGCGTCGATCTCGCCGCGGTCGTAGCGGCCGCGTTTATCCGCATCGCCGAGAATGTCGTAGGCCGCAGTGACCTGCTTGAACTTCTCCTCGGCCGCCTTGTCCCCCGGATTGAGGTCGGGGTGCAGCTTCTTGGCGAGCTTGCGGTAGGCCTTGACGATGTCCTCGGTGCTTGCGCCGCGCGCCACGCCGAGAACTGAGTAAAGATCATCTGCCATCTATGGGCTTAGGGCTGGTGCTTGCGGCTCAACTTCACGGGACGCGACAAGGCTGGCGATTCCCCTCTTACCATAATGATTTGGGAAAGGCGGCTTCGTCCAGCGGGTTGCGTTCAGCTTGCCGCGCGCTGGAAAGACGGGCCCACTCGAATTTCGCCGTCGCGATCGAGCAGGCTTGCGAGGGCCTTGAACCGGCGGTCGACGCGTTCGCCTTCGAGATTGGAATAAGGCTCCGGCAAGGTCCAGACTAGCCGGTTGCCCTCATAAGTGATCGGCGTGTTGGTCAGCACGCCGGGCATCGAGGCCGATACCATATGCGCCGCGCGAAACGCAGCCCCGAGGATGCGCGCCCGCTTCATCATGTCCTTGTCGACCAGATCTATCAGACTGTCGCTGAGCTCGTCTTTGATCGTGCCTTCGTTACGGTAGTAGACGGTGAGCGCGAGGAAGGCCCGGCCCGGATGATCGACGCCGACGAAATTGCCATGCGCCACGAGATTCAGGCTCTGAATGCCGCGATAGTCGGGATGGGCGTGCCAACCGATGTCGGACAGGAGGCATGCCGCGTGGCGCAGCCTCCTCTGCTCCGGCGTCTCCGCGGGTCCCGGCGCCCGAAACAGCGCGTCGGTCCAGAAGCAAAGCTCATAGGCGCTGTCGACGGAGCGGGAGCGGCGCCTGGCCAGGTCGTCGCAGGCCGCAAGCAGCGGGTCCTTGCGCTTCTCCGCCTCGCTCAACAGGCTGTAGAGCAGCCCCTCGCGGATGCCGAAGACGGAGATCACCACGGCGCGCGGGCGGACTTGGCGGAGCAGCCGTTCCAGCACCAGGGCTCCATAGGGAATGGTTTCGCGCCGCGCGCTGGAGATGTCGCGAATGCCGGCGAGCGAGCTTTGCGACTGCTGATCGAGCACGGCTGCAAATTTGAGCGCGTCGGCGGCATCGATCCGGTAGTCGTGCATGACGTTCAAGGGATGGTTGGCCTGGACCATGTGCAGCCGCGCCAGCGCCCGCCAGGTACCGCCGATGGCGTAGAAATCCCGGTCCCGGCCCTTATCCAGCCAATCGACCTTGGCGAGCTCCGCATCGACGATCTCGCGCGCTCGCTTAAGGCTGCCGCCCGAAGCATCGATCAGCCTCAAGCCCCCGAGCGGCAGGGTGGCGGCGTCGCCAAGCCTGTCCTTGCGCACGTCGATCAGCTCAAGGCTGCCGCCGCCAAGGTCGCCGACGAAACCGTCGGCGTCATGAATGCCGGCGATGACGCCCAAGCCTGCGAGCTCGGCCTCCCTGGTGCCGGAGAGTACCTTGATCGGCGCATCGATGATGCGCTCTGCATGGGCGATGAATTCGGGACCGTTTTCGGCCTCGCGCGCGGCGGCCGTGGCGATGACCTCGACATGGGTCACGCCCATCTGGTCGATGAGGGCGCGAAAGCGCCGCAGCGCCCGAAGCGCCCGGCCCACGGCGTCGGGGCCGAGTCGCCCCGTCGAAGCGAGCGAGCGGCCGAGCCCGCACAATACCTTCTCGTTGAAGAGCGGGGTCAGGGCCCGGGTAGCGCCCTCATAGACCACGAGCCGGACCGAGTTCGACCCGATATCGACGACGGCAACTGGGCTCAGCTCGTATCTGCGGACCATGACCTTGTGGCTTGGACGGCGTCAGCCAGACTCGACCAACCGCGCGAAACGCGGCGGCATGTCCTCCTGCAGCGAGGTGCCGCGGCCGGACAGGCTCGGATTGGTCATGAAATAATCTTGCGCACTGAAAGGTTCCTGCCCCTTCCCCGGCCGGATGCGCTCGGAGCTTCCATCTGGCCGGACGCGCCAACTCTGCACATTGTCCTTGAGATTGGCCACCATGATCTGATCGAGGATCTGCTCGTGCACCGTGGGGTTCTTGATCGGCGCCATCGCCTCCACGCGGCGATCGAGGTTGCGCGGCATCATATCGGCCGAGCTGATATAGACGGTGGCGTTGCGGTGCGGCAAGCCGTGGCCCGCGCCGAAGCAATAGATGCGCGAATGCTCCAGAAAGCGGCCGACGATGCTCTTCACATGGATGGTCTCGGAAAGACCCGGGACGCCGGGCCTCAAGCAGCAGATGCCGCGCACGACGAGGTCGATCTCCACGCCGGCCTGGCTTGCCTCGTACAGCGCGTCGATGATCTCGGTATCGACCAGCGAGTTCATCTTCATCCAGATTGCCGCCGGGCGCCCCGCCTTGGCGTGGTACATCTCCTCGCGGATGTGGTCGAGGATACGCGCCCTGATGCCGTGCGGCGAGACCGCCATGGCTTCGAGCTCCGCCGGCTCCGCATAGCCCGTGACGAAATTGAAGATGCGGGAAAGATCATGGCCGATGGTGCGGTTGGCGGTGAAGAAGGAGAGGTCCGTGTATATCTTGGCGGTGACGGGGTGATAGTTGCCCGTGCCGACATGGCAATAGGTGACGAGGTCGCCGCCCTCGCGCCGCACGATGAGGCTGAGTTTGGCGTGGGTCTTCAGCTCGAGGAAGCCGTACACCACCTGCACGCCCGCGCTTTCCAGGTCACGCGCCCATTTGATGTTGGCCTCCTCGTCGAAGCGGGCCTTGAGCTCGACGACGGCGGTGACCGACTTCCCGGCCTCCACCGCGTCCTTCAGCGCCTCGATGATGGGTGAGGTCTTGCTCGTCCGGTAGAGCGTCCATTTGATTGCGACCACATCCGGATCTGCCGTCGCCTGCTTCAGGAATTGCAGCACCACATCGAAGGATTCGTAAGGATGATGGACGACGATGTCCTTCTCGCGGATGGCGGCGAAGCAGTCGCCATTGTGCTCGCGGATGCGCTCCGGAAAGCGGCTGATGAAAGGCTCGAATTTGAGGTCCGGCCGCTCGGCGACGATGAGCTGACTGGTATCGGTAAGGCCGATCAGGCCCTTCTGCACGAAGCTCTCGCGCTCCGAGACCTTGAGCTCCTTCATGACGAATCGCTGCAGGCGCGCGGGCATCGAGGCCTCGATCTCGAGCCTGATCACCGAGCCGCGGCGTCGCCGCTTCAACGCCGATTCGAACAGCCGCACCAGATCCTCGGCCTCTTCCTGGACCTCGATATCACTGTCGCGCAGCACGCGAAACGCGCCCTGGCTTCTCACGCGATAGCCGGGGAACAGTCGCGAGACGAAGATGCCGACCACGGTCTCGAGCCGGATGAACCGGATCGCCTCATTCGGGCCCCCGCTCATGGGCAAGCGGATGAAGCGATTGAGCTGCGACGGGATCGGCATGAGCGCGTGCATGGTGCGCAAGGATCCCTCGCGCACGAGCTCAAGCCCCAGCGTGAAGCCGAAATTGGGGATGAAGGGAAAGGGATGGGCGGGATCGACCGCGATCGGCGTGAGCACGGGAAAGATGTGGCTGAGGAAATGCTCCTCGAGCCAAGTGCGCTCCTTGTCGATGAGCTGATCGGCCGCAAGCACGTGGATACCCGCTTCCCCAAGCAGCCCCTCGAGCTGCACCCAGCTCTCCTGCTGCTCGGCGGTCAGCTCGGCCACGAAACGGTTGATGCGGTCGAGCTGCTCGGTGGGAGTGAGCCCGTCCTGGCTCGGCGTCTCGATGCCGGCGACGACCTGACCGCGCAGGCCCGCCACGCGCACCATGTAGAACTCGTCGAGGTTCGACGCCGAGATGGAGAGGAAGCGCAGGCGCTCGAGCAGCGGGTGGCGCTCGTTCACGGCCTCCTCAAGAACCCTCTTGTTGAAATGCAGCCAAGACAGCTCCCGGTTGAAGAAGCGGGAGGGTCCGAACGCGGCAATGCCGGCGCTTGCATCAAGCGGTTGAGCCTGTTCCGATAAAGTCATCTAAAGCCTCGTAAAATGCACTTCCTGTCCGCGCGCCCCGTCGCCGCCTCAGGAGTTTACCCTGTCAACTATATCACTTGCGTTACGGCCAAGGGCTCCCCGCTAATCGGTCGGGGCCGTGGTCTGAAGCACCTCGGCGACGAGCTGGCGGCTGATCTTGCGGCCCGAGCCGAGCGCGGCCCGGTCCACTGCCGCCACCGCAAGCGCCGCCGCGGCAAGCGAGCGTTCGATGCGGAGCGCGAGGAAATCGAGCACTTTCGGGTCGATGGCGAGCTGACGGTCGGCGAAATGTTTGAGCATCACCGCCTTCAGCAGCGCCTCGTCGGGCGCGCCGATGCGCATGGCGGGCAGCGCATTGAGCCGCGACCGAAGATCCGGCAACGAGCAGTCGAAGCGGTTCGGCGTGTCGCGGGCGGTGAGGAGCAGGAACAGCCGCTTCTCCTGTGCGAGATTGAGCAGATGAAACAGCGCCTTTTCGTCATGGCCGGCGCGATCAACGTCCTCGACGGCGAGCGCCGTCCCCTCCCCCAGAGTGTCGAACGACACCGTGTCGAGACTGCCGGGCGAGAGCGCCCGGGCCCCTGACAAAGCCTGCCAAACCCGGACGAGATGGGTCTTGCCGCTGGCGGCAGGTCCGATCAGGAGCTGCGCATTGTCCCGCCAGTCCGGCCAGGAATCGATCAGCCGGACCGCGCCCAGATTGCACGCGCTGACCAGGAAATCCTCCGCGCCGAGAGCTGCGCGATGCGGCAGATCGAGGCTGAGCTGCTCGACGGTCACGAAGCTCTGGCCCGCGGCTGATCGGCGCCTTTCACCGGCACGGACTTGCCCTGGCGGGACGGCCGTGGCGCGGGCAGCGGCTCATAGCTCGCCATGTGCTTGAGCCAAGTCCAGAAATAGGCGGCGGCGGAGGCGATGGTGAGCGTGCCGGTCACCGGGATGAGGAACAGGATCAGGCGCTGCAGGCCGAGTCCCAAGGCGAGCTCGGCGAGCACGAGGCCCGCCAGCACGATCTGGGCGAGCGTATTGGCCTTGCTCACCAGCAGCGGATGGACGGGAACCGGCCGCGTCAGAACCCACGACAGCAGGAAGGCGCCGACGATGAGGATATCGCGGCTGACCACAGCGATGACCAGCCAGGTCGGCAGATGATTGGAGAAACCGAGGGTGACATAGATGCTGACCAAGAGCAGCTTGTCGGCGATCGGGTCGAGATAGGCGCCGAGCTCGGTGCGCCACTGGAAGCGCTTGGCGAGGTAGCCATCGGCGGCGTCGGAGAGCCCCGCGAGCAGGAACAGCACGAAGGCCGTCAGCATCTCATGGGTGATGATCAGCCACACCACGAGCGGCACGAGCACGATGCGCGCCAAACTCAGCGTGTTCGGGATGCTCACGAGTGCCACTCCGGGCCGGATCCGCTAAAGGTTCCGACTCAAACCATTGAAGTCCTAGGACCTAGCAGATTTATGACCGGCATCGAAGGCTTGGCTTAACGCGCGCGGAGAACGAAGTTCTCGTCCCCGTTCTCGAAGGAGAAGCCATTCTGGCCAAGCTCCTTCTGCAGGCGGCCGAGCGAGCCAGCATAGTCGAAGGTGATGGAGGCCGTCCGCGCGGAGAGCGAGTTGATTTCCAGCGCCTGAATGCCCGGAACATGCATCAGCCGCGCGCGAATCTCCTGCCATTGCTTGAGCCCAGAGAATTCCACGAGCGCCACGACGTTCCTCTCAGGCTCGCCTGGCGGGGTCTTCGCGGCTGGTCCCCCCTCCTCATAGCTCGCCGGCTCCGATCCCGCGGCCGATTGCATCACCTTCCAGCGGTTCTCCAGAATGGCAAGGGCGAACGCGGCCGCCTCCCGCGCGCCCGCCTTGGCTTCGTCGCCGTCGAGCGCGTCGGTCCGGCCGAAATTGATGCGCCCCACGCTGTCCGCGCCGGCGATCCGCGTCGTGAATTGGCCGCCGTCGACCGCCTGCCCCACCACGACGACGAGCGGCGCATCGCTATAGCCGGCCTGCAGGGCGGCATAGGCCCCAGCGTCGCCGGCGAGGACCGCTCTGACCGTTCCAACGTCAAGACCGGGCCTTGGCTGCACAATCGTGGCGGGGGTCGGACCGTTGGTGAGATCGAGATCGAGCCAAGCTTGGCGCCAGCCCTCGCCGGCGCTTTTCACCCGATTGCCCTCGATCACCAGGGGTAGGATCGAGATCGACGGCGCCTGGGTCTCGCTGATTGGGATGCCGCGGCTGGCAAGCAGCTGCTTCACCGCCTGCTCGTTGAAGCTCACATCCAGGCTGGCGATATAGCGGGTCGTGGAATATTGCTCCTTGCGGATCGAGAGCCCATCAACCAGCGTCTCGGCCTGTTCCGGTTCGAGGCCTGGCAGCTGGGCATAGGCCTTGCAGGGAACGACCCGCCGCAACACGATTTCGAGGCCGCGGCGCTCCGCTTCCGCCATCGCCTTGGCCTTGGCGGCGACGGCATCCTTGGCGGTGACGTCGACCTCGAGCTTGGTGACGGCGTAGGGTCCGTCCGCGACGGCCTCAGCCTCCGCCGGCAAGGCGCTTAGCGCGAGGCAGAAGCCGAGAAGCAGTCTCCTATGGGCTCCGACAGGGAAACCCCATCTACCAAGCATCACCATCACCAACCCTGCCTCAGCGAGGCCCCCGCCCACCGCATCTCGCTTTATAGCTGTAGAACGCGCAAATGTGACCACGCCGGGGCGCGCAAGCTTCAGCTTGACGGCTGCGCTTCGGCCCGATTGATATGCCGAAACGGTTGGACTTGTCTCGATCCCGAGCGGCTCCGTGCCCGAAAAATCCAAGGACAAGACCCCCCTGACCTATCGCGGCGCCGGCGTCGATATCGACGCGGGCAACGCGCTCGTCCGGGCGATCGGCCCCCTCGCCGCCAACACCGGCCGCGTGGGACTGATCGGCGGCATCGGCGGCTTCGGCGGCTTGTTCGATCTCAGGGCCTGCGGCTTCAAGGATCCCCTCCTCGTCGCCGCGACCGACGGCGTCGGCACCAAGCTCAAACTCGCCATCGAGACGGGCAAGCACGACCGGATCGGCATTGATCTCGTCGCCATGAACGTCAACGACATCGTCGTGCAGGGCGCGGAGCCTCTGTTCTTTCTCGACTATTTCGCCTGCGGCAAGCTCGATGTGGGCGTCGCCGCACGCGTAATCGCGGGTGTCGCCGAGGGCTGCCGAGAGGCGGGAGCGGCGCTGATCGGGGGCGAGACGGCGGAGATGCCGGGCCTCTATGCGCCTGGCGACTACGACGTCGCCGGATTTGCAGTGGGCGCGGTCGAGCGGCCGGAGCTCCTGCCGCGGCAAGACCTCGCCGCGGGCGACGTCGTCCTCGCGCTCCCCTCCGCCGGCGTGCATGCTAACGGCTTTTCGCTCGTGCGGCGCGTCGTCGAGCAGGCGGGCCTCGGCTGGAATGAGGACGCGCCCTTTTCGCCGGGGAAGACGCTCGGCGCGGCGTTGCTCACACCAACGCGCATCTATGTGCGGCAGATCCTTGAAACGATTCGCACAACCGGCGCTGTCAAAGCGCTCGCCCACATCACGGGGGGCGGATTGACGGAGAACGTCCCGCGCGTGCTGCCCGAGGCGCTGGCTGCGGAGATCGACAAGGGCTCGTTCCGACTGCCGCCAGTGTTCGAGTGGCTGCAAAGCGAGGCAAAGCTGAGCGACGAGGAGATGCTCCGGACCTTCAATTGCGGCATCGGCATGGTCGTCATGGTGGGTAGCGCCGAGGCGGAGACCGTCGCTGCGCGCCTGCGGGAGGCCGGCGAAAGGCCCTGGCACCTCGGCCGTATCGTGCATCGAAAAGGAGGCGACGGCGTCCGCTTCAGCGGCAGCTTGGCGGGAAAGCGGCACGCGTGATGAGCAGGAAGCGCATAGGCGTCCTCATCTCAGGCCGGGGCTCCAATCTTCAGGCCCTGATCGAGGCCTGCAACGCGCGCGACTTTCCCGCCGACATCGTGCTGGTCATCTCGAATGTGCCGCAAGCGCAAGGGCTCCTTCGCGCGGAAACCGCCCACATCCCAACCCGCACCATCAACCACAAGGACTTCCCCTTGCGCGAGGCCTTCGACGCATGCCTCGACGCGGCACTGAACGAGGCGGGCGTCGAGCTTGTCTGCAATGCTGGCTTCATGCGGCTGCATGGCCAAACCTTCGTCGCGCGCTGGCGCGACCGCCATCTCAACATCCATCCCTCGTTGCTGCCGGCCTTCAAGGGCCTCGACGCCCATGCCCGCGTCCTCGAGGCCGGCGTCAGGATCAGCGGTTGCACCGTGCATTTCGTCCGCTCCGAGATGGATTCTGGCCCGATCGTGGCGCAGGCCGCCGTGCCGGTTCTTAACGGCGACACGGAAGCGAGCCTCGCCGCGCGCGTGCTCGAAGCCGAGCATCGCCTTTACCCTCATACCCTTAGGCTCGTGGCTTCAGGTGCCGTCAGCGTGGAGGGCGAGCGCGTGGTCGGGCTCGCGGGAGAGCAGGATCAAGCACCGCTTTTTTCGCCCCCGCTCCCTTGAAGAGTTCGGCCCCGGCGCTTTGATCGAAATCATTAACGGCCGCAACGCCATATTCTAGACGTGGCGGCGTGTCGCACGACAAGATGCAGTCGGATTTTGGCGCCAATGATGGACAATGCCGAGCACCGGATGTTAGAGACTGACCTTGAACCGAGGCAATTGGCCGCCGCTGTTGGGTGGCTGTTCCCATTTCGTTGCGGCTGGGCGCGAACCCGACAGCCGCCTGCCTCGTCACTAATGGGACCAGGGGGAAAATGGCCGATATGAACGTCGCCTATTCTCCATCGCATGGGCTAGGCGAAGAGCAGAGCATCTGGTTCAAGCTCACGCCGCTTCTGAACCAAGAGAACCCCATGCAGGTTCTCATGGCGCTCAGCGACAAATATGGGGGCGTCATCCCCATCAATTTGAAGAACCAGCGCGTCATCCTGTTGAGCGAGCCCGCGCATGCGCAGCGCGTGTTGGTCGACAACGCCGACAACTACACCAAATATTTCGACGGGCTCCGGCCCATCTTCGGCAAGAGCATGATCACCGTGGACGGCGCGCTCTGGCAGAAGATCCGCGCCCCCCAGCAGCCTGCCTTCCACCCGAACATGTTCGAGGAATACTTCCCCTATCTGATGACGGCCATCGACTCCAAGATGGCGCGCTGGGCGGAGTTCGCCGAGACCGGCGAGACCATCGAGATGGTGGAGGAGACCTGGACGCTCGCCGCCGAGATGGTTTGCAAGGCGCTGTTCGACCGCGAGATGCCGTTCAACCCCCATTTCGTGTTCGGCCAGGTGAAGACCTACACCGACGTGATGAATCACAAATCCATCCGCCTCAAAAAGGTAAGCGGCGAGCTCGCCGAGATCACCGAGGAGGACGCGGCCAAGGCCATGCAGGTCTGGGGCCAGATCCCGGACACGGTGATGGGCGCCAATGTGCTCGAGCATCGCGAGAAGACGCTGTTCCGCATGCTCGAGGCCGCCGAAGCCGATCCGAATTTCCCGGAGTTCGATCGCCAGCAGGTGATCGACGAGATGAAGCAATATCTCTGGGCCGGCACCGAGACCACGGCGCTGACGCTCGCCTGGTCGCTCTATCTCCTGTCCATGCACCCCGAGGCGCTGGAGCGCATCCGCGCCGAGGCCCATGCCGTCTGCGGCACGCGCGACCCCGAATGGAACGAGGTGCAGCAGCTCTCCTACACGCGCATGGTGATCCAGGAGACCATGCGGCTCTTCCCGCCGATCTGGGCGCTGATCCGCATCGCAGCCGGCGACGACGACATCGAAGGTCATAAGATCAAGGCTGGCGACAAGGTGGTGATCCTCACCTATATCGCCCATCACAGCCCGAAATATTGGGAGAACCCTGAGGCCTTCGATCCCGAGCGCTTCGCGCCGGAGCGGGCGAGGAAACGGGTAAAATACAGCTATTTGCCCTTCGCGGCCGGCAAGCGGGCCTGCATCGGCGGCGCGCTGTCGCAGATCGAGAACACGCTGGCGCTGGTGCAGCTGCTCCGCCGCTTCACGCCGGAATATGTCGGCCCCGTTCCGGCGAAGATCCACGCCACGGTGACGCTCTGTCCCAAGGGCGGCCTGCCCTTCCGCATCCGTGCGCTGAGCTAGGTCGTCGCCCTGACTGGGGGGGTGGGCCGATTGATGACAGACGCCGCGATCACCTGCACAAGCACCGACACTCGCGCATGATGCCAGGTCTCGTGTTTGCCTTACGCTATCGCGCGGACGGCGTCGTGGAGCAGCTTGCTGTCGACCAGCCGATCGCCGACCGAGATGATGGCTGGCTATGGTTGCATTTCAACCTGGCCGACGGGCGCGCTTGCCAGTTCTTGAGGTCGGCCGCCTATTTTCCGCTGCCCGTCCGGGAGCTGCTCGTGTCGGCCGACGAGCACCAACAGCTCCAGGCGAATGAGGACTGCCTCTACGGCATCTTCGCCGATCTCGTTTGCGGGCTCGACGGGGCTACCGAGGAGATCGGCTTTCTCCATTTCGCCATGACCGAGACGCTGCTCGTCAGCGGTCGCCGTCACATGCTGAGCGCCGTCGAAGCCACCCGGAAAGAGCTGCGGAAGGGCCGCAAGATCGCAACCGTCCCTGGCCTTCTCGATGCGATACTCGAGCATGTAGCCGACGCCGTCGATCGTCACGCCGAGGATCTCGCCGGCAAGCTCGACCACATCGAGGAGAGGATCCTCGCCGATGATATGAGCGAAGGCCGGCAGCTCCTAGGACGCATCCGGCGCATCATCGTGCGGCTGCATCGGCAACTCTCCATTCTGCGCTCGCTCATGAGCGGTTTGAGCTGGACCGCGGTCACGCCTCGAAGCTTCCGCTCCGTCTGGCAACGGCAAGATTGAGTCAGCGCCTGGATTGGCTCGACACTGAAATCGTCTCCTTGCGCGACAGGGCTCACCTGCTTCAGGAGGAGGTCGCGATCAAGACCGCCGAGCAAACCCATCGCAATCTCCATGTGCTCGCCGTTGTGACAACCATCCTCCTGCCGGCGACCTTGATCACCGGAATCTTCGGCATGAATGTCGGGGGGCTGCCGCTGGCTCAAGACACCAGCGGATTCCTGTAGACCATGGTGATCCTCGCGCTGGCGTCCGTTATCGTCTTTTGGCTGTTGAAGCGGTCGGGCATCCTGGGGCGCTAGGGCTTCCAGTCCGACCGCGTCGCTGACTTAGGGGCGCCTTCCCTTTCCCAGATCCGCGCGGTGAGCCCCGCCCTTGACATCCTCCAGTCACCATCCATATACCATCCACACAGATGATGATGGAGGAATGCTTTGGCCGGCGAGATTCATCGGCTCCGCGACAAAGCGGGCGAAACGGAAAAGATCACGATCAACCTCGGTTACGTTGACCTCGGCCATATCGATTTGCTGGTGCAGGAAGGCTTTTATTCCAACCGTACCGACTTCATCCGGACGGCGATCCGCAACCAGCTTTCGAGCCATGGTGAGGAGGTCAGGAAATCGATTGTGCGGCATACGCTGGAGCTCGGTCTTCGCCACTATACCCGCGCGGATTTGGAAGCGGTCAGAGCGGCCGGTGAAACGCTTCACATCAAGGTGCTTGGGCTCGCCAGTATTGCCCCGGATGTGTCGCCCGCACTGGCTTTGGCAACCATCGAATCGATCACCGTACTGGGTGCCCTTCACGCGACTAAGGAAATCAAGAGCGCGCTGGCCGATCGCATCAGCTGACCTCGCCCATTCTTCGGCCTCACCCTAGGAACCAAGACATGACCATGGATTTTGCGGCCGCCATGCGTGCGGCAACGGAATTGACGCGCGCTCAGAAGCTCATGGAAGCCACGCGCGTCATTCAAAGCGCTCTGCTGTTAGGCCGAAACCAGGTCCCGTCGGAGGATCCGGCCGAACTGGCCGTTGCGGGTCGAGCCGTCGAGAAATTCATCATCGATCTCACTCCAGACGTCTCAGGAGGTGAGATCACAACGGCGCTCCAGGGACCGGCGGACACGCGATCCGAAGGACCGCGTCGTTACCATGGGACCGCAGCGCCGGCGAATTGGCCGCTGGGCGAGGCCGCCGCGACGCTCCGTCAGTCCCTTTCGAGCTTCAGTCTTGATGCACTGGAGGGTGTTAGGCCAAGGCACTCAAGATCCCGGAAGGGGCTCAGTTCTTGAGCCGGTCCTTTGCCTGTGCTGCCGGATGCCGTAGCTACAAGCTCTATGTTCCGAATCGCGATCAGGTCGGCAAACGCGCATTGCTAATCATGCTCCACGGCGGCACGCAAGATGCCGATGACTTCGCAGCGGGGACGCGCATGAACGTTCTAGCTGAGGAGCATGGATTGATCGTCGTCTATCCGAGCCAGTCGAAGGTCGCAAATCCGTCGTTGTGCTGGAACTGGTTTCATCGCGAGCATCAAATGCGCGGCGCCGGCGAGCCATCCATTATCGCCGGAATTACCAACGAGGTTATTGCCGAATACGATGTCGATCCGCGCCGTGTGTACGTGGCCGGTCTGTCTGCGGGAGGCGCCATGGCGGCAGTGATGGGTGAAACCTATTCTGAGGTTTACGCTGCAATCGGCGTCCATTCCGGCCTAGCTTACCGATCAGCCACTGACGTCGCTTCCGCGTTCGCAGCAATGCGTGGCGATCCCGGACCGCGAGGCCGCGGCCAAAGGAAGCGTCGCCCTGCCGCAGCTAACGGCCCCCGCATGCGGACTATCGTCTTCCATGGCGATGCGGACCGAATTGTCCATCCGTTGAACGCTGCAAAGATCATCGAGGCGCAGGCGAAGCGAGGTGACCATGTGGAGCGCGCCAAGGCGCGATCCTCGGCGAGCCGGGCCTATACCCGCACGGTAACCCGAGACAAGACCGGGTCGGCAGTGGTGGAGCATTGGCTCATCCATGGAAGCGGCCATGCCTGGTCCGGCGGCAGCCCAGACGGCACCTATACGGATCCGCACGGGCCAGAGGCCTCGCGCGAAATGGTGCGATTTTTTCTTGAAGAGGCGCGCGGGTTGACGAACATCGCGTGACGATGAGTGATGACAAGAAACAGCCGAACTCCCTAGCCCACGATCTCGCTCTTCTTGAAGCAAAAGGCGATCTCCTTCTTCGCCGTCTCGGGCGCGTCGGAGCCGTGCACGGAGTTCTTCTGATGGTTGACGCCGAAATCCTTGCGGATAGTGCCGGGCGCGGCATCCACGGGATTGGTCGCGCCCATCACCTCGCGGTTCTTGGCGATGGCGTCCTCGCCCTCCAGCACCTGCACCACGATCGGGCCCGAGGTCATGAAGGTGATGAGGTCCTTGTAGTAAGGCTCGCCCTTATGCACCTCGTAGAACTGCTTGGCGTCCTTCTTCTTCCACCAGATGCGCTTCTGCGCGATGATTCTGAGGCCCGCGGCCTCGAGCCGCGCATTGATCTGCCCGGTCAAGTTCCGCTCGGTGGCATCGGGCTTGATGATCGAAAGCGTGCGCTCAATGGCCATGGTCGCATTCCCCCCCCAGCGTTTTGAAATGATTGCAGGGCTTATAGCCGCCGTGAATGACAGCCACAAGGCGGGTGAAGGGTCACGGCTTCTGCTGCCAGCGGCCTTCCGCGTCCTGCTGCCAGTAGCTCACGCTATAGCCTTTCGCCATGGCCGCTTGCCACTCCGCGCGCGCGCGCGCCACGGCCGCTTCATCGCGTCCGTCGAAGACGAAGACCACGCGGGTGTAAGGTGCCGCATCCTCGAGCTCAGCGCCGTCGACCAGGAAGCGGATTTGGGCGCCGTTGGGGTTGTCGCAAGCAACGGTCAAATAAATGGGGTGAGCGTCAGCGGCCCCATCGCGGGCGGTGCCATGGGCGAGGAAGCTGTCCTCGCGATAGGTCCAGAGCAGCGTGTCGAGCGCCTCGACGCGCTCCTCGCTTGCGGCCTGCACGACGGCGCGCCAGCCCCGTTCGAGCGAGCGCTCGAGCAGCGTCGGCAGCACCTCTTCAAGGCTGCGCCGCTCCAAATGATAGAAATAGACCTCCGTGGCGCTCCGCTCGTTCATCGGTGCTCGGGCTCGCGGGCGTAAGGGTTGACGCCTTTGCGCAGATGCAGCCTGATCGGCACGCCGGCCAAGTCGAACGCATCGCGCAAGGCATTCACCAGATAGCGCAGATAGGAGTCTGGCAACGCCTTTGGCCTCGAGCAGAACGCGACGAAAGTGGGCGGCCGCGCATTGCTCTGCGTGATGTATCTGAGCTTGACGCGGCGGCCTGACACGGCGGGAGGCGGATGGGCGTCGACGGCCTCCCGGAGCCATTGATTCAGCGCATGGGTGGGTAGCCTCCGGTTCCACAGCTCATTGGCGGCGAGGACGGCGCGCATCAGGGGGGCGAGCCCCTTGCCGGTCAGCCCCGAGACCGGCACGAGCGCCACGCCCTTGATCTGCGGCAACAGGCGCTGGCAGATCTCTTTCAGCTCGGCGAGCTTGCCTTGCGGCTCGCGCACCAGGTCCCATTTGTTGATGGCGATCACGAGCCCGCGGCCCTCCTCGACGATCAGAGCGGCGATCTGGAGGTCCTGCTTCTCGAAGGGGCGCTCCACATCAAGCAGCAGCACGACGATTTCAGCAAAGCGGATCGCCTTCAGCGCGTCGCCGACGGAGAGCTCCTCCGCCTTGCCCTCGACCCTCATCTTCCGCCTGAGGCCCGCGGTGTCGAACAGCCGCAAGGGCTGGCCCTCCCAGTCGAGCTCGACGGCGATGGCGTCGCGCGTGATCCCGGCCTCCGGGCCCGTGATCATGCGCTCCTCGCCAAGCAGCGCGTTGACGAGCGTCGACTTGCCGACATTCGGGCGGCCGACGACGGCAATGCGCAAGGGATGCTCGCCAGCATCCGCGTCCTCGTCACTCTCCTGCGGGCCTGGAGCTTCTTTGCCACGGGCGCGGGCAGCCTGCTCGATGGCCTCGCTCAGCTCGCCGACCCCGGTGCCGTGCTCGGCCGAGATGGGAAGGGGCTCGCCGAGCCCGAGCGCGAAGGCCTCGTACATGCCGGGTTCCGCGGCGCGGCCCTCGCATTTGTTGGCCGCAAGAATCACCGGCTTGCCGGAGCTGCGGACGAGTTCGGCGAAGATCTCGTCGCCTGCCACGATTCCGGCCCGCGCGTCGATCAGGAAGACAACGAGATCGGCTTGGCCGATGGCGGCCTCGGTCTGCTCGCGCATGCGGGCGGTGAGGCCGCCGCTGCCATCCTCTAGCCCCGCGGTATCGATCAGCTGGACGTCGATAGTTCCGAGCTGGGTTTCCGCCTCGCGCCGGTCGCGCGTCAGCCCGGGCTGGTCGTCGACAAGGGCAAGGCGCTTGCCGGCGAGACGGTTGAACAGCGTCGACTTGCCCACATTCGGCCGTCCGACGATGGCGATGGTGAAGGACATGAAGAGGGACCGGAGCGTGAACAGAAGCCTGGCCGCTCCCGTCCAGGCTTCTAGTTGAGAGCGATCAGCGAGGCGTTGTCGGCGAGGATATACATGCGGCCGCCCGCCACAATCGGTGCGACGAACACCTTTGTGCCGAGGTCGGTCGTGCTCGAAACCTGACCGGTTTTCGCATCGGCCGCCACAAGCGACCCTTCTGCCGATACAAGCCACAGCTTGCCGCCGGCAAGCACCGGTCCATTCCAGTGCGACGTGCCGGGAAGCTGAGTGAGCCAGCGTATCTTGCCATCGGACCGGGCAAGCGCCATGAGCTTGCCGGTCACGTCCACGACATAGACGGTGTCGCCAGCGACCCATGGCATCTGCGTGCCGGTGAGGTTTCGCGACCACAGCCGATCGCCGGTCGACTCCGACGCCGCGATCATCTTGCCGCCATGGCTGACGGCGAACACGACGCCATGATCGATGACCGGCCGGGCCGGGTCCGCGAGGATGCCAGAGGCGTTGGTCTCGCTGGTACGCGACAGCGACTCTTTCCAGGCGGCCTCGCCATTGCCAACTTGAAAGGCCGAGATGTCGCCGGCCGGAAAGGCCGCAATGACGATGCCTTGTCCGACCGCCGGGCTCACATTGGAGAGCAGCGTGGCCGGCTCCGGCACGCCGCGCGCGGTCCACTGCTCCTGGCCATCGGCGCCATCGAGACAATGCAGCACACTGTCGGTCGACACGAAATAGACCTTGCCGCCGGCAGCGGTGGGCGAGCTGCGGACGGGCTCCCCGACCTTCTGCGTCCAGAGCACGGCGCCGCCTTCGGGATTGATGCCGACCACGGTGCCATAGCCTGTGGTGGCGTAGAGGCGCCCAGCATCGAGCGCGAGGCCGCCGCCGAAGCCCTCAGCGCGCTTCTCGGTCTTCGGCGTCACGCTCGTCGCCCAAAGCTTGGCGCCGCTTGCCGCGGAGAAGGCAGACACTGTACCGCCGGCGTCGAGGGTAAACACCTTGCCGTCGGCAACGAGCGGGACCGCGCTCAAGCGTCCTCTGGACGAGGATCCGGTTCCTGCGCTCGCCTTCCACACCTTGTTCACGCTAGCGCCCAGGGCGAGATGCCCGGGGCTGTTGGCAGCATTGCCCCCGGGCTCCTCCCAAGATGCATTGGCGACGGTGGGAGGCAGAGCAATCGGCTTGGCCGCAGCTGTCGGATCCACCGCGTCCGCGTTCTCGTCGGTGATGACGGCGATGCGCTCGCCGGGGAGCTTCTCCTCGGCCTTCTTGAAGGGATGCTTGATGGACGAGAGCGACGGCAGGCCGCTCGCGCAGCCGCCGAGGCTCGCGGCAAGCAACACCGCAAGGCACCCGCGCCACCAATGGCAGCCTATTCCCCGTCTACGACCCGGGCCCACTTTTGAGCCACCTTCGGTTGCGTGCGCTATTTCGCCGTGGTGCTCAACGCCTGCGGCGCGCCCGCGATGAGAGCCAGCATCATGTCGGCGCGCTCCCGCAAGTTCGAGGGCGTACCTTGATCGGCGAGGAGCGCACTGAATTGTTTCTCCGACTCCAGCATGTTGTTCAGTCGATACGCCGACAGGCCAAGCAGCTCCTGCGCGGAATATCTCCAGGGGCTGCCTTGGTCGATCAGGCCCTTGAGGCGCCGCTCCATTTCCGCGTAGTCCGCCGTATCGAGCCGAAGCGTCGCCGCCTGGATCGTGGCGAGCCCCTTCAGAATGCTGTCGGTATCGGCGTCCGTGGCGAGCGCATCGTAGATTGCGACGGCCTTGTCATTGTCTCCCGCCTGCGCGTTGATGAGCGCAAGCTGAAAGCGCGACAGCACGCGGTAGCCGGCCGGCCCCTTCTCGGCCAATGCACTGAGGGCTTCCTGCGCCTTGGCGGCATCGCCATTATCCTCGAGCGCCAAGGCATTGCTGAACTCGGTACCCGCCGCTTGCGCGTTGCTCTCTTGCCAATAGGTCCAACCCTTGAAGCCCGCGACCCCGGCCACGATGAGCGCGGTCCCGACCAAGGCGTAGATGCCGTATTTGTCGAATAACGCCTTGTATCGGTCTTGGCGGACGGCCTCGTCCACCTCACGAAAAAAATCACGGTCGCTCATTGGCAGCGAACTCTTTTGCTTGACGGCACGGACAAAGGCATCGAAGCAGACGCCGGTCCGCTCCTCCCTCTCCGCCGTATAGTCAAGGCCTCGGGCTCGCGCAAGGCAATCAGCTTCCGAAGCGAGCTTCCGGGCTTGGCAATTGCAAGGCGGCGAGGGGCCTAACTGCCTGTCATTTTGGTCTTTTTCGTGACTGGCGCCGGCTCGTCGCACATCGGATAGGTGTATTCGTCCGATGGGAAGGCGCGGGCGCGGACGTCGGCCGCATAGGCCTTCACAGCGGCCTCGATCGCCGCTCCGATTTGGGCGTATTCCTTGACGAATTTCGGGACCCGCGGGCTCAAGCCCAGCATGTCCTCGAGCACGAGGATCTGGCCGTCGCATTCCGCGCTTGCCCCGATGCCGATGGTCGGGATCGGGATTTGCTTGGTGATACGCGCGGCAAGCAGCTCGGCGAGCGCCTCGAGCACCACGGCAAAGGCACCGGCCTCGGCAACCGCGCGCCCATCCTCCTCGAAGGCCGCCCATTCGGAGCGGAAGCGTCCCCGCGGCTTGAAGCTGCCGATCATGTTCACGGCCTGCGGCGTCATGCCGATATGGCTCATCACCGGGATGCCGCGATCGGTGAGATAGCGGATGGTCTCCGCCATATGGGCGCCGCCCTCGATCTTGACGGCGCCGCATCCCGTCTCCTTCAGCACCCGCGCCGCGCTGCGAAACGCGACAGCCGGGCTCTCCTCATAGGAGCCAAACGGCAAATCCACGACGACGAGGGCTTTGGTGGAGCCGCGCACCACCGCCTGGGCATGCATGATCATGAGCTCGAGCGGCACCGGCACGGTGGTCTCGTAGCCATGCATGACCATGCCGAGCGAATCGCCGACCAGCAGCATATCGACGTAAGGGTCGATGATGCGGGCGGTATGGGCGTGATAGGCGGTGAGCGCCACGATCGGCGCCTGTCGTTTGCGCTTGGCGATATCCGGGGCGGTCACCCGCTTCGAAGCGAATTCGTCCGACACGTTCCGAGCTCCCAAAGATAAGGAAACCATGGGCTTTTTTCCCTTATGGCAGAAATATAGGGATTTTCGCAGCGCAAAAAAACCTAAGGTAGAGGCGAGGTGCCGATCAGGAGCGGGTGCAGCCACACGAGAAAGACGACGTAGAGGAGAAGGCCCCCGACCACGCTGATGACGTCGTTGCGGGGCGGGCCCGTCTCCGGGACCGTGACTAGCCCCGTCTCGCTGCGCCGCTTCAGCGTGATGCGGTCGAATACGGCGTAAGCAAGAAACGAGCCGAACAGGAGAATCGAGGCGAGATCGCCATTGGCGATGAGGTGGGCGAGCGCCCAGAACTTGATGGCGGCGAGGAAGGGGTGACGAAGCTTCGCCTTGATCTCTCCCGGCAAGTAGGCCGCAATCAGGAGGATGAATACCGGCAGCATGAGCACCATGGCCACATAGCGTGTCCAGCCGGGCGGCGACCAGACCTGGATGATGGGCGCCCGCGCAAAGCCCCAGACGAGCAGCACCAAGCCGAGGGTCGAGACCAGCGAGAAGAAGGCGCGGTAGCCGTTCTGGCCGAGCCGGCCGATCAGCCTGTCGCGCAAATCTGGATAGGCCGGCACCAGATGGATGCCGATCATGACGATGATGCCGATGATGAGCAGGGTCATTCGTTCACTCCCATTCGATCGTGCCGGGGGGTTTGGATGTGATGTCGTAGACGACGCGGTTGATGCCGCGTACCTCGTTGATGATACGCCGCGCCGCAGCGCCGAGAAAATCGTGAGAGAAGTCGTAATAGTCGGCGGTCATGCCGTCGGTCGAGGTGACGGCGCGGAGCGCGCAGACATAATCGTAGGTGCGGGCGTCCCCCATTACGCCGACCGTGCGCACCGGCAAGAGCACGGCGAAGGCCTGCCAGATCGTATCGTAGAGACCGGACTTTCGAATCTCGTCGAGATAGATGGCGTCGGCCTTCCGCAGGATCGCGAGCTTCTCTTCCTTCACCTCGCCCGGCACGCGGATGGCGAGCCCTGGCCCCGGGAAGGGATGGCGGTTGACGAAGGCTGGCGGCAGCCCGAGCTCGCGGCCGAGCGCCCTCACCTCGTCCTTGAACAGCTCGCGCAGGGGCTCGATCAGCTTGAGCCGCATGCGCTCGGGCAGCCCGCCCACATTGTGGTGGGATTTGATGGTGACGGACGGGCCGCCGGTGAAGGGGACGCTCTCGATCACATCCGGGTAGAGCGTACCTTGCGCCAGAAAATCGACCGAGCCCAGCCGCTCTGCCTCCTCCTCGAAGATCTCGACGAACAGGCGCCCGATGGTCTTCCGCTTCGCCTCCGGGTCGGTGACTCCGGCAAGAGCGGCGAGGAACCGCGCCCCCGAATCGACGGCGACGAGCGGGATGTTGTAATGGCCGCGGAACAGGTCGACGACCTCCCGTGCCTCGTTCTCGCGGAGCAGGCCGTGATCGACGAAGATGCAAGTGAGCTGATCGCCGATCGCCTCATGGATCAGCAATGCGGCGACCGCCGAATCCACGCCGCCCGAGAGGCCGCAGATCACGCGCCCCTCCTTGACCTGCGCCCTGATCCTCGCAACCTCGGTCTCGCGGAACTGCGCCATCGACCAATCGCCGGCGCATCCCGCAATCGACCGAACGAAGTTCGCGATCAGCGCCGCACCATCGGGGGTATGCACCACCTCGGGATGGAACTGGACGCCGTAGAGGCGGCGTGAATCGTCGGCGATGGCCGCGAATGGCGCACCGTTGGACACGGCCACGGCGCGGAAGCCTGGCGGTAGCGCGGTCACGCGGTCGCCGTGACTCATCCAGACGGGTGCCCGGTCGCCTGGATGCCAAACGCCCCGGAACAGCGGCGTGTCGCCCGTGATCTCAAGCTCGGCGCGACCGAATTCGCGGGTATGACCGCCTTCCACCTGCCCGCCAAGGCTTGCCACCATGGCCTGCTCGCCATAGCAGATGCCTAGGATAGGTGCCCCTGAGTTGACAATGGTGGCTGACAACTGCGGGGTGCCGCTCTCATGCACGCTGGCCGGTCCGCCCGAGAGGATGATGCCCTTCGGCAGGACAGGCGCTAAGGCCTGCTACGCCTTGTCGAAGGGGACGATCTCGGAATAGACCCCAGCCTCCCGCACGCGCCGCGCGATCAGCTGCGTGTATTGGGCACCGAAATCGACGATGAGGATTTTGTCCGGATGGTCCGTCATGGCCGGTGTTAGCGAATAGCGCCCGAGTCGGCAATCCCGACTGCGCGCACTCGTCATTCCGGCGCAAATAAGTCTCTGTTGCAAAACCACAGTATTAAGCCAGCACACGCCTGTTAAGGCCGCCATTGGCGCGAAACAGCTTTTCCGCCGCGCTCGCACACGCGAGGTGCGGCCATGACGAGGAAGAAGCGGCCGGCGCCGATCGTCGAGCAGGCGCTTGAGCAGTTCGACGAAGACAGCTTCGGGAGCAAGACACGAAGCGCAAGCAAGCGGCAGAAGACGCCGCTCGACGCGCGGGATACGCGGCTTGGCTCTCCGCAATCGCAGCAGTTGTCGCGACGGCGACGACGATCATCCTAGCGATCATCCAATATCGAAACTAAACTCGCCTGCATGGCGAAGAAGATCGAGCTACCCAATGAGGTCAGCGCGACGGCGCTGGCGCGGCTGATTGGCGTCACCTCCGCCGCCTTCCATGATCTTGCCCGGCGCGGTGTCGTCACCGCGGGCAAGGGCAAGGGGCGCTATGTACTCGATGCTTCGCTCCAAAGCTATTGCGCGCATCTTCGCAAGCTAGCGACCGGCCAAGGTGGTGAGAGCGCCATCGCCTCGGCGACCGTCTCGCGCGGCAAGCTCGCCGAGGCGCAAGCCACGCTCGCGAAGACGAAGGCGAAGCAGTTGGCGGGCGAGCTAGTCGAGGTTGCCGAGGTCGAGCGGGTGTGGACTAGCAAGCTCAAGACGCTTCGGGCTCGCCTGCTCGGCATCGGCGACTGCTTGCGCTCGCTGCCTGCGCGCGAGCACGTCCGCATGATGACCGAAATCAGGGGCGCGCTTACCGAGCTTGCCGACGAAGGCTAGGAGGTGGAGGACATGCGCGAGTTAGTTTTAGGCTTGTGCGGGCTGCTAATAGGTGGATCACCGGCAGCAAGCCAAGGTGTGTCCGTCATCGGGGATGGCGGTCTGTCGTGCGGGGCATGGACAGCGGATCGAAGCGATAACGCTATGCACAACATGGAGTTGGATTGGGTGCTCGGTTTCGTATCTGGGAGCAATTGGGAAAACCCACACAAGCAAGCTCGGTTCGCCGATATTGATGCGGTCGCAGCCTCCATCGACAATTATTGTGCGCGGAACCCTTTGCATGGGATTGCAGCAGCCGCTGCCGCCGTTGTTCAGGACGGGGGCGGTCCACCGGCGACGCATCCCTGGAGACGATGACAAGGGCGCTTGAGCTTTGGGCGCGTGCCGTCGAGGCGCTTCGCCCTCCGAAGATCGAGGCGCTGTCGGTTTGGCCTGAAGCGAATGTCCACCTGCCGCTCGGCTTGAGCGCCGAAGGTGGTCCGCTGCATCTTTTTTTGCCAAGGAGGAAGATTGTGCTCCGAATAGGTTTCGCCAGTCTTGCCGTCGCGGCGCTATTCGCACTGTGTTTGCCGGCCGATGCGCACATCTCGTGTAACGGCAATTTCCAAATCACCAAATACGGGCCGATTGCCACACCTTATTGCGAGGAAGAGCAAATCGCGATCGTGGCCCAAAGTTACGGATGGAACGTGTCTACCTCTCAAATTCACAATGACCCTCTTAAGAAGGTCTATGTCTGCCAAATCCTCGGTAGTGATGTGCGGCTCAAGGGCTCCTGCGCAGGCTATGGACCCGATTCCTTCCGCCCATAACGCTAATCTGGCTCGGGAAGCGGAAGGCGGCCGAAGCCGACGCCCGTTGTGGCGCAATAGACACGCTCGCTTAATTTCTAGGCAATTGCCCAGATTGTTGCTTTCAGCCCCACCGGGGCGGGAGCTAGTCTGCCCTTCTCCGGGAGGGGGCGTGAGCGATGAATTGGGCAGGGGGTAGCTGGGCCAACAAGAGAGGGATGGTTGCTGCCTACGCGGCATTAAGTTTCGTTATCGTTGGCATCGTTCGCGTCGCGGTCTTTGTGCTTTTGGGTTACTAGCCGACAGTCGGTTCGACGCGTCGCCATAGGCACCAGCCAAAGCCGACTGGATTGCAATCTGGCCAATGAAAAGCCCCGGCCGTTGGGGCGACCAGGGCTGGCAATTGCAATCAGGAGAAAGCGGAAGCTAGCTGGCTTCCATGACAACCGTATCACGGCCTTAGCTCTCCTGTCGCGCCGGCCCAGCCGGGCCCCACGAAGAAAAACCCCGAGCGGGAGCGCGGGGCTTTTAGTTGCAACTACGCGACCTGGTGGCCTTAAGCCACCAGCCGAAACCTTATCAGTCAGGGTTCAGCCGACCCACGCGCCCAAATAGCGCGGTGGCGTCACGTCACCGGGCTCTCGCCGAAGCCGACGCCCCATTGCATTCCCGGCTGATCCTACAAATCGAATCCAATACGTCTATTTCTCAAACGAATACGTACTGGGATGATTAGCCACCCCTCATCCTTCATTGGGTAGACCCCAAAAATGGGGCGTATGCTGACTTGCTCGGCGGGAGGCATGCCGACTAGAAGGAACCCTATGCATGAATTAACCAGCTTAGAGCTGCGGGCTGTCTCTGGCGGCGCCATCGGGATGCGCCCTGTTCAGCCCGTTCGCAACCCCCTGGAGCGCTTGATAGTCCGACTACTCGAGGACATCGTCCTGCTCGAGCGGAGACTTGGTGGTGGTGGAAGGCCGGTGGCTGCGAACCCGAACCCGCCAAAGGCGGCTGCCTGAAGTCCCAACCTATCGGCAGAAGGCGAGGGCGGCATTTGGGGAGGCCGCACCGCTGCCGCCCTCTAGCGAGAACCCTGTGAGCTTGGAGTTTCCAGGGCTCCGCGCTCTAGCTCCTTCTAAGCCGCTTGACCTCCTCCGGCGCGATGACGCCGGCTAATGCCAAGGCGCTCTCCGATATCACCAGAAGCGCCCGGCAGAGAAGGAACCGGGGCCAGTAGAACGGCGGCCACCCCAACGTGGGGTCGGGGGTCATGCCGCGTCCTCCACTGGTGGCCCGGCTTGCCCGTCGAACAGGTCGAGACGCCAATCAAGATGTCGTTGCGATAGACGAAGACAAGCTGCTTCGGGATCGAGACGATGATGGCGACCGGACCCTTCGGCGACCGTTCCGGGTGCCAGAGGAATTGGCCTGGCTGAAGTGTCTCGACGTCCTCGCCGACGCTGTCGGCACCTTGCGCCAGGGCAGAAGGCACAAGGGTGCGCCGACCGGCAAGGAAGCCCACACCTAGAGCCGCCAGATTGAAGGACGGACCGTCGGCTTAGAGCTGCAGGGCATCGAGCGTGCACGGTTGCCCCCTTCGCTGTCACTTGACCCCTTGACCACCCTCTCCCACCGTAGGAGCAGCGTGCAGTGTCTTCACGTAGATGACCTTGCCGTCGCCGGGCCCGTAGAAGTCTGGAAGCCGCGCTTCCTCGCAGAAGCCCATGCGCTGGTAGAAGCCCCGCGTCGTCGCGTAGCGGTCGGAGGAGGAGGTATCCGCATAGATGTGCCGGGCGCCTGCCTTGCGCATCGCCGCCTCGGCGCGATTGAAGACTTGTACCCCAAGCCCCTTCCTTTGCTCCTCCGGCGCGACCGCGATCCAATACAAATCGAACGAAGTTTGCGTGCCGTCGATGGGCCCATAGCACGCATAGGCGACGAGCCCGCTGCCGCGCTCCGCCAGAATAAAGTGGTAGCCGGAGCGCACCCCCTTGGCGAGGCGCTCCGTCACAAGCTCGCCGGCGATCTCCACCTCCGCGGCGCTGAAGAAGCCGGTGCTGACGACGAGCGAGCGCACCCGCCCCACATCGTCGGCCATCACCGCGCTCCGCCATTCGAGCCCATCGCGGGCCGTTGAGCGCTGGCCTGCGCTCCGCGCCAAGGCGGGCGCCACTTGGCGCGCCGCCGAGCGGCCAGTGACGAGGCCGGTGAAAAAGTTGCGCACATTGGTGCCGAGCGTGCGCACGCGGTAGCCGCCCTCTTGCACCACGAGGGTGGAGTAGCCCTGCTCCCCGATCATGTGCCCGAGCTGCTCGAAGTCCTTCGCCCGATTGGGCCAGGTGCCCGTGGGATCGCCCCGTGCCGTATCGAACCCGGCGCAGACGACAAGGAAGGCCGGGGCGAAGCGGCGGATGCGGCGCAAGGCTTCGGCAACAGCGTTCCGGTGCTGCTCCGGCGTGATGTGCTCCGGCAAGGGCAAGTTTAGATTGTAGACGGCACCGGCGCCGATCCCGGTCTCATCCCGGAAGCCGGAGAAATAGGGATAGGCAAAGCTCGGATGGCCGTGGATGGAGACGGTGAGCACGTCCGACCGCGTGTAGAAGATCTCCTGCTGGCCATTGCCGTGGTGATAGTCGATGTCGAGCATGGCGACGCGGCCGTAGCGCGACAAGAGGTTGGCGGCAATCGCCCCGTTGTTGAAATAGCAGAAGCCGCCGAAGGTGCGCGTCTCGGCGTGGTGACCCGGGGGGCGCACCAGGGCATAGGCAAGGTTTGCCCCCTCCAGCACCTTCTCCGCCGCCGTTAGCGAGCAATCGACCGCCGAACGCGCGGCCAGATAGGCGTTGAGGTTGAGCGGCGTGAAGGTGTCGATGCAGTAATAGCCGGCAAGCACGGTCTCGTCCTTCGGCGGGCGCGCCGGGTTGCGGGTCGGGAAGACGTAAGGATAGATCGACTTCTTCGGCCCGGCGATGAGGCACGCCTTGCGGATGTAATCGACGAGCCTCCCGTCGTGCACGGCGCGGATATGGCGGTCGGAGAAACGCTTCGCCGGCAGCCTCTCGAACAGGCCCGAGACGTTAAGCTCGGCCATGATCGAGCGGATGCGTACCGGCGCCTCGACATAGCCTCGCTCCTGCACGTGATGGATGGCGTGGTCGTCGTTGAGCACGAGCGCGATATGCGGCTCGTTCGTCGCCCGCACCGCCGCCTTTTGCGCCTTGGGCTTGGTGTAGCGCGGCTCGCGCAAGCGGATCGGATCGTCCTTGATCGAGTCGACGACCATCTGCACATAGTCGGCCGGCGACCCGTATTTCCGCTCCAGGATGGCGCGTGCAACCTTCCGCACCGTATCGCGGCTCGGCAGATCGTTGGAGCCGAGCGGATCGAGCAGCAGGTAAGGCGGGTCGCTCTGCCCCGGCTTGATGGGCGTCTCATAAGCGGTGTTGATGATCGGCCGGGCGCCGTAGCGCTCATAGAATTTGAGCCGGTTGGCGTTGCTCGCCCTGATCTCGCGGTTGGGGCTGAGCGCCGGCTCGTCGGGCAGGCTTTCGAAATAAAGCTGCGTGCCGAGCGCACGGGCCTCCTCGCGCACCCGCTCATACAGCGTGGCGCCGATGCCCCGCCCCGTGCGGCCGAGCGCCGTCGAGATGATCTCGAGATAAGAGAAGCCGATGTCCGGCGCATATAACAGGAGCGCCACGCCGAGCGTCTGGTCGCGCGCATTCTCGGCCACGAACAGCCGCGAGACGAAACGGTGCTTCAACGGATTGGAGAGCTGGTCCGGCAGCTTGGCGATGTCGTAATCCGCCATCAGCGGAAACTGCTCGCGCATGATCTTTTGTGCAGCCTCGATCGCAGCGCGGTTCGGCGCCGTGGTGGCATCGGCCACTTTGCGGATACGCAACATGGTCACATGCGAAGCATGTCAGGCAATGGCTTGCAAGGCTCGGGGCGCGGCCTCGACGATTCTGCCGATCAGATCGGGATAGGACAGCCCAACCTGGCGCGCCGAGGCGGCAAACCCCGCGTCGGGGCTAAGGCAGGGATTAACGTTGACTTCGAGGATCCAGGGCTCGCCCTCACCATCGACGCGGAAATCGACGCGGGCGTAGCCGGTGAGCCCGAACAACGCCCAGCAGGACTGCGCAAGCTGCTCCAGCCTGGCGGCAAGCTTGGGCTCGGCCTGCTCGAGCCCGAACCGCCGCGGCGTGCAGGTATAGGCCTCGCTCGCGGGCGTCCATTTGGCGTCGTAACCGACGATGCGTGGAGCCCTGTCACGCCAGTCCTCGAACACGATCTCGGCGATCGGCAGGACCCGCATGCCATCGGGGTCCTCGAGCAATGCCAGATTGAACTCGCGCCCCTCGACATAGGTTTCCGCGAAATGCTCGGTGTCGAAGCGCGTCGCGCGCTCCGCGATGACGCGCGCGGCCTCGGCACCCCTGACTACCGAGCTCTCGTCGAGGCCAAGGGAACCGTGCTCCCACGCGGCTTTGACGATGACCCGAGCCTCGGGATCGAGCCCGCTGCCGGTCTCCGACCATGCGGGCGTCGGCAGATTTTGGCGCCGAAGCTTCCGTTTGGTCGCAACCTTCGACAGGGTTTCGAGCCACGCGTCGGAGTGGGCGCCCGTGTATGTAAGCCCGACGGCATCGAGGAGTGAGGGGATGACCGGCGCGAGCCTGCCGTCCCCCCGCACCGCGTCGACCAGGTTGAAGACGAGCACGGGCAGCCGGCGCTGCAACGCCTCGAAGTCGCTAAGATTGAGATCAACGGCGACGATCTTCGTGGCATAGCCAAGCTCGGCAAGGGCTCCGGCCACGGCTTCGGCGGCAACTATTGTATCGATCTCGTCGGGACGCTCACTGGTCGCGGCATGCACGACCGGGATGAAACCGCCGGGCCTTGCGGCCATCAGGCACGTCTCCGCCGCCGCTCCGATGTGGGCCGGCAAAGGCCGTAGCGCGCAAGCCCTTCGTCGAGGATCATGCCGATCAGCTCGACGAAGGGCACGCCGTTCTGCGCGGCGAGAATGGGCAGATCGGAGTGATGCGGGTGCAGGCCCGCAAGCGTGTTGGCTTCGAGGAAATAGGGATCGCCTAGAGCATCGGAGCGGAAGTCGATGCGCCCCGCGTCGCGGCACTCGAGCGCGTGGTAGGCGGCGAGAGCGCGCGTTCCAGCGATTTTCGCCTCCTCGTCGTCGGCGCGGGCGTAGATCACTAGGTCCTCGCAACGCTCCTTGTTGCGGAGCGAATAGACATTCGCCTCGGCGTGCTCCTTCAGCAGGATCTCGCAGATTCCGAGCACGGTCGCGTCCGTGCCGTTGCCCACGATGCCAACGGTAAATTCGCGGCCCGGCAGGTAGGTCTCGACCAGCACCGGCTGGCGATAGTGTTGCAAGAGTCTGGTCGCTGCGGCCGCAAGCTCCTCGCCAGAGCTCACCAAGGACGCCGCCTCGCAGCCTTTGCCAGTGCCTTCCGCGAGCGGCTTGACGAAGGCGGGGTATTGGCTCCAGTCCTGAAGCTCGGTCGCGGCCGCATAGGCCACCGTGAAGGCCGGCGTCGGCACGCCCGCCTCGCGAACGAGCCGCTTGGCCACCGCCTTGTCGAGGGACGTGGCACTGGTGAGCGGGTCGGAGAACAAATAGGGCTGGTCGAACAGCTCGCATAGCGCGGGCACCTGGGCCTCGCGCGAGCGGCCCTTCACGCCTTCGGCAATGGAGAACACGAGGTCGAAGCGTTCCCCCGCGACGAGCCGCGCGGCGAGCGCCTGTCCGCGGCCCACGCGGTCGACCTCGCAACCAAGCGCCTGCAAGGCGCCCGCGAGCTGATCGATTGTGTCGACGTGATCGAACTCGGCCACCTCCTCCTCGGAGAAGCCGATCGCGCGATAGTCGTCGCGCAGGTCATAGACAAGGCCGATACGCATCAGAGGCTTTCGGCGCAGCGCGCCCGATCGGCGCCGACCGTCCCCTCGGGATCGGTGTAGCGATAGGTCTGCCCCTCGAAATTGCGCAGGATGAGATCGTCCCCCTCGCGGCCGATGACATAGTCGGGAATCAACGGGATCTTGCCGCCGCCGCCCGGTGCATCGATCACATAGGTCGGCACGGCATAGCCGGTGGTGTGGCCGCGCAGCCCTTGCATGATCTCGAGCCCCTTGTCGACGCTGGTGCGGAAGTGGGACGAGCCGGTGATCGGGTCGCATTGATAGAGGTAATACGGCCGCACGCGGCGCATCAGCAGCCCGTGATAGAGCGTCTTCAGCGTCTCGACTCTGTCGTTGATGCCCTTGAGCAGCACCGTCTGGCTGCCGAGCGGAATGCCGGCGTCGGCGAGCCGCGCAGTTGCCTCGGACACCTCCGGCGTGAGCTCGGCGGGATGGGTGAAGTGCAGGCTCATCCAGAGCGGATGATGCTTCTTCAGGATCCTGGTCAGCGAGCGGGTCACGCGCATCGGCAGCACCACCGGCACTTTGGTGCCGAGCCGTACGAACTCGACATGCTTGATGGCGCGGAGCCGCCCGAGCAGATAGTCGAGACGCTCATCGGACAGAGTGAGCGGATCGCCGCCCGAGATCAGCACGTCGCGAATCTCCGGATGCGCAGCGATATAGTCCAGGGCCTGCTCCCATTGCGGCCGGCTGAACGAATAGTCGCCGCCGGGCTCGCCCACCATGCGCGAGCGGGTGCAGTAGCGGCAATAGGTCGAGCAGAAGCCGGTGGCCAGGAACAGCACCCGATCCGGATAGCGGTGCACGAGGCCGGGCACTGCGCTATGGCCGTCCTCGCCGAGCGGGTCGTCGTCCTCGCCAGGCGCCTTCAGATATTCGGTGCCGACCGGGATGTGCGTGCGCCTGAGCGGCTCCTCAGCATCGTCCCGGCCCATCAGGCTCGCATAATAGGGCGTGACGCCGAGCGGCAGCGACCCTTGATGGCGGCTCACCGCGTCGCGCTCGTCCTCGGAGAGCACGAAGATGCGCTCAAGCTCGGCAAGGGTGCGGATGCGGCGTCTGGCCTGCCAGCGCCAGTCGTTCCATTCGGCAGGCTCCACCTCGGGGAAGTAGCGCTTGCGGAAGGCGCGCGTGAGCGGTCCGACCGGGAACCGCTCCAGCCGTGCGGTCAGCGCGCCAAGGCTTTGGGCCGTGACGGGCGAGTGCGAGTTGATAAGAAGATGAGGTTTGGTGAGGAGTGATGTTGTTGCCGTTGGGCAACTGGGCGGCTCTTCAGGCTCGCCGGGAAGCAAATTCATTGGACTTGGATCCCCTCCGGCTTTCGCGGACGGTCATCGGCGCCCATCGCCAATCTCATTGTCCTCAAAAGCGCGAGTCATTTCAGCGACTCTCTCATCAATTTCAAGTGGTATTGGCGTCGCGTCCCAAATTTTTTGCCGGGCGTGGCAGCGCCGCACATCCGGCCCTGGGAGGTTGGCCGGCGAGCCGGGTCCGAAAGGCCGTTGCCGGGTCTTTCAACGCCGTTCGAGCACCGCCACATAGAAGCCGTCGGTGCCGAAGCTTCGGGGCGTCATCAGCAGCGTCTCGGCGGAGCCATCGGCGGAAGGCGGCGACGGCGAGCCGAGCGTCTGCTCCCAATTCCCCTGCCACGGGACGATCCCGAAGTCCGGGAAGCGAGCGATAAACGCATCGACCTGGTCGCGGTTTTCCGGGGGAAGCACCGAGCAAGTGATATAGGCGAGCCGGCCGCCCGGCTTCACGAGGCGCGCGCCTTGATCGAGCACGGCACGCTGCTCGGCGAGCCTCGCCTCGAGCATCTGGGGCGAAAGCCGCCATTTCGCGTCGGGCCTCCGGCGCCAAACGCCGCATCCCGTGCAGGGCGCATCGATGACCACGCGATCCATCTTGCCCTCAAGCTCAGCCAGTGCGCCGGCGTCGCCGGCGGCGAGCACCTGGGCGTTGCGGACGCCCGCCCGTTTCAAGCGCTCGAAGATCGGGCGTAGCCGCAAGCGGTCGGTATCGTAGGCATAGAGCTGCCCGCTATTGTCCATGGTGGCGGCGAGCCCGAGCGTCTTGCCGCCGGCGCCGGCACAGAGGTCGACGATCTGCTGTTTTGGCAGGGCGCCCGACAAGAGGGTCGCAAGCTGCGATGCCTCGTCCTGCACCTCGTACCAACCCTTCCCATGGCCCGGCTCTGCCTCGACATGCGGGCTGCGGCTTGGGCCTGAGCCTGGCGCGATGCGGACGCCAAGCGGCGAATAGAGCGTGGGCGTAGGCTCGAACCGGCGAAGCGCATTCAGCACCTTCTCCCGCGTGGCTTTCAGCGTGTTCACCCGGAGGTCGACCGGGGCCCGCATCGCCAGCGCCGCCCCCTCCTCCGCAGCCCGCTCGCCGAAGGCGCGAACGAAAAGCGGGTCGAGCCACTCGGGATAGTCGCCGCGCATTGGGGCCGGCGCGTCGGGGGGCACGTCTCGCTCAAGTCCGACAAGCTCGGCAGGCGTTAGAGGCGCCGGCGCGAAGCGGCTGCCATCGGCAAGAGCGGCCACGGCTTCGGGCGTCTCCTTCCACCCCGAAACGAGCGTGCGCAGCACCAGCGCGCGCGGAGCGTCGTCCCCCATGGCATAGGCGCTCGACGCGCGGGCGCGGAGCGCGTCGAAGACGAGGTTGCCGATCGCGGCCCGGTCGCCGGAGCCGGCAAAGCGGTGGGCAAGCCCCCAATCCTTCAAGGCTTCGGCCGCCGGGCGCTTGCGCGTCCCGATATCGGCGAGCACCTCGATGGCGGCGCTCGCCCGTGCCCCCGGGGTCATCCAGTCGACGCGATGGTGACGCGGGCGGCGACGATGATCCACATCAGGGCAAGTCCTATGGCCCCGACGAGGAACACGGGTGCCCGCCGGTCGATGCGATTAGAGGTGAGGTGGATATAGGCGTGCGCGAAACGCGACACCACGAACAGCCAGCTCAAAACGTAGAGGATCGAGTCTGCGGTCCTGGTCACGAGCGCGAGCAGGATCAGCACATAGAAGAGGAGCGGCGTCTCGAGCTGATTGTGGAAGGCGTTGCCGACCTGGAGGGTGCGGGCGGGCCAGTTCGGCTCTCTGAGCGCAACCGAGTGGGCGGGCACCTGGCCGCGCCGTATCGCCCGCATGCGCAAGAATTGCATCCAGAACAGAAGCACGAAGGTGAGCGCGACCTGCGCAAACACCGGCATCAGCATGGCCTGCATCGACATGAGAGCCCTCCCCTTGCCCCTGACCAAAGGGCCGGCCAGCGCTCGCGCCCTTGGCTGCCCTTATACTCTGCATCGATCGCCCGTGTAGAGCGCGGGTTGCCCCCCCGGCAGCCCTGGCGACCATTCACCTCATGAACGGAAGTTCAATTGACGAGGCCCTGTAGCATCGCTTTAAAGGGGGGAAAATCCCGAATTTCCCTGGTCTAAGGAGGAATAAATGCACGTGATCAGGCGTAAGGCCATGGTATCGTGGGTAGCTATTGCTGGAGCGCTGGCGCTCGCATCGGCCTTGGCGGCACCCGCATTGGCTGAGGACTCGCAAGCTCCATCCACGCCGGCCGAGGCTCCGGTTTTGACCCCCGTCGAGCCCGCGGCTCCGAGTACGTCCCCGGCCGCTTCAGCCAGCAGCGTCGAGAGCAATCCCTGCTTCACCGGCAAGGGCTCGATCAAGGAGGTTCTGGACGGCTGCGCGGCCTTCATCGCCTCGGGCACCAAGGACACCGACAAGCTTGTCGCCGCCCATGGCAACCGTGCCATCGGCCTGTCAGCAACCGGCGATTTGGATGGAGCCCTCGCCGAGCTGGACGAGGCGCTTCGCCTCGATCCGACAGAGGCTAATTTCTATTTGATGCGCGCGGCGGCGTATCGGGCCAAGCAAGACTTCGACAAAGCTCTCGCCGATGTGGACGAGGCCATCCGCCTCGATGCGAGCCGCGGGGATTTCTACATGCTACGGGGGGAAATTTTCAGCGACCAGGGCGACCTCGATCGTGCCATCACCGAGCTCGACCAAAAGGTCAAGCTCGATCCCGATTCATCGCAAGGATACGCCAAGCGCGCCGACCTCTTCCGGCAAAAGAAGGACTACGACCGCGCGGTGACGGACTATAGCGAGATCATCAAGCGCGAGCCGGACAACCCCAAAAGCTATGTCGATCGCGGCTGGATCTACGTGCTCAAGAACGATCTCGACCACGCCATGAACGACTTCAACATGGCGCTCAAGATCCATGAGAATGATGCCTCCGCCCTGGTTGGAATCGGCCTGGTGAAAAGCCGCAAAGGCAAGCCCACCGATGGCAGCGCCGAAATCTCCCATGCGCTCGAGCTGGAGCCCGGCATCGTCGACGAGATCAAGAAACTGGGAGTGGAGTAGGCTGAACCGGCCAATGCACCCCGATGCCGCTTAGCCTTCTCTTGGATAATTGGGCGATTCCCGCGTGATGGTCACGTCGTGGACGTGGCTCTCGCGTAAGCTCGCCGGGGAGATGCGGATGAACTCGGCGCGGGCGCTGAACTCGGCAAGGGTCCGCGCGCCCGTATAGCCCATGGAGGCGCGCAAACCCCCGATCAGTTGGTGCAGCACGCTGGAGAGCGGCCCCCGATAGGGAACCTGCCCCTCCACCCCCTCAGGCACGAGCTTCAGCGCGTCCTTGATGTCCTGCTGGAAATAGCGGTCGGCCGAGCCCCGCGCCATGGCACCGACGGCGCCCATGCCGCGATAGGCCTTATAGGAGCGGCCCTGGTAAAGATAGACTTCGCCCGGGCTCTCGTCGGTGCCGGCGAGCAGGGAGCCGACCATCACGCAGTCGGCCCCCGCGGCGAGCGCCTTGGCGAGATCGCCGGAATATTTGATGCCCCCGTCGGAGATCACCGGCACATCGTGCTTCCTCGCCACCTCCACCGCCTCGAGCAGCGCCGTGAACTGCGGTACGCCGACCCCCGCCACAATGCGGGTGGTGCAGATCGAGCCGGGACCGATACCGACCTTAACCGCGTCGGCGCCGGCGTCGATCAGGGCCATGGTGCCATCGCGCGTCGCCACATTGCCGGCGACGACTTGCACCGCATTCGATAGCCGCTTGATCCGGCCGATCGCCTCGAGCACCCGAGCCTGGTGCCCATGGGCGGTATCGACAACGATGAGATCGGCGCCGGCGTCGATCAGCCGCTCGGTGCGGGCAAAGCCTTCGTCCCCCACGCTGGTCGCCGCCGCCACGCGTAAGCGCCCCTGCTCGTCCTTGCAGGCATTGGGGTGCACCCTCGCCTTCTCGATGTCCTTCACCGTGATCAGCCCGATGCAGCGATACTCGTCATCGACCACGAGGAGCTTCTCGATGCGGTGCTGATGCAGGAGGCGTTTGGCATCCTCCATGCCGACGCTTTCGGTGACGGTGATGAGCCGTTCCTTGGTCATCAGCTCGTGAACGGGCTGGCTCGGATTGGTGGCGAAGCGCACGTCGCGATTGGTGAGGACGCCGACGAGCTTGCCGTCGCGGCCGCCGTTCCGCGCGGGCTCCACCACGGGAATGCCCGAGATCTGATGGTCGGCCATCAGCTTCAGCGCGTCGGCAAGGCTTGCGGTTGGGTAGATGGTGACGGGGTTCACCACCATGCCGGACTCGAACTTCTTCACCTGCGCCACCTGGGCCGCCTGGGCGTCGGGATCGAGATTGCGGTGGACGACGCCGATGCCGCCCGCCTGCGCCATGGCGATGGCAAGCCTCGCCTCGGTGACGGTATCCATGGCCGACGAGAGAATGGGGATATGCACGGAGATGCTGCGTGTGACGCGCGAGCTCACATCCACGGCGCTCGGCAGCACGTCGGAGGCGGCCGGCCTAATCAGCACGTCGTCGAAGGTGAGCGCGACGTGGGAATTCTGGGGGAACTTATCTTTTTCTGGAGCTTGCCCTTCGGACATCGGCCAACCTCATCGACAGGTGGAATGACTTGCTAAGCGACGCGAAACACAAACGCGAAGCGTCCACCGGTTGGCGGCTTCCTTTAGCAGCTTGTCTCAGCTTTGGGAAGCTGAAGGGAGGGGATCCTTGCCCCAGTCGCCCTGAAGCCTATCGAGGCGTTTCAGCTGTTTGCGCAAGCGCGCCACGGCGAAGGCGATGAAGCTCTGGACCTTGGCTTGCGGCAGACGGTCCTCTCTATGGACCAGGCTGACGGGAGCGGCTTCCAGCTCGTAGTCCTCGAGGATCAGGCGCAAGGAGGCGCAAGGAACCGTCGGGGAGCCCTGCCTCGGCCTGATAGGAGAGCACGCGCGTGATGCCGAGCCCCGCTTTGGCGGCATCGATGGCCGCTCCGCCGTAATGACGATCAGGCGTGGCTGCAACTTCACCCGCCGCTGGGGCTTCGGCCCTGCAAAGCTCCCACAGCTCCGGCGGCGACAGCGCCGTGAAACTGATGCAGTCATGGCCCGCAAGCTCCTGCGGCAGTTGCGACGCGCCTCGCCTGGCGAGATAGGCTGGGCTTGCGCAAACGATTTGGCGGATGGTGCCCACGCCGCCTGCGGTGACGATCCGCCCTGTATCGACCGATCGACGAGGTCGCCCGAATCATGGAGTACAAGGCCGCCTACGGCCTCTACAAAGATGACGTCGAATATGCGGCTGGTTGAGTGTGACACCTTCAAGAGCCGCACCCTGTTGCTCCCGCTCCCCCCTTGAGGGTCGGAGGGGGGGTGAATTGCGAGCGATGGTCGAAGTCTTTTTTGGTCTTGCCCTCCTCCCTGTCCCAAGGGGGGAGTGAAGCACAAGCGGCCCGAACCCTCATCACACCTTCAGGATTTTCGGTCTCTTCAGGGAGTGGATGCATCTTCAAGTTTCACCTGTTCTCTCAATTGCTTAGCCCAGCAGCGCTTTGCCCGACTCCCCTCCGTAGGTAACCAGCGAGGTAACACTCGCAACCAAAGGAGGTTGAAATGCAAACTTCTGCGATCTCAAAAGATATCGTCTCGATCCTCTCGCGCTGGGAAGCGGCCGAGCTCGGCCTGCGCGGCCTCGAGGACGACGAAGTTGATGCGCGGGTCGACAAAATGGTGCGGGCACTTTGGAGCGATCTCAAAGTTCTCAGCAAGCCTGTCAGCGCAGCAGAAGCGCTAGCCGCATTCGAAATGTTGCGGGGCGAGTATTTCGCTCACCTCGGCGAATACGAAAGCGATTTCGAGGATGCAATGCTCGCGCTTGCGGAGGCAGGTACGGGATTACCTTGCGCGAGCAGCCTCACGCTCAAAGGAGGTGCGGTCATGAAGCACCTCAGCCGCCGTTCTGTCACGACTGGCGGCTCTTGCGGCCGTGGCGGCTATCCCGGCTGTGGGGCTTTCCATCGGCCCCACGAAGGCTCAATCCGATGTCCACGTCGGGGACACCGAGGACAAGCTCGGCGAATTAATCACCCGGTACAGAGCGGAAATCGCAGCCATAAATGCAAAGCATGATGACCTAAGCGAGGAGGATATCGACGCCTGGCATGACAGGGCGAATTCCATACTCTCTGCGGCCGCCCGTACCCCAGCTCTCAACACTGCAAGCGCGATAGCAGCGCTCGATCTCGTGGTCGAGGAGGAGGATATCGGCGAGCACAGCATTTTCGGCGATCACTTCAAAGGCCTCATCAAGACAGTGCGCGACTATATCGCCTCAACCGAGGAGGTGCAGTCATGAAGCGCTCTAGCATTGTCGACCACAAGGCAATCGGCGTGAGACTCGCCACGCTGCGCCGCATACATAGCCTGCAGGTGAGCTGGCGCACGTTATGGGCGCCAATGGAGTGGCGGCTTGGCTGGTGGCCTAGCTGTCGCCGTGGCGCCTGAGGAGGTGAAGCGGCTTCGGAGGCGGCGGGTGACACCGAGCCGCTCACGCTGCTGAAGCGCACGGGAAACTCCCTCCGCCCGAGGACGGAGGGAGTCCCTCGAAAGAGCAGTAGCTGTTTATAAGGCTCTTTTGGCCGTAACTGGAGTACCGCCGCATCTCGGCTCGGGTCTGCAGACGACTCGGATCGGACGGCATATAGGATGACATACAGGAACAGGTTTCAAACTGAGGCCGCCAGAAACTGCTTGCAGCTCAACGCTGTTTAGGACGCGCATAATCTTTCTCCTTGGGATTTCCCGTTAACACAAGTTGTTAACGGCCAAGTCAAAGCGCAGCTCATGGTCGAGGCAAGTACAAAATACAACTATAGCTAAGGGCTCTATTTTGCCTAATATTTTTGATAGCTTTAACTTGGTGACATAACGGCGCTCCATTTAGCCGCGTCGGTCCGGTCGAGACGGGCTGATAACCTTTCGGGTGGTGGCGTTTAAGCCACCAAGCTCGCGTAAAAACTAAGCCCCGTGCTGCTCCCCGCGCCGGGGCCTTCTTTTATAGGTTTCGCAGATTGACGTCGGCTTCGGCTAGCACCTAAAACTAAGCCCCCGCGCGAACCCCGCCGAGGGCTTAGCATTTCCAGCTTAAATCAGCCGGGTATTTGCCTAGTAGTGATAGCGGTACCCGTAACCATAATGCCGGTAGCCATAGCCATAGCCATAGGGCCGGTAGTAGCGATGACCGCACGCGCATCGGTACGGGCCGCACCAGCACGCAGCGTCTTCAACGAGCGAAGAGCTTTTTGCCAGAGACCCGATCCCCGTCGCCGGCGTCGCCTCAGCATGCGACACAATAGAGCCGGCAGTGAGTATCGCTGCTGTTGCCGCGAGGGCAGTGATCAGCTTTTGCATGTTTCCTCCTTTGTTTGAGATGCCCGCTAGGGGATGCGAGGCGCAGGTTACCATCGGAGCATGAACATTATCGTCTCGATCCTCTCGCGCTGGCCCGAAGCCGCATACTTCGTCGCCCAGGACGGTCTCAGGAGCGCAATGATCTTCTTCGACATGCAAGACGCCTCGGACATTCCAGGTATCGTCGAACCGTTGTTTATGGGCTTCGATGCGGAGGTTGAGCTGCTGCCCGTCATGAACGCTGACAATCTCAAAAAGGGACTAGACGCTGCTCGACAAGCGATGTGAGACCGGCGCTACCCGGCGCGTCGCCCTCGACCAATGCCTGAACGGTACACTTCATGTGGTAGACTTCCCGCGTGTACCCAGCCGCAGGAGTATGAATCATGAGAATGATGATCTTGACATGCGCGGCAGGGCTTTTAATTGGCGGTGTTGCGCAGGCTGCCGAAAAAGGGGTTCCCCTCGATGGCGCCAAATGCCAAGAACTCTGGACTCTGGTATCACCGAATGGCGCCACCATCACCAAGTACAAGGCGGATCCTTACGTGATCGATTTCGGCATGGTCGACACTGACAGCGATGGAACGATCGACGCCAATGAATTCAAGGCAGGCTGCAAGGGCGGTTGGATTAAGGGACAATAATTAGTGGCGTCGGCTTCGGCCGGCGCCTTTTTTTGTCAGTGGGACCCTATGCAATCAGCCTCGCCGGAATTCTTCGAGGGTGATCACTTTGCAGCCAAATGCTCTCGCTGCATATCCCAAGCTCGCGTCATTTGTTACTAGGACCAGCCGTTCTTTGATTGCCGTCTCTGCGATCAGGGCATCACGTTCCTGATTTCCAGGATGCGACTTCTTTTTTGCCTTTTTATCCAAGAGCTGTATCTGCGCGAGAAGCTTGTTGTAGATGCTACCTGGACTCGGCCATCGCGCCTTATCCCACTTGGACAAGTCCCATACTGCGCTGCTGGTCGGCAGACTTTCAGGGGCCACGCTTTCAAATGCTGCCAGCAGCAGATTTTTCCGGTCAGTGCGTTCAGTGTTCGACAACTCATCATGTTGAACATGAGTTGCGATCACTCGGCGATGACCAATATCTCGCAACCATAGCTCACCGTCCGCGAACTTATTGAATATGACTGTGTCGAACATGTAGCCGCATTCTTGCTTTTCCATGCGACGACCCCTTCAACACCTAACACAGGTTCCCTTTTATAGCGCCGCCCTCGACGGTTTGGGGTTTGTTTGTGTGGGGTCATGTCTCACGCGACCTCCACACTCTTGGCGCTGGCACGCTCGAACAAGGCGCGCTCGTAAGCAACGATCGCGCTCAGATACCAAAAGCGACGCCTGCGCATCCGGACCGGGACTGGCATGTCGGCGTCACCGTGTAGGCGCCTCCATATGAGCATATCGGAGCAGTCGCCCCGGCGGTGCCGCAGCTGTGCTGCGGTCAACAGTACGTCCTCTAGCAAGGATGGATTGCAGTCTCTAACGGAGTTTTCGTGCGTCATCTCGCGTTCCTTCAAGTGAAGACACGAGATGAATCGCATACGGATTCACTGGGGGATAAATGAATCTAATACTCCCCACTGAGGCGATGCCGAGCCGCATTCAGCTGCGCGATCAGATCAGAGAAGTTGCTATTTTCTGAGCCACCGCTAACTATAACGTCGATGGTATCTTTAACAAAACGCACAGCTGCATCTTTGCCCTTATGTACCTCAATGTAGTTCAACATCCGATCCAAAAAGTTCATGTACGTTTCCCAGACTCCATGTCGCTTCCACCGCGACCTTGTCTCTCGATACCGCGTCCGAAGCGTTTCGGCGTTGCCTTCCATAACCTCTTTGTCTGCGATCTCTTCGATGCTTTTCTGTCACTTAAATCTCGCCCTTCAAATAAATCTCGTCGCTTCAAAAAATAAAATAACCACATCAGCGTTACGTCATCTTCCTTACGAGTGAGTGGCTGTCCCCGACCAGGAGGGGGCGGCCTAAATCCTGGGACATGACGTTTGGCTAATGCGAGGGCGAGTTTGCGCCAGCAGTCCTCCCCCGTAGGATCAATTCCGTGGTGGCTTAAAAGAAGAGCCATCTTATTGGTGCGCTGGCGAATCCATTCTTGCACCCGTTCTTCGCTGCACATATCCAGCAGAGACAGCGGATACATCGGTTCTGCTAGCAGCCCGCGATATTCCTCAACTTCCGAAGAGGCCTTGTTACCACGGGACGCTTTTTGGGCTTTGGACATGCACTCTCCGTGAGGAGCTCCGCGCAGGTTCACCGGCAGCGCGGGTAGAAACGGGGCATTCGTCGGGGATCAGTTTAGCCGCGATTTGCATACTTTCGCTCAGCTCCGCGAGTTTGTTTTGATTGGGCCCAGCCCCTCCGAGGAGCGCTCTGCCTATAGCCTCGGCGTGCCGCGTATCGGCACCACCTTGCCCGGCTCGCGGCCCTCGACAAGCACCGTCACGTGCGCACCCCAGACTTCCAAAGCAGCGCGTTTCTCGTTGGCGTAATCGTGCCGCTGGTAGATGCCCACAATGCCGCCCCGTGAGCCTGCGGTGTGTCCTAGCGCGGCCTCGACCACCTGCAGCACGACACCGAGCTTCTGCATGCCGGTGGCGACGGTCCGCCGCAGATCATGGATGCGCCATGCGCTGATCGATGCGAGCTCGTCCAGTTGGATCTTTGCCCCAGACCAGCCGCGGATCGGCCGGCGGCCGCTGATGGTGAAAACGTAGTCGCTTCCAGCGACGCGGGGAGCGTGCTCGAGCAGCGCCATCGCCGGAGTGGACAGTGGGATGAGGTGTGCGTTGCCGGTCTTGGTGCGGGCCCCCTCGAGGTGAATGTTAGCGCCCTGCACCTCGGACCATCGAAGCTGTCCGATCTCTTCCCGTCTTGCGCCGGTCAAGAGCAAGAGTTGAACGGCACGGCCATAGGGCCAGCCGAGTTGCTCCGCTCCGCGCCACACCGCCGCGAGCTCGTCATCGGAGAGCACACGGTCGCGCTTGATATCGCTGCCAGGCTTGGGCAAGCCTTGCATTGGGTTCAGCGTGAGGATCCCGCGGCCCACAGACCACACGAACAGCCTATTGAGCCGAGACTGGACGCGGCGGGCCATCGCGATCGCACCCTTGTCGGCGATGGCGTCGATCACGTCGAGCACGTCACGGCGCCTGATCCCCTCGATGGGGCGACGCCCCCAACCGGGAAGCACGTAGCGCTCGAACATGCGCTTGACCTCGGGCGCCGTGCGGTTCTCCGCCTGGTCCCGTAGCAGCCACTCCTCAAAGACGCTTTGAACATCCGTGGCGCCCTTTTCCATCTTGCGGGCCATGGCCCCCGGGTCGCGACCGCGTTGCGCCTCCTGGCGGGCCTCCCTCCAAGCCTCGCGGGCTTCTGCCTCTTCAGGGAGTGAAGAATTCACTTGGAGCCCCGAAACCCGGTGGCGAGGACATAGACCTCCGGCGACTCTGGACGGCTCGCCTTCGGCTTGATGTGGCTCACCTTGGCAAAGGACCGCTTGAGCCGCGCGACGAGCTCACCTCCCGCGCCGCCCTGAAACACCTTGGCGAGGAAGGTTCCGCCGGGCGCGAGCACACCGTCCGCGATGTCGAGGGCGGCCTCGACCAGCGCGATCACGCGCAAATGGTCGGTCTGCCGATGCCCCGTGGCGGGGGATGCCATGTCCGAGAGCACGACATCGGCGCGGGCCCCCTTGAGGGCCGCCCGGATGCGGTCGGCGGCGGCGGCCTCGGTGACGTCGAGCAGAAGTACCTCGACGCCAGGCAGAGGCTCGAACGCATTCAGATCGACGGCGACCACCCGGCCCTTTCCCTCGCCCGAGCCCGCCCGCTCCGCCGCGATCTGACTCCAGCCGCCGGGTGCGGCGCCGAGATCGACCACCGCAATACCAGGACGCAGAACGCGCCGCTTGTCGTCGATCTCGATCAGCTTGAACGCCGCGCGCGAGCGATAGCCCCTCCGCTTCGCCTCCTCGACGTAAGGATCGTTGAGCTGGCGTTGCAGCCAGCGCGTCGAGGCCGTCTTGCGCCCTTTGGCGGTGCGGAGCTTGACGGCAAGCCTCCGGCCTCCGCCGCCTACCTCACTCCCGCCACGCTTCGTTTCGCTTCCCATTCGTTAATCAGCCATATCGCCGCGAACGTCTTGACCTAACAGGTGTACTCGCCCCATGTCCGGCTTGTCGTTCCTCTACACCTGGCACATGCCCCGCTATTTCGTCACCCTCATCGTCGCGGTCGCCCTTTTTATGGAGACCATGGATTCGACGGTGATCGCGACGTCTCTACCGGCGATTGCACGCGACATGGGCGTGGACCCGATCGCGCTCAAGCTCGCGCTCACCTCTTATCTCCTGTCGCTCGCCGTGTTCATTCCCTTGAGCGGCTGGGTCGCCGACCGCTTCGGCGCCCGGACCGTGTTCAGGGCCGCCATCGTCGTCTTCACTCTGGGCTCTGCCGCCTGCGGCTTCGCCCACTCGCTTCCCGATTTTGTCCTCTTCCGCATCCTGCAGGGCATCGGCGGCGCCATGATGGTGCCCGTGGGCCGGCTCGTCATCCTGCGCAGCGTGCCCAAATCCGAGCTCATCTCGGCGCTCGCCTGGCTCACCATCCCGGCCTTGCTCGGACCGGTATTCGGGCCCCCGCTCGGCGGCTTCATCACCACCTTCGCCTCCTGGCGCTGGATTTTCTGGATCAACATTCCGACCGGCATCCTGGGCGTCATCCTGGCCACGCGCTTCGTCGCCAACACCCGCGAGGAAGCAATGCCGCCGCTCGACGTCAAGGGCTTCATCCTGTCGGGCATCGGGCTCGCTGGGCTCGCCTTCGGTTTTACCACCATCGGTCAAGGGCTCTTGCCGCCGCAGATGGTGGCGTCGCTCCTTGTCGTCGGCGCCATCGGCTGTTGGCTTTATGTCCGTCATGCGCGCACCGCCCCCGCCCCGCTCATCGATTTGAGCCTGCTCAACGTCGAGACCTTCTATGCGAGCATTGTGGGGGGCTTCCTCTTCCGCGTCGGCATCGGCGCCACACCCTTTCTGTTGCCGCTGCTGTTGCAGCTCGGCTTCGGCCTCACGCCCTTCGAGTCCGGCATGCTCACTTTCGCCACCGCCGTTGGTGCCATCGCCATGAAGGCGACCGCCGCGCCGATCCTGCGCCGGTTCGGGTTCAAATCCGTGCTCGTCGTCAACGCCCTGGTGAGCAGCCTGTTCATCGCTTCGACGGCGCTGTTCACGCCCGTGACGCCGCACGGCATCATTCTTGCCGTGCTGCTGGTCGGCGGCTTCTTCAAGTCGCTGCAATTCACGAGCATCAACACGATCGCCTACGCCGACATCGAGCCAAGAGCGATGAGCCGGGCAACGAGCTTTGCGAGCGTCGCGCAACAGCTCTCGATGTCGGCCGGCGTGGCCGTCGGCGCCCTGGTGCTGGAGATCGAGCGCCACGGGCGTCCCGAAACGGCCGTGCAGGCGCACGACTTCGCCGCCGCCTTCCTCGTCGTCGCTGCCATCTCCGCCGCGTCGGCTTTGGTCTTCATGATGTTGCCGAAGGAAGCCGGCGCGAGCCTTTCGGCTCCGGCCCGCCCTTTAGCCGCTCCCCAGGATTCGGTATCTCAGGCCTGAGCCGAGCAAAGGCTTCAGCGCCTGCCTTGCAGGGCATGGTTCCATCGCCCGCCCCCGCCTTGACCCTCGGAGGCGCGGCGGTCGTGACCATCCTCGGCCATGAGCGTGGCCAGAATGCCTTCGCGCAGTCCCCGGTCGGCCACGCGCAATCGCTGGCAGGGCCAGACCCTAAGCAGGGCCTCGAGGATGGCGCAGCCGGCAAGCACGAGATCGGCGCGCTCCTGCCCGATGCAAGGCTGGGCCACGCGCTCCGCATAGTTCATCGCGATCAGGCGGTTCGAGACGGTGCGCACGTCGCCGGCGCCAAGCCAGCAGCCGTCGACGCGCGAGCGCTCATAGGCCGGAAGGCCGAGATGAATGCCGGCAATGGTGGTGACTGTTCCCGAGGTGCCTAGGAAATGCGTAGATCCTTCGGCGATACGGCTGCCGAAGCGGTGCTTGACTTCGAAGTCCGTGAGCGCCGCCATCACATCCATCACCATGGCCTCGTAATTCTCGGGCGTGACGTCGCGGCCGCCGTGGCGTTCGGCCAGATTCACCACCCCGATAGGCAAGGAGGTCCAGGCGGCGATGCAGCTCTGCACCTCGAGCCGATCATAGACGGAACGACGCCACGGACGATCGAGCCGGGTGAGATCGAGCCAGATCAGCTCGGAGCTGCCCCCGCCAATATCGAAAACGAGCGCCCAGTCGCAATTGCGGTCGATCAGCGACGCGCACCCCGACACCGCGAGCTTGGCCTCGGTCTCGCGGCTCACGATCTCGATGGAGAGACCGGTCTCGCGGCGCACACGATCGATGAACTCGCCGCTGTTCGAGGCAATCCTGCACGCCTCGGTGGCGATCAGGCGCGACCGGGAGACACCCCTTCGGCGCATCTTATCGGAACAGATCTTCAGCGCCTCGATGGTGCGACCCATGGCGGCGTCGGAGAGTCGCCCGGAGCGCAGCACGCCCTCGCCCAGGCGAATGATGCGGGAGAAGGCGTCAATGACAAGAAAGCCGCGGCGCGAGGGCCTGGCGACGAGCAGCCTGCAATTGTTGGTGCCGAGATCGAGAGCCCCGTAGACTGGAGACGCGCCGCGCCGGGCGCGCACACCCGCATCGTTCTTGCCCTGGGCTGCCCCCAACAGGCCCTCAACCGGCGCGTTCAGCAGCGCCCGGGCCGCTACCTGCGTCGGACCGCCGCCTTCCCCGCAGTCATCGGTCTCGCTCCGCCTGCCCTTGGGGTCAGGCGGAGGAATGGCAGCCGCGCGGGCATCGCCGCTCGGCCCAGTCACGATGTTCAACCCTTAAAGCCGCGGAACCGGCTAACCTAGCTGTTCGGGGCTCGGCTGCGGCATTGGTTCAATAGACCCACTCTAGCAAGCTCAGGTCGCAGGTAAAGTAGCATTTCCCGCCGCCATGATCTGAGCGTCATGGGAGGCGCGATTGGAGCTAACCTAGGAGCTCCCGTAATTTCAGCCTGCGACGGGCCATCACAATGCCGCCTTCATGGCTTCGTAGCTCGGGTTCAAGGCGCCGTGCGGGGCGTCCTCGACCACGCCTGCCGCGGCCAGATGGCCCTGGCACGGCTGGGGGGCGGCCCCTTCTATGGAACCGCAAGACGCCAAGCGTACATTTCGTGTAAATAAGCGAGTTGATAGCCATCCAACCCGGAGGAATACAATGAAGCATGAAGACCGCAAATCGACACGGTTTGGAACATCATCCCCTGTTCGCTTTGGGCCTTGGCTCGGGGCGGCTCTCCTGTTGGGCCTCGCCATGCCCTTGAATTCGGTTTCGGCCGGCGTCCCGGGTGAATTGAGAGATCCCGCAGGCCTCGACAGCGCCACGGTCAACCCGGCGCTTCCCAGCGAAGCCGCAAAGGCATCGGACGGCGGCGCGATCGTCGTCGCCGACAAGCACAACAACAAGAACTGGAATAACAAGAAGGTCGTGGTGGTTCGGCCCTATCGACATTGGAGCAAGCGGCCTTACTACGGGACCGTCATCGGTGGCGTTGCGCTTGGAACCATTTTGGGGGCGGCCGCCTATTCGGCCGCGGCTCCGGCACCAAATCTCTGCTGGTACTGGGCCGATCCATCCATGACGCGGGGCTATTGGGACTACTGCCAATAACCTAAAGCGCACTGGGCGCCTGTAGCTCAACGGATAGAGCACCAGACTTCGAATCTGGGGGTTGCAGGTTCGAGCCCTGCCAGGCGCGCCAATATCTAAATAAAATCAGTTAGTTGCCACCTTCCGAAGCGAACAGCTCGGAAGGCTTCATTTTGTGTCCGCTCAATGTCCGAAAAATCTACCCCCTCATCCTCACCCCCGGCCGCTTGCCATTGGTGAACTCGATGCCGGCCGCCTCTAGGGCCGCTCGCATTCGGTCGGCAGCCTCGGTAGAAACGCGCCGACGCCCACTCTCATAATCGACCACCGTTGTAAGGCTGAGACCGGAAGCCTCGGCAAGGTCGGGCTGCGTCCAATCGAGCAGGGCGCGGGCAGCGCGGCATTGCATGGGCGACATCGGTAATCCTGATAGCGTCGCACGCCGGCCTCATTCCTTTTCCCTTTCAATCGCGCCAAGTGGCGATCAGGGAGGGGCGCCATTCTGGTTGGCTCCCGCCCCCTGTTGCTTAGCCTGCGCTTTCTGCAGGTCCGCGATCGCGGCCGCTTGCTGTTCCGGGGTCAGCGTCTTGTCATAGCCTTTCAGGGATGCGTTGAAGTTTGGGGGTGGTCGTGTATCGGCCGACGAACGCGAGCACCCGCCCAAAGCGAGCACGGGCAAAACAAGGATGACGAAGGCAGTAAGTTTAGGCAGCGGGCGCAGCATTGGCTTAATTCAAAATGAGGCTGGCTTGGAGAACCCAGCCGCCAGCATAGGACCTCGCCCGCGGGGAGAACAAATTTTCTGCGTCCGACCCGCTACTTTTTTGTTTCCGAGGATTGCTAGAGCAGCCCTGGAAACGGTCTGTTACAAACCGGGGGTGTTCTACCGGAGCGTAGGCGATAGCTCTGAGGCAAGATGGAGGCGCCTCTAAGTTCGTGAGCAAACAGCTTGGCATGATACTCCGTCATCAGCTTGCCCCCCGGCCGGGATAGCCGTGCCCCCCCGGCTTCAGTTCCGGCAGTGCGTATATTTCCCCACCCGCCCGCGTCTGACGTGAAAAGGGAGTGGCGGCTGGCTCTACATTGTTACCTGACAACAGTGGAGCGTTGGAATCTACAAACTTAACCCTTTGGAATTATTGGTGGGCGCACAAGGACTCGAAGCTTGGACCTGCTTTTAAGAGTTAGATACCTCACGCCCTCGTCTGCGCCGTCGGCGAAACGAAAGGTTTGTCCAGGTTTTGAAATTTCAATGGTCCGTGGAAAACAGGGTCTAGGGACGCTTAGCTGCACGCGGGTCATTTGGTTTGATTTTCATTGGCCTTAGCTCGAAGCCAATGGGCGTCTCTATCTCGCGCGTGACGATCTCCTCGTCATCGCCCATGACACCAAGATCAACGTCTTTGTCTGGCAAGATCACGATAGCCCGACGTCCAATGCAAACAACGACCTGGTGTCTTTTTGGAACGGCCAGTCGTGCCCACCGCTTCAATTGCCCGTAATACGGCTCTGCCTTCCAAGCGTTGGGCCGACTTGGATCGACGTGAGCTACCATCCTCTTACCCCCCAACTCGACTGTTAGAACAATCTTGCACTTAGAAGGACGCCAAGCCTCGGTCAGTATGTCGAGGGTAAGGAAAGCGCAATTGAACACCTCGCAAGAACGAGGCCGCGTTTCATATATCCGGCACCCGGTGCCGACATCGCAATGTTCGCACCAGACGCCCATTGGCTTATCAAGCTCGATAACACCAATCAATTTGCAGCAGAGGGTGCAGCCATCGCATCCACGACCTGGGACGAGAGGATCGAGCGCGACGTTACTGGCCATGTGTGACCTCTGACTGCCGTCAACAGGGCGTGCGCATCTCAAGAGAAAGCCGCGGAGCATCCTCAATCTTTATTGCAGTCTCAGCCTGAGCGCGGTCCAGTGCCACGGCACGCTTGTTTCGAGGTAAGGAACGGCAAAAAAAGTTGATAGGCCGCCAATCTCACACTGTTCATTACCTCGTTTTAGTTCAGCCTCGATCATCATATGACGCTCGCACTACAACTTCCAATCCACCCGCGGCGTCGATTAGAGTTCCGAAGACGCGCATCCAGGTGGGGCACCCCTTCGGGTTTCCCGAGCGCCCCTTACGGAACCGGCCCCCTGCTCTCGCCCTGTATTGTCAGGCCGAGCGGTCATCGGTAGCCCCTCAGCCCTATCCCGAGAATGCGCGCGATGGCGAGCCTTCCTTGATCTCGGAGGGCGTCACGAGTGAGGCGCCTTACCGCGATAGGGGCGGAAGCCGAGCAGCCCGGTCGGCATCGGCCGGCACGTCGCAACAACCTAGCCCGGGGAGAGGCAACGGAAAGTGACGTTGTTTTGGCTCGCGGGGTTCGGCGTGATTAAGAGTTTCTGCCCCTTCGCGTGGCAATATTCGCCCGCCTTATCGACGGCGGCGTCCAGCGCCTTTTTCTCTTGCGATTGGCCTCCTAACCCATGATGACTGACGCTGACGTCAATGCTGTAGGTCCCTGGTCCGACCTCCTGCACCTGCCCGACCGAGGTGGTGGCGCAGCCCGTTGCAAAGGTAGTGAGGCAAGCCGCAACGCCTAAAGCAAT
>Ga0116224_10000152_pt1 | contig 58641 bp, 51 predicted proteins | sample Sb_taG_9_FD_89699 | JGI IMG/M metagenome (GOLD analysis project Ga0116224, IMG submission 89699) | Peat soil microbial communities from Weissenstadt, Germany - Sb_50d_b_LC metaG | ecosystem: Environmental > Terrestrial > Soil > Wetlands > Peat | place: Germany: Weissenstadt | collected 2010-09-21 | reverse complement strand
GGGCGCGCGAGCAAGAGCAAGCGGCCCAGCGCGGCGACCAGCAGATGTGTCACGGCCAGGAGGGCCGGACAGGGTGTAGCGAAGGATCGCTCGATTTTTGTCTAGACAATGGGGTCCACTTCAAAGACCTCAAGAAAATCTGGCCGGTATTCACACGTCGTGCGCAGGGTGACGCTATCACTGTCGGAGGGACCGTCCCAGCCGTCCGTCCCGCCGCAAAGGAAGCGCCAGGAACACCGTCCGCAGAAAAGGTTCGTGTCCCAAGCAAACGAGTGTTGGTGCTGTTTGAAGATCGCAGGTACGACAGACTGGTCAGCGAAGTGAGTCTCCAGTTGTTCCCAGCCAATCCAGCTCCGCGCGAAGGCAGGGATGAGGCGGAACATTCCAACGCCACGCCCGGGCGTGACGAGTAAGTTAATCCGAGCAGGTACATGGTGTTCGCCGTGCCACCCGCCTTGTCCGACCAACTCGGCAAGTTCATTGACCGGATAAAAGACATCGTCGTAGTATGTCAAACTATGGAAAACATCGGCCAGCAGTCGGCGGTACTCCGGCGAGTCAGGCATGGGCGGTTGATCTGCCCGAAATGTATACTGCGGGTGGCAACAGATTAGTGGCAGCGAGAGGCCGGAATGCTCGTTCAGTTCCAGCCCTTCATCAACAAGCGACTTTACGAAACCAACATTGTCCCCATGGACGTAGCAATAGAGCACTACCCTGAAGCCATATCGAGCGAGATCCCGGAGTGCGTCAACACGGGCACCGCGCTCTCTTGAAACCGCGCCAGCGCAACTCCGATCACCCTCGCCCCTCGAACGTGGACCGGGTTGGCCATCCTCAATTGTCGAGGGAACTAATTTAGTGTTGAGTTTATTCCGCCTCCTCCCTACCTGTCAAGAACTTGTTCACAACTTTCCTTGGTTCTTTCTCCCCAGGACAGTGTAAATCTGTTCAGAACTTTGGGCCAGTTCAGGATCTCCACGCCTTGCAGGGCCCAGGGAGGTTGTGTCCGATAGGCTTAAGCCGCAAGCGGGCTTTGGCCTTGTCGGAATTCTCCGACGACCGCACAATGCAGGGACATCCGCGAACGCATCGTCAGGAGGCCCGGCATGGCTCGTCAGCGGCATGGCACCCTCGTCCTGGTCGCCCTCTTTCTTCTGAGCGTCACCCCGGCCGCCCGGCCCGCCGACGACACCTGGCCGGTGCCGCGCGGCCCGAGCGCCGAGCCGGCTCCCTACCGCTACGACCCCGCCGCCTGGAAAACGGTGCCGCGCGAGTTCCTCGACGACGCCCCCGCCTGTACCCTCTACGCCGCCACCACGTACCTCATCGAGGCCGACGGCACCGTCGAGTCGATCAGCCACGAGCTGACCCGTTTCAACAGCCGCAAGGCCGTCGAGAAGCTCGGCGAGTACAAGAACATCGTCTGGACGCCGGCCTACCAGAAGCTCACGCTGCACCTGGCACGCGTCCACAAGGCCGACGGCCGTACCATCGACGCCCTGCCCCGCCACGTCCAGCTCCGCGACCTGGCGACCGACTACCAGGTCTACGACCGCGACAAGCAGCTCATCATCTCTTTCCCGACCCTCGAAGTCGGCGACGTGATCGAGGTTAAATGGACCGTGCGCGGCAAGAACCCCGAGTACGGCGGGCACTTCTTCACGCGCTACACCTTCGGCGACGACAGCTACCCCGTCGTCCGCGACGAGCTGCGCGTCCGGCTGCCGAAGGGGAAGGTGCTGAAGTACGCGGCGACCGGCGGCCAGGTGGAGCCGAAGGTCAGCGACGAGGGTCCGACGCGCTTGTTCCAGTGGGCCGTCAGCAACCGCCGCCAGCTGCCGCAGGACTCCGACCTGCCGTCCAAGGAGGAGCTGCGCCTGGACGTCAGCCTCTCGACGTTCGCCTCGTGGGACGAGGTCGGCCGCTGGAAGCGAGGGCTGCGCGCCGACTGCTGGCAGTGTACCGACGAGGTGCGCCGCGTGGTCAACGAGGTGACGCGCGACCTGAAGACGCCGGAGGACAAGGCCCGGGCCCTGACCTACTGGCTGCGGCGCAACATCCGCTACGTCTCGGCCGGCCAGAAGCACGACTACACGCCGCACGCGCCGGCGACCGTCTTCGCCAACCGCTACGGCGATTGCAAGGACACCAGCCAGTTCCTCGCCGTCATGCTTAAGGAGGCCGGCATCCGCGTGGCCCTGGTCACGCTCGGCGTTCTCGACGACGGGCAGGTCCTCGAGGAGGTGCCGTCGCCGTGGGGTACGCACGCCATCCTGCTGGCGACGATCGACGGCCGGCCGCACTGGATCGACACGACGCTCAGCCTCGGCGCCTGGGACTACCTGCCGCGCCACGACCGCGACCGGCTCTGCTACGTCACCGACGAGAAAGGCATTCGCCTGCTCCGCACGCCGCCGCTGAGGGCGGAAGACAACCTCAGCGAGCAGACCACGCACGTCTGGATCGGCGCGGACGGCTCGTCGCGCTGCCGGCGCACGGCGACGTACCACAGCGGGGCCGCCCTGTCCCAGCGCGACGCCTGGCTGGAGGTGCCGTCCGGTGAGCGGCGGCGGCAGATGACCGCCGACCTGCAGGACGCCAACAGCAAGACGCGCCTGTGTGCCTTGCGCCTCGATGAGCGGAAGCTGCGCGACCTCGGCGCCCCCGTCACTGCCGAGGTCGTCTTCGAGATTCCCGGCCATTTCAGCGGCGACGGTGACCGCGAAGGGAGCGTCACGGACAGTAAGGTGTGGTCGAAGCTGCTGGCGGTGACGCTCGACTACGACCGCCAGGCGGCCCTCGACCTGTGGGCGCCGTTCGAGTCGCGCCACCGCTACGTCTTCCACCTGCCGCCGGGCTGGTACCTCGACAAACCACCGAGCGACCAGGTGGTGCGCTCGAAGTGGGGCACGTTCACGCGGGCGGTGAAGGAGGGGAGCGACCGGCACGAGCTGGAAGTCGAACTGGGCACGCGCCTGGAGAAGACGCGCGTCGAGCCGGCCGACTTCGACGCCTTCCGCGAGTTCCACGAAGAGGTCGGCAAGTATTACCGCGTCTGGCTGACGCTGAAGCCGGCGACGACGCTGGAAGACGCCCCGGCCCTGGAGACGATCCTGGCGCTGAGCCCCGATGACACGGCGTCGGCCCTGGCCCTGGCCCGGCTGTACGTCGATAACGACAAGACGGCCGAGGCGACCCGTGTCCTGCGGCGGGCGCGGCATTACCATCCGAAGGACTCGGCCTTGTGGGAATTGACGGTGGAGTCGGCGGGGAGCCCCCAGGAGGAAGAGGAGACCTACCGCGAGATGGTGCGGCGATTCCCCGACGACCCGACCTACGCGGTCGCCCTGGGGGCGGTGCTGGTCAAGCGCGGGCAGTCGGCCGAGGCCCGCAAGGTGCTGGGGCCCTTGATCCACAAGGACAAGGGCGCCGTGCGCGGGTTGGCCCACTACCACCTGGCGCGCCTCTGCCTCGCCGAGGGGCAGGCTGACAAGGCGCTGAAGCACCTCCAGGACGCCGACAAAGCCGACGCCAAGAGCGTCGGCACCCCGGAAGCTCTTCTCTTCAAGGCGGAGCTATACGAGAAGCTCGGCAAGACGAAGGAGGCGGCGGAGGCGTATCGCCGGCTGGCGGAAACGGACGGGGACCGCGAGAAGGGGCTGCGGGAACTGATCCGCCTGGAGGTGAGTTCCGGCATGCGGGCCGACGCCCTCGACCACCTGCGCCGCTACGTCCTTGCGGTGGGCGACGACCAGTCCGGGCTGCTGACCGCCGCCGACTTCTACCTGCGTCTGGGGCGTTCCGACGAGGCGCTCGACCTGGCCACGCGCGCCGCCGACAAGGGCTTCCACGAGAGGGCGCACCGCATCCTTGGCCTGGTCCACCGGCAGCGCGGCGACCAGGCCAAGGCGGTATTCCACCTGGGTAAGGCGGAACCGGACGCCGTCGTGCTGGAGGCGCTGATCCGCAGCCACCTGGCGCTGGGCCAATTGAAGGAGGCGGTCGAGTGCGCCGACCAGGGCGACCGCGTCGAGGAGCCGAGCGCGGGCTTGCGGCAGGCGGTCATCATGGCCAACAGCCTCGCCCGGCGCCGCGAGAACCTGCTGAAGGCGGCGAAGGTGCCGGCGGGCAAGGAGGAGGTCTGGAACGAGGCGGCGGTGAAGTTCGTCTGTGCCGAATATGCCTGGCGTGCGGGGCGGCCTGTGGCCGAGGTCGAGGGGCTGCTGGCGGCGGCGCTGCCTGAGGGCGTGGCCCTGGGGCCGGCCTACGGCCTGCGCGGGCTGCTGGCACTGGATCGAGGGAGACTGACGAAGGCACTGGCCGACGCGGATAAAGCGGTGGCGCTCAGCTCGTCGGAGGCGCTGGGCTACCTGGTGCGCGGCCGGGTGCGGCTGGAGCGGGGCACCGACGGGGCGCTGGCCGACCTGACGAAGGCGGTGGAGTTGAGCGGCCGCCGTGACGCGACGGCCCTGCACTGGCTGGCCGCGGCGCGATTCCGGGCGGGGCAGGTGACCGAAGCGGTGGCGACGCAGCGGGAGGCGGTCAAGCTGCGGCCGAAGGACCGGGAATTGACCGAGCAGTTGAAGGAATTCGAGGGGGTCGGCAAGGGCCCGAGCGGGGGGTAACCCGTGACCCACGGGGGCTGGACCCGTGGGCCTCGGGTTGGATGCAAGTCTCGGATGAGAACGACTACCCGAACGTGTCCGCTCTCTCGTCCGTGGGGCTGCCTCTGGTTGAAACCGGCCGGGGCGCCTCACTCAGGCGTGGTGACCGACGGCTGAGGCGGGGCGGGGGCGCCTTCGGCACCCGCCTTGAGCGGAAGCAGCTCCTGACGATAGATGGGCACGTTGCGCGGGGCGTCGATCCCGAGGCGAATCTTGCCTCGGTCGATGTCCACGACGGTGATGCAGATGTTGTCACCGATGAAGATCTTTTCACCGAGCTTGCGGCTGAGGACCAGCATGGTCGCTACCCTCCTTCGAGCAAGGCGTGGTTGACATCCTGTCGAATTGTACGCCACGATTGGCCCGCTAGGTGACACCCCCCTGACAATTTCCCCCCCCTTGACAGGGGGTGGGCCCTGTCAATTCCCGCACATGGCGTACCGTGTGCATGACTGCCGGCCGCGGCGCATGCGCAACAATGAGTTCTTCATGCACTTGTGCGCCCGATTGGACACTTGGGCGGCCGCTTGCGGCTTAGCGTTCGCCTCGCTGCGCCAGACCGGTGAGGAAGTTCCACACGACCAGCGCCGCCCAACGCGCGCTCTGTCCATCGCGGTCGAAGCGCGGGTTGATCTCGACGAGGTCGAGGCTGGACACGAAAGGCGACGCGCCGGCCAGGCGAGCGCAGTCGAAAACGTGGGCGCCGCGGACACCGTCCGGATTGGGGGCGCTCACGGCAGGTACGTACGCCTGGTGGGCCACATCGGCATCGACGCTGACGTACACCCGACAACCGAGGGTGGCGAGGCGTTTCTGTTCGCGGCGGAGGTAGGGTTTCAGAAAAGTCCCCACTCTGACAACGGACTTCCGGGCGCGGAGATAGGTCAAGTGTTCGCGGCTGACGGTGTGAGGCTGCACCCCGAGACAGGCATACCGCTCCCCGGGCAAGGGGTGCGTCGGATGCTCCATCGCCTGGCGGAACGGTGAGCCGCTGTGTCCCTTGTCGTCGATCAGTGGTCTTACGTCCAGGTGAGCATCGACATTGACGATCCCTACGGGGAGGTCCGCCGAAACGTAGCCAAGGTAATGGCCATAGGCCGTCTCGTGCCCGCCGCCGAGGACGATGGGGACCGCACTGCTCGCCAGGACCGCGCCAACCACCTCGCCCAGCACGGCCTGCGTTTCCTCCAGGCTTCCCTCGATTCGCACGTTTCCCAGGTCGAGCAGGTTGAGGGTGGCCAGGTCGGCATCCGTCTGGCAGTCCCATGGGACGAGCCGATACAGCCAGCGACGGATTTCGCGCGGCGCCTCCGCGGCACCGACGCGCCCGCCGTTACGGCGCACCCCTTCGTCCTGGGGGAAGCCGATCAGCACCGGCCGGCCCGGTCGCAGGGCCGGTGGTTCGCCGCGCCAGAATTCGACCACCTCGCCGAGGCGCGGGTCGTCCGGCCGGCGCGGCAGGTCGTCGGGCGGGGAGACGGACTCAAGCCGTGTGGACCACGCGGCCTCGCTTGATGACGCGGCGGACATGGTTGATTCCGAAATGGTAGAACAGGTGGCGGTAATCGGGAACGTCGCAGATGACGAGGTCGGCCTGCTTGCCCGGCTCCAGCGAGCCGACGCGATCGGAGCGGCCGAGGGCCGCGGCGGCGTTTAGTGTCAGGGCGTTCACAGCCTCGGCGGGAAGCATCTTCATTTGTGTACAGGCCATGACGCCGACGAGCGGCAGGTTCTCGGTGGGGCAGGTGCCGGGGTTGCAGTCGCTGGCCAGGGCCACCGGCACGCCGCGCTCGATCAGTCGCCGGGCCGGCGCGTAGGGCATCCCGAGGAAGAACGCGGTGCCCGGCAGAAGCGTCGCCACGGTGCCCGACCTGGCGAGGGCGTCGATGCCGGCATCGGTGACGCAGAGCAGATGATCGGCGGAGGTCGCCCCGAGCCGAGCCGCCAGCTCGGCCCCGCCCAGCGGCGTCAGCTCGTCGGCGTGCAGTTTCAGACGGAAGCCGAGGTCGCGCGCCCGCACCAGGATGCGCCGCGACTCCTCGACCGAGAAGACGCCGGTCTCGCAGAAGACGTCGCAGAACTCGGCCAGCCGGCAGCGCGCCACCTCCGGCAGCATGTCGTCGATGAGCAGGCGCAGGTAGCCGTCGCGGTCGCCGCGGTACTCGGGAGGGACGGCATGGGCGCCGAGGAACGTCGGCACCAGTTCCAGGGGGCCTTCGGCGTTCAGCTCGGCGATGGCCTCCAGACACTTGATCTCGTCGGCGACCGTCAGGCCGTAGCCGCTCTTGACCTCGACCGTGGTGACGCCGTGCTGAAGCAGCCGCCGCAACCGTGGCCGGGCCAGCGCTTTCAGCTCGTCCTTCGAGGCGGCGCGAACTCGGCTGACGGTAGCGTTGATGCCGCCACCGCGCTCGGCGATTTGCTGATAGGTGAGGCCCTGGAGGCGCTGCTCGAACTCGTCCGCACGGGAGCCGGCGAAGATCAGGTGAGTGTGGCTGTCCACGAAGCCGGGCAGGACGACTTGGCCGGTGGCGTCGATGACCTCGGCATCCGGCGGCAGCGGCGGCAGATCGGCGGTCGGGCCGACCCAATCGATGCGGCCGTCGCGGCTGACGAGGGCGCCGTTGGAGATGATCGGCAGCAAGCGCGTGGCAGGGCCGATAACGGCGCGGCCGCGGGGGATGGCAGAACCGACGAGTTGGGCGGCGTTGCTGATGACAAGCACGGGCCGCCCTCCGCAGATTCAGGCGACATTCTACGCCGCGGGGGCGAGGATGGCTTGGGCGTAGCGGTCGGCCTCCTCGACGTGGCCGGCGCGGGACTGCGCTACCACGACGGCGACGGAAGGTTTGGTGTCATGCGGGGCGAGTTCAGCCGCGCGTTGGAAGAAGAGGTCTGCTGTATCGGGGTCGCCCAACTGATTCCAGGACCAGCCCCGCAGGAACGCCTCGGAATGAGGGGGCCACACGCCAGGGGACCTGCGCAGGAGGTCGAGAACGCCCTCCCAGTCGCGTGCTTCCCAGGCGCGCTGGATCTCGGCGCCAAGGGCTTTGGCGGCTGCGCTCTTCTGGTGCGTGGGTGCCGCGGGTGCATCATCGAGGGTATAAAGGTCGGCCGATAGCCCCCGTATCCTGGCAATTTCCTCTTCGGAGAGGGCGTACCACGGGGCGTCCATGTCGTCACGAAGGGCGTCGCCTTCGTCCCCGTCGTTGCCTTCCGCGATTAGGCGGTGCAACTGACGGAGGAGTCGCACGTACTCGACGTAATTCGGATTGTTCATGAAAGTCGCGGCGCTCACGGCTTATCCCTCGTCAATAACCCATTGATCTCGCGTTGCGGCCAAGGCCCGCTGGTAATCTGACACGGGCATGGCCGCCGCAGGTTCGACCATCCCGTGCGCGGGCCGGTCTACTCGCAAGTCGAGATCCGGCGCGACTGCTCCCGACGTGAATGGCCCATCGCCCATGCAGAAACAGGCATCCTCCTCCTTCCCGGTCGCATCCGGCACGAGAGGTTTCAGGCGGGAAGGGATTCGGTGCGTCGGTAAAGTCCGCCATCCGGGAGCAACGGACATGCCGCCCGTTCCGGGTCTGACGACGCCGGCCCCGTCAGGGCGGATGTCGGGCCTCCCGGCAGGCGGAACTCGCGCTCCGAGTGTCCGGGCCGTCTGCCCCACCTTCGGTTTCCCGTCCGGGTCAACAGTCATCGCCCGGTAGATCAGCGGCATCTTGCCTCGTCCTCATTCTACGGAACAGCACTGGTCCGCATCACCGCCTGATTCCGTCCCCCGACGAACAATTCGTTATCCTCGTCCCCGTGGCAGCCGTGGCAGAAGAGCAAGTAACCGGCGAGCAGCGCGAGCCCCAGCCACCAGCGCCGCCGACCCATCGCGGGAGCGGCCTCTTGCTGCGTACGAGCCCTTACGGGGACGAACCAGGTGCGAGGGGTCGGGTGTCGGGTGATTGGGGCCATTGCTGCTCTCTCCGCTGGGCCGAACGGGACCATGACCGGCGCTCATTAATATTGAGGGTTGGGCCGCGAATTACAATACGGACGTCTGCCCAACCTCTCGCAGCCCCGAGGATGCTTCTCATGTCGCGCTCCCAGAGTCCCGCCGTCGCCGTCGCCGAACGGCTGTGCCGTCCCCAGCGGGTCGGCGTGTTCGGACACCGCGGCGTCGGCAAGACCACGCTACTCACCCTGCTCTACCGCGAGGCCGTCGGCGGACGCCTGCCCGACCTGCGCCTCGCCGCCGCCGACGCTCGCACCGCCGACTACCTGTCCGACAAGATCCTATCCCTCGAAAATGGCCAGGCGCTGCCCGGCACCCTCGGCGAGACCGACCTGCGCTTCCACCTCTATCACAAGGGCACGCGCCTCGACCTGCTCTTCAAGGACTACCAGGGCGAGCACGTCGAGCTGGGCCGCACCGAGCCGATCCGCGATTTCCTGCGCGACTGCGACGCCGTCTGGCTCTGCCTCGACGCCGGCGGCCTCGCCGACCCCGCGGAGCGCCTGCGCCGCGAGCAAGAGGTCGAGCAAATCGTCGAGGACTACCTCGCCACCGAGGCCGTCGCGGCGCTGCACCGGCCGATGGCCCTGGTACTGACCAAGGCCGACCTGATGCCTCCGGATTCCACGGACCTCGACGCCTTCGCGGCCCGGCGCCTCAGCATGACCCGGCACGCGATCCAGTCCCACGCCCCCCGGCACGGCTCTTTCGCGGTCAGCAGCCTCGGCCCGCGCTGGCCGGCGGCGCTGGAGCCGCACGGCCTCGAAGCCCCGCTGACCTGGCTGGCCGGCGCGCTGCAAGCCCAGGACGAGGCGCGACTGGAGTGGCTCTGGTCGGCCGGCGTCACACTCGACGTCGTGGAGCGCTGCGTGAGCGCCTTTGGCCGGCGCTACCCCGACGCCGCGGCGACCGCTCTGCAACGACAGCGTTTGCGTACCCTCACCAGCCGGCGGCGCCGCCGGCGCAGCCTTATCGGCCTGGGTGCCGCCGCCTGCCTCGTCGTGGCGCTGGGCAGCTACGACGTATTCGGGCGCCAGAGTGCCGAGCGCTTCGCCGCGGACCACGCCGACGAGCCCGCCGTCGTCCTGTCCCACTGGCAGACCTACCAGGCGCAGCACCCGACGCGCGCCCTGTTCCAGCCGGAGGCGACGCGATCCGAAGAGACGCGCCTGCGCGAGCTGGCCGCCGAGGCGCACCGGCGGGAGTGCGAGGCACGGCTGGCCGACCTGCGCCGCCGCGGTGCCGACCCCGACGCCGACCCGGAGGCGACCTGGCAGCAGTTCGTGAGCTTCCGCGCCGACTACCCCGAGGCCGACGTCGCCGCCGACCTGCATTACCTGCGCGACTCGGTCAAGGCCCGCCGCGACGAGGCCGTTGCCCACAAGGCCCGGCAGGCTTACGACGACCTGGTGTCCGCCGAGCAGCACTCGTCCGACCTGCCGGTGCTGCTGGCCCAGAGCGACCGCTGGCTGCGCCTCTACCCCGGCAACACGCAGGAGGCCGACGTCCGCCGACGCCGCGACGCCTACCTGGCGCGCCTGGACGATCGCGACCTGGAGGGGGCACGCGCCTACTCGGCGCGCGAGCCGCTCAACTTCCAGACGCGGCGCGAGTTCTACCAGCGGTACCTCGACCGCCACCCCGACGGCGCCTCCCGCAAGGAGGCCGCGGCCGCCCTCGCGACCATCGACGCCGACTGGGACCGGCACGACTTCCGGGCCGTGCGCGACCACTTCCTGGCCAAGCCCGGCGAAATCGGCGAGCTGGTCGCCCGCTGCCGCACCTACCTCGCCGTCCACCCGCAAGGGCAGTTCAAGGGGGCCGCCGGCGAATTGCTCAAGTGGTCGGAACGGGTGACGGCGACGAACGAGTACAAGGTGACACTGCGCGAAGGACACTTCGAGAAGAAGATCGCCCGCTTCTTCAGCCGCGGCCCGGACCTGTCGGTCGAGCTGGAAGTGGCCGGCGTCCGCTACGGCCCGAGCAACATCACCGTCAACCAGTACAACCCGACGTGGGACTACGAATTCAATCGGCCGGTGCGCTGGAAGCTGGGCGACAAGGTCATCATCCGCGTCACCGATCACGACTGGAAGGATCGCGTCGTGGTCGAGATCGCCTCCGACGACGGCGACCCGCTCGGCATGAGGCTTCTCAACGGCGAGGCGAATTCGGGGCCGAACTGGCTGACGTTCGCGTCGGACTTTGCCCTCCCCACCCTGCCGAAGATAGAATGAGGAGGCGCCGTTCAGCCGCCGCCCTCGGGGCGGCGCCGATTCATCGGTTCGCGAATCGATAAAGCGAGAGCGGCGGCTAAACACTCCCCATAACCGATTCGATCCCATGCCGGATATCTCTATCGAACAAGCCCTCTACGGCAGCCAGGACTCCGGCGGCTACCGCTTCCTCGCCCACTCGCCGGGTTTCCTCGACGAGTGGCTGCCCGAAGCGCAGCGCCTTTGCACCGGCTTCGGCGAGCGGCCGACCGGGGTCGCCTGCCCCGCCGCCGTCTTCGCACAACCCTTCGGCAAGCAGCACGTGGCCGTCGTACAGGTGGCCGAATGCGGTGTCGATGACGCCGGCCGGCCGGGGGCGCTCGGCTTCCGCCTGCTGGTGTTGTCCCACGAGGCTTACGCCTTTCTCGGCGGCGATCCCTTTGCGCTGGCCGAGCGCTTCCCGCCGCCGTGGGAGGCGCGCGGCGAGTTGCCGGCCCTCTCCTGCCCGGCGGAGCCGCCGCCGCGCCGGACCGTCGCCGACATCCAGGCGCTGTTCGAGCGTCACAAGGTCATCCAGCCGACGCTGCTGGGCGGCGTGCAGGCGCTGGTCGATGGCGGGCGCGTCGTCTTCGAGCGCTCCGAGCCGGACCCCGACATGATCCGCGCCCTGTGGGCGCTGCTGCCGTGGAAGACGCGCGCCGCGCTGTGGCCGGCGAGCTTCGCCTTCGGCAACCGGCTGGGCTTCGACGCGCTTGTGGTGCCAACGGTACAGGGGGTGGAGTTCGCCGACTACCTGCGCGAGGAACAGGCCGGCGACTACCCCGAGGGGCGCTACGAACACGGCCTGCAAGTGGCGGCCGAGTCGGGCGACCAGGCGGAACTCGACGCCCTCTTCGCCCGCCGCAGCCGGGCCGAGGTGCGCCGCCTCGGCCTGCTGCTGCTGGTCGCCGTGATCGTCCTGACGGTCGTGATGAACTGGCTGTCGCCGAATTCTCCGCCCCCGGACGCCGCACCGCCGGCGCCGGCCGCGATGGACCTGGGGCCGGCGAAAGAGTTCCCCGCCACGCTCAACGAGGACGAGCGAAAGATGCTGACGCCGGCGCTGGCGAAGCTGGCCGAGAAGGTCGGCGCGCAGACGGCGCCGAATGCGACGGCCGAGGACCTGCTGCAAGCGCTCGACGCCAAGCTCGGCACGCCGGACCGGGCGCGCGACCCCGGCCCGCTGAGCGAGCAAGGGCCGCCGCTACGGCAACTGCGCGTGCTGCTGTGGAAGCACGACACGCCCGGCTACAACGACCTCGGCCTGAACCCGAAGGAACTGGTGCGGAAACTCGAAGACCGCCTGGCGGCCGCCCTGCCCGGCACGGCACGCGGGGGGTGATCGTGGCGAACAAGCTCGCGGAGCGCGTCCTGGTGGTGCCGGCCGCTCTGTTCCACGAGACCGGCGTGTTCCAGGGCTTCAGCGCCGACGTGGACCGTTACCTGTCGCGCCTCCTCGACGCGGCGCAGCTCAGCTACCGGCCGCGCACCGAGGTCGAAACCGACCCGTCGTTCAAACAGCTCATCCCCTACGTCGTCCTCAGGTGCGGCGAACTGGTCTTCCACTACGCGCGCGGCCAGCGCGGGACGGAGGCGCGTCTGCGGGCGCTGCGCTCGATCGGCGTCGGCGGGCACATCAGCCAGGACGACAGCAACCTGTTCGGCGACCCGTACCGCGAGGGAATGCTGCGCGAGTTGGCGGAGGAAGTATACCTGGAAAGTGAATACACCGAGCGCTGCGCCGGGCTCATCAACGACGACAGCAACGCGGTCGGACAGGTGCATCTGGGGATCGTCCACATATTTGAATTGACCGAGCCGAAGGTGCGGCGGCGCGAGCAGGCGTTGACGAAAGCGGGCTTCGCGCCGCTGGCTGAATTGCGGGGGCAGCGCGAGGAGTTCGAGACGTGGTCGCAGTTCGTGCTGGACGTGCTGAGTTGATCCGGGCGCCGGCTCTCAGCTGCCCGTCGTTCCCGTCTGCTGGTTGAGCCATTCCTGCGGCGTCAGGACGGGGATGACGAGCTTGCCCCGGAAATGCCGGGCGTTCCAGCTAAGCAGGCACTGCGCCGCGCTGGCGTACTTGGCGATCTGAACCGCCTAGACGGCGTCGCCGAGGGACATTTGCCTGGTGAGTTGAGCCACCAATTCGTCGTAGTCGCAGCCTGCGTAATCGGGGTGACGTTGCGGATCGGGGATCACCTGGAGGTTGTAATGAGCCAGGAGCCCTGCGGGAAGCCTGGGGATGTTAGCCGGCGCGGTGCCGAAACTGATCGCCCCGACGACTTCAAGCAAGGCATGGAGCACGATCCCCGCCGTGACCTGACCGGCACGAATCTGTTGCAACACCTGCTGGTTGATCGCCGTGCGCGGGTCACGCGTGTAGCGAATGTCGGTAACCAGGATGTCACTGTCGAGGAGGATCATGGGTGCTCCCGGAGGGCGCGCCGCCTACTCGTCGGCGGCCCGAGCCGGTGCCCCCTCCAGCATCTGTTTCATGACTTCCTGGAAGTGCTGCTCTTCGTCTGGCGTCGCTTCGCGCGGCATGACAATCACATCGACACAAACGCCCACCGGGATCCCTACCGGTTCGAGGGGCACAAAGACTTCGCCGTTGTAGCGGGCCTTAACGGTGATCATGGTCTTCTCCGATAGGGATGGGACTGCGACTTCCCTGGCGCTCGAAACGAGACGTTTGGGCGATCCGAGCCCTCACTCTCCATCACTCCTTCGGTTCAGGATACCGAAGACGTGACGACGGAACAACGTCCACCGCAAGCACTTCCGACTCTACGCCCCTTTCAGTTGCTCACCAGTTGCCCCAAACGCCCGCAACCGACCCCGATCTGACCCGCATCGTTGCGGCATGGCCCGACCTGCCCCCGCATATCCGGGCCGCGGTCCTGGCACTGGTCGGGACGGCCCGCTGACGGTCCCCTCGACGGGCCAGATGTCACCCTTCGACGGCCGGCCCGGGGAACGTCAGGACGGCCCCGCCCTGCCCCTCGACGGCCGCAAGGCGACCGCGGGCCGTCTTCACGCGCGGGGCTCGTCCTGAGCGATCCTTACGCGCCGCCGGGCCGGTTCTCTCAGCGACTCGCAACCGCTCTCAGATGGATCGGGCGGCGCATGTTGAGGTCGTAACCCCGCCTGGCTTCCAGGCGGCCCAACCCGCCGCACAACCGCACCGCCGTCTTGGCCGCGCCGGATGGTCAGTACCCCAACTCGAATCGCCGATCCAAGCCGAGCCACCAAAAATTGCAGCGATCAAGGATGTCCCGGCCGACGATGCCATGCACGTCGCCATCGCGATCCCGGTCGAAGTCTTCGCAGGCGATCGCTCGCACGGACAGGGGCGTGAGGTTCCTACCGGACACCATCCAGAGGATCACGTCGTAAAGACTGGCCTCATGCCGCCGCCCCGGTCCGGTTGAGGGCGTGCTTACCTTTTCAGTGCCGATAGGGCTGATGCCGAGTTGTCGAAAGAGGGAGATGGTCAGGCCAGTGATGTACGAGCCCGAGTCAAGCTGCACGCGAAGGCCCACGCGGGCCGGGACGGCAAGGCCGCTCCTCTCAAGGGCCGCCTGCCTGTTGCGGCTGACGCCGACGAATACGTCGATGACGGCGCCGTGTTCGGTGATGGGACCACTTATGAGCGGCACGGCGCGACGTTCCTTGAGAAGTATTTAGGCCTTTCGTCGTCGGTAATCTCCTGGACCAGGAAGGGGTCCGTGCCGAAGCGGTCGTAGCCGGCGGCCAGCGCGTCGTCGAAAGTCGGCCAGATGCTATCGACCCTCGCGGCGTGGATGAGGGCATACTTGCCCCGGTGGCTGGCCGCTTTGAGCAGTTCTGGCAAGGCGAGGCGGAAGGCCTCCAGGTCGCGCTCCAGATCCACGGCTGGGCCTCCTTTCGGGCTTCACTCATCATCGTCGCACGGTGAGTGCTGACTTGAAAGCAATTTTCCACGCCGGGATCGTCGCGGCAAGCTTCGTCGTGCCCGTCCCGCTCGTCGCTGCGGCGGCGCCACGGGGGCGCGTCGGCCAGCCGCCGGCAGTGCCTCCTCTCTGTTCCGTTGCACGTCGCCTCTCTCCGTGGTGCGGTCAGGCTGCCGTTGCCGCCTGCGCCTTCCGGCCCCGTTTGCTCGTCGGCGCCTCGATGCTGTGCCTCTTCAGCCGGCCCCGCAAGATACTCTCGCCGATCCCCAGCCACCGGGCCGGCCGGGCGCTACCATCTACGTCCGGCCCGTCGTGTTGTCCACCAGGTTTTCACGCGCTCGCCGGTCAGTCCTCCTCGGTCAGCATCACGGTGATGACGGGTTCGCTCTGGTCCCCGGGGCCGCACAGCGCCTTGAGGCGGACCAGCGGCGGGGTGCGGTCGCGGTTGTCGTTGCGGACGTGAACGCCGAAGCGCACCTCGGCGCCGCCCTGCCCGCGGACGGCAAAGCGAAGCATGGTCAGCACGTCCCACAGCCGGCCGGCTTCGTCCTGGCATCGCACGTCGGACGGGACCGCGACGCACTTCACCCAGGCGGCCGCCGTTAGCGCCACGGGGTACTTGAAGCCCGCGTCCTTGGCGGTCGCGGACACGTCGATCAGCACGCCGTCGCGGAGCGCGTCGGCGCGAGTGTAACGGTGGATCAGGTCAGCGCTCTCGAACATGGTTTGTTCCTCTCTCGGGCGAAGGAAAGGGGGCGGGGGATCGATCCCCCGCCCCCGATGCGTTGCTCAGCGGCCGGCCGCCTCTTCGACCGGCGACCGGGCCAGCGCCGCGAACGTGACGACTCCGCGGATGCGATCCGGCGGGATGTCACGCGGACAGTACCACAGCCCTTTCTTCGACCGCCGGAGCCAGCGCCGCGGCACGTCGATTTCCAGAATCACGACTCCCTCGATGCGCCCCCCGTGGCGCCGGACAGTGTGCCATCCCGCCCACGCGGAACAGGATGGCGAATGTAGCCAAACGGCCGGCAGTTTGCCTTGCGACTTGCTGGTCAGTAGCCCGGCCCGGCAGATGCTCGCGAGGTTGCGCGCGAGCGTGGCGTGGCGTAGCAACATGGACTTGCCCTCCTGATCGGGGGCGGGGGGAGGGCGATTCCCTCCCGCCCGAGTCCGTGTTGCTACAGCTGGCCCGTAGCGATGAGCGCCACGATGCCATCCGCGTGTTTGCAGTGCCCATGCCGCAAGAAGCCCTTGCATTCGCAGGACTTCTTCTCGCCGTCGATGTTCACGTGATAGGGCGGGCCGTCGCCGGTCAGGTCGATCTTCTCGACCTTGAACCCGCGGCCGAAGTCCGCGGGAATTTCGGAGATGTAGCAGTCGGCGTGTTCTTTGCCGACCGTGATTCGCACGATGCCGAACCCGTTGCCTTCCGGCCGCACTTCCAACCGGATCGACCGGGCGGGTTTCGGCCGCGGCTTGCGTTGACCGGCGGGGGCGCTGGTGTTAGCGTTCACGTTGCGTTCCTTTCCATGAAGGAATGCCACGGGGCGGGCTGTTGCAAGCAGCGCCGCCCCAACTTGTTGCCTCTCGTCCCTGTCCGTCCCGTTAGTCCCCTCTCGCTCTTGCCCGCGACTCCCCGATGGCTCACGCGGGCTGTTTCAGTTGTCAAAGATCAGCGAACGGGCCGAATCGAATCGACCGCTCTACCCAACGGCCGTCGTCAAGCGGCCGAAACCTTCTGATCCGCGCGCCTGCACGCAAGCCCCGGCCCCGGCCCCCGCACCGCACCGCGGAATCCTCGCCAGACCCCCCGGCCGCCCGCATGGGTCCCGGGGAGGCTTGTCCGGCCTGTCCCGAGACGGCGCTTTTTGGGTCCCTCCTGCGTGGGTCCCCCTGCTACGCGGTGGGGTGGTAGAATGACGTGGGCGGGTCCCTCCGTGCGGGTCCCGGACGCGCTACGGGTGAAATGTGACGGGGTGAGTTATGGCGCAGTCAGAGACGAGGGCCGCGGTCAAGGAGCGTCTGCGGGCGGAAGGGCGATGGAAAGAAGCGCTCGCCTACCGGGAGCGTCTCAAGGCGGAGGGGGTCCCGGCGGCGGTGGCATACGAGCGCATGTTGGCGGCGTTCCCTCCCCTGGCCACGGGCGGCGCGGGACCGTCGCCCCCGTTGCCCCAACCACAGACACCCGGGGCACCCTCAAACTCCGAGGCGCAGCCGGCCCGGCGGAGGCGCCGTCGGCGGTCGCAGGGCCGCATCGACTGGACGCGCGAAATCCTTTGGGTTTACGACCACCTGACGGAGGGGTCCGGTGAGCGCGGGGCGCCCTCCGATGCCTCGCCCGCCCTGCTGGCCTGGGCGCGGAAGAACCCCGACGACTTCTTCAAGACCTTCGTGGCAAGACTGGTGCCCACGGCGCCGAAGCCGGAGGAACCGCGCGACCGGCGTGAGGTAGAGCCGGCGCGGGAGGCATTGGAGGAGTTCATGAGAGCGCACGGTATGGAGCCGGGCAAATCGAGGAAGGGGGTTGGCGATGGCGTTGACCGGCCCACCCTGATAGTAGAGCCGGGCGCAGCAGATCACCCGCCAGCGAACTAACCTCGCGCCCGCGTGAGCCGGCGGTTTATCTGCCCACTTCCCGCACGGATTCCCGCGAAAGTGCCACCTTCCGGCGGCTTCTGGTCCGAACGAACGCCCACCACGCCCACCCCGGGCCGAACGCCTCTCTGCCCAATCACGCCGACCTAAGACCAACTCACAGCAAGGGTTACGCCCGCGGCCGTCGTGCTGGAAGGCACCGCGGACCGGGGGCGAAAAGCGGGGCAGGATGTCTCGCCTCCCCCTGTCACGCCCCGGCTCGCGCACATGCGCGAGGGAATGTGCTTGCTTCTTCCATGCTCAGGTCGGACAATCCGGGCATCGAGCCCTGATGCTTCGGCCCGTACTCCAAGTGCAACCCGTCGCGGAGGGAACCTGCACGATCCGCGAGAACCCGGAGCGGCAAGAGCAATGGCTACCGAACAAGAACCAGGAAAGCCGACGGGGCGGGAGACCACTGCCACACCGGCTTGGGCTGACGAGTCGTCTCCGGCCGAGCCCGTGAGTGCTTCAATACCCGCTCTGCCTCCGGTCGCCTTCCGGGGCGGCGGCCTAGTCGTTTCGCCGACTCATCTCACCGCCTACGGACGGTCGTATCCGCTGGCCCAATGTGATGGGGCCAAGCCGTGGGAGCCGGTCTTTTCCCGCGCGGTACTCTACAGCTACTTGGTGATCGTGGGCTTTGATTTTGCCTTCTTCGTCCTTAGCGCCGCGATCAGCCCCACCGCCATCTCCTGGCCGACCACGGACGGGAGAGTGGAGAAGATCGTGATCGATCCGTGGCGAGGGCATGTCGCCCAGATGCTTGAGAACTACCTCGTCTGGTGGGGCGTCCCCGCGCTCGTCCTCGGCGACCTATTTCGTGGCCGCGGGGTCGCCCTGACCTTGGGAGACCGCGTCGTGTTCAAGATCGGCTTCAAGCGGCGCGACCGGACGCACATCCCGGCCGTCGTCGCGGCCGTCAATCAGGCGCGTGCCCATGCCCGTCAAGTCATTGCCGACGCCAAGAAGGGAAGGAACGACTCTGCCCGAGAACTTCGAGCGGCAAGGACGATGGGCTCCGAGCAAAGACCAGGGGACCAGCAGCGGCAGCAGCCCCCCGAGACTCCCCCCTCGCCTCCTGTCTCACCCGCCGCCAGTTCGCCGACGAGCGATGCCGGACAAGCCGTGGTTCGTGGGGGTTCGGCTGCTGCGTGGGTGAAATCCGGACGGGCATTTTTCCAGACGCAATGGGGCACAAGCATGTTCACACGCAAGCAACGGATGATCCTCTGGGCAGGCGCCGCGTGCCTTGGTTTCATGCTCCTCTACGTTCCTTGGACTCGGGGGAGTGCGGGGCATGAGATGCCGGGAGGCTATGCTTGGCTCTTCGCTCCGCCGAAAGACGTAGTTAGGATTGACTTCGCCCGGCTCATTCTCTCGATGGTGTTCGTGGCCGGACTCACAGTTGCCGGAGTCGTTTTGACAAGAAAGAAAACGCCCCCACCAAGCCACGAACGCACCGAGCCTGTTCCCCCACCCGCCCAAGACATCCCGCCGAAGAGTGACAGTCGCGAGACGCGGCACGCGGGGGAACCGCCCAAGTCCTCCGAGCGGAGCGTTCGCTCCATCTCTCCCCCGATCGGCGCGGTAATTGCCATCGTATTATTCCTATGTGTGATGGTCGTGGTTGTGGCAATTGGTCTTTACAATGGCGGCACGGACACGGGGCAACATACCCACGCTGTGACCACCCTGAAAGCGACCCCCGACTGGAAATTCGACGGTAACGGATATTTCCCGCTTGACCCCGGGAGCAGGTTCACCAGTGCCGGCAAGAACACGGGTCGGGGTGATCCCGGGGGTCGCGGACCGAGGGTGCCCTCACCCCTCCCGCCTGCCGGTGAGGTTGCCGAAGTCGAGATCGCCCGGGGCGTAAAGATGACCTTCTGCTGGATCCCGGCAGGGAAGGCGATGCTGGGCTCTCCTGGGACAGAGAAAGAACGCCTTAGTGACGAGAAGGAGCATGAATATACCTCCCAGGGCTTCTGGCTGGCGAAATTCCCCGTGACTCAGGAACAATGGCGAGCCCTGATGAAGGGCAACCCGAGTTACTTCAAGCCGACGCAGGGTGACATCGAGAAAGCGGGCATTACCGACACGAGCCGGTTCCCGGTGGAGAACGTGTCGTGGACGGATTGCCAGGACTTCCTGGAGAAGATGAACGCTGCCGCGAAGTTGCCGGCGACGATGGGCCAGGGGAAGTTCGTCCTGCCGCACGAGAACGAGTCGGAATACGCCTGCCGCGGCGGCAAGGGCAACGAGCGACCGTTCTACTTCGGCGATCAGCTCAATGGTGATCTTGCTAATTGCGACGGTAATTATCCCTATGGGACTGATACCAAGGGCGAGTACAAGCTGCGCACGACGGCAGTTGGAAGTTACGAGAAGGTGGCTCCGCATCCGTGGGGTTTGTGCGACATGCATGGCAACGTCTGGCAGTGGTGCGAGAATAAATATAACGACTACGAAGATAGTCGCGTTCTCCGCGGCGGTTCCTGGCGCATTGTCGCCGGCAGCTGCCGCTCCGCGCGCCGCAGCGGGGACGCCCCCGGCCGCCGCATCCACTACTACGGGTTCCGGCCCTGTTTCCGCTTGGAGTAATTCGCCCGACGATCTTCCCCTGGTAGAACCCCGCGGGGACGAACCGGGGCATGCGCCCGAACAGCGCGTGGCAGCGCAACCTCGCCGATCCTCCGCCACCGTTGCCACGGGCCGGGCGAAACCAGCAGGTCCAGCGGGGCGCGGGGTCGGGGTCGGGTCAAGCTGGCCTCATCCTTCTCGGCTTGCGGTATAGGCCAGAAGCCGCCTACGGGCCTCGCAGTCCCGCGGCAGGGAGAAAGGCCGACGACGCGACAGCCGGCCCGTCCTGCGCCGTCCTGGCGCGCGCCAGGGGCCTCCCCGCGGCCGGCGGGGTTGCCAGGGTCAGGGCGTGTGCCACGGCGCCACGGAGCAAGTCCAGGGCGTTCCAACCGCGGGCGGCCTCCAGTTCCCGGCCGTCCCATCGCCGGCCCAACTACCGGGCTTATGCTGAACCGTGCGGTTGACGCCCTTCAACGCGGCCCCTGGCCTTGGTACACTGGTCGCATCCTTTGGCCGCGCGCCGCTGCCTGCGTCGTGAGAAGCGCACCAGCGGCGCCGGCCCTTCTCACAAAGGGGCCTATCTCATGTCCGATTCTCCCCCCCCCGCAAGGAACTACACCAGCCCGGCGGACCCTACTTTTCAACAGGTTCTCGATGCCCTCAAAGTCCTGATGGTGCGGTTAGAGGAGTTGCACCAGACGAAGGGGCCGAACACAGCCTGGCGTCTCGACCGCGCGTTCCAGCAGTATCAATGTTGGGACTTCCTCAACTGGAGGATCGGAGCGGCCGGGTGCCCGAAGACCGATCCGACACCCGAAGCCGAGCCCGCCGTGCTGGCTGCCATCGTTAGCGCCTTGACGCCCTGCCCCGACTACTACCCACAATTCCCGGATGGACGCCGCGAGGAATTCCCGCAAGATCAACGCCAGGAGTTGGAGGCGCTGCGTGGCCAGGCGCTTCGGCTCGCACGGGCGCGGCAGACTGCCCTTGACGGCAACAGGCCGCCAGCTGACGGGACCGCCGCCCCGTTCCTCGAATTCCCGACGAAGGAGCGACGATTGCTCATGGCGCTGTGGAGCCAAGGCGAGGTGCCGACGGAGGCCGTGCTACGCGCCATCTGGGAGGACGAACCCCCGAGACAGCCGGAAGACGCCCTGCACAAGCTGAAGACGCGGACGAACAAACGGTTGACCGTGAAGAATTACAACCTCGAAATCCGGCAAGAGGGGAAGACCTACAAACTCTGCTCCGTCTGATCGAATCGAAAACCCGATAGGGACATAAGTGTCCCTCGATATGTCGGTCCCGCCTGCCTTACGATGCCTCTGATGATGACGCCCTGAAGTCACCGGAGGCCCCATGTCACCGACTGATTCTCTCCTTGAACAGCTGCCGGCGCCGGCCGTCGTCCACCAGCAAATGGGCCGGCTTTACCGCCAACTGGCCTTACTGCGCCGGCTTCTCCGCCTGAGCCAGGCCGCGCGCGACGAGCGCACCCCCCAGCCAACCGACCGGCAGGAGGTCCGCACATGAGCGCCGACCCTGCCCTGCGCATCGCCACCCCCGACCCCACCCCGGCCGGTCCCGTAGAGGAGCCGCCCGCCCCCGAGGCCGGCGGCAGCAAGGCCCGCGCCGCGGCCGTCCTCTCCGCGCCTGTCGAGCCGCTGCTGGTGGACACTGAACAAGCCGCCGCCGCCTGCGGCATCGGGCGCGCGACGTGGTTCCGCCTGAAGTCGGCCGGCAAGACCCCCGCGCCGGTGAAGCTGGCCGGCCGTGTGCTGTACCGCGTCGAGGACCTGAAGCTGTGGGTTTCGCTCGGCTGCCCGCCGCGGAAGGAATTCGAGGCCCGCAGGGCCGCCGGAAACGGCCGGAAGTGAAATCCGTGTGGGGCGCGTCCCGATGGCAGGGCAGGATTGTCACTCCCGCTCGCGGGGTTCGACTCCCCGGCGCTCCACGCCCAAAAGGGAGCGCCCGGCAACGGATTGCCGGGCGCAACGCAAGGCAGGATTGTCACCCATGCAGGAGTTTATCACTTGCGGCCCGGCGTGCCAACACACCGCCCCGGCCCCCGCCCACCCGGAGCCACCCTGGCCCCCTCCCGCCTATGTGCGGCGCATCCTCCGCCGCGCTCGCCGCCGGCTGCACGCCATGCGGCGCCAGGACCGCCCCTCCCTCGCCGACCCGCGGAGCTATGTCGGGCTGTTCCCGGGCCGCGACCTGACAGCCCTGGCGAAGTGCGGTTGCTGGCCGCTGCCGGCCCGTGCGCTGGCGTGGCTCGTGGAGTCACCGGCCGACCGCGTGCGCCGCTGTCGGCGCCGGAATCGCCGGATAGCGGCCGTGGTGCGCGACCTGCTGGCCGCGGAGTTGCCCGAGGCCGTCGCAATGCTGCTGAGGAGGGACACACGATGACACGCCACCGCGAGAAGACGCTGGCGGAGCGGATCGCCGAGCGCGACCAGGCCACCCGCAAGGGCAACCAGAAAGCCCGGAAGACGAAGCCGGCGCCGGCCCCGTCACGGAACGGCAGGGCACCGCAGCCCGGCGACATCCACGCGACTGACCTGGGTAACGCGAAGCGCGTCGTGAAGCGCCACGGTGCCGACCTGCACTATGTCCACCCCTGGAAGACCTGGCTTATCTGGGACGGCAAGCGCTGGGCGGAGGATGCCACCGGGGAGGCCGTGCGGCGTGTCAAGGACACCATCGCGGACATCTACCGTGGGGTAGCGGATCAGGTCAAGCAACTGGGCGACGCCGAGGAAGCCTCCGCCAAAAAGGCGCGACTCGACGACTTGGTCAAGCACGCACTGAAGTGGGAAGACGCGCGAGCCATTACCCGATCCCTGGAGTTGGCCCGCTCGGAGCCCGGCGTGCCGATCCTCCCTGCCGATCTGGACCGCGACCCGATGTTGCTGAACGTCTTGAACGGGACCGTCAACCTGCGCACTGGCCAGTTGCGGCCGCACCAGCGTGAGGACTTGATTACCAAGCTGGCGCCCGTCCAGTACGACGAGGCTGCGACCTGCCCCCGCTGGCTCAAGTTCCTCGACCGGATCACGGACGGCAACACGGACCTTATCAGCTACTTGCAGCGCGTCATGGGCTACGCCCTGACGGGCGACGTGTCGGAGCAGTGCCTATGGTTCTTCTACGGGACGGGGGCAAATGGCAAGTCAACCTTCCTCGGAACCATCCTGGCCATGTTGGGCGATTACGCGATGCAGGCCGTCTCCGACCTGCTGCTGGTGAAGCATAACGAAAGCCACCCGACTGAACGCGCGGACCTATTCGGCAAGCGCCTTGTGGGCACCATCGAAACCGAGGAAGGCAAGTGGATTGCCGAGGCGCTGATGAAACAGATGACGGGGGGCGACAAGATCAGGGCGCGTAAGATGCGGCAGGACTTCTTCGAGTTCGACCCCACCTTCAAGATCATCCTTGCGGCCAACCACAAGCCGACAATCCGCGGCACGGACCATGCCGCCTGGCGCCGCGTCAAGCTGGTGCCGTTCACAGTGACGATCCCTGACGAGGAGAAGGACAAGGGCCTGCCCGCCAAGCTGAAGGCCGAGTCGTCCGGCGTTTTGGCCTGGGCCGTTGCCGGCTGCCTCGACTGGCAACGCTACGGCCTGGGCGAGCCGGACGAGGTGCGACAGGCTACCTCGCAGTATCAGGCCGAGCAGGACGTGGTACAGGGATTCATCGACGAGTGCTGTCAGCTTTACCCCGAGGCGAAGGCCAATTCGTCGGGGCTGCTGGCGGCTTACATCGCATGGAGCGGTGACAAGCTGATGACGGCGCCGGCCTTCCGCAAGCGCATGAAGGACAAGGGCTTTGAGAGCAAAGAAGGGACGGGCGGGCGCTACTTCTGGCGCGGCTTGCAACTGAAGCAAGCCACCGAAGAGGGGGGAGATAGTGGGGGTGAGTGGAGGTAATTCTGAAAAGCGCTCGCGCGTGCGTGTAGTGAGAGTTATCAGAAATACCCCCACTTACCCCCACTCATGGCGAGCACGTTGCACGTTCTGGAGGGAGTGCGCATGACGCCGACCGCCTGCACCCTGGCTCGCCTGAGACGGCTCGGCTTCACGGCCGCGGTTGTCGAGCGTTGGGTTCCGCACCGCGCCATCCGCGTGGACCTGTTCGGCATCGGCGACGTTCTCGCCGTGCATCCCCGCGACCGCGCCGTCCTGCTGGTCCAATGCACAAGCGACGCGCACGTCAGCGACCGCCTGAAGCGCGTCCAGGGCCGGCCGGAGCTACCCGCCCTCCTGTCCGCTGGCGTGGCCGTTGAGGTCTGGGGCTGGTCCCTCCGGGCCGGACGCTGGTGCCTGCGCCGCGTGGCCCTACGCGTCGAGGACTTGCAACCCGTCGTCTTGCAGGCGCCTCCGCGACGGCGCCGGCTGCGGAAGGGCGAGCGGCAGCGCGGGCTATTGGACGCCGTTGAACCCAATCCGCCCGCCTGCCAACCTTGATTTTCGCAACCGCCCGATATAGTATCTCTCTCGTCCTTTGGCCGCGCCGCCGACCCGCCCGAGAACCGGGGAGGCGGCGCCGGCCGTTCTCGAAAGGAGCCCGTCACATGGCCCGCGTCTTCAAGAAGTCCATCACGCGCTACCTCGACGCTGAAGGCCGGCAAGTGCCGAAGGGAACCCCCGGCGCCCGCAAGGTGCGGGAGAAGAGCGCCAAGTGGTACGGTCGTGCGCCCGGCGCCGCCCGTCCCGTTCCGCTGTGCGAGAACAAGACCGCCGCGCAGATGATGCTCCACGAACTGGCGCGCAAGGCCGAACTGGCAAAGGTCGGCGTCTGCGACCCCCTACGAGAATCATCGCAAGCGGCCCCTCTTGGAACACCTGGCCGACTTCGAGGCCGCCCTGCTGGCCAAGGGCGTCACAGCCAAGCAGGTCCGGCAAGTCGCCTACCGCGCCCGCCGCGTGCTGGTCGGCTGCGGCTTCGTCTTCATGGACGATCTATCATCCTCCCGCACGACGGAGTACCTGGCCAGCCTCCGGGAGAGCGACCTCGCCGTGCCGGCCCTCGACCCGGGCAAGACATCCTTCACGCCAAGCGAGACGGCGCGGCTGTTGGGCGTAGGCCCTGAAGCCGTTCGTAGCGCCGTGAAACGGCACAGGCTGGAAGCAAGCGGAAAGGGACCGGCCCGGCGCTATCCGAGGGCAACGGTCGAAGCCCTGCTTGATCGCCACGGACGGGGGGCGAGCGTGCAGACTGCCAATTTCTACCTTCATGCTGTCAAGCAGTTCTGCCGCTGGTTGGTACGGGACCGGCGGATGGGGGACAACCCTTTAGCCCACTTGCAGGGCGGCAACGTGAAACTCGACCGGCGGCATGACCGCCGCGAGTTGGAGGAAGAAGAGCTGCGCTCCCTGCTGGCAGTCACCCGGGCCAGTGAGCGCACCTTCCGCGGCCTGTCCGGGCCGGATCGTTACGCGCTTTACGCCACAGCCTGTGGGACTGGCTTCCGTGCGTCGGCACTGGCCAGCCTGACGCCGGAGAGCTTCGACCTGAACGACGATCTGCCCACCGTCACCCTGGCGGCGCGGCGGAACAAGAGTCGCAAGCTGAAGGTGCAGCCCCTGCCCCCCGACGTGGCCGATCTGCTGCGGGAGTACCTGAAGGACAGGCCGGCCGGTCAAGCGATCTGGGGCGGAACATGGGCCAGCGACGCCAGGGGCGCCGAGATGATCCGCGGCGACCTGGAAGCGGCCGGCATCCCCTACGAAGTGCCGGGGCCGGACGGTCCCCTATACGCCGACTTCCACGCGCTGCGGCACACCTACCTGACGCTCGGCGGGCGGGCCGGCATCGACCTGCGGACGCTGCAAGAACTGGCCGGGCATTCGACGCCGACCCTGACTGCCCGCTACTCGCACCGCCGGCTGTACGACCTGGCCGGAGCCGTCGAGAAGCTGCCCCGCTTCCTGCCCGCCGGAGGAGACAGCAGCGAGGCAGCGGCTCTCCGCGCGACCGGCACGGAAGGCCCGGCGGCGCCCGTTCAGTTGCCCGCCAGTTGCTCACCAGTTGCACAAACGCCTGACAGCGGCTGCGAGGGAGTGAGAGTCGCGGAGGGAGAAACGGCCAACGCGGCCGGCCGTCGAGGCGGCGCAAGTCTCGTCCAGAGCAAGGGTTTGCGACTGATTGAGGGCGATTGCGATCATTTGCGTGGATTGGGCTCGGCAGGGCGTGAACCTTCAACCGGAGGTTCAGGATACCGCAACTTCCGGTTCGGGTCGAGCAGTCGCGCGTACAGCGCCTCCTTGCCTCCCTTGTACGTCGCTTTCAGCATGATCTGATTCTGCCCCTCCTTCAGTTCCACGTCAACGCCCGCCTGATCCGGGTTGGCCGGGCCGGCACTCGGCTTGCCGTCGTACACCAGCTTGCCGTTCACCCACGCCTGCACCGGCACGCCGGCGCCGAGCAGCAGTCGCGTCTTCAGCGCCGCGGGTGCCGTCACGTCGGCCTCCACCACAGCGACCGCCTCCCCGTCCCCCTTCATGGCCGGCAGCGGAATCCGCCCGTGGACCCCGACCGCCGGGCGGTGCCGCTCCACCCCCGCGTCGCGCACCAGGCTCTTCACGTCCTTGGCGAGCCGGTCGTTCGGGTCGAGCGGGCCGCTGACGATCACCTCGGTCAGGAACGGGTTCGCCATCACGTAGCGCACCAGGTCGCGGAACTCGCCGGGCTTCAGGCCGCCGGTTAGCCCCTCCGGCATAACCGATTTCTGCGACACCGTAATATCATCGATGTCCTTCTTCTGGATCACCTTCAGGGCGTCGTTCTCCGACTTCAGCGTGATCGACGTCGGGTCCTCGGCGGCGAGCAGGCCGCTCTCGACGCGGCCGCTCTTGAGTGTCACCAGGCGCGTGAAGTACGGGGCACCCACCACACGGTTGGGGTCGATGACGTTGATGAGGAGGTATTCGATGTCGCGGCCGGCGCCGTCGAGGTTCGGGCCGACGTCGTGGCCCTTGCCCTCGAACTTGTGACATTTGGCGCAGGTGTTCTCGAACACCTTCTGCCCGCGGGCGAACGACGACCGTCCCTCGTCGATCTGCACGCGCAGCTTGTCGATGAGTGCGTTCAACTCGGCCGGCGTGTCGCGGACGGCGCCCCAGACCTTCGCGATCTGCTCGTTGAGCCTGGCATCCTTGAACGTGCGGATGCGAAGGATGGCGTTATTGGTCACGTCGGCCGCCGCCACGCGCTTGTCGCCGATGGCGTCGAGCAGTGCCTTCGCCCACTCCTTGCGGCCGGCGAGCAGGTTGACCGCCTCGGTGCGGACCTCGGGCGGGTAGCCCTTCCAGCCCGCGAGGACGGCAACGGGGACATCCCGGATCGCCTCGGGCGTGTCGAAGGTCGAGAGCGCCCGCACCGTCTCGGCGCGCACCTCGGCGTTGCTCTCCTTCGCGACCATCTCCAGCAGCGGCTTCAGCGCGAACTGACGATGCGTCAGGGCGAGGTCGTGGATCGCCTCGATGCGCTCCGGCGCCGGCCTCTTCGCGTCCCGGACGACGGCGAGGGCGCGGCGGATCGCTTCCGGGTCCTGGAAGTTCACCGCCAGGTGTCGAGCCAGGCGCTGCACCTCCGGATCCTTGTCCTGGAGCAATTCCGCGTAGACCGCCTTCCACTCGACCGGGGGATCGACCTGCCGATTCTCCAAGGCCTGCGCCAGTCCGCCCAGGGCCCTGGCGCGGACGGCCGCGTCCTTCAGCGCCCCGACGAAGGCAACGCAGGCGGCGAGGTCTTCCTGCTTGCCTGTCGCGCTGAGGCGGCGCATCGTCCGTGGTACGATGGTGTCGCTGACGAGGGCGTTGCCGGCGGCGTTGTCCTTCAGCCAGTCGAGTTCCGACTTCGCCGGCGAAGTCAGCTTCTGCTCGTAGGCCAGCCAGAGCATTTGCGGAATGACGGGATCTTTAGCGTCTTCCTCATGCCCCATCAGGGCGTGGAGCAGCGGCCCGACCTCGTGGGTCTTCGCCAGCCGCCGTGCCGTGGAAGCGAGCTGGAGGCGCACCTCGGCGGCCTTCGTCGTCTTTGCCAGCGCCACGAACTGCTCGATCTTGTGAGCATTCACCTTGTCCCAGAGCGGCTCCTGCTTGAGCAGGTGCGAGTCGGACTCGCCCGCGAAGCGAATCGTCCACGCCTTCATCGCGGTGCTGCGGTCTGCCTGAAGGCCGTCGTCGGTGTAGCGCTCCTCCTCCATGCCGCCGACCGACTGCGCACCCCATAGGCCCCGCAACCGCAGGTGGGCGTCGGCGGCCCCCGTCGCCGCCAACGTCCCCAGTCGCTCCCGGGCCACCGGATCGAGCTTGCCGCCGCGCTCCGACAGCAGCCGCAGCGCCGTCCGGTAGATGTAAGGGTTCTCGGAGGGTCCGACGAGCAGCTCGACGAGCTCGGTGTCACCCTTCTTACCGAGGTCTTCCGCCTTCTTCGTCTTCCGCCCCTTCGTCTGAAGGCGAAACACTCGGCCGTGCTCGTAGTCCCAGCTATTCGGGTCGGCCTGCGAGCAAGGATTCTGGTCGTGCCAGTCGATGCAGTAGATCTCGCCGTTGGGCCCCCAGCGCAGGTTGATCGGCCGGAAATTCTTGTCGCCCGATTGCACGATGTCGTCGGCCCGGCTCGCTGTGTAGGTCGAGCCGTTCTTCTTCAGCACGTTGCGCTTGATCGAACAGCCGTGGATGCTGCCGAAGATCACGCTGTCCTGATACTCCTTCGGCATCAGCGGCGTGTCCAGCGAGATCAGGCCGGCGTGCGCCCAGCCGCTCTCCTTGTGGAATGTGTGGTCGCAAATCTCCTTGATTTCGCCGTAGGCGTAGGGGTTGAACGATTGTCCCGCCTGGCGCTTGTAGTTGCCGCCGGGGCTGATGTGATACAGGTGCGGGATGACGCAGCAGCACAGGATGAACTGGCCGTCGCTGTTGCGCCAGTCCATGCCCCACGGGTTGCTCGTCCCCTCGGCGAAGACCTCGAACTTCTTCGCCCGCGTGTCGTAGCGCCAGACGCCGGCGTTCAACTTGACCCTCGCTTGCGCGTCGGGCTTGTAGGGGTCCGCGACCTCGGAGTGCGTGAAGACGCCGTGCAGCCCGTACAGTCGCCCGTCCGGTCCCCACTGGAAGGTGTTCAGCGTCTCGTGCGTGTCTTGACTGCCGAAGCCCTTCAACAGGATCTCGAACTTGCCCGGCTTGTCGTCCTTGTTTTCGATGAAAAAGAGATACGGCGGGGCGCCGACGTAGACGCCGCCGTTGCCGACCTCCAGGCCGCTCGCCATGTCGAACGGCACGGGGAAGTCCTTGCCCTCGGCGAAGACGGTGCGCTTGTCGGCGACGCCGTCGCCGTCGGTATCTTCGAGGATGACGATGCGGTCGCGCGGCATCTTGCCCTTGGCGGTGCGCTTGGGGTACTCGAAGCACTCGATGACCCAGACGCGCCCCTTCTCGTCCACGGTCATGGCGATGGGGTTGACGACCATCGGCTCGGCGGCGAAGAGCTTCACCTCGAAGCCGTCGGCGACCTTCATGCGCTGGACGGAATCCTCGGGCTTGAGGTACGGCTGGCCGGACGGCTTGCGGTTGTCGAAGCAGTGCTCCTTCTGCGCCAGGGCGGGTAGGGCGCACAAGGTCAGGAGGCCAATGGCAAGGGAGAGGCGCAGGCGCGACATGGGTAGCTCCGAGGGCGGGATTACGGGTTCACAAGCCGCTTGCGGCTTAGCGTTCGCTCTACCCTAATGAAGCGAACGCTAAGCCGCAAGCGGCTACACGGTCAGTTCCAGCGCAAACGTCCCCGCGTCGCGGAAGGCGCCCCCCACGGGATCGAACTCGCGCCGCAGCGCGGTGAAGCGGCTTCCCTCGATGGTGTAGCGCAGGTACGACCAGCATCCGCGCTGCGTGGCGCTGCCGGCGCAGATGACCGGGAACGGCGCCTGCCCCGGGTTAGCGTGGTAGTACCAACCGTGGCGGTGGCCGTGCAGCCACAGGCCGACGCCGCCGCGCGCCGCCACGTCCACCAGGCGGGTCAGGTCGCGCAGGCTGCGACTGGGCCGCTCCGCGCGACCGGAATCACGACAAATCGGGTAGTGCGTCACCAGGATGCGCGGCCCGGGGCTCAGCCGGCCCAACAATCGCCCCAGCCGGCCGAGCTGCTCGTCGCCGGTGCGGCCGCTGGCGTCCCACGGCAGGCGCGTCGGGGCCGACGTGTTGACGGCGACCAGCCACAGCGGGCCGACGCGCTGGGCGAAGGGGTAGACGGCCTCATCGACGCGCTCGCCGGTCAGCCACGGGGCGAAGTGGCGCTCGAAGTGGCCGGCGCGGCTGTCGCGGGGGACGTAGTAATCGTGGTTGCCGGGCACGGCTAACCCCGGCAGCGGCTCCGCGCCCGCCAGCCCCAAGAGGGACGCGGCGCGGGCGCATTCCGCCTCGAAGCCGAGGGCGGTCGCGTCGCCGGAAAAGACGACGCGGTCGGGCGGCTCGTCCCGCAGCTCGGCCATCAACGCCGCCACCACCTCCTCGGCGCGGGCGAACCGCCGCGCGCGGCCGAACAGGCGCAGGTTCATCCAGCCCGAGACGCGCTTGCCCAGCCAGTCCGCGCCGCGCCAGCCCAGCGGGTCGGCGCTCAGGTGGACGTCGCTGAAGTGGGCCAACCGGACGACGGCCGGGCCGTTATGCTCTGCGCTCATCGACGGTTCCAGGTAGGGGCCGCGGCTTCCTACGCTTGCCCGGGGCGGAAAGGGAGACAGCCCGGCGCCGGCTCGCTACAATCTCTCCGACCTTCCCGACGGCGGAGGGTCCTTGATCGTACGGTCATCCTGACAGGAAACATTCTCCATGCCCAAGGTTACGTTCGTCAACGAAAAGCAAGAGATCGAGATCCCGGCGGGTGCCATCCTCCGCGACGAGGCCCGCAAGGCCGGCATCCAGGTCAACTTCCTGCCGCTCGACACCGCCAGCGGGGCGGTCGGGCGCTACCTCAACTGCCGCGGCCTCGGCCTGTGCGGGACTTGCCTTGTCCTCGTCAAGAAAGGCATGGAGAACCTCAGCCCCAAGACGCTGCGCGAGAAATTCGCCCTGAGCATGGACCCGAAGACCATGATGGCCACCATCGGGCACGAGGAGGAAGCTCGCCTCTCCTGCCAGGTCCACGTCAACGGCGACTGCACCGTCGAGACGCGGCCGGCGTTCAACTGGAGCGGCGAAACCGACAAGAAGGGCAAGCATTTCTGGGAGACGCCGTACCCGAATAAGTAGGAATCTCGTTCCCGTCACCTCTTCGGCTTGCGGTGCGTCTTGTCGTAGTCGCGCTGGTTGTTCGAGGCGTCGTAGGACCCCTCCGCGAGGGTCGTCAGGCTTCGTTCGATCGGGCGGGCCGCGCGTTCCTCGTCACCTTTTGCGATGCGATATACCACGATTACCGTGTCGTTGCCGTGTTCGTAAATGTTCACGGAGATACTCGACTTGTCGTCCTGGATGAGCTTGCGCTTCAGCGCCAATTCCAGCTTCGGCCCCCGGAGGGAAAAAGGCTGCTCGCCGCCGACGGAGCCGCCGAATTGGTTGAGGACGTTGGACAGGTACTCCTTGTCCTTCGGGTCGGTGCTGACGCCGAGGTAGGCCATCTGGATGACGGCCGTGCCGCCGCCGCTGTACTGCGCCAGCAGCCCGCCCAGCATCTGGGGATCCTTGCCGTTCTGCTGCGTCGTGGGCGACTCGCTGACGCCTTTGGGCAGGCGAAGGAAGACCTCCCACCGCTGCTCCTTGCCGTCCTTCTTCGGTAGCTCGGGCATCCGGATCGGCTCGCCGAGGATTTTGCTCTCCTCGTCCCACTGCTGCAAGCGCACGGTCTCGCTGGACATCTGGCCGCCGTACTCCGACAGGCCGCAGCCGGCCAGCAGGAGGGCCCCGGCCGCCAGCAGCGCGGGGAATCGGCACAAGCGTGTCCAGGGTCGGTCTGTCGGTGCGTGGGCCACGAAGGGAACCTCGTCAGGGAAGGTCGTGGGGTTGCCTCTTTCCGGCCGGGCGGCGCGGCGGCACAATGGCAGCATGAAGCAGCTCACCATCGTCGTCAAGCCGTTCCGGGCCGAGGCGGTCCTGCAAGCCATCGCCGAGCTGGGCGTCAGCGCCTGCGTCGTCCGCGAGGCCAAGGGCTACAGCCGGCAGAAGGGCTACCTGAATCGCTACGTCGGCAGCGAGTATAGCATGGCCTTCCTGCCGAAAGTCGAGATCAGCGTCTGCGTCGCCGACGAGCGCGTCCGCGAGGTCGCCGAGCGCATCACCCGGGTCGCCCGCACCGGCCGCATCGGCGACGGCAAGATCTTCGTCCTGGACATGGCCTGGCCGGAGCCGTTGGAGTTCTGACGCCGCTTGCGGCTTCGCAGCTGCGAAGCCGCAAGCGGCTACAGGCGCCGCAGCACGCGCAGCCGGCCGGGCAACAGCTCCACCTCCAGGGCGCGCACGTCCTGCTCAGGGCGGCAGAACGACTCGCCGTCGGTGTGGGCGGCGATGGCCGCTTCGCACTCCACGCTCGCCCTTTGGCAGCGGCCCAGGCGCAACCCCGGGTAGTCCGTCGGCAGCCGGCCCGCGATCCCCGCCGGCAGCAGGCGCAGGACCGACCGCCGCGAAAGCGGCCCCGCATGGACGTAATCGAACAGTCCGTCGTCCAGCACCGCGTCCGGCACCAGGACGAAGTTCCCCTCGCGCTTGCCGATGCCCAGGGTCAAGGCCAGCGTCGGCTCGCGCCGCGTCAGCCCGTCCAGCGTCACCGCCGTCAGCGGCTGATGGTAGCGGAAGCAAAGCGTGCGCAGGAGGCCAACCAGGTAGCGGCCCAGGCCCCGCAGCGGGACGCGCTCGGACTCCACGGCCACCGAACCCGTCAGGCCGATGCCCAGGTTGTTCAGGAAGTACCTGGCGCGCCCGTCCGGCCCCCGCACGACGCCGACATCGACGGGGGCCGCCGCGACGGCCGCGTCCGGGCGCAGCCACCAGTCGGCGCCGAGGCCGAGGCTGTGGGCGTAGTCGTTGGCCGAGCCGATGGGCAGCACCGCCAGGATGACGTCCGGCCGTCCGGAGCGGAGCAAGCCGTTGGCGACCTCGTGGACGGTGCCGTCGCCGCCGGCCGCTGCCACGACCGGGAAGCCTGCCTGCGCCGCCTCCACGGCCAATTCCTCGGCGTGACCACGCTCCGCCGTCGGCCGGAAGTCGGCGTGCGGCCCCAGGACGCGCTGCAAGCGCCGCAACCGTTGGGCCGCGCGCCCGCTCCCTGCCCGCGCGTTAAAGATGACACAGACGTCGGCCTTCACCCGCATTGACCTCCCGCCGCCGGAGCGGCCCTGTGGTTTATAGCGAACGATCGCCCCGTTTGATAGGCTTTCAAGAAGGATTCCCCCGCCATCGAGGACGCCCCATGCCGCGCTACCGTCCTGCCGTCGCGATGCTTCTCCTTGCCGCCGCCGTGGCGCCCGCCGCCGACCCGCCGCGGCCCGACCCCGCCGCGCTGAAGTTCTTTGAAGACCGGGTGCGGCCCGTCCTCGCCGAGCGCTGCTTCGCCTGTCACGGCCCCGAGAAGCAGAAGGGCGGCCTGCGCCTCGACTCGTCGGCGTCGCTGCTCAAGGGCGGCGACCGCGGCCCGCCGGTCGTGCCGGGCCGGCCCGACGAGAGTTTGCTGGTTTCCGCCATCCGTCACGGCGAGGCGTTGAAGATGCCGCCGAAGGCGAAACTGCCCCCGCAGGAGGTCGCCGACTTGACCGCCTGGGTGAAGCTCGGCGCCCCCTGGCCCGACGCCGCCGCGGGGGTGCGCCCGGACGCCAGGAACGGCCGCCCCATCACCGACGAGGACCGCTCCTTCTGGGCGTTCCGCAAGCCGGTGGCCGCCGTCCCGCCCGCGGTGAGGGAGGGCGCGTGGGCGCGATCGCCGCTCGACCGCTTCATCCTGGCGCGGCTGGAAGCGAAGGGCCTGCGCCCCGCCCCGCCCGCGGACCGGCGCACGCTGATCCGGCGGGCCACCTTCGACCTGACCGGCCTACCGCCGAGGCCCGACGAGGTCGAGGCGTTCCTGAGGGACGACTCCCCCGACGCCTTCGCCAGGGTGGTCGAGCGCCTGCTGGCCAGCCCGCAGTACGGCGAGCGCTGGGGCCGGCACTGGCTCGACTGCGCCCGCTACGCGGACAGCAACGGCATGGACGAAAACCTGGCGATGGCCGACGCCTACCGCTACCGCGACTACGTCATCGCCGCCTTCAACAAGGACAAGCCCTATGACCTGTTCGTGAAGGAGCAGATCGCCGGCGACCTGCTGCCGGGTGACGACCCGGGCGGCGAACGCCTCATCGCGACCGGGTTCCTGTGCATCGGCCCGAAAATGCTGGCCGAGGACGACCCGGTGAAAATGGAGATGGACATTATCGACGAGCAGGTCGATACGGTCGGCCGCACCTTCCTCGGCCTGACGCTCGGCTGCGCCCGCTGCCACGACCACAAGTTCGACCCGGTGCCGACGGCCGACTACTACTCCCTGGCCGGCATCTTTAAGAGTACCAGGACGATGGACAACTTCCGCGTCGTGGCCCGCTGGCAGGAGCGCTCGCTGCCCGACAGGGAAGCGGCCGAGCGCCTGCGCCGTCACGAGGAGAAGGTACACGCGAAAAAGGCCGAGGTCGAAGCGCTGGCGAAGCGCGGTAAGGAGGCGCCCGCGGCCGACCTGAAGCGGCTGCGCGACGAGTTGGCGGCGCTGGAGAAGGCCAGGCCGGCGGTGCCGGAAACGATGGCCGTCAGCGAGGGGACGCCGACCAACCTCCGCATCCACTTGCGCGGCAGCCATCTGACCCTGGGCCGGGAGGTGCCGCGGCAGTTTCCGCGTGTCCTCGCCGGCGACCGGCAGACGCCCATCGACGGCAAGCAGAGCGGCCGCCTGCAGCTCGCCGAATGGCTGACCCGCCCCGACAACCCACTGACGGCTCGCGTCCTGGTGAATCGCCTCTGGCGCTGGCACTTCGGCGAAGGGTTGATGCGCTCAACGGACAACTTCGGCCGGCTCGGCGACCGCCCGTCGCACCCCGAATTGCTCGACTGGTTGGCGGTGCGCTTCGTCGAGGGCGGCTGGTCCGTCAAGGCGATGCACTGCCTCATCATGCTGTCGAGTACCTACCAGATGTCTACCGTCTACGACGAAAGGGCGGCGCAGGCCGACCCGGAGGACCGCCTGCACTGGCGGCAGACCCGGCGCCGGCTCGAGGCCGAGGCGCTGCGCGACGGCATCCTGGCGGTGAGTGACCGGCTCGACCTGAAGATGGGCGGCAGCCTCTACCCCGGCGGCAATCGCGGCTACGTCATCGGCTACCCGAACACGACCTACAATGGCTACGACTTCAACCGCCGCTCGGTCTACCTGCCGGTGATGCGCAGTGACGTCTACGCGGTCTTCCAGGCGTTCGACTTCGCCGACCCGAGCACGCCCACCGGGGAGCGCGCCACGACGACGGTCGCCCCGCAGGCACTGTTCCTGATGAACGGCAAGGTCGTGGCCGAACAGACGCGGCACCTGGCTGCCGCCCTGCTGGCCGACGCGGGACTCGACGACGCCGGCCGGGTGCGCGTGGCCTACGAGCGCGCCTACAGCCGGCCGCCGAGCGACCGGGAGGTGGCGCGGGCGCTGGGCTTCGTCCGCCGTTGTGACGAGGCGCTGGTGGGCGAGAAGCTCGACGCGAAGGAGCGACGGTTGCGCGCCTGGCAGAGTCTGTGCCGCGTCGTGCTGGCGGCCAACGAGTTCATTTACGTGGAGTGACCGGACGGCCATGAACGCACGTGGGATGCAGACTCCGACCCGCCGCGAGATGCTGCGCCGCAGCGCGCTCGGCTTCGGCGGCGTGGCCCTGGCCGCACTGCTCGGCGAGACGGCGAGCGGCCGGGAGACCAACAGCGATCCGCTGATTCCGAAATCACCGCACTTCGAGGCGCGGGCCCGGCGCGTGATCTTCCTCTTCATGCACGGCGGGCCGTCCCAGGTCGATACCTTCGACTACAAGCCGCTCCTGGAGCGCGACGACGGCAAGCCACTGCCGTTCGCCAAGCCGCGCGTCGTCTCCAGCGAAACCGGCAATCTTCTGCGCTCGCCGTGGAAGTTTCGCCAGCACGGCCGCAGCGGCGCCTGGGTCAGCGAGCTGTTCCCCCACCTGGCGAGGTGCGTCGATGACGTGTGCTTCCTCCATGCGACGCACGGCTCCAACTCGCGCCACGGCGGGGCGCTGTTGGAGCTGCACACCGGCAGCGACACCTTCGTGCGCCCGAGCCTCGGCTCGTGGGTGACCTACGGCCTGGGCACCGAGAACCGCAACCTGCCCGGCTTCATTACCATCTGCCCAACGCTGACGCACGGGGGCGTCAACAACTACAGTGCCGCCTTCCTGCCCGCCGTCTACCAGGGCACTCCCCTCGGCAGCGCCGCCGTCGCCGCGGAGCAGGCGGTCATCCCGTTCATCAAGAACAGCGACACCCCGCGGTCCGTCCAGCGCCTGGAGCTGGACCTGCTGGGGGAGATGAACCGCGAGCGGTTGGCCCAGGCCGGCCCCGACGCGGCGCTGGAGGGGCGGATCGCCTCGTTCGAGCTGGCCTTCCGCATGCAGTCGGCGGCGCCCGAGCTGCAGGACATCTCCGGCGAGACGGCCGAGACGCTGCGCCTCTACGGCCTGGACGACCCCAGGACGAAGAACTTCGGCCGGCAGTGCCTGATGGCGCGGCGCTTCGTTGAACGCGGCGTGCGCTTCGTGCAGTGTACGCACAGCTACAAGTGGGACCAGCACGACAACCTGAAGCGCGATCACGGCGTCAACGCCGCGGAAGTGGACCGTCCCATCGCCGGCCTGCTGACCGATTTGAAGCGACGCGGCTTGCTAAACGACACGCTGGTGCTGTGGGGCGGCGAGTTCGGCCGGACGCCGGTGGCCCAGGGCCGCGACGGCCGCGACCACAACCCGCACGGCTTCACGACCTGGTTGGCCGGCGGCGGCGTCAAGGGCGGCGTCGCCCATGGCCGCACCGACGACTACGGCTATTACGCCGTCGAGGACAAGGTCCACGTCCACGACCTGCACGCTACCCTTTTGCATCTGCTGGGGTTGGATCACACGCGCCTGACCTACCGCCACGCCGGCCGCGACTTCCGCCTCACCGACGTTCATGGCGAAGTCGTCAACGCCATCCTCGCCTGAACCGCGTCGCCGCTTACGGCTTCGCACGGCCGACCTGCGAAGCCGCAAGCGGCTGGGACGTATTTCGCCGCGGGTGTTCGTGAGGGACGCCGCCATGTCGATGCGACCGTGGATCTGCGAGCGGTGCAAGGGCCTGTGCCAGTACCTCGGACTGCAGCTCCTTGCCGGACAGGAGACGGTGGCGGCCTACGGCGTGCGCTGGGGCTGCGCGGCCTGCGAGTACAAGGCCGTGGACGTGTGCCCGCTCGGCCCGCTGGTGCCGGGCGACGGCGTTTGTCTGAGTTGCGGCGCGGACTGTCCGGCGGCGGCCAAGGGGCCCTGCCGGGGGTGCGGCCTGACGCGCGCGGCGGCCCGCGCCTTCCTGGGCCTCGCCAGCTTGCCTTCCGACCCGTTGGCCGCGGTACGGGACCTCTTCGGGCGCGGGCTATTCCGGCGCGGGCTGGCGATCCTGAACCAGGCACTGGCGGGCGACCCCGGCCAGGAGCTGCTGTGGCTCTTGAAATGTTCCTTCCTCGAAGAGGTCGGCCTGCACGCCCACTTGCTGAAGATGCTGGAGGGGGCGACGGCTGGCCGGGGGCCGGTGTCGCTGCTGGTCAGTTACGCCTCGTCCCTGCACCGTGCCGGCCGCTACGAGGAAGCGATCGCCGCCTCGCGCCGCTACCTGGCGGTGGAGCCGGGCGGGGCCTGGGCGGGGACGGCCCACAGCAACCTCGGCCTGGCCCTGCGCGCCCTCCGCCGCGACGACGAGGCGGAGGAAGTCTACCGGGAGGCGCTGCGCATCGAACCGAGACAGGTGCTGCACTATCGCAACCTGGCCCAGCTCCTCGTCGATCAGCAGCGCTGGGCCGGTGCCTTCGGCGCCCTCGAGGCGGGCCTGGAGCGGGCCACGACGACGGACGAGAGGGTCCGCCTTCTGGAGGGGCTGGCCTTCGTATGCGCCGAGGAGGCGCGCGCCGCCCAGGCGCTGGAGTACGTCGATCGCGCCGTCGCCCTGGGTGCCAAGGGTGGGCGGACGCTCTACCTGCGCGGCCGGGCGCTGGCGCTGCTCGGGCGCCTGCCGGAGGCGCGCGACGAGGTGCGGCGCGTCCTGGAGTTGGAGCCGGAAAACGCCGAGGCCCGGGAGGCGCTCGGAATCCTCGAAAAGGGGCTGGTAAAACGGTGAGAATCTGGTCTCGAAGGCCGGCATGCCGAGCATGCCGCACGAACCTCGCCGGCCCCTGAGTGCCGTCTTACTTCACGCCGCCGGCCAGCCGCAGGGTGATCGTTTCTGTCACCTTGCGAGTGAGCTTCGTGTCATCGGCCGCGACCGCGAGTTCTCGGGTATGCGTCAGCCACGACTCCACGAGGCGGCCGCCGGCCGTGTCGAAATAGGCGGTCCCGGTGCCGTTGGTCGCGCTCAGCGTCTCGCCCTCCCCGTTCTGTGTCCGCCGTGCGACCGCCAGGGAGAGCTTCTGGATGGGCCGCCCGTCGCGCTCCTCCGGCCCCTCGTCGGTATAGCGGATTTCGGTGGTCGCCTTCCCCTCGGACAGCGCCTCCTCGGTCCTGTAGGACCACGATTCCCCGCGTGCCGGGGAGGTTTCCGCCAGCAGCGGGATGAGCTGTCCGATGAGGCGGCGGAAGCCCGCCTCCGACGACGGGTTGCCGAGGCCGTCCCACTCAGCGCGGGGCGGCAGCCGGCCCCCGCCGGCCTTCTCGACGAGGCGCACGTCGGCGAGATGGCCCCGCGAGTCGATGGTCGCGCTGATGCGGGCGCCCACCACGGCGTCGAGCCGGGCGGCGATGCCCTTCACTTGCGGGTCCCGCGGCGCCGTGCCGTTCGCCGTGTCGTACTCGGCCGTTTCCCGCGGCGTTACCGCCTTGAAGCGGACGCGCCCCACGGTCTGCGTAATCGTGGCCTTGCCGTCCGCGTCCACCCGGCTTACCTCCCAGGTCAGGTCGATGCGCTGGGTCATCTCCGCGGCGTTCGTCTGGCCGAAGGCGCTCGTCTCGATGTGAGTGCTCACGTCCACGACGTAAGCGAGTTGCTCACCCACCTGGAAGCGGTAGCGGGGTGCGGGGGTTTCCGGCCCGGCGGCGGCGGTGCCGGCGGACAGGGCAAGCACCAGGGCGAAAGGCATCCGGGTCCGGACGTGCGTCATGGCACTGCACCTTTGCGAAAAAAGGACTCGACTCGACCGGAATGAGTTAAGCCGTCTCGCGTTCGCGAAGCAGGGCGGGGCCGCGCTCCTTCGCCTCGGGGTACTTGATCCGCGAGTGGTACAGGGCGATCAGCCCCTTGCTCAGCGTCTCCTCGACGACGTGCAGCTCGGTTAGCGTCAGGCCGCTCTCGTCGAACTGGCCGTCGAGGAGGCGCTTCATGAGCAGATCGTGGACCAGCTTGCGCAGGCTGCCGGGGGTCGGGTCGGTCAGGGCACGGCTACTGCTCTCGACGGCGTCGGCGAGCATGACGATGCCGTTCTCGCGGTTGCCCGGCTTGGGTCCGGGGTAGCGGAAGGCCGGCTCCAGTTCAACGTGGCCGTTCCCCTGGCTCTCCTGCAGCCGCAGCGCCTCGCGATAGAAATACTCGACCAGGGTGGTGCCGTGGTGCTGCTGGATGAAGTCGATGATGGGCCGCGGCAGGCGGTACTGCTCGGCCAGGGCGAGGCCGTCCTTGACGTGGCCGATGATGACCAGGGTGCTCAGGGCCGGCTCCAACCCCTCGTGCCGGTTCTCGCCCGACTGGTTTTCCACGAAGTAATCGGGCTTGAGCATCTTGCCGACGTCGTGGAAATAGGCGCCGACGCGGGTCAGTAGCGGGTCGGCGCCGATGGCCTCGGCGGCCGGCTCGGCCAGCGTCGCCACCGTCATGCTGTGGGTGTAGGTGCCGGGCGCCCGCCGGATCAGCTCCTGCTGCAACGGGTGCGAGCCGTCGGCCAGCTCCAGCAGGGTGATGTCGGTGACGATGCTGAAGCAGCGCTCGACCAGCGGCAAACAGCCGCTGACGAGGAAGCCGGCCAGGGTGCCCCAGACCAGGGCGCGGACGGCGTCGAAGGCGACGAACCACCACATCTGTTCGGCGAGGATGCCGGTGCCGACGGTCATGAGCAGGTAGACGACGCCGGCGCCGAGGCCGACCTTGACCAGCCGGGTGCGCGTGCGCAGGCCGCGCAGGGACAACACCGCCGTCGCCAGCCCGGCCATCTGCACCAGCAGGTTGTGCAGGTTGCCGCCGAGGGCGACCGTCGTGGCCAGCGACAGCGTCAGCGACAGCAGCAGGGCGAACGGCGGGTTGTATACGATCGTCAGGACCAGGGCGGTCACGGTCAGCGGAATGAGGACCGCGTACCACGGCGAGCGGCTCATGACGATGGCCAGGGCGAACGTCAGGAGGACCAGGATGCAGACGCCGGCGATCTTTGACAGGCTCTGTGCAAGGCCCTTCTGGAAGCGGACGACGTAGAGGACGACCAGCGAGGCGAGCAGCCCGTGAATGAGGAAGAGGGCGCCGCCGCGGGCGAGGTGGTCGAGGTGGTCCCGGGAGCGGCGGAAGGCGCGGTGTTCCTCGTCGAGCAGGGTGAGCTGTTCGCGGCGGATCGGCTGGCCGCGCTGCACCAGGGGCGAGCCGAGCGGGTACGGCCTCATAACCGGCGGCACGTCCTGGCGGGCGGCCTCGCAGGCGGCGGGATCCTCGCGCCGCTCCGCCGGCAGGTCGTCCACGGCCTTCTCGCGCCGCAGCTCGGTCTGGGCCTCATCGACCACTTCAAAGAAGAGGCGCGAGCGGATGTCGCGCTCGCAGACTTCGCCGTAGCGGTAAGGCAGGGGCGGCCCGGAGGAATAGACAAGGAGGGTGGCCAGGAGGACCGTGACAAGCACCGGCAGCAGCCGCAGCAGCACGTGCGGCTGGGTCAGGCGCGCCAAAAGGGGGGCGCCGTGCCGCGTCGAGTGCCGCCGGCCGTCCCACTGGCCCAGGCGCGGCTGTTTCTTGGAGGAACCTAACATAATTGCAGATTGCAGATTGCAGATTGCAGATTGCCCATTTCCTCCGGTCAATCTGCAAACTGCAATCTGCAATCGGATCACTCCTTCTTCTTGCGCGGCCTGTCATCCTCGTAGGCGCGCAGGACCCGCTGGACTAACGGGTGGCGGACGATATCGTTTTCGTCCAGGTAGACAAGGGCAATTCCTTCGACGTCGCGCAGGCGGTGGGCGGCGTCGATCAGGCCGCTGCGCGTCTGCTTGGGCAGATCGACCTGGGTCACGTCGCCGGTGACAATGATCTTCGACCCCTCGCCCATGCGCGTCAGGAACATCATCATCTGCGGCACGGTCGTGTTCTGGCCCTCGTCGAGGATGATGACGGCGTGGTTAAGGGTCCTACCCCGCATATACGCTAATGGGACTACTTCAATAATGTCATTATCCATATAGCGTTTAACCGCATCGGGCTCCATCATGTCGTTGAGGGCGTCGAACAGCGGCCGCAGGTAGGGGTTGACCTTGGCGACGATGTCGCCGGGCAGGAAGCCGAGGCGCTCGCCGGCCTCGACGGCGGGCCGCACCAGCACGATCTTCTTGACCTCGCCGCCGCGCAGCAGAGAAACCGCCATTCCGACGGCCAAATAGGTTTTGCCAGTTCCGGCCGGCCCGATGCACAGGGTCATGTCGTTCTCGCGCATGGCGCGGACGTAGCGCCCCTGGCCGTCGGTGCGCGGGCGGAGGTAACGGCTGGCGCCGCCCTCGGGCTTCTTGCCGCCGGGGGTCGGAGCCGGGGCGGCCGCGTCGAGCCGGTCGCCGCCCTGCTGCACCACTTCGAGGACGGTGCGGACCGCCTCCGTCGTCAGCTGGCCGTGGTGGCGCAGCAGTTGACGGAGCTGGGTGAAGACGCGCTGGGTCTGGTCGAGCTGCTCGTCGTTGCCCTTGACGACGACGGTGTCGCCGCGGGCGACGAGCTGGACACCCAGGGTGTCGCGGATCTCCTTGAGGAAGCGGTCACGGCTGCCGAAGAGGCCCACCGCCTCGTCGCGATTCTCGAGCTGGATGGTCAGTTCAGTCATGGGGATGATCTCAAGCCGCTTGCGGCTTAGCGCGGAACGCTAAGCCGCAAGCGGCGGGTTACAGCAGCCACCAGTACACCACCGGCGCCGCGAAGACGATGGAATCGACCACGTCGAGGACGCCGCCGAAGCCGGGCACCACCTGCGAGGCGTCCTTCTTCTGACAGTCGCGCTTGATCAGCGATTCCGCAAGGTCGCCGACGATGCCCACGAAGCCGACGACGAGGCCGAAGGCAACCGCCGACAGCCAGGCCCACTCCCCACCGGGGAACACCGGGCCGAGGCAATGGATCACCAGCGCCGTCAGCACCGACGCGGCCAGGCCGCCGGCGAACCCTTCCCAGGTCTTTTTCGGACTCAGCACCGGCGTCGCCCCGTGTCGGCCGAGGAAGCGCCCGGTGAAGTACGCCCCCACGTCGCAAAACTTCGGCACGAAGATCGCCAGCGCCAGCGCCAGCGTGCCGCGTGTCACGGCCTCCCGACCGGGGGGCGGGTCCGGCCAGCGCAACCAGCGCAGCTGGGCGAAGAAGCTCGGCAGCAGGCCGAGGTAGCCGGCGAGGAAAAGCGTCAGGGAAATGCGGGTAACAGCATGGCCGGGCCCCCGGAAGATCACCATCTCGCGTACAAAGGCAGACAGCACGACCCCGGCAAAGGTTCCCGCGATCAGCGCCCAGGGGTCGGGGAACACCGATTCGACGGGGGGCAGGTGCGGCAGCCAGTTGGCGACGAGCAGCGCCGCCACGCCTCCATAGGCCAGCCAACCGGCCGGGCGCCGCTCGTCGTCGAGCAGTTGCAGGAACTCGTAAGTCGCGACGAGGGACAGGAGGGCGGTGAGGACGAAGAGGAACGGATACCACGGCTCGAAATTGGGGTCGATGGCCAGCACGGCGGCGCTCAAGGCCACCAGGACCGCCCCCATCCACAGCCGCGTCCTGAGCATGTCAGTCGTCCTTGAGCCCGCCGAAGCGGCGCTCGCGCTGGCCGAAGTCGCGCAGCGCCTGGTGCAGGGTGTCGCGGTCGAAGTCGGGCCAGCACTTCTCCGTCACCCACAGCTCGGCGTAGGAAATCTGCCACAGCAGGTAGTTGCTGATGCGCATCTCGCCGGCCGTGCGGACGAGCAGGTCCGGGTCGGGCATCCCCGCAGTGTACAGGGCGCCGCTGACGGTGTCCTCGTCGATGGCCGACGGGTCCAGCTCGCCGCGGCGCACGCGCTCGGCGACGGCCCGCACCGCATCGACAATCTCGGTGCGGGCGCCGTAGTTGATCGCCAGGGCGAGGGTCATGCCGGTGTTCTGCGAGCTGACGCGGATGTTTTCATCGATCTCGGCGAGGACGTTGTCGGGCAGCCCGGCGCGGCGGCCGATGACGGTGAAGCGGATGTTCTGCCCCATGATCTCGGCGCGCTCGTCGAGCAGGTACTTGTGCAGCAGGGTCATGAGGAAGTCGAGTTCGTGCTGCGGGCGCTTCCAGTTCTCGGAGCTGAGGCAGTAGAGGGTGAGCTGTTCGAGGCCGAGGCGACAGCACTCCTCGACGGTGCTGCGGACGGACTGGACGCCGCGCAGGTGCCCTTCGACGCGCGGCATGCCGCGCTGGCGCGCCCAGCGGCCGTTGCCGTCCATGATGACGGCGACGTGCCGCGGCAGGCGCTCGGGATCGAGGCCGGCGGCGATGATGCGGGCCAGGGTAGTGGGGGAGACTGGTTTCATCAGGGCTGGGGCGTCCAGAACCGCCGCAGGTCGTCGGGGGAGCTTGCCTCCTTGATCGCACGGAGGACGACCTGCAACTGCTCGGGCTCCTCGATGCGCTCGATCTCCGGCATGAGGGCGAGTCCGGCATCGCCGAATTTGATATCGAGACTCGTCTTGATCCCTTCCACCAGCCCTTCTTTGCGCCCGTACCATTGCGGTGTCGAAACGAATGGCATCTTGTGTTCCTCCTGTATCTGTCGGACCTCGCGCCAGAAAAGTCCCTTCAGTGCCGGCGGCAGGTCCATCAGCCAGTCGATTATCAGGAACAACTTCCGCACATCTTTCTCAGCCAACCCTTGCTCGTACAGCGCCCGCACGAACCGTATCTTCCACTGGTGCCGCGCCGCCGGGTCGTTGCGTGTCTCCTGCGTCTTCAGATGCGCCAGCACCACCTTCGCGAACGGGTTCGGGTGCGCCTCCAGTTCCTGCCAGCGCGGCGCCCAGTCGAGCAGCTTCGCCGTCGGAAAGCGTAGCAGGTGCGTGCATCCGAGGACGGTCCAGCTGTACTGCGTCGGCCGCCAATCGGGATCGTCATCGCCCAGGATCGCCAGGCTCGCGACGGGACACTTGTAGTGGAGGTAGGCCCGGGAGTTGTACCCGAACATCCGCTCCTCGAAGCCGCCGCCCGGCCACACTTGCACTTCCATGTGCATGAACACGCGGCCGACACCGCCTCTCTTCAAGTATACCCGGTACAGCTTATCGACGTAACGCCGGCCGACCTCGGCCTCGGGCGTGATCTGCTGAAGTTCCTTGTCCTGCGCCACCGGCTTCTTCGACCAATCGATGTCAGCGTGCGCCACCGGGAAGAGGAGGGCGAAGCACGGCTCGAGGTACTCGTCGAGCGCTTCCTTCCACGGGCTGTCGTAGTCGGTGCTCATATCGTCAAGGGGAAACAGGCGGTCGTCGCCCGATCCGACGGGTCAGGTCTTCCCACCCCATGCCAACGAAGTATTGCAGGATCCATCCTGCTAAGGTAGTGAGAATGGCGAAAATCACGGAGTAGATTGCGAGGTGGACTAGGATCTCCCCCGTGCTGCAGTGATAGTCCCCGCGTAGCAGCATCGACCAGAACTCCCAATACCGCATGTCACCACCGCCTTTCGCCTCAGGAGGAAGCGGCAAATACCATGCAAGCAGAAATAGGAGCAGGCTAATGAACAGCCACACCCAATAGCGCACGCGGAGCCGGCGCTGTAAGTTCATGATGCCCTCCCGGTCTAAGACACGATCGTCTGCGCCCGGTCCGGCCCGACCGAAATCACCGACACCCGCACCCCGAGCAATTCGCCCAGCCTGTCCACGTACCGTCGCGCATTCGCCGGCAGGTCCGTCAGCTTCCGGGCCCCGCTCACGTCCTTGCCCCATCCCGGCAGCGTCTCGTACACCGGCTTGCAGGGCTCCAGCAGGAACGCATCGCTCGGGAACCAGTCGATGCGCTCGCCGTCTCTCTCGTAGGCGGTGCAGACCTTCACCTCGTCGAACTGGTCCAGCACGTCGAGGAGCATCACCGCCAATTCGTCGGCGCCTGCGAGGGTCGTCGTGTAACGCGCCGCGACGGCGTCGAACCAGCCGCAGCGGCGCGGCCGGCCGGTGACGGTCCCGTACTCCTTGCCGGCCTCGCGGATCTGATGGCCGATCCCGTTCTCGCCGTCTGTCAGCTCTGTCGGGAACGGCCCCTCGCCGACGCGCGTGCCGTACGCTTTGACCACGCCAATGATGCGCTCGATCTGCCGGGCGGGGACACCGCTGCCGCTCCAGACACCGGCCACCGAGCTGTTCGAGCTGGTCACGTAGGGATAGCTGCCGTGGTCCACGTCGAGGAGGCTGCCCTGCGCCGCCTCGAAGAGGAGGCGCTTCCCCTCGCGCAGCGCCTGCGTCAGCAGGCGCTGCGTGTCGGTGACGTGCGGCCGCAACTCCTCGCCCAGCTTGAGATACTCATCGCACAGCACGTCCGGGTCGTACGTCTTGGCCTCGCCGCTGCCCGGGGCCAGCGCGCGCAGAAGGCGGTTCTTCAGCTCGACGATGGCGCGCAGCCGCTGCCGAAGGTGATCGGGATACAGCAGCTCACTGACGCGGATGCCGCAGGTGCGGCCGACCTTGTCCTGGTAGCAGGGGCCGATGCCGCGGCCGGTGGTGCCGATCTTGTTGGCGCCGCCCTCGCTGAGGCGCTCCTCCTCCTTGTGGTAGTCGAAGATGACGTGGGCGTGATCGCTCAGCAGCAGGTTGTCCCCCACGCTCACACCGGCGGCGCGCAGGGTGGCGACCTCTTTCTTGAAGCCCGCCGGATCGACGACGACGCCGTTAGCGATGACCGAGCGGATTTCGGGGCGCAGGACACCGGTCGGCAGCAGCGAGAACTTGAAGGTCTTGCCGTTGGCGACGACGGTGTGGCCGGCGTTGGCCCCGCCGTTGTAGCGGACGACGAAGTCGTGCCGGTCGGTGAGGAGATCGACGATCTTGCCTTTGGCCTCGTCGCCCCACTGGAGGCCGACGACACAGGTGCCGGGCATGCGTGGTTCCCGCCTTCATCCGCCCCGCACACGGGGTCGGACATAAAAAATGCCCGCGGCCACACCGGCCTCGGGCTGCCAGGGTGAGCTGCGCCCCAACGACCCGTGTTTTCTACCGGCGGCGCCCGAAGAGCGTCAAGGGGAACCGGCTCGGCCGTCGGGGGTCAGTGTCTCAGTGCGACACCGCCGCCGCAGCCTTCTCGCCGACGGGGTCCAGGTCGGCGAAGCGCCCCAGGCGGAAGGGCCGCAACACCGGCGGCGCCGTCCCCGTGGCGATCAGCTCGGCCACGCGGGCGCCGGCCGCCGGCCCCGCCTTGAAGCCGTAAGTCCCCCAGCCCACGTCCAGCAGGAAGCCTTCGACCTCCTCGACCGGGCCGATGATCGGCGCGAAGTCCGGCGGCATGTCGCACAAGCCCGCCCACTGCCGCAGCACCTTGACCCGGCCCAGGCACGGGAACAATTCCAGCGTATGCGCCGCCGCGTTCTCCAGGAAGCGCAATGTCGAGCGCATGCTGTAGCTGGCGTAGGGGTCGATCTCCTCGCCGATGACGACCTCGCCGCGATCGGTCTGGTTGACGTAGACGTGCAGCGTGGCCGAGACGATGACGTGGTGCAGGAACGGCTTGAGGCGCTCGCTCACCAGGGCCTGCAAGGGGTACGTGACGATCGGCAGCTCCACGCCGGCCATGTGGGCGATGGTCGAGCACCAGCCAGCGGTGGCGTTGACGACGGTGCGCGTGGCGATGGTGCCGTGGTTGGTGACGACGCCCTCGACGCGGCGCTTGCCATTGGCGTTGGCGCTGCCGGTCTGGACGGCCGTGACCTCGATAAAGGGATGGATCTCGATGCCCAGGCGGTCCACACCGCGGGCGTAGCCCCAGACGACGGCGTCGTGGCGGATGATGCCGCCCGGCGGGTGATACAGCCCGGCCAGGATGGGCTGATGCGCCCGCTTGCTCACGTCGAGCCCCGGGACCATCTCGGCAATTTCCTTCGGCGAGACGAGGCGGCTGTTGACGCCGAGGAGGACGTTGGTTTCGGCCCGCTCGCGCAGGGTGGTGACGCCGCGGTCGGTGTGGGCGAGGGTGAGGTGGCCCTGCTGCGAGAACATGACGTTGTAGTCGAGTTCCAGGGCCAGGGTCTCGTAGAGCTTGACGCTCTCGTCGTAGAAGGCGACGCCCTCCGGCGTGCGGTAGTTGGAGCGGATGATGGCGGTGTTGCGGCCGCTGGCGCCGCCGCCGAGGTAGCCCTTGTCGAGCACCGCGACGTTAGTGACGCCGCGCTTGCCGAGGTAATAAGCGATGGCCAGGCCGTGGACGCCGGCACCGATAATGACGACATCGTAACTGTTTTTCAGGTCGTGGCGGCGCCACATCGGAGCAACGGACATGGAGTGCCCTCGTCGGAGCCTGCTCGTTTCTTTGCGCTTCAGTTATAGGAACTTGGCCGGGCTTCTGGCAGCGCGAAGGCGGGTCCGGATACATGAGTTGGCGGCCGACTGGATCGCGCGGCAGCTTGGCATCGGCCAAAAGTGACGGTGGCGAATGCGAACCGGGGCAGGGCTCTTGTCTTATCCTCCGACAAGAGCCCTGCCCCGGTTCCCACCCCAGCGATGGTCAACTTGCCCAGGTTTCTGGGGAAACTAGGGCAAGTTGCCGGCGAGCGCAACCCCTTGTCGGTATGCCATTTACGCTGGCACAGCGTCAACTTGTCGTAGTTTCCGCGTTACCTGGGCAAGTTGACTCCCCGGATGAGGTTGGGCCACCAGGATCATGGGGCTTTCGACGCTGGCACTGGACTGCCACCACCCGAGGCCGGCTCTCCGGCCGCACTGCTGGGCCAGGGGAACATTGGCCACGCCGGACCCAGGAGCCGCCGCCCTCGGGGCGGCGCGGAGGAGCGCCGCCCCGAGGGCGGCGGCTAAACGAGAAGACGTCAGGCCCTCCAGAACGGCACCAGTCCCTTCAGGAAGAAGTGTCCCAACCCGCGCAGCGCCAGCAGGCTCTTGTCGGCCTTGTCCTTGCGGCCGCGCAGCCGCCGCCAGAGGTACTGGAACGCCTTGTCGGCCATCTGCAACGGGGCGTCGAGCGTCACCATCAGCTTGTACAGGGTCAGGCCCGCCGGCGAGCAGCCGCTCTTGCGCAGGTAGCGCGCGAAGCCGATCGCCATGTTCGTCGAGGCGAAGCCGATGTGCTGGCGCGTGCTCACCCGGCCGTAGTGGGTGATCTCCACACTTGGCAGATAGACGATATCGTAGTGCCGGCTGACACGCGCCGACAGCTCGATGTCCTCGCCGCCGAAGGCGAAGTCCTCGTCCCAGGCGCCGCAGGTGGAGAAGACCTCGCGCGGCAGGAACATGGCGGCGCCCATGAGGATTTCCACCGGACGGGTCGTGTTCGGGTCGAATTGTTGGCGGCGGTAGCGGCGGTAGGAGCCCTTGAGCAGGCCGGTCCAGCGGAACAGGTAGGTGCGGTGCAGGAACGTCGCCAGCGTCGGCCGCTGGCGGTACGACACCTGCGTCTGGCCGGCGCCGTCGCGCAGGCGCGGGCCGACGATGCCGACGCCGGGGTGCGCCTCGCAGTAGTCGATGAGGCGGCGCAGGGTGTCGGGGGGGACGACGGTGTCGTTGTTGAGGAAGAACAGGTAGCGGCCGCGCGCCAGCTCCGCGGCCTGGTTGTTCGCCCGCGCGAAGCCGACGTTCGCCGAGTTGCGCTGCAGCACGACGTCGGGAAACTCGCGCTCGACCAGGTCGGCCGCACCGTCGGTGGAGGCGTTGTCGATGACGATGATTTCGACGGCGACCTCGGGGGCCTGGTCGCGGAGTGACGCCAGGCAGGCGCGCAGGAACTCGCGGCAGTTCCAGTTGGCGATGCACACCGAGACGTCGATCAGGTCGTCGGCGCTCTGCGGCGGCCGGCGGCGGGGCGCTCGGGGAAGGAACTGTCCCGCTGGGTACGCGATCGGGACGGTGTCGTTCGCCATGATGCCTCCCTGCACTTTCGGTCGGGCGACGGGCCGCCTCGGTCGCCGGCCGCTGCCGGGAACCACGTCCTTGACGCAGGCAGGCCAAGTGCGGCAGGGTGAGGTAAGTAACACGATTTCGGCGGTGATGTCAACCGCAAGCGCCGGTCAGCCGGCGACCTTCGCCCGGCCGCGACGGCGCAGCCACAGCCAGCCGCCGGCCGCCAGGCTCAGCCCCACCAGCAGGCCGAGCGTCGCCGTCGAAACGAGTTTCCCTCGCCGGTAGGATTCCGGGGCGAAGCGGAAGACGACCTTGCGGGCGCCGTCGGGAACGCGCACGGCCCGGAAGACGTAGTTGGCGCGGTACACCTCCGCCGGTTCGTCGTCCACAGTGCAGCTCCACCCGGGAAACCACACGTCCGTGAGCACCAGGTAGCCGCCGGGGCCGTCACCGAGGTCGATGGTCACGCGGTTCGGGCGATGGTCGCTGATCTCGGCGCGGCGATAGCCTCCCCCGGGAGGCGCTGAGTCCGGGTCGGCCGGTAGCGCCGTCTCCAGCAGGACGGTGCGGCGGAAGTCCGTTTCCTTGAGGGCAGCGAGGGCCGAGCGCTTCTCGGAAAGTGGGGCCGCGCCGGGAACCACGAACGCCCGGTCGAGGGAGTCGAGGTTTTCATAGACCGTGTAAGGCGGGAGTTCCTGCAGGCCGCCCGCGACGTTGCCGAAGGCGATCGGCTTCGGGTCACGCGCCTCGTCCTTCTCCTCCCAGCGGTCCCCCTCCGGCTTCAGGCCGGCCGGCTGGAGCAGGTAGCGCGTGCCGAGCAGGTTGAGGAGGGACCGATTCTTGATCTCGAAATTGTAAACTCCACCGCTCGCCTCGATCGGCTCGTCCCGGTCGCCGATGAACTGCAGGAACTTCTTGTACCGGTACACGTCGATGGGATTCAGGCCGCGCACCGCCTCGATCCGCAACAGCAGCGGCTGGGCGTACCCCAAGGGCGTGTTCCCCAGGACCGAGCGTCCCAGCGACGGGGTGTCGGGTTGGGCCGGCGCGTCGCGATCCAGGACACGGCCGCGGTTCGCGCGGTGCTCGGCCAGGTAATTCACGGATCGGGTTGGGAGGTAAATGTCGGTCTCCGAACAAACGGCGACCAGCGGCCGCGCCAGGGCCCACAGGTCGAGGAGGAGAACGACGACCCAGGCGACGCGCCAACTCGTGGAGGCCGACAACCGTGCCGGCAGCCAAACGGCGGCCGGGACAAGGACGACCAGCGCCACCCAGTATGGGTGGAAATGGAGCTGTTGTCCGACGGCGAGAAGGAGGAGCGCCTGCACCCCGACGGCAAGAAAGAGGACAGCCGCGACCCCCAGCGCGACCCGGCGGCAGCGCGCCGCGAGCGGCGGCGGCAGCGCTCTGGAAAATAGCACATCAGTGGTGGTGCCGGCTAGTAGGCCGATCGGCAGCGCGGCGATGAGCAACATGCGCGGCGGAATGCGGAACAGCTTGAAAACCGGCAGCCCTTCGAGGAGCGGCCCGCCGAGCGCGAAAACGACCAGGACCAGTGCGACGCCCGCCTGGAAGCGCACCCGGCCACGCACCAGGACCGGCGCCAGCACCGCGGCGACGACCCAGACGACCCCGAGACCGCCCTGGTAGTCCCACTCCGGCCCGGCCAACGACGGCCCGACCAGGCTGACCAGGGCACGGACGACGGTGCCGGGTGGGTCCGGTACGGCTCCGCTGACGGCGCGGGTCGTCTCCTTGGCGGCCTCGGCGGTCGGCAGCAGCTGCACCGCGAACAGGCCGAGCGCCCAGAGCGCGGCCCACGCGCCGAGTCCGGCCCAACGGGCGAGCGCCGGGAGGCGCCGCCGCCACGCCGGCGCCGCTTCCAGGGCCGGGCCGAGCGTCCACAGCGCGAGGAAGAGCCCGGCGTAAAACGTCAGTTGCGGCTGCGCCCCCAGGCAGAGGACGCCGAAGACAGCCCCCCCCCAGGCGGCACAGAGCAGCGCCGCCACGACCTCGCCGCGGCCGGACCGGCGGATCGCCTGTTCCATCAGCAACACCACCAGCGGCAGCCAGGCGATCGGTGCGAACGTGTGGTGCCCGGCGCCGAGCAGGTGGAGCATCCATTTACCCGCGAACATATAGCCTATCCCGGCGACCAACGACCCGGCGACGCCGAGGCCCTGGCTGCGGGCATAGGCGTAGGCGCCCCAGCCGGCGACGACGACGTGGGCGACGAGCAGCCAGCTCATGGCCGGACCGAGGAGCCCTTCGGGCAGGAGGTAGAGGATCGCCTGCGGCGGGTAGAAGGCGGCGACCTGGATGTCGTGGACGAAGGGCATCCCCGCGAGGGCGTACGGGCACCACAGCGGCAGCTCGCCGTCGTCCCGCCAGGACGTGACCAGGAAGCGCTTGGCCGGCAAGTACTGCACCAGGAAGTCGGAATGGTCTGAGTAGAGAACCGACCCGGGGTGACGCACCAACTCGGCGAAGAACAGGACGGCGAGCCCGGCAAGGACCAGGTAGGGGGTCAGGCGCGTCAGCACGGTCAGTTCGCCTTCTCAGCGGGAGAGGCCGCGACGTGGTTGTCCGGCGGCGCCTCGCCGGCCCGGCGCGGGGAGGGGCCGACGGCGCTGCGGATGATGTACGTCGGACGGCCCTTGACCTGTTCGAGGACGCGGCCGACGTACTCGCCGACGACGCCCAGCGTCAGCAACTGGCAGCCGCCGAAGAACAGGACGCTCGCCAGTATCACGGCCCCGGTGTCCACCGGCACCCCCCGGACCAGGCCGGTTACCAGGAGCCAGGCGGCGTACAGGAGACTCGCCCCGCTCACCAGCCCGCCGAAGACCGCCAGCCGGCGAAGGGGGTAGAAGCTGAAGGACGTGATGCTGTCCAGGGCCAGGCGGATGCTGCGGAGGAACGTGTACTTCGTCTGTCCCGCGTGCCGCGGCGGCGCCGTGAATTCGACCGAGGTCTGGGAAAAGCCGATCCAGGGCACCAGGCCGCGCAAGAAGAGCTGGCGCTCGGGGAGGTCCTTGAGGACATCGACGGCGGCCCGGCCGAGGAGGCGGAAGTCGTTACTCCCGGGCGGGATCGGGGTGGCGGCGAGCCAGTTGAAGGCCCGGTAGAAGAGCCAGGAAGTCAGCCTCTTCAGGGGCGAGATGTTCTCGATTTCCAGGCGGATGGTGTTGACGATTTCGTGGCCGGCCTGCCAGAGCTGCAGCATCTTCGGGATCAGGGCGGGCGGGTGCTGCAAATCGCTGTCCATGAGGATGACGGCGTCGCCGTCGGCGTAGGCGAGGCCGGCGCTCAGCGCCGCCTCCTTGCCGAAGTTGCGCGACAAGAGGACGTAGCGGACGCGCTCGTCGCCGCGGCGCAGCTGCGCCAACACGTCGGGAGTGCCGTCGCTGCTGCCGTCGTCCACGAAGACCCACTCGAAGCGGTAGGGCAGCGGGTCGCAGACGCGGCACAGCTCTTCGTGCAGCCGGGGCAGGTTGGGCGCTTCGTTGAGTCCCGGGATGACGACCGATACCAGAGGCTGCGCCATGTCCGCCGGTCCTGCCCCGGGCCTGTGGTGGTGGTGTACTCCCTGAAGCTTAGGACGTGGGCGGCGCGATGTACAGAGAGCGGACGGGGCGGCGGGCGTGGCAACTCTTCCGGGGGACCATTCGAGCGCCGTGCCCGTGCCCGTGCCCGGTGAAGAATCGGGCACGGGCACGGGCACGGGCACGGGCACGGAGTCGCTCCCGGGGCGGCTCACTCCAGGTGAAAGTCGATGACGTTGTCCTCGCCCGGCTTGACCAGCGCCTCGAGACCGGAGAGGTCGGGGGCGGCGTACTTGCGCGGCAGCAGCGAGTGGACGTCGGCAAACTCCGTCCCGAGCGGCTTGGCCGCGGGCGCCTCGACAGAAACGATCGTGACGCGGTGCCAGCCGGGCACGGCGCCGGGCCGGCCGTCGGCGGCGAGCGTGTAGGTGCCGTCCGCACGGATGTCGCCGCGCGCCAGCGGGCCGGTGCCGCCCTTGTCGGCGTCAGGGGCGAAGACGATGCTGCCGCGGGTCAAGGGGGCGCCCTTGTAGAAGACGCGGCCACGCACCGCCGCCGGTGCCGGGGCATCCTGACCGCAGCCGGCGGCCAGCAGCGCAACGGGAAGGGCCATCCAGGCCAGGCATGCTCGCATCGACATGGTTTCCCCTGCCAAGGCGTAGCCGCAAGCTGCCAGCTTGCGCGCTCGGGTGAGCGCGCAAGCTGGCAGCTTGCGGCTACGGGGCGGCGATCATAGCACGCGCTGCCGGCGCGTGGCAACGCCTCCCGGGGCCGCCGGAGGCGTCGAAATCGCCCCATTTTCCAGGGTTTCCCGGGCGCCGGGCCGCCCGGCGGTTCGGCTTGACCGGCAGCGGGGGTGCGGGTAGAAACCACCGCTCCATTTCCGGGGGGATGGGGTCGGTTGGGACGTTCACCGCCGGGCGGCTGCCCCCCAGCGTAAGCCAGGGGCCGACGGCAATCTCGAACGAGGAGTACAAACAGTGAAGCGGACGGTCGCGATCGTGGCGGGGGTAGTCACCCTGGGGTTGGCCCTGTACGTCGGCAGCCGACTGACCGCCCAGACGGGCGGGTCGGCGCCGCCGCCGGCGCCGACCATGAAGGTGCGCCTGGTCAACTTGCAGTTCGTCATCAAGAACTACAAGCGCACCGAGGCCCTGCGGCAGGAACACACCGAGGTGTTCAAGCAGTTCGACAACCAGATCAAGCAGCTCAAGGAATTGATCGATGCCCGCACCAAGCAGCTCCAGGATCCGCAGTACGCCGACAAGCGCGATGTCATCGAGAAGGAGATCAAGCGCCTGCAGCGCGAGATGCAGGACAAGACCGAGGAGGCCCGTGCGGCCCTGGACAAGAAGCAGGGCGACCTGATCGTCCTGGTCTACAAGGAGGTCGAGGAGGCGGTGAAGGCCTACGCCCGCCCCGCCGGCATCGAGTTGGTGCTGCACTACAACGACGCGGTCCTCGACACCGACCGCAACACCGCCCCCAACGTCGCTCGCAAGATGAGCGCTGGCGCCTGCATGCCGATGTACATCACGCCCGGCATGGACATCAGCCAGGAGATCGTCAACGCGCTCAACGCCAAGTACCCGGCGACCGCCTCGACGGGCGGCACGAGCGGCGGCACGCAGTGAGGGCGCAACGCTGGGCCCCTTCTCGGGCCGCGGGCCGAGCTTTCCGCCCGGCCCGCGGCGCGGGATGGGGCCAACCCCTGTCAAGGATGACGCGAACGTGAGAAGGCACAGTTACCGCTACCAGCGCACCCTGGCGCGGCCGGCGGAAGTCGAAGGAGTCGGCTTCCTGACCGGTGCCGGTGTGCATCTGCGCTTCGTCCCGGCGGCGCCGGATACCGGCGTCGTCTTCGTCCGCACCGATTTACGGCCGCGGGTGGTCATCCCGGCCCGCATCGACTTCGTCAGCGGCACGCAGCGGCGGACGACCCTGGGCCGCCCGCCCGCGCAGGTCGGCTTGGTCGAGCACGTCCTGGCGGCCCTGGCCGGCTTGCGCATCGACAACTGTTACGTCGAGCTGAACGCCCCGGAGCCGCCCGGCCTGGACGGCTCGGCCCGGCGCTTCGTGGAGGTCCTGCGCGACGGCGGTACCGCTCTGCAGCCGGCGCGGCGCACCGCCTGGGCGGTCGAACGGCCGGTCATCGTCGCCGCCAACGGCGCCACCCTCGCCCTCCACCCGCCGGACGGCGATGAATTCAAGATCAGCTATCTCCTCGATTACGGCTCCCGGTCGCCGATCGGCCGGCAGGCGCACACTCAGGTCATCACGCCGGAGTGGTTCGCCAACGAGGTCGCCTCGTGCCGCACCTTCCTGCTCGAGGCGGAGGCGGCCGAGCTGCGCCGCCAGGGCCTCGGGGCGCGGACGACGGCGGCCGACCTGCTGGTGTTCGGCCGCCGCGGGCCCATCGACAACCGGCTGCGCTACGGCAACGAGCCGGCCCGGCACAAGGTCCTCGACCTCGTCGGCGACCTGGCGCTGTTCGGGCACGACCTGCGCGGCCACATCGTCGCCTACCGCTCGGGGCACCCCCTCAACGTCGCCCTGGTCGAGGTGCTGAGCCGCAAGCTGGCGCCCGGGCTCGCTGCACCGCGGCCGGAGGCGCTCGCGGCCTAGCCCCGGCCCAATTGCGAGGAGTCCCATGACACGTCTGCGTCTGGCGGTAATCGGGGTCGGACATCTCGGCAAGGAGCACGCGCGCATTCTGGCGGGCCTGCCCGAGGTGGAGTTGGCCGGCGTGGCGGACGTGAACGCCGCCCAGGGCGAGGCCGTCGCGCTGCGCTGCGGCACGCGCCCCTTCGCCGATTACCGGGCGCTGCTGCCGCGGGTGGACGCCGCCGTCGTCGTCGTGCCGACGGCCTACCACCACGCCGTCGCCGTCGAGTTCCTGCGCCGCGGCCTCCCCGTCCTGGTCGAGAAGCCGCTCGCGGCCGACCTGTCCCAGGCCGGGGAGTTGGTCGAGCTGGCGCGGCGCCAGGGCGTCACCCTGCAAGTGGGGCACATCGAGCGTTTCAACCCCGCCTTCGAGGAATTGTGCCGCCGGCCGCTACGGCCCCGGTTCGTCACCTGCGAACGCCTCGGCTCATTCACCGGCCGCTCGAGCGACATCGGCGCCGTCCTCGATCTGATGATCCACGACCTCGACCTGCTGCTGGCCCTGGTGCGGAGTCCGGTGCGCGACGTGCAAGCGCTCGGCCTTTCGGTGCTCGGCGGGCACGAGGACGTGGCGGCAGCGCGGCTGGTATTCGAGAATGGTTGCGTCGCCAACCTCAGCGCCAGCCGGGTCAGCGCGGCGCCGCTGCGGCGCATGCAGGTCTGGTCGGCCGAAGGGTTCGCCTGCGTGGACTTCGCGAAGAAGCACCTGACGCTGGTGCAGCCGTCCGAGGAGTTGCGCCAGCAGCGACTCGACCCGCGCCGCCTCGATGCGGCGGCGCTGGCCCTGCTGAAGGCCGAGTTGTACGGCCGGCACCTGCAGACACTGGAACTGGACTGCCAGGGCGGCGACCAGTTGACGCGCGAATTGCAGGACTTCCTGCACTGCGTCCGTACCGGCGAGCGGCCGCGTGCCTCCGGTGAGGACGGGCGCGACGCCCTGGCCCTGGCCACGCGCGTCCTGGACAGCCTCCGCGCCCACCGCTGGGAAGGGCATGCCGACGGGCCAGCGGGGCCGCTGCACCTGCCGGCAGCAGCGGGCCAACTCTTCCAACCAGCCCAGGACGGTGCCGCGGCGTGACGGCTTCGCCTCACCGCTCCCCGCCTCTTCCACGAAGCCGATGATACGCTCCGTTTCGGCGCGACCCCCTCATCGGGGTGCTTGGATCGGCGTCCGGGCCTTCCTCCCGGATCACCTCGGCAACAGAACTCAGCACACAAGCCCGAGGTGACGGCGAGGGCAAGCCCCTCCCTCACCGGCACCTCGGGCTTGTGAATCTTTACCCGGCCGGCACAAGCCGGGCCACCCTCCCGGCTCAGTTTTCGGCCCCGGCGCGACTTCTTCCCGTCCGTGCGGCGCCAACTGATCTCTTTCCAAAAAATCGGGGGCAAGTCCTCCGCCGCGGCTTCGATCACCATCAATGGCGGGGCCTCCGTTGGCCCGTGGAACCATCGCGCGAGCTGTGTTTCGCGGCGGCCCGCCGATTGTGCGCGGTAAATGCTGGTGTCCTGAGCCCGACCGTGTGGGTGCCGATTCTTCTCAAGGAGATATCAAGTGTCGAGTTTTTTCGGCTTTGGCTTCCGCTTCACGTCTCCGTTCTCGTATCTCCGCAAACTCCTTGGCATCGACGGCAAACGGCGGCGGTCCCGGGGGGCTCCGCCGGCACGTAAGCCCGGGCGCCGGTGCTTTACCTTCGACCACCTGGAAACGCGCCTGGCGCCGGCCATCGGCGTCAGCTTCAGCGCCGGCACGCTCACGCTGTTCGGGACGCCGAGCGACGACAACGTGTCGGTGCTCGCCAGCTCCACCAATGTCACCGTTTCGGTCAACAATGTCCTCCAGACGACCGTCAGTTCGGCCAACTACAACAACCTGACCGCCATCAACTTCAATGGCAACGGCCACACCGTGGGGGACAATCTGACGGTCTCCGGCCTGGCCGGCAGCGTGGCCATCGGGCTCACCAACGTCGCCGGACTTGCGATCACCTCGGCCGCCAACGTGACGGTCACCGACACGGTCGCCCTCGCCCTGGGGACCTCGACGCTCACCGGGAACCTGAGCGTCACTGCGAACGGCGCCATCAGCCAGACCGGCACGGTGATCGATCCCGGCACTACCACCCTGGCGGCGGGCGCGGCCAACAACATCACGCTGAGCACCGGCACCAACGCCTTCGGCACCGTGGTCATCACCAGCGGCAACAACGTCACCCTCGCCGACACCCACGCCATTATCCTCGGTGCCTCGACCGTGTCCGGGAACCTGAGCGTGACCGCGAACGGCGCCATCACCCAGTCCGGCGCCGTGAGCGTGGCCGGTACCGGCAAGATCGCCACCCTGGCCGCCGGCTCTGCCAACAACATCACGCTGAGCACCGGCACCAACGCCTTCGGCACCGTGGTCATCAGCAGCGGCAACGACGTCACCCTCGCCGACACCCACGCCCTCATCCTCGGCGCCTCGACCGTGTCCGGGAACCTCAGTGTGACTGCGAACGGTGCCATCACCCAGTCCGGCACCGTGAGCGATCCCGGCACCACCACCCTCGCGGCCGGCTCGGCCAATAACATCACGCTGAGCACCGGCACCAACGCCTTCGGCACCGTGGTCATCACCAGCGGCAACAACGTCACCCTCGCCGACACCAATCCCATCATCCTCGGCACCTCGACCGTGACGGGCAACCTGAGTGTGACTGCGAACGGCGCCATCACCCAGACCGGCACGGTGAGCGATCCCGGCACCACCACCCTGGCGGCCGGCTCCGGCAACAACATCACGCTGAGCACCGGCACCAACGCCTTCGGCACCGTGGTCATCAGCAGCGGCAACGACGTCACCCTCGCCGACACCCACGCCCTCATCCTCGGCGCCTCGACCGTGACG
>Ga0116224_10000127_pt1 | contig 62823 bp, 44 predicted proteins | sample Sb_taG_9_FD_89699 | JGI IMG/M metagenome (GOLD analysis project Ga0116224, IMG submission 89699) | Peat soil microbial communities from Weissenstadt, Germany - Sb_50d_b_LC metaG | ecosystem: Environmental > Terrestrial > Soil > Wetlands > Peat | place: Germany: Weissenstadt | collected 2010-09-21 | reverse complement strand
TGACGTCGATCGGGCGCGGGTCCGTTTTTCATTGGGCTCTCGCCGGGGAGGGACGGTCATGGATCTGGGATCGCTCGGGCGTGCCCTGGCGCACCGCAACTTCCGCCTGTTCTTCTTCGGACAGGGCGTCTCGCTGATCGGCACCTGGATGCAGCAGGTCGCCCTGTCGTGGCTCGTCTTCGAGCTGACCGGCTCGTCGTTCTGGCTCGGCTTCGTGAGCTTCTCCGGGCAGGCGCCCGCGCTGGCCCTGGCTCCCTTCGCCGGCGTCTTCGTGGACCGCTGGAACCGCCACCGGCTGCTGCTGGCCACCCAGACCGTGATGATGCTCCAGGCCTTCGCGATGGCGGCCCTGGCCCTGACCGGCACCGCGGACGTCACCAACCTCGTCACCCTCAGCGTCGTCCTGGGGGTGGTGAACGTCTTCGACATGACCGCCCGGCAGGCCTTCTACACCGAGATGCTCGACCGGCGCGAGGACCTGGCCAATGCCATCGCCCTGAACTCGACGATGGTCAACGGCTCGCGCCTGGTTGGCCCGGCCCTGGCGGGTCTGCTGCTGGCCGAGACGAGTGCCGGCGTCTGTTTCCTGGTGAACGGCCTGAGTTACCTGGCGGTCCTGGCGGCCCTGCTGGCGATGCGCCTCAATCCGCGGCCGCGCGAGAGGTCCCGGGGGCGCGTCCTCGCGGGGCTTCGCGAGGGCATCGGCTACGCCTTCGGCTTCGCGCCCATTCGGGCGATCCTGCTGCTGCTGTCGCTGGTCAGCCTGATGGGGATGTCGTACTCGGTGCTGCTGCCGATCTTCGCCAGAGACGTGCTCGGGGGCGGGGCGTACACCTACGGACTGCTGGGGGCGGCGTCGGGCGTCGGCGCCCTGGCCGGGGCGCTGCGGCTGGCGGCGCGGCACAGCGTCCTCGGCCTGGGGCGCTGGATCGCCGTGATGCCGGCGCTGTTCGGGGCCGCCCTGATCGCCTTCTCGTTCTCGCGGACACTGTGGCTGTCGCTGCCGCTGCTGGCCGTGGCCGGGTTCGCGATGATGGTCCACATGGCCGCGAGCAACACGGTGCTGCAAACCATCGTGGACGAAGACAAGCGCGGCCGGGTGATGAGCCTGTACACGATGGCCTTCCTCGGGACGGCGCCGCTGGGCAGCCTGCTGGCGGGGTGGCTGGCCGACGTCAACCTGATCGGGGCGCAGAACACGGTGCGCCTTGGCGGGGCCTGCTGTGCCGTCGGCTCGCTGCTGTTCGCGGCTCAGCTCCCCCGGCTGCGCGAGAAGGTGCGGCCGATCTACGTTCGCATGGGCATCCTGCCGGAGGTGGCCGCCGGCATCGGGGCCGCGAGCGAAATGGCCGTGCCGCCGGAAGAGCAATGACTGCGAGACGTCGGGAAACGGAGCCGGCCAACTCGGACCCCTCTTGACAACCCACCGCCGGTGGATGAGGATGAACGCGACCTTCTGGGTCCCGGGGGTGGCGATGGCGATTTTGCTTCACGGCACGACCCTGCACCGTGCGGAGCGGATCAAGACACACGGTCCCGATCCCGATTTCATCGAGCCGGGCGGTGGTACGAGGGCCACGGAGTTCTCGACCTGCCTCGAATCCGGGCCGTTCCCTTTGGGAACGCCGGAGGAATACGCACGCCGCAAAGCGGCTGGGTTCCCAAACGAGGGCGGCCCTGCTATTCTGGCAGGAGATGTTCCGGACGACATCATCGCCTTGGCTGTTGATGAGGTGTATTTCCCCCTGAGCCAAGGGGTGGTCCAATTCGACGAGGGCGCAGGCCTGGAAGAGTTGCGAGTTGTTTGGCCGACACTAACCGTACACATTAGATCGGTTTAATGCCCATGACTACTCCATCCCCCGTCGCAACGTCACTCCTTCGCGCGCTCGCGCATCCGACTCGCGGTGTCGTGGGCCTGGTCGATGACCTGTTGGCGCTATGCCGGGAGCACAACCTTCAAGTCGATTGGCAAGCCGACCGTTGTCGGGTCCGGGCCTGTGGCAGCGAGTGGGAGGAGTTGAGGGACGTAACACTCCGCAAGTCGGTGTTTCGGGCGATTCTGGCCCGCATCGCCGCCCTTTGCAACGAACAAGCGGCAATCTCGGTTTCCCCTTACGGTGGGCAGGCGGAATTGTCGGTCGGCACGAATCCCCCGGTGGTCTTCCGAGTGGCGTTCGCCAATACCCCCGCGGAGCAGACGTTAGAGCTACTCCCGGCAACGTCGTGCCTGGTCTCGGAACATGCAGCCTCGGTTGCTGGAACAGGTGAGCTCTCCGGGACGAGAACGGAAACAGTCGAGCCATCCCGACAAGAGGTCACTCCTCCGCCGTGATGCGCTTGATGATTAACGTCGCGTAACTGCCGCGCGGCAACTCGAAGCCGAGCGTCACCTTCTCACGCCCCGCGTTCAACTCGTCGGCCGCGCTCGCCGCTTCCAGGTTCGCCGGCAAACATAGCGCCGGCCGCTCGCCCTTCGAGAAGAACAGCTCGCGCACGCCCTTCACCTGCATCTGCTTCAACTCCAGACCCTCGTCGGCCAGCACCGACTGCACCAGCGCCGCTCGCGGGTCGGCCGGATCGATCTTCAGCCGCGCCGACGGCAGCGGCAGCATCAGGCCCGCCAGCTCGCGCCGCTGCTCCTCGTCCAGCCCCTGCCACATCGGAACGGCGCCCAGCTTCGTCTCGATCGGCACGAGCTGTTCCGGCCGGCAGTGTCGCTCCGCCCAGCGGGCCAGCATCCGGTTCCACAGGGAGCTCTGGTAGGCCGACAGGTAGAGGCCGCGCAGCTCGGGGCGCAGGCGGGCGACGGCGCCGCGGAAGTCGCCGGGGTGATGCAGCAGGTAATCGACCAGGCTGCGGGCGTGGCCGCGCGGCAGCTGGTCCTTCAGCGCCGCCCAGTCGCCCCAGTGGCCTCGGAGCAGCGCCTTCTCCTGCTTTTGCGGCGCGCGATCGTGTTCATAGGGCGCCGCCAGGGCCAGCCGCAGCGCCTCCTCGAAGCGGCCCAGGACCAGCAGGCGGGCGATGAACTCCTCGCCCGGCCCCACCGAGCCGAAGCGCTGGTCGTCGAAGTAGTTCGGCACCCCGTCGGCCCGCACCGCGTCGAGCGCTCGCAGGGCCCGAGTGACTTGCTCGGCGGTGAGGCTTCGCACCGTCAGGCGGAAGCGGTTGGCGCGGATGTCGCTGGAGTCGTAGGGGCGCGGCACCTGGCCGAGGTACTCCAGGGTAATGCCGTGGTGCTGCAGGTTGCGGCGCGGGCCGTGGAAGATCGTCAGGTACTGCCCCGTGACAGCATGCCGGTCCTTCAGGCCGCCGTAGGACAGGCGGCGCGGCTCCACCTTCCAGCGGCGCCGGATGGCCGCGAGGGTGTCCGGGGTGGACCAGCCGCGCTTTTCCAGTCGGTAGAGGGCGAAGACGCCCTGACCGGTCGGAGCCACGTCGGTCAGCTCCTCGACCTGGAAATCTTCGGGCTGCTGCTTGACCTTCATGGGAAGGTAGGGAACATCAGTATAGATCGGAAGTGCGCATGAAAAAAGAGATCGAGAGACACGGAACCCGAAACCGTCGCCCAATCAGCTTCGAGTCCCCGGTTATCTCTCGATCTCATCGGTACGAGATGGAGTCGTGTGACTCATCTCTACTTCCATTTATACCGGGAGCGAATCGGATTGCAAGAGGAAAACCAAAATTTTTTCCTCAGAGATCAGTCGCCGCCAGCACCGCGATCGGCTGCTGAATCGGGCGGTGCTGGGCCAGGTTCTGGAGTCGGTCGAGCAAGGTTTCGGTGATCTCCTGCCCCTTGCCGACGAGCATGATCCCATTCCTGTCCAGCACGGCCTCGCGCAGGATCATTCCGGGGCGCAGCTCGCCCAGGGTGACCTGCCTGCTGGCATAGGGGGTTTCCTCGCGGGCGACCCGCTCCAGGGCGTCCAGGATCAGCGGGTCGTACCAGCCCGTGCGCTCCCTCAAGCACTCGATCACTTTGAGCTTGGTATGCCCGCGCAACTCGAAGCCGTCAAAGTCGAGGACGGCCTTGAGCACGCGCCCCCCCAGGGGAATGTCGGGGCCCTGCTTGCCGTCACGGGGTAGGCCCTGACCGTCGAAGTGCTTCTCCTGGTAGGCGACCATCTCCGCGACCGCCTGGAGCCGAGGGATCTTGGCGATCAGGCCGCTCCCGACCTCGGGGTGGCGCTGGTACATGAGCAACTCGGGCGCGGCCAGGTTCGCCCCGCCGTAGACCTTGTCCAGCACCGGCTCGGGGACGGTGACACAGCCCACCTGGGAGAGCATTGCCGCCACCTCCAGGCGCCAGGTGTCCTTCACCTCCAGGGCGGCGGCGAGCTTGCGCACCAACCGCTGCAGGCGGGAGGCGCGCCCGAACGCGACCGGGTTGACCAACGACAGCACCTCCGTCAGTACGGCGATGCTGCCGCGGAGCGTCTGTTCCAGCAGCTCCTTCTCCGCGGTGACCAGCCGATACTGCTCGGCCCCCGCGCTGATTGCCCGGGCCAGGACGTCGGACGGGCAGGGCTTGGTCAGGAAGCGGAAGATGTTTCCCTCGTTGACCGCGTTGATCGCGGTCCGGTGATCGGCATCGCCCGTGAGCATCATGCGTACGCTGTCCGGGGCAACCTCCCGCACCCGGCGGAGGAATTCGATGCCGTCCATGCCCGGCATGTTCATGTCGGCGACGATCACCGCGAACGGCCCGCGGGCGGCGATTGCGGCCAGCCCCTCCTCGCCGCCCTGGGCCGTCTCGACGTCGCAGCACTTCCGCAACTGCCGCCGGTAGGCAGCGAGGATGATGAATTCGTCATCGACGCAAAGCACCTTGTCGCTCATGGCTCTTCATCCTCGTTGTCGGGAGAGTCCCGAAGTGCGCGCCACGCCGACAGGCGTTCGGCCAGGCCGATCCGCTCCAGGTAGGCCATGTGGAGGGAGTCTCCCTCGTCCTCCCCGAGATCAGGGTCGCCCTCTCGCGCCAGGGCGTTGGCGACGTGAACCGCGGTCAAGGGAGTGAAGCCGATGGCCGGGCATTCGTTGGGGCGGTGGTGCCAGGCGACCGGTTCCACCAGGGAATCGGGCAAGCCCCACAGGGCCAGAAGGTAGGCGCCGATTTCCGCGTGCGTTGCCCCAAAGAGCTGCCGCTCCGCCTTGGCCACCGACAGATTCTCACGCCGAGCCAGGAGGAGGACCTCGCCGTAGCGATCCGGCAGGCAGCTGGCGAGGATCAGTTTGCCCGTGTCGTGGATCAACCCGGCCATGCGCGCTTCCTGGATCACCCTTTGCTCACACTGCTGCGACCTGGTGATCGCGGCCGCAAGCCGGCTGACGGTTTGGCTGTGCGCCCACAGGGCGTCGAGGGCGAACGACTTCAGGACCTTCGCGTCCATTTGCGAGAAGATGTTGCCCGCAAGGACGAGGACCTTTGTCGTCTCCGATCCCAGGAACAGTACGGCCTGGGCCGGGCCGCGGACCTGGGCGCGCACGCCAAAGAACGCCGAGTGGACCATCTGCAGGATCTTGGCCGTCATGCCCACGTCTTGCTCAATGATCCGGCCGACCTTTTCCAGCGACGGCTCCGGCGACTCGAGTTCCTTGACGACCTCCAGGTACATCGCCGGGGGGCTGGGCACCGAGTTCAGGCGCGACAGGGAGGCGTAGAGGGCGTTGTCCGCCAGCAGCTCGCGGAGCGCACAGGCGCTCTGCACCGTCGAGCGCAACACTCCCGCGTCGCAGGGCTTGGAGAGGTGGCGGTGGGCCACGCGCACCGCCCGCAGCATGGCTTCGCGGCTGGACTGGCCCGTCAGGACGATGCGCACGGTCTGGGGGTAGCGCTCCCGCACCTCGGTCAAGAACTGGGCCCCGTCCATGCTGGGCATGCGCATGTCGGTGACGACCACATCGACTGGGTTACTGGCCAGCAGTGCCAGCCCCTCGGGGCCGCCCGGGGCGAACTCCATGTCCCACTCCTGACGAAACGCCCGCAGCATGCGGCGGATCCCATTGAGCACGATGGGCTCGTCATCTACGAACAGAATTCTTCTAGTCATGTTTTCTCCGCTCAGGACGAAGCGACCAGGGCCCCCGCCGTCCGCTCAGGGCCCTTCGGGGCGAGCGGGAGGCTGATGATGAAGGTCGTCCCCTTGCCGACCTCCGACTCGAAGGTGATCGCCCCCTGGTGCTTCTTGACGATCACGGCGTGGGTGATGGCCAACCCCTGGCCGGTCCCCTGGCCGAGCGGCTTGGTGGTAAAGAACGGGTCAAAGATCCGCTCGCGGATGGCCTCGGGAATGCCGCAGCCGCTGTCACTCACGCGGATCTCCACCTGGCCTCTCAGGCAGCGGGTGCTGATGGCGATCCGGCCCTGCCGCCCCTTTTCGTCTCGCATCTTCTCCTTGATGGCATGGGCCGCGTTGATGAGGAGGTTCAGCAGCACCTGGTTGAGTTCCCCGGCCAGGGAAGGGACCGGAGGCAACGCCGGGTCGAGGTCGGTGACCACCTCCGCGACGTACTTCCACTCGTTGCGCGCCACGGCGAGGGTAGTCTCGATGGCGTGGTTGATATCGACCGCCACCTTCTCCTCACTGCCGGGGTGGGAGAACTCCTTCATGGCCCGTACGATCTTGGCAACCCGCTCGATCCCCTCCAGGCTTTGCGTGAGCGCCCCCGGAACCTCCTCGTTGAGATAGTCGAGGTCGGCCTTCTCGACCGCCCCGGCGACGCGGTCGAGCAGGTCGGGACTTGGCGTACCACTCCGGGCCGCCTCGTAGAGTTCGGCGTAGGCTTCGAGCGCGCCTCGCAGGTCGTCGAACGCCCCCTGGAGGAAAGCGGTGTTGTCGCCGACGGCCTGGATGGGTGTGTTGATCTCGTGAGCGATGCCGGCCGCCAGTTGCCCGATGGATTCCAGCTTCTGCGCCTGGCGGAACTGGGCTTCGAGCTGCCGCTTCTGCGTGATGTCGGTGAAAGCGCCGATCGCCCCCTGGATTCCTGAGACATCCCACATGGGATATCCAGAATACTCGACGGGAAGCGGGGAGCCGTCCTTCCGCCACAGCAATTCATTATCCGCTTGAATGGTCCGCAATTCCAGGAGTGCCCGGTGTACCGGGCACTCCTCCTCCGGGTAAGGGGAGCCGTCGGCCCTGTGGTGATGGACGAGGGCGTGGAGGTCCCGGCCGATGACCTCCTCGGCCGTGTAGCCGAGCATCTCCGCCGCGGCCCGGTTGATGAAAGTGCAGCGGCCCAGGTAGTCGATGCCGTAGACGCCCTGTTCGGTCGAGTCGAGCAGGAGTTCGACCCGCTGCTCGGACTGCTTGCGTTGGGTGATGTCCTGGACAAGCCCTACGACCCGGTAGACCTGGCCCTTGTCGTCGCGTACCGGGGAAGTCCGGAAGGACACCCAGCGAACCGAGCCGTCGGGCCGCAAGACCCGGTACTCCATGTCTTCCTGCCAGGGCATGGTTCTCAGCGCCGCGGCCACTCGCTCCTGGTCCTCCGGGTGGACGGTTTCCAGCAGGGACAGGGGATTGTCATAAAGGTGTTGCGGGTCGCGCCCCCAGATCTTCTCGTAGCCGGGATTGACGTACAGGATCTGGCCGGCGTTCGTCGCCATTAACAAGAAGACTTCCGTGATGTTGTCGGCGATCTGGCGGAACCGCCCTTCGCTTTCCTGGAGCGCCCTCTCGATTTCTTTGCGGCGTGTGATGTCCTGACTGACGGACGCAGCCCCGAGCAGTTGCCCCTCCTGGTTCTCGGTCGCGCAGACGGTAAGGAAGACCTCCACCAGGCTGCCGTCTTTCCGCCGCCGCACCGTTTCCACCGGATCGACCGTCTCTCCGCGCCGGAAGCGTTCCAACATCCTCCCAGGCTCCCCGGCGCGGTCGCCCGGCCAGATGAGGCTGACAGGTTGCCCGATGGCCTCGGTCGCTGTGTAGCCGTACATGCGTTCGGCACCGGCATTCCAGTCGGTGATGATACAGTCAAGGTCTACGGCAATGATGGCATCCCTGAAAGAACCGACGACAGCCGCCAGCCGGCGCAGGGTCGTCTCCGCCCGCTGCCGAGCAACGGCCTCCTCCTGCAGGCGGACGTTGGCGAGGGCGAGCTCCAGGCCGCGCCGCCGCATCCAGTCCGACTGAACAATGCCAACGAGGCCCACGACAGCGTAGGAGATCAACCCGATGAACTCCGTGGCCGACCTCAGGGACGACTTACCTCGCGGCTCAACGAAACTGAACTCGGCGAGGAGGAAGCCGAGCGCCAGGATGGCCGATCCGGCCCTCCACCCGCCCAGCCTGGAGACAACAAAAGCGGGGGCAAGGAAGAGGACGAAGGCATAGCGCGCTTCGAGCAGGGGATCGAGCAGGTGGCGGAGCCCCCAGGCGATAGCGATGCCAACTAGCCCCACGGCGTAGGGCATCACCAGCCTCAGCAGGGCGGGACCCTTGGCGGTTCCTCCGAGGGAAGTTCCCTTCGGAGATCCCGACCAGTTCTCCAAAAGCGTCTGGGCCATAGGACATATTCTCCCTTGCCGATCTGTTCCAGTCAGAATCCGCTCTCTGACAGAGTGCCGGCCCCTTCCATGACTATAGCTCCTACCCGAACCGAGTTCGTGGGTGATACACTCTCGTCGGGCGCAAGTGTCTGCACTTGATGACCTTTTGCCCGCGCCGACCTTCTCTGATCGCCTGGGTGTTCTCGCTTGCCCGCCACTGCGGCGACAGGCTCATCGTCCCGCGGGAAAACTGAGGGATGGATGAAAGTGTTTGCGCCTTGCCGGGGATTTTGGCGGTATGCTGCGTTATTAGGCCGTGGTCGTAGCCAGCAGCAAACGCTATCGGGCCTTGCCCTGGTGAACCTTGGCCGGCGGCACAAGCCTGAGGCGCCAGCGAAGGGGGACGGCCAACCTTCGCTGGCGCCTCAGGCTTGTGGCCCACGCCCAACGACACAAGTCGGGCTGCCGTCGTGCGGCAAGGTTCACACGAAACCCTCGTTGCCCTGTTTGGTGCTACTATTTAGGGCGCGCGACTTCATCGGGCTCTCCCACGAGCTGAACAATGACGATCACCACGAAAATCACGCTCACCATCGCCCTGGCCGTCGCCTTTCTCCTGGCGGTCGTCTTCCTCCTCTGTCAGCAGATCGACGCCATCAGCGACGATTACGACCACATCCTGGCGACGCAGGTGCGGGAGCAGGATCAGGCCCGGGTCATGCAGGTGACCTTCAAGAAGCAGGTGCAGGCCTGGAAGAACGTGTTGCTCCGCCCCGATGAGTTCCAGAAGTACCGCGACGAGTTCTTCCAGGAGGAGAAGGCGGTGCAGAAGGCGGCCCACGCGCTCAGGGAGGAGGTGACGCAGCCCGAGGTACGGGCCCAACTCGACGAGTTCATCCGTCTGCACGAGAAAGCCGGGGCCGCCTACCGCGAGGGGTTGGAGATCCTGATGCACCACGGGCGGCTCGAGCCGAGGGCCAACGACGCCGTCAACACGGTCGTCAAGGGGGTGGACCGCAAGCCGACTGACGTGATCGATCAGGTCGTCGAACTGCTCGGCGAGGAAGTTGCGACCCACAAGGAGCGGCAGAAAGAGACGGCCCGCCGCGAGTGGCAGGTGCTCGGGGCCGGCAGCGTCGTCGTCGCCCTCCTCGTGCTGGGGGCCGGCGTGGTCGTCACCCGGCGGATCACCACGCGGCTGTACCGGACAATGGACGTGTTGGAGGCGGTGGCCCGCGGCGACTTGACGCGCCAAGTCGAAGTGACCTCGGCCGACGAGGTCGGCCGGATGGCGGCGGCCCTGAACACGGCGGTGGCACAAATGCGCCAGGCCGCAGAAGAGAAGGAACTCAACCGGCGCGAAGCCGAGCAGCGCGCCGAGCGCGAGCGGCAGCAGGAGCACGAGCACGCCGAGCGGGCCCGGCAGCAGGCCGAGCGCGAGCGGCAGCAGGAGCGCGAACGGGCCGAGGAGCAGCGACGCCAGGCCGAGGAGCTGAGGGCCAGGGTGGATGGCCTGCTGCAAGTGGTGAAGGCGGCGGCGGACGGCGACCTCACGTGGGACGTGGCCACCCAGGGCGACGACCCGGTCGGGCAGATGGGCGAGGAATTTGCCGCTTTCCTCGGCACCCTTCGCACCATCATCGCCTCGATCGCGCAGAACGCCGAGGGGCTGGCGGGGGCGTCGGAAGAATTGTCGGCGATGAGCAGGCAGATGAGCAGCAACGCCGACGCGACCAGCGTCCAGGCCGGCGTCGTCTCCGCCGCCAGCGAGCAGGTTAGCAGGAACGTGCAGACCGTGGCCACCGGCACCGAGGAGATGAGTGCCAGCATCCGCGAGATCGCCAAGAACGCCTCCGAGGCCGCCCGCGTCGCCCGGTCCGCCGTCGAGGTGGCCCGGGCCGCCAACGCCAGCGTGAGCAAACTGGGCGACTCCAGCGCGGAGATCGGCAAGGTCATCAAGGTCATCACCGGCATCGCCGAGCAGACCAACCTGCTGGCGCTCAACGCCACCATCGAAGCAGCGCGGGCAGGGGAGGCGGGCAAGGGCTTCGCCGTCGTCGCCAACGAGGTCAAGGAGCTGGCCAAGGAGACCGCCAAGGCCACCGAAGAGATCGGACAGAAGATCCGGGCCATCCAGACCGACACCCGCGGCGCCGTAAACGCCATCAAGCAGATCGGCGAGGTGATTGACCAGGTGAACGACATCTCCAGCACCATCGCGGGCGCCGTCGAGGAGCAGACGGCGACGACCAACGAGATGGGCCGCAACGTGGCCGAGGCCGCCAAGGGCAGCGCCGAGATCGCCCAGAACATCACAGGGGTGGCGCAGGCGGCGGGGAGCACCACGGAAGGAGCGGACAACGCCCAGAAGGCCGCGTCGGAGCTGGCGCGCATGGCGGCCGAATTGCAGCAACTGGTCGCACAGTTCCGCTGCGAGCAGGCCGACAGCAACGGCGCCCCCGGTCACCACACCGAAGCGGCGCAGCACACCAACCGGCTGCAGAACGGACGCGCGGCCAGGACCGCCGGGGCCGGAGGTTGGTAGGCGGTAGGTCCCCCCGAGCGGGACCAGAAGCGGTTTCCCCTCCCGGGTTGCCCAAGCTCATGCGCGTCATGGGGTGTGATCACGTGTGCAACAATGTGAGCAAACCCCCTCCCGAGCGGTAGGGTTCAAAGCGGGGCGACAGTCGGTGGGCCCGGTCCCCGGTTGAGCTGGAGGTTCCCTGCGCCGGTCGCTTCGGCCCAATTTCCTCCCTGACGAATCGTTTCATTGCCCCCCCTACGGGGTGTCTACCAAAGTCGTGAAACGAATGGGTTGTCGGCGGCGCAAGGCGGGGAGGGACAAGGACATCGGGAAACGCGATTCGTTTCACCGGCCCGTGAAACGAAACGGCTTTTGGCACACCCGGCGACGCGGACGTAGGCCCGGGGCGGTCGGGGCGGTGCCAGGTTCCGCGCCACCGTACCCCCGGGTAGCTCCTGAGAACGCTCGACTCGGCTGCTGGTTGAGCGAGCGACGACTGAAACCGAGGGTACTGAGTTGTTCTTCAACCGCTGTCTCGCGTGGTGGGGGGACCGATCGCTCATCGTGAAAGCGACTGCTCTGAGCGTCGCGGTCATGCTGCCGGCGATCACCCTCCTCGTCTGGTACCTCCACGACTCGGCGCGGCGCCAGGCGATCGCGCAGAGCACGCGCAACGCCCAGGGCGCGATCACCGAGTACAAGACCCTGCGCGGTTACTACACCGAGTGGGTCATTGCGAAGGTCAAGAAGTGCTCGACCTTGCGGATCGCCGCCGATCACAAGGACCGGGCCGACACGATCCCGCTGCCCGCGACGCTGATCCACGACCTGAGCGAGGCGGGGGCGAGCCGGCCGGGGTCGCGACAGTTCGCCCTGTACAGCGAATACCCGTTCCCGAACCGTCAGGGCCGCACCCTCGACGACTTCGGCCGGGAGGCGATCGCGTTCTTCAAGACCAACCCCGATGAGGCGTTCATTCGCGTGGAAGCCGTCAACGGGCAGGAGACGGTACGGGTCGCCGTCGCCGACCGGATGGTCAATGAGTCCTGCGTGCAGTGCCACAACTCCCACGCCGAGAGCCCGAAACGGGATTGGCGGTTGGGCGACGTGCGCGGGGTGCTCGAAGTCCGCGAGCCGATCGCCATCCAGCTGCGTGAGGCCGGCGCGGCCGGCCGGAACGCGTCCCTCATCGTCGGCGCCAGCGGCGTCGCCCTGCTGGGCGCTACCTGCCTCGGCGTCCTGCTGATGCGGCGCCGGCTGACGCAGGTGATGGGCTTCCTCGACGCCCTTGCGGCCGGCGACTTCACCGGGCAACTGGCCATCAAGGGGAAGGACGAAATCGGCTGGCTGGCAGCCTCCGTCAACCATGCGGTTGCCGAATTGCGGCGGGCCGAGGAGGCGAAAGCGCAGCGCCAGCGCGAGGAGGACCGGGCGCGGACGGAGCAGGAGCGGCAGCAGGCCGAGCGCCAGCGCCAGCAGGAGCGAGAGGAAGCCGAGCGCCGGCAGCAGCAGGCCGAGAAGGAGAAACGCGAAGCCCAGGAACTGCGCACCAAGGTGGCTGCTGTCTTGGACGTGGTCAGCGCGGCCGCGGGCGGCGACCTGACGGCCGAGGTGACGGTGACCGGCGACGACCCCATCGGCCAGGTCGGCTCGGCGCTGGCGCAACTGCTCGGCAACCTGCGCTCCAGTGTGGCGGCCATCGCGGGCAACGCGGAGGCGCTGGCCGGTGCCAGCGAGGAGCTGTCGGCGGTCAGCACGCAGATGAGTGCCAATGCGGAGGAGACGGCGGCTCAGGCGGGCGTCGTCTCCGCCGCCAGCGACGAGGTCAGCAAGAACGTGCAGACCGTCGCCACCGGCACCGAGGAGATGAGCGCCAGCATCCGCGAGATCGCCAAGAGCGCCAGCGAGGCCGCCAGGGTCGCCCAGTCCGCCGTCCAGGTGGCGACGGCGGCGAACGCCTCGGTGGGCAAGCTCGGCGAGTCGAGCGCCGAGATCGGCAAGGTCATCAAGGTGATCACGAGCATCGCGGAGCAGACCAACCTGCTGGCCCTGAACGCCACCATCGAGGCGGCGCGGGCCGGCGAGGCGGGCAAGGGCTTCGCCGTGGTCGCCAACGAGGTCAAGGAGCTGGCCAAGGAGACCGCCAAGGCCACCGAAGAAATCGGACAGACAATTGCGGCCATCCAGGTCGATACGCAGGGGGCGGTGGAGGCCATCAAGCAGATCGGCGAAGTCATCAACAAGGTCAACGACATCTCCGGCACCATTGCCGGGGCGGTGGAGGAGCAGACGGCGACGACCAACGAGATGGGCCGCAACGTGGCCGAGGCTGCCAAGGGCAGCGCCGAGATCGCCCAGAACATCACGACCGTGGCCCAGGCGGCGGGCTCGACCACCGACGGGGCAGGCAACGCCCAGAAGGCCGCTTCGGAACTGGCGCGCATGGCCGCCGAATTGCAGCAACTCGTCGGCCAGTTCCGCTACGAGAGCGAGGGCCCGGCCGTGGACGTCCCGGCCGCCTCGGGCCGAGTGAACCGGCCGGAGGAGACGAACGGGCGAAGGAACGGCCATTCGGCCCAGGTCCCTACCGGCCTTCGCCGCTAGTGCGGGAACAAGCGAGCTGTGGTTAGCCGGGGATCGCGTTACAGGCCGGGTGAAATGACCCGTCTCGCCAGTCGGGCGAAAAATATGCCAGACTTGGGCGGGAGTTTCGCTCCCGCGTCAGCCGGCAACGGGATGATCCAGGGGATAGAGGATAGGAGATCGATCGTGCGAGCACTGGTTATCGACGACTCCCGGGCAATGCGGAGTATCCTCGGCCAGATCCTCAAGGGGATGGGTTTCGAGGTGGCCGACGCGGTCAACGGCCGCGAGGGGCTGGCGCGGCTGAAGGAGATCGGCCCGCCCGACGTCATTCTGGTCGATTGGAACATGCCGGTGATGAACGGCTACGAGTTCCTTTGCGCGGTCCGGGCGGACCCGGTCTACAACGACTCACGCCTCATGATGGTCACGACGGAAACCGAAATGGAGCAGATGATCAAGGCCCTGTCGGCCGGCGCCAACGAATACGTCATGAAGCCTTTCACCAAGGAGGTCATCCGCGAGAAGTTGGAGCTGATGGGAGTGCTGACGGCCTAGCGAAGCTGGCCGACTCGCTCCGCGAGTCGCACCTCGACTCGCTCCGCGAGTCGCACCCCGACTCGCGGAGCGAGTCGGCCACACCAACCACGAGGCGGCCGGAATCATGGGGAAAATTCGTATCCTGCTCGTCGATGACGCGGTCGTCGTCCGCCGCATGCTGAGCGACGTGCTCAACGGCGACCCGATGATCGAGGTGGCCGGGACGGCGCCCAACGGAGTCATCGCCCTGGCCAAGTTGCCGCAGCTCAACCCGGACCTCGTGATCCTGGACGTCGAGATGCCGGAGATGGACGGCCTGCAAACGCTGGCGGCCCTGCGCAAGACGCACCGGCGGCTGCCGGTCATCATGTTCAGCACGCTGACGCAGCGCGGGGCCACGGCCACGCTCGACGCCCTGGCGCTGGGGGCCAACGACTACGTCACCAAGCCGGCGAACGTCGGCAGTGTGGCCGTCGCCATGCAGCGGATCCGAGAGCAGTTGATCCCGCGGGTGAAGCTGCTGTGCGGCCGCGGCCCGGCCCCGGCGCCGGCCGCCGCGCCGCGGCCGGCGCTGCACCCCCCGGTCAGCCGTCCCCTGTCGCCGACCGGGCGCGTGGAGGCGGTCCTCATCGGCGTCTCGACAGGGGGGCCGAACGCCCTGGCGGAGGTGATCCCGTCGCTGCCAGCCGACCTGCCGGTGCCGGTGCTGATCGTGCAGCACATGCCGCCGATCTTCACGCGGCTTCTGGCCGAGCGCCTCGACGCACAGTCCGCGGTCCGCGTCGCGGAGGGGAGTGACAGGGCGAAGGTGGAGCCGGGCGAGGTGTGGCTGGCCCCGGGCGACTATCACATGGAGGCGGTGCGCGACGGGGCGGCGGTGCGGCTGCGCTTGCAGCAAGGGCCGCCGGAGAACTCCTGCCGGCCTGCCGTGGACGTGCTGTTCCGCTCGGCGGCAGCGGCCTACGGGGCGGGGGTGCTGGCCGTCGTCCTGACCGGCATGGGGCAGGACGGCCTGCGCGGCTGCGAAGCCGTGCGCGAGGCGGGCGGACAGGTGTACGCCCAGGACGAGGCGACCAGCGTGGTCTGGGGGATGCCGGGCTTCGTCGCCCGGGCCGGGTTGGCCGACCGCGTGCTGCCCCTGGGGGAAGTCGGACCGACGATCGTGGCCCGGGTGTACAAGGGACGGCCGGTGGGACACGCCGCCCGGTGACAACGGGATGGGGAGGAGGGAAGAGTGGCTCTCAGTCAGGCCGATTTCGAGTACGTCCGCGCCTTGGTGCTTCGGCGGTCGGCAATCGTTCTGGAGAACGAGAAGCTGTACCTGGCCGAGACGCGCCTCCAGGCCCTGGCCCGGCGCGAGGGGATCGACTCGCTGGAGACCCTCGTCGGCCGGCTGCGGACGGCGCCGCACAGCGGCCTGCAGCAGAAGGTCGTCGAGGCGATGACGACCAACGAGACCAGCTTCTTCCGCGACATCCAGCCGTTCGAGATGCTCAAACAAGTGGTCGTGCCGGAACTGATGAAGCGCCGCGCGACGGAGCGGCAGCTGCACGTCTGGTGCGCCGCCAGCTCCACCGGACAGGAGCCGTACAGCCTCGCCATGCTGCTGCGCGAGCACTTCCCGGCGCTGGCCTCGTGGAAGGTGTGCATTACCGCCAGCGACCTCTCGACCGAGGTGCTGGAGAAGGCCCGGCAGGGACGCTACAGCCAACTGGAAGTCAACCGCGGGCTGCCGGCGCAGCTGCTGGTGAGATACTTCCAGCGCCAGGGCGTCGAGTGGCAGCTCAAGGAGGACATTCGCAAGCTGATCGACTACCGGCAGATCAACCTGATCGAGGCGTGGCCGGCCCTGCCGCCGCTGGACGTGATTCTGATACGGAATGTGCTGATTTACTTCGACGTGGAGACGAAGCGGCAGATCCTCGGCAAGATGCGGCGGTTGCTGCGCCCGGACGGCTACCTGTTCCTGGGCGGCGCCGAGACGACGCTGAACCTGGACGACTCGTTCGAGCGCGTGGAATTCCAGCGGGCGGGCTGCTACAAGTTGCGGAAGAAATAGCCGCTTGCGGCTTCGCATGGGTTGCGAAGCCGCAAGCGGCTTCAGGAGTTCTCCGATGAGTGGCGCAGACCGGCGCGAGTTTCTGCGGGTGCCGTTTCGCCTGGAGGTCACGCTCCAGGGGGATCACGCCACCGTGGTCAGCGGCGACGTGCGCGACCTGAGTCTGAAGGGGCTGTACGCTGCCGGCGCGGGCCGGTTGCCGCCGGGCAGCCGCTGCGCGGTCGTGCTGGTCCTCGGCGGGCCGGACAGCGAAGTCAAGCTAGCGCTGCGCGGCCGGGTGGCGCGCGTCGATCGTCACGGCATGGGGGTCGAGTTCGTTGAAATGGGGCTGGACACCTTCTTCCACCTGCGCAACCTGGTGCTGTACAACAGCCACGACAGCGCTCGCGTCGAGGAGGAGTTCAAAGCTCACCTGGGCTTGCTGCGGCGCGAGTAAACGGGCGGCGGGCCCACGTTAACGAGAGAGGCACGGTCATGAATGTCGGTCCAGCGGAAATCGGTCAGTATGTCGAGAGCATTTGGGACTCGATCCTCGGCCTGGGCGTGGGGCCCGGCGAGACCGCGTTACCCGGTCAGAAGTCGGACTACGTGACCGGCTGCGTCCAGCTCACCGGCGTGTGGGAGGGGGCAGTCACCTTCGATTGCCCAACCACTTTGGCCCGGCGGGCGGCCGGCATCCTGTTCGGCACGAAACCTGACGAGACCACGACCGCGGAACTGTACGACGTCGTGGGCGAACTGACGAACATGATGGGCGGCAACCTGAAGGCGCTGCTGCCGAGCCCGTGCTACCTGTCGCTTCCCACGGTGGCCGACGGCTCCGACTACGCCTTGCGCATCCTCGGCACCCGCGTGGTGAGCCGGGCTGGCTTCCAGTGCGAGGATCAACCGTTCCTGGTCACCGTCATCGAGCGCCTGCCCAAGGGGGAGCGCCGCTAGCCGCCCGGCGGCGGCGATGCCCATCACTTCCACTTGGCCATTGCAATCCGGCACCGCGAGGATTACAAACTAGTAGTCCGTCCCCGCAAGTCGCGCCCGAGGCGGCCGCCGGCCTGTGTACCCTATGGCTCTGCTGGTCCGCATCTACTTCAACGCCGTTTTCGGCGCCCTGGGCGGTCTGCTGGGCTGGCTGCTCTTCGGCGTCTTCGGCGACAAGAGCGCTCCGCAGGACCGGCTGACGGCGCAGATGCTCCTCGGCGGCGCCCTCATCGGCGGCGTCATCGGCTACTTCGTCGTCAGCGTCGAGGCCATCCGCGACCGCAACCCAGTCCGCTTCGCCCGCCTGGCCTCCTACGGTGTCGTCCTGGGCGCCGTCGGCGGCGCCCTTGGCATGCTGCTCGGCGACTGGGTGAACTACCGGTTGATTGAGGCGCTGGGGGCAAGCCGTGCGGGGAGCGGCATGCTGCACACGCTCGGCACCATGCTGGCGCGCGGGCTGGGGTGGACGTTCCTCGGCGTCGCCGTCGGCCTCAGCGAAGGCATCGCGGCCCGGTCGCTGGGCAAGCTCAGTTACGGCACCGCCGGCGGCGCGGTCGGCGGTTTCGTCGGCGGGGCGCTGTTCGGCCTGTTCTACCTCAAGACGCTCGACCAGACCGGGTCGGCGTCGCTGTGGGGGGCGCTGGGGCTGCTCATCCTGGGGGCGTGCATCGGCTCGCTGTCGGCGCTGGTGCAGGGGGTGCTGCAACCGGCCTCGGTGCGCGTGCTGCGCGGCTGGCAGGAAGGGCGCGAGTACGCCCTGGACAAGGCGGCCAGCCTCCTCGGCCGCGACGAGCACGCCGACGTCGCCCTGTTCCGCGACATGAAGGTGGAAAAGCGGCACGCCTTGATCCGCCGCGAGGGCGACCACTACGTCCTGGTCAACAACGGCGCCCCGGCGGAACAGACGCTGGTCAACGGCCAAGCGGTACACGACAAGCACGAACTCAGGGACGGCGACCGCATCCAGCTCGGGAATGTTGTGCTGCGCTTCCAGGCGCGAGCAGCACAGGCACGGAAGAAGTAAGACGAGTGGAGGACTCATTGCCAAATACAAAAGGCAAAAAGCAAAAGGCAAAAGGGATGCGTGAATTGGCATTTTGCATTTTGTATTTTGCATTTTGTATTTTGCAATCAAACCAACATGCCCCTGAACACCTGCCCCCGATGTCAGCGCGCCAACCCCGCCGACGCGGTGTACTGCCACCACGACGGCATGGCGCTGCGCGTGCCGGACGGCGGTCAGGGGGTCGGGTCGCTGCCGCACGAGTTCGTCTTTACCTCCGGCCGGCGCTGCCGCACCTATGACGACCTGGTCCAGGGCTGTCACTACGAGTGGGAGGATGCCCGCGTGCTGCTGCGCAAGGGGGTGTTCGCGCAGTATATGGCGAGCATTGGCCGCATGGACCTCGTCCGCGCCGCCAAGGAGTCGCAGACCAACCCCGACCTCGACATCGCCCTGCACGCCTTTGTCGCCGCCCTGCCGGTGGGGCAGGTGCAGGGGCCGCGGCTGGAACTGAGTCCGCGCCGCCTGGTCCTGGGCACCCTGCTCGCGGGCGAGAACCGCTCCATCGCGCTGACGGTGTCCAACGGCGGCAAGGGGCTGCTGCAAGGGAAGCTAACCGTCAGCGGCGGCGACTGGCTGCGGCTGGCCGACGGCGGCGACGGGGTGTGCGCCCTCAAGACGGCCCGCGAACAACAGGTCCGGCTGCGCGTCGAGACGCGAGGGCTGACGCCCAAGACCTACGGCTGCAAGCTCACCATCATCACCAACGGCGGCATCGCCGAGGTGCCGGTGCGGCTCGACGTCGGCGCCCTGCCGTTCCCGCGGGCGCCGTTCCAGGGGGCCGGCAGCGCCCGTGGCCTGGCCGAGCGCATGCGCCAGCAGCCCAAGCAGGCGGTGCCGCTGCTGGAGAACGGCGAGATCGCCCGCTGGTTTGCCGCCAACGGCTGGACCTATCCGGTCCAGGGGCCGACCGCCAAGGGCGTCGCCGCGGTGCAGCAATTCTTCGAGGGCCTGGGCCTGTCACGGCCGCCGGTGGTCGTGCCGTCGGAGAGCGAGTTCCGCCTCACCCTGGTGTCGCCGGAAGTCGCGACCCGCCAGGTCCAGCTGCGCACCAGCTCGAAAAAGTGGGTCTATGCCACTGCCGACAGCAACCGGCACTGGCTGCGCCTGGCGGCCGCGACGGTCAGCGGGGCGCAACAGGCCGTGATCGGCTTCGAGGTCGATGCCTCCCTCATGGACGAGGGGCTGCACGAGGGAACCATCCAACTCACCGCCAACGCCGGGCAGCAGTTTGCCCTCCGGGTCGTCGTGGACGTGCGCCGGCCGCAGGAGCCATTCACCCGCCGGCTGCTGCGCCCCTTCTTTACGGGGCTCTTGCTCGGGCTGCTGTCCCGGCTGTGCCTGGCGCTGCCGGGGGACCTGCTGGCCCGGGTGCTGGCGGCCCCGCCGGGTGACGAGGTTCCCTCGGGGTCGTTCGCGAGTTGGCTGCGTGAGCCGGCGCCGGAGTCGGGATTCGTCAAGTGGTTCGTGCTGGCGACGTGGTGGGTCGGCGCCCTGCTGGGGGCGGCCTGGCTGTGGCGCCGCGGCGGCCGGGCGACCGACGTGGCGTGTGGCGCCGTCGCGGGCGCCGTCGCCGGCCTGTTGGGGGCGGCCACGCTGGCCTGCCTCTGGCCGGCCCTCGACTTGCCGCCACGCCTCGTGTGGACAGGACTGCGGAAGGCGGTGCCGGACGGGGCAGGGTCGGCATGGCTGTGGACGCCGCTGTGGGTGCTGACGGCATCGGCGTGCTGGGCGGTGCTGGGCGGGGTCGCCGGGCTGGCGCTGGGCCTTAGCCGCTTGCGGCTTGGCGTTCGCCCTAAGCCGCAAGCGGCGGTAGAGACCGCGCCGCCGTCGCGACGGAACCTTTTTCGCCCCTGAAGCCGCAAAATCGGCCTGGCACATTGTTGCCCGGTCTGTTGTGATATGTTAAAACCCGAAGAATCAGGCGCCATTGGCACCACGCCTCGGAACGGACCTCCGAAGTCGCTGCGCCCCGGCCCATCAGGGATGACTTGTCGTCAACGTCAATCACCACCGTCGGCCGGCCCCGTGCTCGCCGCCGGTGAAGCCTAACCCGAGCGATCCGCCGCCGTCCCGTCTTCCGAGGAGGTCCGAGTCCGATGTCGGCCAAGATACACATTGAACGCATGATGTACCGGAGCAGCGTGTCCGTCTCCGGTGACTCCGCGGCCAGCTACGCGCTGGTCAAGCTAATCCCCGCCGGGGAGAGCACCACCAAGCCGATGGGCCTCAACGTGGCGCTCGTCCTCGACGTCAGCGGCTCGATGTACGAGGAGGACGGCACCGGCAAGAGCCGCCTGAACCGCATTCAGGAGGCCGCCCACGCCGCCATCCAGAAGCTCAAGCCCGAAGACACCCTCTCCATCGTCGCCTTCGCTCACGACGCCCAGGTCATCCTGCCGGCCACGTCGATGTCCGAGAAGGACAAGGTGGAGGAGGTCCTCAGCAAGATCGATCGCTTTGAGGTGGACCCGGGCGGCACGTCGATGGACCAGGGCATCGCCCTGGGTCTCGGCGAGATCGAGAAGAACACCGGCACCGGCAAGCTGTCGCAGATGGTCGTCCTGACCGACGGCGAGACCTCGGGCGAGCACATGTGCAAGCAGTTGGCCCAGCAGGCCGCCCAGAAGAAGATTCACTTCACCGTCATGGGCGTCGGCACCGAGTGGAACTCGAGCCTCATCAAAGACCTGGCCCGCCTCGCCGAGGGCAAGTGGTACTACATCGACGTCAACCAGGCCAGCGAGGCCGAGCGCATCTTCGTCGAGGAGTTCGAGCAGCTGGCGGCCACCGGCTTCCTCAACGTCGAGTTGCTCATCAAGCCGTTCAAGGACATCAAGATCAAGCGCGTCCGCCAGGTGGTGCCGGAGATCAAGGAATTGAAGCTGACCGAGGCCGACGGCCAGCCGCTGGTGGCCACCCTGGGCACCCTGGAGCGCGACAAGCCGACGCGCTACGTCCTCGACCTGAGTCTGCCGAAGCGGCCCGACGGCAAGTTCGCCATCGCCAGCCTCGAGGTGACGTTCGACACCGGCACCGGCAAGCGCGAATCGAGCGGCCCGGTGTCGCTGGAGGTGACGTACTCGGGGGGGCAGCAGGGCTACGTCAACGCCGAGGTCGCCAAGCACATCGACGAGGTGCAGCTGTTCGAGCAGAACAAGATGCTGCAGCAGGCGATCGCGGACAACAAGCAGGAGGAGGCGGTGCGCGTGGCCAAGGCGATGGAGCAGAAGGGGCAGCTGATGGGGGCTCGCGCCGCCAAGAAGACGATGCTCGCCCGGCAGGTGCTGCAGGAGATCAACGCCGGCGGCCGTGTCTCGAAGAAGACGCAACTGGCCGTCGATGACGCCGCCCGCCTGGCCGAGGAAGCGCCGGCGGGTTAGTGGTCTGTGACCAGTGGCTAGTGGCTAGAAAGGTGGTTAGCGGTGCGTGGTAGATGGCAAGAAAGCGGCTGTCTTTCTGGCCACTAGCCACCGCGAGAGAGGTGCAAGAGCTATGGTGAAGTGCCCGTTCTGCCATTACGACAACGAGGACGGCGCCCTGTTCTGTGAGCAGTGCAAGTCGGACCTCGCTGGGGTCGAGCCGGCGATGACCGCCGAGCCGATCGAGGCGGTGGTTCCCATCGCCGAGGCCGAGATCATCGAAACCGTACCGCTTATGGGGGTGCCCGAAGGTACTCCCATCATCGAGGCGGCGATCATCGGCGAATCGGCCGTTCTCGCGGAGGCGGTGCCGATCGTCGAGGCGATGCCGGCGGAGGTGATGCCGATGGAGCCGATGGAGCCGATCGAGACGATTCCGCTGGCGACGGAAGTGATGGCCGAGCCGGTGGCTCCGCCGCCACCCCCGCCGGCGGCCAAGGCGCCCCCACCGGCCCCCAAGGCCCCGCCCCCGCCGCCCGCGCCGGCCCCCGTGGCCGCCGCGCCGCCGCCCGCGCCGGCTCCGCCGCCGCCCGCGCCGGCCCCCGTGGCGCCCCCCGCCGCAGCCGCCCCGCTGCCCCCCGACGCACAGCCCCGCCTCGTGGTCCTGCGCGGGCTGAAGCGCAACGTGGAATATCCCATCTACGAAGGTCACAACTTCATCGGCCGGGCCGACGAGAAGCCGGTGGACATTGACCTGGACGACCAGGAGCCGCCCGACCGGGTCTGGTCCTCGCGACAGCACGCCCTGGTCACCTTCGAGGAAGGCAAGCTGCTCGTCGAGGACCTCAACAGCGCCAACGGCACCTTCGTCAACCGCACGCGCATCTACCCCGGGCAGAAACGCGACCTGGCGGTCGGCGACGTTCTGCAGATCGGCACGGTTCAGATGAAGCTGATCGTCTAACGGAAGGATATCCCCGTTTAGCACCTGTCTGGCCGCTTGCGGCTTAGCGTGAACGCTAAGCCGCAAGCGGCCAGACAGGCGCTAAACGAGCCGAGCAAAACCCTATGGGTCAGACCTGCACCAAGTGTTCTCGCGTCAACCCCGAGGACGCCGCCTACTGCTATCACGACGGCGCCATCCTGGCGGGATACTCGCGCAACGGGGGGCCGGTCCCCGTCGGCTCTGCGCCGTTCAACAACCCGTTCGTCTTCCCCTCCGGCCGCCAGTGCCGCACCTTCGACGAGCTGGCGCTGGCCTGCCAGGAGGACTGGTCGGCGGCGCGCGACCTGCTGCAAGAGGGCTTTTTCGAGAGTTTCCTGGGCGGCCTTGGCCGTGCCGACCTGGCCCAGGCGGCGCGCGAGGCGGCGCGCTTCCCCGACCACGACCGGGGCCTCGACCAGTTGCTCGTCAAGCTGCCCAGCGGCGTCGTCGAGGCGCCGCGCCTGTTCGTCGCGCCCCAGGAAGTCAGCCTCGGCAGCCTGACGATCGGCGAGGACCGCCGCTGCGAACTGCAGCTTGAAAACCGTGGCATGCGCCTGCTCTACGGGTCGGTCACCTGCGACGATTGCGACTGGCTCGCCCTCGGCGACGCCCCCGGCGCCCCCGAAAAAATCTTCCAGTTCGGCGTCGAGACGATCATCCCCGTCCACGTCAAAGGCAAGCTGCTGCGCGCCGGCACCAAGCCGCTCGAAGGAAGGTTGACGATCGAGTCCAACGGCGGCAGCATCGTGGTGTTCGTCCGGGCCGAGGTGCCCGCCAAGCCGTTCCCCGACGGCGTCCTCAAGGGGGCCCTCACGCCGCGCCAGGTCGCCGAGAAGGCCAAGGCGGCGCCCAAGGACGCCGCGATCTTCTTCGAGAAGGGGACCGTCGCGGAGTGGTACAACTCCAACGGCTGGATCTACCCCGTGCAGGGGCCGCCGGCGTCTGGCCTCGGGGCCGTGCAGCAGTTCTTCGAGGCCCTCGGCCTCACCCCGGCGCCGAAGGTAGAGATCAGCGAGCGCTCGGTGGAACTGGAAGCGGTCGCCGGTGCCTCGGTGCGCCACGTCCTGGAAATCCGCTCAGAGGAGAAACGCCCGGTTTACGCCCATGCGAGCAGCAGCGCCTCGTGGCTCGAAGTCGGCCGGGCCAAGCTCAACGGCCGCGTCGCCAGTATCCCCATCCTGGTGCCAAACGTCCCCGACCGGGCCGGCGAGACGCTGACGGCCAAGGTGACGGTGCAGGCCAACGGCAACCAGCGCTTCGTCGTGCCGGTGACGCTGATCATCGGCGGCAACTTCAACTTCGACGCCGACCCGCCCGCCAAGGCCGCCCCCGTCGAAGAGGAGGCCATCGTCGCCGCGCCGGCCCCGAAGAAGAGTGTCGCCGTGAAGCCGGCGCCCACCCCCGTTCCCAGGGAGGCGCCGCCCGAGCGGGTCATCAAGGTCCCGAAAGGGGCTCGCGGCCGGGAGAGTTTCTCGCCGCTGCATCTGCTGCCGCTGCTGGCACTGCTGGTCGTACTGGCTGGCGTCATGCTGGTCGATTGGCTCGCACCTCCCCTGGCCCACCGCGGCACGCCCTCGCTGGAGGGGGCGGGAGGAGAGGAGACGTTCAACCGCGTCTACGCCAATCTGAAGGATACCACCCCGCGCGTCGGTATCGACTTCGACGACCGCAAGCGCTTTGGCCTCGTCCTGCGCACCGAGCCCGACCCGAACGACCCGGAGAAGTTCAAGCGCCTCACCTACGAGGCCAAGGGGAGCTCGAACAACACCTGCGTCAAGGTCGATGGCCACGAGTACCTTTTCGGCAACACCGGCCAGGGGAGCTACGGCCGCTGGGTCAAGAGGGAAGTGAAGCGCAAGCCGCCGCGCATCGGCCAGGAGTCGATCTGGGAAGTTCCCAACGACGGCATCGTCGTGACGCAGATGGTCGATCTTGTCCCCGGGGATCAGACGCTCCTGCTCGACACCGTTCTGGTCCGCTACAAGGTGGAGAACCAGTCGGGCAACCCGCACACGGTCGGCCTGCGCGTTATGCTCGACACCTTCATCGGGGCCAACGACGGGGTTCCCTTCGCCGTCCCCGGCACAGACGGGCAGAAGGACCGCCTGATCGATACGATGGAAACATTCGACCAGAAGGACATCCCCGATTACGTCCAGGCGCTGGAGAACGGGGACGACCTGCAGAACCCCGGCACGGTGGCGCACCTCGGCCTGAAAGTGCCGGAGTACGAGTTGCTGCAGCAACTGCTCATCTGCCGCTGGCCGGGCAACAGGGAAATGGGCTGGAAGATGGAGCCGGAAGAGTCGATGCGCTCCAACGACAAGAAACCGGATTCGTGCGTGGTCCTCTACTGGCCCTACGTGCGGATGGACGAACACGGCGCGCCGCGGAACATGGCATTCACCTACGGGTTGAACTCCATCTCCGGGGTGAGCGGTTCCGGCGGGGGCGGCGACGGTAAGATCGCCCTGACGAGTGGCGGCAGCACGCGCCCCGGCAGGGAGTTCACCGTGACCGCCTACGTCAAGGATCCGAAGGAGGGTCAGGTGGTGGAGTTGATCCTCCCCAAAGGCTTCTCCTTCGCCAAGGGGCACGAGGCGAAGAAGACGGTCGAGGGCGGCAACGGCAACCTGGCTCAGGTGTCGTGGCGGGTGCGCTCGGGCCAGGAGGGCGAGCACACGTTGGAGGCGGTGTCCGGCGCCGCGCGGGCGACCCTGACGCTGCGCATCCGGGACGAGGGCTTGTTTTAACCTGGGGGTCGCCGGCGGCTTCGCCTCAGCAGAGGGCCGCAACCGGCGAGAATTCCGAGCGCGTGACAATGTCCTTCCGACTATTCGTGTATTACTGTGCGGTGTGCGGCGCCTGGGCCGCGTTCCTCGGCTGGGGGTTCGGGCGGCTGATTTCGTCGCCCTACGCCGAGGGGTCGCCCCACCCCGACGTCTTCGTCCGCACCATCCTGCGCGGCCTGAGCCTCGGCCTGATGCTGGCCTTCGGCCTCGGCCTCGTGGACGCCTTCTTTTCCTCGCGGGGGGTCGGCGCCATCATTCTCCGTGGCCTGTTCGTCGCCATAATCGGCCTGGTCAGCGGACTCCTCGGCGCCGCCGTCGGGCAGGGGTTGTACATGCTCACCGAGAGCGAGGTGTTCCGGGCGTTCGGTTGGGTGCTGGTCGGGCTGCTCATCGGCGCCTCGGTCGGCGTCTTCGACGTCCTTGCCCGATTGATGAAAGGTGAGGGGGCTGGTGGGGCCGTGCGCAAGGTGATCAACGGGGTCATCGGCGGGGGCGTCGGTGGACTGATCGGCGGCATCCTCTTCCTCGGGCTGCTCTTGGCCCTTGGCCGGTTATTCAACCGCGAGGACGTGCTGTCGAGTACCGCCTGGGGGATGGTCGTCCTGGGCGCCTGCATCGGCCTGTTCATCGGCCTGGCACAGGTCATCCTGAAGGAGGCGTGGGTGCGCGTGGAGGCCGGCTTCCGCCCCGGCCGCGAATTGATCCTGAGCAAGGACAAGATCACCATCGGCCGGGCCGAGTCGTGCGACATCGGCCTGTTCGGCGGCCAGGGGGTCGAGAAGATTCACGCCCGCATCGTCCAAAAGGGCAAGCGCTACCTGCTGGCCGACGACGATACGCCCGGCGGCACATTCCTGAACGACGAGAGGATCAGTGAGCCCACGGAGCTGCGCAACGGCGACACCATTCGCGTCGGCAACTGCGTCCTCCGCTTCGGCGAGAGGCAGAAGAACTAAGTTTAGCCGTCGCCCTCGGGGCGGCGCAGATTCATCGGTTCGCGAAATGATAACTCCAGGGCGGCCGCTCAACGGGAATTAGAGGAACACATGCCCCAGGTCATCAGCTGCCCAAAGTGCAGCCAGAAGATGCAGGTGCCGGACGGATCGACCGGCAAGCAGGTCAAGTGCCCCGGCTGCAAGACGGTGTTCGTCATCGGCGGCGCGGCGCCTGCCCCGGCGCGGCAGCCGGTCGGCGCGGCCGCCGGTGCGGCCGTGTCGGCGCCCAGCGCCGCGGCCGCCCCGCCGCGGCCGGCTCCCGCCCCGGCCCCGCCGCCGAAGCCTGCCGCCGCGCCGCCCGCCCCCGCGCCGGAACCGGGCGCAACGCCGCAGTACTGTCCGTCGTGCAAGGCGAAGCTCAACGAGGGGGCGATCGCCTGCATGGACTGCGGTTACCTCTTGCAGCCGGAGGCCGGCGCCAGCGAGAGCGACGGGCCCCCCAACCTATGCAGCAATCCCGCCTGCGGCGTCGCCAACCCGCCTGGGGAGCGCACCTGCCAGCGCTGCGGCAACCCGCTGCCCACCGCCCCCGGCACCGTCCTGCACAACCGCTACCGCATCGAGAAGCTGCTGGCGATGGGCGGCTTCGGCGCCGTCTACCTCGCCACCGACACCAAGGGCAGCAACCGCCAGGTGGCCATCAAGGACATGATTTGTCCCGATCCGCAGGAATTCGCCATCCGCCTCAACTTCTTCCGCCGCGAGGCGGAAATCCTGCGCTCGCTGGAACAACTCCCCGTTGTGCCGCGCGTCCACGACCTCATCGAGCAGGGGCAGGCCGCCCACCTGGTGCTCGAATTCATCCGCGGCCAGGATCTGCTCAAGATCATGGAGGCCAACAGCAACAAGCCGTTCGGCGCCGAGCAGGTCATCGAGTGGGCCAAGAGTATTTGCGACGTGCTCTCGGTCATGCACGGCATGTCGCCGCCACTGGTCCACCGCGATTTGAAGCCGGATAACATCATGCTCCTGGAGGACGGGCGGACGATCAAGATGATCGACTTCGGCACGGCCCGCGACCTCGGCCGCACCGCCAAGGACCGCGCCGCTGCCAAGACCAAGGTTTACACCGAAGGCTACGCGCCGCCGGAGCAGATCATCGGCAAGCCCGAGCCGCGCAGCGACCTGTTTGCCCTGGCCGGCACCCTCTATCACCTGCTGACGGGCAAGTCACCGGAGGGCTTCTACACCGCCCGCGAACTGGAAGGCCAGCTGGGTGACGGCAACCCGCCGTGGCCGGCCGAGCAGCGTTGGCTGTACGAGTTGATCAAGATCAACCTCTCCGAGGACGTGAAGGACCGTTACTTCTCGGCCCGCGAGATCAAGGCGGACCTGGAGAAGCGGCAGGTGACGCGCGAGGTCGCTTGCCCGAAGTGCCGCAACAGCAACAAGGTGCGCGAGCCGTACTGTGCCAAGTGCGCCGAGCCGCTGACCGACCCGGCTCCGCCGTGCCACAACTGCGGCAAGACCAACCGCATGGGCAGCCGCTACTGTATCCACTGCGGCAACCACCTGCGTTAGAGTCACATTTTGCATTTTGCATTTTGCATTTTGCATTTTGCAGTCGATGACACAATCGACTGCAAAATGCAAAATGCAAAATGCAAAGGGCAAATTGGAACAAAAGAGACGCCGATGTCATCGACCCCTCCCTCTCCCGACTCCCCCCGTCCCGGCGGCCTCCAGGGGATGCGCTCCTGGCTTCTGGGCATGGTCGAGTCGCTGAAGCCGTCGGAGCCGACCCCGTCAGAGGACGAGATCGTGCCCACCTGGGACGCGCCCGGGGTGGCCGAGGCCACGCCTGCCGAAATCCCCCCGCCGCTGGAGGGCCTTCCGGTGGCCGAGGCCCCGCCGCCGGCCGAGCCTGCTCCGCCCCTCGCCGAGGTGGTCCCACTGGCGGCGCCCATCGCGGCCCCGCCAGCGCCGCCGCTGGCCCTGCCGCCGTGTCCCATCTGCGACTCGCCGCGTACGCCAGGCCGCTCGCACTGCGACAGCTGCGGCTACATTTTCCCGCACGACGACGGCCGTGCCGCCGCCCCACTCGCCGCGGTCGCCGCCGCCCCGGCTACCCTCGTCCGCGACCGATACGAGCTGACCGAGCGCCTCGGGGAGCGCCTTGGCGTCGAACGCTTCCGCGGCGTCGATCACGGCAGCGGCGCTCCCGTCGTCGTCGTGCGCAGCCCGGAGCCGCCGATGGTCGAGGCGATTCCCGCGCCCGAGCCGGTGCCCGTCGCCGAGGTGCCGCAGTCGGTCTTCGACGCCGAGACCGAGGAGATCATGATCGGCTTCGACGACCCTATGCCCAGTTCTCTGCCCGTGACCGGCGCGCCCGGCGGCGGCCCCGCCTTCCCGACCCCGGCCTGGGAGGAACAGGTACTGCACGCGGCCGGGCACCCGTTCCTGCCGCAGGTCTTCGATAGCTTCGCCGACGGCGGCTTCGAGTACCTGATCGAGGAGGTGCCGGTCGGCCGGTCGTTGTGGGACGCCTGGGACGACCCGGACGCCACGATGGAGCAGCGCTTCACCTGGCTGAAGCACCTCGCGGAGCAGGTTCGCGCCCTGCACCTCGCGGGCACCCTGCCCGAATCGCTACGGCCCGAGATGGTTGTGGTGACCCCCGACGGGCGCGGCCGGCTCGCCGACCTGTCGGAGTTGCTGCCGCTGCCGGTGCCCCCAGACGCTCCCATCCGCGGCTCGCTGTACACCGCCCCGGAGGTCGCCGCGCACAGCGGACGGGCCGACCCGCGCGCCAACCTCTACAGCTTCGGTGCCGTTCTCTACGCGCTGCACGTCGGCCGCGAGTTGACCGAGATGGACTTCGACCGACCCGGCCACCCCAAGCCGTTCGTGCCGCGCTGGCCCGACATCCATCCGGCGTTCGGGCGGCTGATGATGAAGACCTTCACCCGAGAAGTCTCCGCCCGCTTCCCCACCGACGAGGCGATGAAGGAGGACCCGACCGGCTTCACCGAATTGATCCGCACCCTGGAGGTGTGCAGCCGGACGCTCGACAACGTGCGCCTGGAGATCGCCGCCTGGACGACGACCGGCATGGTGCGGACCGGCAACGAGGACGCCTTTGCGCTCCTCCACGCCTGCGAGTCGCGGCAGGACGACGTCGGCGAGAGCGCCCTGCTCCTGCTGGCCGACGGCATGGGCGGCTACGAGGCCGGCGAGATCGCGGCGGCCCTGGCCATCCAACACCTGCGCCGCATTCTGCTGGCCCAGAAGCCGTTCGCGGCGCTGGCCGGAGCCACGGCCTTCCCGACCGACGTGCCACGCGCCGAGGGCAACGCCTCGGCCCCGCTCCGGATCGACGAGGCCAAGGCGCTCATCCGCTCGGCCCTGAAGGAGACCAACCGAGCCATCTTCCAGGCGTCGCGCGGCCCCAACCCGGTCGGCAAGCGCGGCATGGGCTGCACCGCCGAGGTGGTTTACGTGGATGGCCGCAACGTCGTCGTCGGCCACGTCGGCGACAGCCGTACCTATCACTTTCACGACGGCCGGCTGATCCAACTGACGCGCGACCAGACGCTGGTCAACCGCCTCGTGGAGCTGGGCCAACTCACCCCGGAGGAGGCCGAGGACCACCCGCGCAAGAACGAGCTGCAGCAGGCCATCGGCGGCCAGCCGGACGTCGAGCCGGGGGTGTACCACGGCCTGCTGAACCCGGGCGACTGGGTCATCGTCTGCTCGGACGGCCTGTCCAACCATGTGAAGGATCGCGAATTGGAGCAGATGCTCAGCGCCCAGGGCGAGGCGGCCTCGGCCGAGGTCGCGGCCCGGCGCCTGGTCAACCTGGTCAACATCGAAGGCGCCACCGATAACGCCACCGTCGTCGTCGTTCGGGCGACGTGAACCCCTTGGTTGACGTTTCGCGCTCTCGGCACCAGCCCGCGAGCGCGAAACGTCAACGTGATGACCATCCCCTGTAGTGATTCTCTCGCACCTTCCCTTGCCACCCTCCGCATTGATGCTGTTCGTTCGGTCTTGACAATCCCTAGTCTGATCAGTCTATTAATAACTTACAAACCCCGGAGAACAGGATTGTGGCGAACGTGCCTGTGGAAGCGCCGTTGCGAAAATGACTCCAAGAACGGATGAAATACGATGCCGCGGAAGGACTTGCTTGCCACCCTGAGCGCCGACACCATTAGACTCCTTGAGAAACGATGGCGCGAAGAAGAGCGCTTGACTGATGAAGCCAGAGAGCAGGTGATCGTTCGAGCGACTCACCTCGTCACTATTGATCCGCTACGGAACGGATGGGTCCGAACCGCACGCGAAGCGGTGCCGTTGTGGCAACCGGCTATCTACATTGTGCGAGACAGGTTCCTGGGCGAGTTACTCAAGGTGGGAGAAACGGAAGCTTGGCACGGGCGGCTTGGCAAATACAGGCGGCGAGCGTTCGCGGAAGCACGACAGATCGAAATCGATTTGTTCATCATCCCTCATTGGCATGCGAGCGACTTGGTCGCCCTCCAGGATGGTGTTCGAGATCACTTGGAGTCATTGGGCCATCGTCTACCCTGGGACGATTCGTATGGCCGACTTGATGATCAGCAAGAGGAGAGTGCATATGTCTCGAATTGGGAGGCGGCGGATCCGGTGAAAAAGTCGGACAGTACGCTTGTCCAGAGCCGCCGGCGACAGATCGTCGAGGCAGCGGTCGCGGTCATCGCCGAGCAGGGGATTCAGAACCTTTCCCTGTCGGAGATCGAAAAGAAGACCGGCATGGCTCGCGGCCACCTGACGTACTATTTCCCGGCCAAGGAAGAGATCCTCCTGGCGGTCTTCGACCACTTGCTGGAGCTGATGTACCAGCGCGTCGGCACGCCGGAAGGGGCCGACCCCTGCGAGGCGCTCCAGAGCGGTTGGGAGTGGCTGCGGCACCTGCTCGGTATGGTGCTGCTGCGGCCGCCGGCGTCGCCCGAGTTCCACTGCCTACAATACACTTTCCTGTCGCAGATCGGCCACCGCGAGGACTTCCGCCGGCGCCTGGCGTCGCTGTACGAGGAGTGGCGCGGCAACCTGACGCGCGGCATGGCCGGCGAGTTGGCCGTCTCGACCGACCCGCCGGCGGCCGACCCGCGCCTGCTGGGCACACTGGTCCAGGCGCTGCTGCACGGGCTAGCAATGCAACTGGCGGCCGACCCGAACGCCTTCGACCGCGAAGCGATGTTTCGCCTGTGCCTCGACGTGCTCGGCGGCTACCTCCACCCCGCGGGGCGGCCCGCGAACTCCCGAGGGACTCATGAACCCGGACAACGACCGTGCCCCCGCCCCGGCAAACAACAATGACGCGAGGGACGGCCGGGCCGCACTCAGCGACCGCGTCCGCTCTCTGCGCCTCGGCGACAACCCCGCCGGCCGGCGCCCCAGCCGTGCCGGCTTCCTCCCCTGGGCGGCGTGCTCCGTGCTGCTGCTCACGACGGTCGTGTTCGGGCTGAAGGCGTTCTGCGCCCCGCCCGCCCCGGCCGAGGGCCCCCCCGCCGCCGACACCGACCAGGCCTCGCCGAGCTACGCCGGGGCGCCGGCTTCAGCCGGCGAGGTGGTCCACGAAGCCAGGGGCTACGTCATTCCGACTCACTCGATCCAAATCAGTCCGCAGGTCGGCGGCGAGGTCGTCTGGCTCGACCCCAACTTCAAAGAAGGGGCTGTCTACAACAAGGGCGCCAAGCTGGCGGAGATCGACCCGGTCATCTACGCGGCCCAGCTCAAGAGTGCCGAGGCGGCCCTGCGCGTCGCCGAGGTCAACCTGCAGCAGGTGGAGACCGGCTCGACCTTGAAGGACATTGAGGCGGCCGAGTCGCTGCTCAAGAACCTGGCCGGCAAGCTGGAGCTGTCGCAGCTCGACGAGCGCTTCAACCGCGCGGCCGGCTCCGGCGCCTCGCGCGCCGACATGGAGAAGTCGATCGTCCAGGTGAAAGTGGACCAGGCCGCCTTGGAACAGCAGAGGCAGACCCTCGCCAAGCTGAAGCTGCTGCTGGTCGAGCAGCGCCTCCTCGGCAGGGCCCAGGTGCAGAAGGCCCAGGCCGACCGGGAGCAGGCCGCCAAGCAGTTGAAGAACTGCACGATCTCGGCGCCGACGACGGGGATCGTCCTGACCAAGAAGGTCGAGCTGGGCGGCTACGTCAACGCCCTGGCGTTCGGGGCGGCCGGCTACCTGTGCGAGATGGCCGACCTGCGCGACCTGGAAATCGACCTGAACATCCAGCAGCGCGACATCGACAAGGTCAGGGAAGGCCAGGACTGTATCGTCAAGCCCGAGGCGTTTGCCAACAGCGAGAGCTTCAAGCAGAAACATCCCGACGGCTACCACGGCCGCGTCTCGCGCCTCATGCCCGTCGCCGACCGCTCCAAGGGCTCCGTCTCGGTCCGCGTCGCCATCGACAGGGACCAGGTGCCGCCGGAGGAGGCCGGGTTCTACCTCAAGCCCGACATGAGCGTTCTGGTTTGGTTCAAGAAGGGGAAGCCGTAAAAGATTCCGCCAGCCCGGACGAAGAGACAAGAGGCAGCAACCCCGGTCCCAACGCAGGAGTCAGCCATGAAGAGCGCCACCGGTTCCCTCTGGCGTGGCCTGTTCGCAGCTGCCGTTACCCTGATGCTGCTCGGGCCCGCCCCGGCCGCGGACGACGTGGTCCTCGAAGCGAAGGGCTACGTCGTCCCCGCCCGCCAGGTGCAGGTGAGCCCGAGCGTCCCGGGCAAGATCGTGTGGCTGCACGAGAAGTTCGAGGAGGGCCAGCGCTTCAAGCAAGGCGAGGTGCTGGCCCGGCTGGAAGACGACGAGTATAAGGCCGACTTCGACAAGGCGAAGGCCGCAGTCGATCGCGCCAGGGCCCGGTTCGACGGGCTCGACAAGGCGGCGACGCCGCAGCAGCGCGCCGTCGCGAAGGCCGACGTCGAGGAGGCGGAGGCGGGACTGCGGAAGGCCAAATGGCGCCTCGAAAACTGCACGATCCGCGCCCCGATTTCCGGCACACTCCTGACGAAGAAAACGGAGTTGGGCAACCTCGTCAGCCCTACGGCCTATCAGCTCTCGGCGAGCCTGGGCGACATGGCCGACCTTGCTGACCTCCGAGTCGATATCAATATTGCGGACCTTCAGATCGCGAAGTTGGCTGTCGGACAGAACTGTACTGTGATGCCCGAGATTTTCGGCACGGACCCGACGTACCTGAAGAAGCACCGCGGCGGGTACAAGGCAACGCTGGACCGTATCCTCCCCGTTGCCGACCGGGCCAAGGGTAGCCTCACCGTTCGCCTCAAGATCGACAAGGCGGAGATTCCGCCGGAGGAAGAAGGCGTATACCTGAAACCGGAGATGAGCGTTCTGGTCTGGTTCAAGAAGGGGAACTGAGGCGCCCGCAGTTGGGGGTTGACGATGGCCGAAGCAATCGTCCGCGTCCGGGAGGTCCACAAGTTCTTCCGCCGCGGCAGCGAGCAGATCGACGTGCTGATGAACCTGAGCCTCAAGGTCGCCGAGGGGGAGTTCCTGGCCCTGATGGGGCCGTCCGGCTCGGGCAAGACGACGTTGCTCAACCTCATCGCCGGCCTCGACCAGCCGTCCGAGGGCGAGGTCTGGGTCGGCAAGCAACTCATCAGCGCTATGAGCGAGGCACAGCTGGCGAAATGGCGGACGAGGCACGTCGGCTCGTCTTCCAGTTCTACCACCTGCTGCCGGTGCTGACGGCCTACGAGAACGTGGAGCTGCCGCTGCTGCTCCTCCCTCTGTCCGCCGACGAGCGCCGGCGGCAGGTGACGACGGCCCTGGACCTCGTCGGCCTGTCCGACCGCATGTGGCACCGGCCGGGACAGCTCTCCGGCGGCCAGCAGCAGCGCGTCGGCATCGCCCGCGCCATCGTCACCGACCCGACCCTGATCGTCGCCGACGAGCCGACCGGCGACCTCGACGCCAAGTCCGCGGAAGAGATCATGGCGCTGCTGACGGAGCTTCAGAAGGGCCTCGGCAAGACGATCCTCATGGTGACGCACGATCCGCGCGCCGCGCGCTGGGCGCAGCGCATCTTGCACCTGGAGAAGGGGCGCCTGGTCGAGGAGGACGCCGCCGACGGGCAGGTCGCCAACAACCTCGTGACGGAGGCGCCCAAGTCATGACTCCGCTCGAGCGCACCCTGCTGTCGCTGGCCGACGATCCGCTGCGGCTGGCCGGCGCCTCCGCCGTGCTGATCGCCCTGACGGCGATGGTGTATTACCATAAGCCGCTCGTCTTTATCCTCAAGAGCCTGGCGCGGAACAAGGTGCGCACAGTGCTAACCGCCCTGGCGACGGGCCTGTTCGTCTTCGTGGTGACCCTGGTGTGGAGCGTCCTGTGGTTCCTCGACCTGGCCACGCAGGAAAAGAAAAAGGACCTCAAGGCGATCGTCACCGACCGCTGGCAGATCCCCAGCCAGATGCCGTTTGAGTACGCCGGGCCGCTGTCGGAAGGTGCCTACTCCAAGCCGGGCGACATTCGGCCGACCGACTCGATGACCTGGCAGTTCTTCGGCGGCACGCTCGAAAAGGAGAAGCCGACGCGCGAGAACCTGGTCTTCTTCTTCTGCATGGAGCCCTCGAAAGTGATGCGGCGCGAGAACGGCAAGGTCGTGTCGATGATGGAGGGCATCGACCAGCTCGAGCCCGCCGACCTCGATCGGCTGGAGAAGGGCCTGAAGATGATGGAGGAGGACCCGCGCCGCGTCATCATCGGCGCCGACCGGCTCAAGGCGCTCAACAAACGAGTCGGCGAGACGATCAGCGTTTACTCGTTCAACTACCAGGACATCACCCTGGACGACGTCGAGATCATCGGGGCGTTTCCGCCGGGGCAGTACGGCCAGAACGCGGTGATGAACCGCGAGCGCCTTAACAAGGCCCTGGAGGCGTACAAGATCCAGTACGGCAAACCGCACCCGATGGCCGAGAAGACCCTGAACCTCGTCTGGCTCAAGGTGCCGGACACGGAGGCCTACAACAAGATCGCCGGGCAGATCGAGAAGTCGCCGCGGTTCACGGCTCCGTACGTCAAGTGCGAGACGATCTCGTCGGGCGTCGGCGCGTTCCTTGACGCCTATTCGGACCTGTTGTGGATCGTGCGCTACCCCGGAGTGATCGCGATGGTGGCGTGCATGTCGCTGGTGATCTCGGTGGCCATCAGCATTAGCGTCCGCGAGCGCCGCACCGAGATGGCGGTGCTCAAGGTGCTCGGCTACGGCCCCAACCACATCCTGGGACTGGTGCTGGGCGAGGCACTGCTGCTCGGCTGCGGCAGCGGCCTGTTCACGGCGACGTTCGCCTACGTCGTCGTCACGCACCTGATGGGCGGCATCCCGCTGCCGTTCTTCGCCTGGTTCCCGCCGTTCAAGGTGCCGATCGATGCCTTGTGGTGGGGGCTGGGCCTCGGGGCCGGCACCGCCCTGGCCGGCAGCTTCGTCCCGGCGTGGTCGGCACGCTCCGTCAAGGTGTCCGAGGTCTTCGCGAAGATTTCCTAACTCGTTTAGCCGCGACCCGATTCATCGTTTCGCGAAACGATAAATCAGCGCTCGCGGCTAAACGGAGCATTCCTCATGCAAACATTCGCCGTCTCGCCGCGCCTGCTGGGGATGGTCGGCTTCTTCGCGCTGCTGTTGGTGGCCCTGGCGTTTCTGGGCCGGGTGCCGCTCAAGTACAACCTGCGCAACCTGGTCGTGCGCTGGCGCGTCACCGTGCTGACGGCCCTGGTCTTCGCGGTAGTCGCCGCCCTGCTGACGGTCATGATGGCCTTCGTCAACGGCATGTACCGCCTGACGCAGGGCAGCGCCCAGCCGGGCAACGTCATCGTCCTCTCCGACGGCGCCACCGACGAGCTGTTCAGCAATCTGGCCTACGGCGACACCAGCGACCTGGAGCGCGACCCGCCCAACGTCTTGCGCGACGAGGAGGGGCGGCCGTTGGCGAGCTGGGAGCTGTACATCGTGGTCAACCAGCCGATCCCCGAATCGTCGCCCCTGCACAGGAAGGGCCACCATCGCCGCTTCCTGCAGCTGCGCGGCATCAAAGACCCGGTGCTCAGTGCCCGCGTCCACGGGCTGCAATTGCACCCCGGCGGGTCATGGTTTTCCCGGGCCGGCGTGCGCGACGACCCCGACGGCGGCAAGGACCAGGTCATCGAGGTCCTGCTCGGGGAAGGGATCGCCCGCGCCATGGGGACCGACGTCGGCAAGCCCAGCCTCGCGGTCGGCGACACGTTTGAACTCGGCCCACGCCGCTGGGTCGTCAGCGGCATCCTGACGTCGGCCGGTACCACCTTCGACTCGGAAATCTGGGCCGAGCGCCAGCTCGCCGGGGAGAAGTTCGGCAAGGAACTCGGTTACACCACGCTGGTGCTGCGCACCGCGGACGCGGAGAAGGCGAAGGAGACGGCGACGTGGCTGACGACCAATTTCAAGAAGTCGGCCGTCATGGCCCAGACGGAGACGGAGTACTACGAGAAGCTCAACGAGACCAACAAGCAGTTCCTCGTCGTCTTCGTCATCGTGGCCGTGTTCATGGCCGTCGGCGGGGTGTTCGGCGTCATGAACACGATGTTCGCGGCCATCAGTCAGCGCATTAAGGACATCGGCGTACTCCGTATTTTGGGGTTCGCACGCTGGCAGCTGCTGCTGTCGTTCTTCCTGGAGACGCTGCTGATCGCGCTGATCGGGGGGTTGATCGGCCTGGCCGTCGGGTCGCTGGCAAACGGCTGGAGCATGACCAGCATCGCCGGCAGCGGCATGGGCGGCGGCAAGAGCGTGGTATTCAAGCTGACCGTGGACCTCAACATCTGGCTGGGCGTGCTGACGTTTATACTGGGGATGGGTATCGTCGGTGGACTGCTGCCGGCCCTGTCGGCCATGCGCCTCAAGGCGCTGGAGTCGCTACGGTAGCCGCTTGCGGCTTCGCAGGCCGTGCGAAGCCGCAAGCGGCTACGAGATCGGTTCCCAGCGCGCGAACGGCGCGCCGGCGCCCATCTCTTCCTCGATGCGCAGCAGTTGGTTGTACTTCGCCAAACGCTCGCCGCGCGCCACCGACCCGATCTTGATCTGTCCCGCGCCGGTCGCCACGGCCAGGTCGGCGATGGTGCTGTCCTCCGTCTCGCCGCTACGGGCGGAGATCACCGCGCGGTAGCCCGCCTGCCGCGCCATCCGCACCACTTGCAGCGTCTCGGTCAGCGTGCCGATCTGGTTCACCTTCACGAGCACGGCGTTGGCCGTACCCGCGTCGATCCCGCGCCGCAACCGCTCCGGATTGGTGACGAACAGGTCGTCGCCGATGAGCTGCACGCGGCGGCCGAGTTCCCCGGTGAGTTTCTGCCAGCCGTCCCAGTCGTCCTCGGCCATGCCGTCCTCGATACTGAGGATGGGGTAATCATCCACCCACCGGCGGAGCGTGCTGACCATGTCGTCGGCGGACAGAGCGAGGCCCGCGGTAGCCTTGAGACGGTAGCAGCCGGCGTGGTGGAAATGGCTGCTGGCCACGTCGAGCCCCAGGGCGGCGTCGCGGCCGGGCTCGTAGCCGGCGTGGCGAATGGCCTCGACGCAAATCTGCACGGCCTGCTCGTTGCTGTGCAGCTTCGGTCCGAAGCCACCTTCATCGCCGACCAGCACAGCCTCGAAGCCGTGCCGCGCCAGCACGGCCGACAGGGAGCGGTAGACGTTGACCGTCATGGCCAGCGCCTCGGAATACGAGCGGGCGCCGATCGGCAGGAGGAGGAAGTCCTGGAAGTCGAGGTTGCCGCCAGCGTGCAGGCCGCCGCTGATGAGGTTTACCATCGGCAGCGGCAGGCGCGGCTCGTTATCGGCGGCGAGGTACTGCCACAGCGGCACCCCGTGCGCCGCCGCGGCCGCGTGGGCGCAGGCCAGCGACACGCCGAGGATGGCGTTGGCCCCGAGACGGGCCTTGTTCGGTGTGCCGTCTAGCTCGCAGAGAAGGCGATCGATGCGCTCCTGCTCGGCGGCTGAGGTGCCGGCGAGGCGCGGGGCGATTTCTTCGCGGACGTTGGCGACGGCCTTGCGGACGCCCTTGCCGCCGTAGCGGGCTGGGTCACCGTCGCGCAGCTCGACGGCTTCGTGGCGGCCGGTGCTGGCGCCCGACGGGACGATGGCCCGACCGCGGGCGCCGCCCTGGCAATGCACTTCGACCTCGACGGTCGGGTTGCCGCGACTGTCGAGCACTTCGCGGGCAGCGATGCGGGTGATGGTGTCGGCGGTCATGGGGACTCGGTGGCCGGGCCGCTCGCGGCTTCGCAAACATGCGAAGCCGCAAGCGGCGGTGGTTCAACTACATGCTACGGAACTCCTCCTCCGCGAGGGATAACACCTCCTCCCACGCACGAATGCCGTCGAGCAGCACGCGCCGGCCGAGGCGCCGCGCTGCCTCGCGTTTCGGCTCCTCCGGGAGGTAATCGACCGGACTGGTCCCATCGATCCGCGCCAGCAGGCACACGGCGAAATGGCCGCTGCCGCGCAACTCCAGCTCAGTGAGCGGCCGGAAGCGTACCTCTTCCCCGTAGCCGCGCCAGACCGCACGCGTCAGCTCGAAGTAGCGGCCGCGCTCCGCGGAATGCTTCAGCGCCTTGAGGACGAGATGACTGAGGAGAAACCCCAGGTCCATCGTCGGGTCGCCGAGGTGAGCCGTCTCGTAGTCCACCAGCGTGAAGCCCTGCGAATGTGTCAAGATGTTCTTTGGGCTGTAGTCGCCGTGGCAGAGGGCCTCCTTCACCGACAGCAATTGATCGATGAGCGGACTCACGGCGTTTGCCACCTCGGGGCGGCGCTCCTGAATGCACCGATAGAACGGATCGACGCGCAATTGAACGAAAACGGTGTGATCGCGGAACGGCTCGACGGCGGCGCGATTGGCCGCAGTCGCCTGGTGCATCCGGCCGAGGACGCGGCCGGCGCGCTCGCCGAGCGCCAGATCAACCTCGCCGGCCAGCAGCGACTCCTTCCAGACGCGCGACTCCAGGGGCGCGTGGCTCATGGCGAAAACGTAGTTGGGCCGGTCCGCGAAGAGGACGGCGGGCACGGTCGGCTCGGGCAGGAGCGGGTGCAGGAGTTCCATTACCTCCTGCTCGCGGTAGACGCGGTCGAGGTCGCTCAGCCAAAGGTCGCGCGTGCGGAGCTGCGGCCGCGACTGCTTCAGGACGAACAGGCCCTCGGGCGTCTCGATGCGGAAGACGGCGTTGGAGACGCCCCAGCCGAACGGGGTGACGCGGGCCGGCCCCGGTCCGATCCGACCCGATCGGCGCAGGTAGTCGAGGACGTTGTCGGGGGTCAATTCAATCATCACTTGCCTCCCCCCTCGCCCCGGAGTACCGGGGCGAGGGGAGAAAGAAATCAGCGGAGGAAGCGGCCGCCGTTGATGTCGAGGAGCGCGCCGTTGAGGAAGCTCGACGCGTCGCTCGCCAGGAAGAGAACCGCCTGGGCCACCTCGTCGGCGCTGCCGTTGCGGCCGAGCGGCGTCAACTTGCGGTACTCGGCCATCTGCTCGGGCGTGCTAACGACCTCGTGGTGGCGCGTCTCGATGACGCCGGGCATGATGGCGTTGGTTCGCACCTGGGGGGCCAGTTCGCGGGCCAGGGTCCGCGTCAGCACCTCCAGCGCCCCCTTCGACGCCGCGTAGGGCCCGCTGCCGGGGCTGCCGGTCTGCACCGACAGCGTCAGGTTGTTGATGACGCTGCCGTGGCCGCTCGCCCGCAGGTGGGGAATCGCCTGGCGGGTGACGAAGAAGGCGGTCGTGACGTTGACGTCGAAGGCCCGCCGCCAGAGGTCGGTCGGACAGTCCTCGATGCGGGCGCGCGTCAGCGCCGAGCCGGCGTTGTTGACAAGGATATCGAGGCGCTTCGTCTGTGCAACCAGGCGATCGACGACGGACTTCGCCTCGTTTTCCAGGGTGAGGTCGGCAGGCAGGAGCAGACCGTGGCCGCCGGCGGACTCGACGTCGGCCAAGGTTCGCTCGGCCTCGCGGCGGCTCTGGTGGAAGTGGATGCCGACGAAGGCGCCGGCGCCGGCCAGGGCCAGCGCCACGGCGCGGCCGATGCCGACGCCGCCGCCGGTGACGAGGGCGACGCGGCCGGTGAGGTCGTGAGGGTTCATGCGCTGTGTACCGTTTCGCCGCCGCTTGCGGCTAAGCGTTCGCTTCACAAGCGTGAAGCGAACGCTAAGCCGCAAGCGGCTATCTGCCGTAACCGCGCGGGTGGGTGCGGTGCCAGTTCCACGCCGTCTCGATGATCGGCCGCAGCTCGGTGTAGCGCGGCGCCCAGCCGAGCACCTGCCGCGCCCGCCCCGCCGCGGCCACCAGCGCCGGCGGGTCGCCGGCGCGGCGCGGCCCTTCCTTTACGGGGATCGCCTTGCCCGTCACCTGCTCGGCGGTGCGGATCACCTCGCGGACGCTGTAGCCGTGGCCGACGCCGAGGTTCAGGCACAACCCCTGCCCGGCTTGCAGCTTCTCCAGCGCCAGCAGGTGCGCCTCGGCCAGGTCATCGACATGGATGTAGTCGCGGATGCAGGTGCCGTCGGGCGTCGGGTAGTCGGTGCCGAAGACCTCGATGTGCGACCGCTTGCCGAGCGCCGTCTCCAGCACCAGGGGGATCAGATGCGTTTCCGGGTCGTGATCCTCGCCGATGCGGCCATCGGGGCTCGCACCGGCCGCGTTGAAGTAGCGCAGGGCGGCATAGCCCCAGCCGTAGGCCGTGGCATAATCGGCCAGCGCGCGCTCCACGGCCAGCTTGCCCTGGCCGTAGGGGTTGATCGGCTGCTGCTTCTCGTCCTCGGTGATGGGCACGCGCTCCGGCACGCCGTAGGTGGCGCAGGTGCTGGAGAAGACGATGCGGTCGATCCCGTTGCGGCGCAGGCACTCCATGAGCGTGAGAGTGTTGACGAGGTTGTTGCGGTAATACTTGGCGGGGTCGCGCACCGACTCGCCGACGTAGGCGAAGGCGGCGAAGTGGACGACGGCCTCGATGCGGTGCAGCAGCAGCGCCTGGTCGAGGCGCTGCTCCTCGCCAAGGTCGGCGACGATGAGCCGTTCGGCCGGAACTGCCGCCCGGTGGCCGTAGGACAGGTTGTCGTAGACCCAGACGTCGTGGCCGCGCGCCAGGAACAGGCGCACGGCGTGACTGCCGATGTAGCCGGCGCCGCCGGTAACGAGAATTCGCATGGGTGAAGAAGATCATTCCGCGGCCGCTTGCGGCTTCGCAGGGCATGCGAAGCCGCAAGCGGCCGCGGAATGTCAGTTCGTAATTCCCTTGGTGATGCTCATGAACACGTCCTCGAGGTCGATCTCTTCCTCGCGGAGCATCTTGACGCGGAAGCCGTTTCGCACCAGCAGCTCGGCGATGAAGCTGCCGTCCTGCACCTCGTCGTTGAGCGTCACGCGCAGCGTGTCGTCCTCGTCGTTGACCTCGACCTTGAGCACGTCCGGGTGGCCCTTGAGCTGATCGAGGGCCATGTGGTTGAGGCCGTTGGCCACCTGCACGTCGTAGACGATGTGCTGGCGCACCTGGCGGATCGCCGACTGCACGTCGCCGTCGAAGAGCAGCTTGCCGCGCTCGATGATGCCGATCTTGTTGCAGATGTCCGCCAACTCGGGCAGGATGTGGCTGGACACCAGGATGGTCTTGCCCATGTTGCGCAGCTCCTTGAGCAGCCCGCGCATCTCGATACGGGCGCGCGGGTCGAGGCCGCTGGCCGGCTCGTCCAGCAGCAGCACCTGCGGCTCGTGCAGCAGCACCCGGGCCAGGCCGAGGCGCTGCGTCATGCCGCGCGACAGGCTCGTCACCAGGGCGTCGCGCTTGTAGCCCAGATCGACCAGTTCCAGCACCTGTTCGCACTTCTTGCGCCGCTCCGGGCCCTTGATGCGGTAGGCCGCGGCGAAGAATTCCAGGTATTCGATCACCTTCATGTCGTCGTAGACGCCGAAGAAGTCGGGCATGTAGCCCATCAGGCGGCGAATCTCCTTCGCCCCGTTGTAGATGGAGTAGCCGCACACCGACGCCTCGCCCCAGGTCGGGTTGAGGAGCGTGGCCAGGATGCGCATGGTGGTCGTCTTGCCGGCGCCGTTGGGGCCGATGAAGCCGTACACGTCGCCGCGCTCCAGCTTGATCGACAAGCGGTTCAGGGCGTACAGGTCGCCGTACATCTTCGTCAGGTCGCGGGTTTCGATCATGGGATCGGTCTCGGAGGTTGAGCCGGCGCCAGCCCACGGGATGCCGCCCGGGGGATTATTTGGAGCTGTTTACCGGGATGTAAATACGCACGTAGGTTTCCTGCGACAGGGTGCCTTCGATCGCGGCGCGCTTGGGGCTACCGGGGAGACTCCCCAGCCAGAGCTTGCTCGCCGACAGGCCGCTCTGCGACATCTCCTCGGCGTCGCCTTCGTTGCCCTTGCCGCCCGGCAGCACCGCCCGGCCGAACAGGATCACCTCGTCCTTGATGTCCTTGTCGAGGCGCCACTTCTCGTCGAGGAAGCGCAGCGAACTGTTGCGGAGGGCCGTCGATGACTTATCGCTGTTGTAGTCGTTGAAGAGGATCGACTTGACGTAGGAGCCGACCGCCTGCGGCACCTCCTGGTTGAAAGCCGCGCCCTTCTGCTTGCCGCTCGCCGGGAGGTTCTGCTGAGCGAACCCCTGGCTGAACCAGTCCTGCGCCAACTTGCCCTTCCCCGCCTCAACGTCCAGGCCATCGATCCGCTGCGTGTCGCCGGGAGACAGCTTGTCGAGGGTGTAATATCTATCGCAGTAGAAGATCGCGACGTCGCGCAACTCGACCGGCAGGTGGCTCTTGATCTGGCCGGACACCTTGTTGCGGTTGTTGTTGGCGAACGTCAAGTCGGCCTCGATCAACTCATCCTCCTTGATTGGACGATACCACGAGGCGCTGAACGTCTTGGTGGACCACACCTGAATGGGCACGCCAACCAGGCCGGACGACTCGGGGGCGTAGGTGTAGGCACGGCGGAACAGGCCCGTCGAGCCGCCGCGGCCGCCGGGCCACCCCTCCTCGGGCCGGCCCATCCAGCTGACGAACGGCGAAAACTTCCGGGGGTCCTTCTCCTCCGGCCCCCAGCCGGTGCCGGGCTCGACGCCAATGGTGTAATTCTGAATCCGCGGGCTGAATAGGGTGAACCAGGTGTTGCCGTAGACGTGACCGCCGCGGACATCGACGTCCACGATGTCTACCTTGTTGATGCGCAGGTCCTTGCCCTTGAGGTAGTAGGCGGCGAAGTAGGCCACGGCGCTGATGACGATCACCACGGCCGGGAAGGTGATCCACGTCAACTCCAGGCGCTTCACCACCTTCTTGAGGAAGAAATAGTCGAGTGGGCCGACGATGACGATGTAGACGAGAATGAACAGGGCCACCCAGCCGAAGGAAATCACCGGGACGTCGGGGAATGCCTCCAGGCTGCGGACGAGCTTGCCGGCGAGTTCGTTGCTCTGGTTGACGTTGCCGGGCCACCCGGCGAACTGGTTCAGCGGCACAGCCGCGTCGGTAATGTACGACGGCTCGATCTGGGTCTTCATCTTGGTCCAGAAGCCCTCGTGGCCCTTGCCCCAACTGCTGAAGGGAGGCTTGTCGAGGTCGAAGCCGACGACGATGACCTGGCCGAGGCCGCACGGGGCTCGCACGATAACCGGGAGGGCGCTGGCGCCGGCGTCGGTCCTGTCGTAGGCCAGCACCTGGACGCCGGGGCCGGGCTTGAGCTTGGCGATCTCGACGATACGCTTGTTCGGCTGATCCTTGGTCGCGAGTCCCTGGAACTCGTCCGCCACCTGGGCCCAGTTCGCGACGCCAGGCAAGCCGGTCACCTGCGCCCGCCCCTCAATGCTCAGGTCGATGACCTTCATCTGCTCCAGGATCTGCTTGACCTCCTGGTGATTTTCGCTGACCGACACGATGAGCCGGCCGCCCCGATGCACCCACTCGGCCAGCGCCTCGCGGCGGGCGGAGAGCGGGTCGTCGCGCCCGGCGGAGTTTAGTTTCGTCACGAACTTCTGCTTGGCGGTCAGCAGGATGACCGTATCGACCGATTGGTAGCCGAACCAATAGGTGGGCATCTGTTCGACATCATCGACGTGAGCGAAGGAGCGCATGCCGTTCTCGTCCCCTTCGCCCAGCCCCCCATCCTCGCCGACGCCCAGTTCCAAGTTGTTCGGGCCGCCATCTCCCGGCTTGCCCTTGATGAGGGCCCTGTACAGGCTGCGCAACCTGCCGCCAAGAGTCAGGTAGCAGTAGGAGTTGGCCTGCATCGGGCTTAGATCGACCTGTGTCAGTTTCTTATCGCGCAGCGTCTGCCCGGTGCGGACGTCTTGCACCTTGACCACGAGGTCGCCGTTGCTGTTGCCGACGCGGGCGTAGGCGAGCAGCACCGGCGACTCCTTCGGCTCCACCGTCGGCAGGAAGCGTCTCTCTTCGTAGACGTTCTGCATGTCGTCGCCGTCGGTGGACTCGACGACAAGGGTGTAGTTGTCGCGCTGCAGGGGGGCGTTGCGGACTTCGAGATCGACGTAGAGGGGGGCCCAGGCGCCGGTCTTGAAGCGGCCCTGGGCGAGGCCGCCACGGACGGCGCGGTTGAGACTGCCCGGGAAGCCGATGCGGACGCCGGTGATCTCGACCCGCGGCGCCTGGGCAGGGGCCGATTCGGGCAGGACGAGGGCGGCCGTCAGGGCCAGACCCACCAGACATGAGTAGCGCATACGAAGGGTCCGATTTCGATTGCAGATTTGAGATTGCAGATTGCAGATTCGCTGCGATTTCAATCTGCAATCTGCAATCTCAAATCTGCAATCGCTAGGGTTTTGCCGCCTGATCGCAAACACAGGGGGTCCGGCCGCAGCCGGGACAGCCGCCGCCGTACTTGGCCCGAACCGCCCTCTCCAGATCGACGCCGACGACGTTGGCCAGGGTCGCCAGCCAGGCCAGCACGTCGGCGAACTCGTGCGCCCGCTCCTCGTCCGTGCCGCCCCGCAGCGCCGCCGCCAACTCGCCGACCTCCTCCATGAACCACATAAAGGTCCCCTCGACGCCGCGCTTGCGGTCCTTGGCGTCGTAGGTATCGCGAATCAATCGCTGCAACTCGGCGAGGGACAACGGCATGCGGGGCTCCGCAGCCGCTTGCGGCTTAGCGTTCGCTTAACCCTTGTGAAGCGAACGCTAAGTCGCAAGCGGCCTCACTTTTCGACGATCTCCCGGAACCGATCCGCCTGCGCCTTCTTGTCCTGGGCGCGCAGCGCCTTTTCGTACAGATCCTGCGCTTCCTTGTCGCGGAAGTCGATCTCCAGCGCCTGCCGGCCGTAGCGCTCCGCCTCATCGTTCTTGCCGGCCTCCAGCAACATCTTCGCCAGCCGCTTGCGATTATCGAAGTCGTCGGCGTCGGTCGGCACCAGGTCCTTGAGCACGGCGATCTGCTTGTCGCGGTCGTTGGTCTGGGCGTAGATGCGCGCCAGTTCAACGAGCCACTGCCTTTCATACGGCTCGACCTTGCGTCCCAGTTCGGCGGTGTCGGCCGCTTTATCGAACTGGCCGGCATTGTAGTACGCCTTGGCCAGTTCGCGCAGCAACTTCGGCTCGGGGTTGTTGCGGTCGAGTCCCGCCTCCAGCAACTTGATCGCCTCTTCCTTGTCCCCGGCGGCCTCCGCCAACCGGCCCAGGACGTAGGACGCCAGCGGGTGGTTCGCCTTGGCGCCGAGGACCTCCTTGGCCAACTTGCGCGCCTCGGCCTTGTCGCGGGTGTAGTAGGCCTCCGCCAGCCGGGCCTTCAGGTCGGCGTTGTCCGGGTCCTTCTTGACGGCCTCGCGGAGTTGACTGAAGGTCAGCGCCTTCTCGGGCGGTTTGCTCTTGATGCCCTTGACCACCTCGTCGAGGTAAGCGCGGTAGCCCTTCTCGAATGCCTCCTTATCGACCTTGCACACCTTTTCGAGGGCGGCAGCGGTGTCGAGGCCGTCGCGGTAGGCGGCGAGCAGCTCGCCGACGGCCTTGTCGCCGAATTTCAGCTTCAGGTACTCGACGTAGAGCTGGCTCTGGCAGTAGGCCATGCTCCAGTCCTCCGGAGAGCGCGGCCGCATGAAGCCCAGGTCGATGTTGTCGAGGTTCATCAGCTCGCCGGCCGGCACACGCTTCAGAAGGAGGGCGTTCCACGGCTGCGGCCGCGGGAAGCCCTCGTTGATGACGGCCAGCCCCTCGGTGTACCAGTGCGGCACCAGGAAATGCGTCTGTTCGAGGTTGAAGATGTGGACCATCTCGTGGCGCAGGACTCGCGCCCAGTTGAACGGGGCCATCTGCCGGGTGCCGCGCTTGCCGTGCGGCGAGACCATGGCGAACATGCGGCCGGTGCAGGCGCCGATGGTGTGCAAATCGGGCAGGGCGACGACGCGGCCGCTGAACATCTCGTGCGTCTTGAACACCTCGATCAGGATCGGCCCCTTCGGGCGGTAGTCGAACTGCTTCGCCAGGTCGGCGTAAATCTCTTCGAGGTAATCCGCGATGAAGCGGGCGAAGGCGCCGTCGTTCTTCTCGTCGAAACGCAGCTCGAAGTGCTCGGTCTTGAGCGTCTCGTATTTACCGAGGTGATCCAGGACCTTGATGGTGTTGAGGACGCGGGCATTGAACGGATCCAGGTCGTTGGCCTTGTCGAGGACCTTGCGGGCCTCCTTTTCGTCGCCCATGCGCATGTAGAGCAGGCCGAGGCTGTTGAGCGGCCAGGCGATGTTGTCGCGCAGCTCGATGGCTTTCTTGTAGTACTTCTCGGCGTCCTCGTAGTGCCGCCGCTCCTCCAGGCGCTCGCCGAGTTGGTGGTAGAAGACGGCCGGCGACTGGTCGTGCTTGGTCACCTCCTGCACGAGGGCGTCGAAGTCGGCGTTCTTTTTCTGGAGCAGTAGGCACGCGGCGACGCGGCCGAGGGTTTCCTCGTCGCGCGGGTTGACCTTGCGGGCCGTGTCCAGTTCCTTCAGGGCGGCGGGGTAGTCGCCGGCGAACAGGTGCAGGTCGGCGCGCAGGCGCAGCGCCTCGGGGTGGTTGGGGTTGGACTTGAGGGCGCGCTCGATGAGATCCTCGGCTTCCCGCAGCTCCAACCGTTCGATCACCATCAGCGCCTTGCCGATGTAGGGCTCGGGGGCGTTGGGGTTGATGGTCAGCACCTTCTCGAACGCCTTCAGCGCGTCGGGGTTGTTGTACTTCTCCAGGAGGAGCCGCCCCGTCTGATACTCGGCGGGCCAGTAGTCCTTGTCGGCCCGCAGGGCGCCGCCGTACAGCTCGGTCATCACGTCCTGATACTGATCGGCGAGGGCCTTCTTCCAGCGCGAATACTCGGTGACGGCCAAGCCGAGCGCGTAGAGGTCGTCGGGATCCTTGACTTCGGTCTCGTTGTAAAGGCGCGTGAACCAGGGCAGTTCCGGCCTGGCCTTGGCCAGCTCGCCGCGGTCGCGCCACACCTGGACGCGGACCCAGCGGGCGCGGACGCTCTGCTTGTCGATGGCCAGGGCGCTGTCGGCGGCCTTCTCGGCGTCGTCCCAGCGGCCGCGCAGGTAGAGCAGCTCTGCCCGGCGGACGAGGAGGCCGAGGCCGAGCAGGCCGAGGCCCTTTTCGTCGGCCTTGAGGGCGTCATCGACGACGGCGAGGGCCTTGTCGTACTGACCCTGGGCCTCGTAGCAGCGACTGAGGCCGACGACGGCGGCCGGCTTTTGCTTGGCTTCCTTGGCCAGATCCTCGTACTGCGCGATCGCTTCTTCGACGTTGCCGCGCAGCAAGCGCTGCCGGGCCGACTTCAGGGTGGGTTCGTCCGCCGCCGCCGCCAGCGCCGGGAGAGAGAGGACAAGCCAGAGGACTGAAAGGTGTAGCTTCATCACGGCGTACCCGAATGGCGCGAAGGATCTCCGGCTGTCTACCTTACCGTCCGGGGAAAGGAAACGCAACGGGCTGGCGCGCGAGCTTGTTTCCCATCCTGGCAAGTCTCCGCGCCCCTTGTTGAAACGCCGACCCATCACTATATCAGGGAAGCCTTGCCGTCCCGCGATCACGAACCCGCAAGCGACTGCTCGGGATTCTGTTTGCAATCGCCGGGGCGGGGCGTTAGGATTGCATGAACATCGCCCCGGCTTGTGGTGCCTCCTGCCCGCCCAGGCACGGTACGCATGAGCGGCAACGCCACGCGACCCCCCAACGCACGCTGCCCGCCCGACGATTGTCCCCACAACCCGCCCGCCAACCCCCCGCGGCCTCGATGCCAGAGGCCGCCCCGCACCAAGTTCGTTCCGCGAATCCACCGGATGGGAGCCATGCTCGATTCAAGGAACCGCGCCGCGCACACCCCCTCTGTCAACGGCAACGGCCTGCACGGCCACGCCCTGCGCAACCGCCACCTGTGCGAGCACAGCCTGCATCGTGCCGAGGGCGCCCCGCCGCTGGCCCGCGCCGTCGTCAGTATCCGCGCCGGCACCCTCAAGATCACCCGCCTCGAAGCGGCCCGCCGAGCCGGCATCAGCCGCGCCGCCATGCGCGACATGGAACTAGGCATCCACACCCCGACGCGGCACACCCTACAGCAGTTCATGACCTTTTGCGAAGGCGAGGGCGTCACCGCCGAGCAACTGGAGGAATTGCGCCTCCTTTACGCCGGCCACGCCGACAACCTGGAGCGCTTCATCGCCCGCCTCGAGTTGAAGGCCGGCTCCTCGCGCGAGTTGGCCCGCCGCGTGGGCATCAGTCCCGCGACCCTCTGGGAGTACCGCCGCGGCAATTTCCCGCTCCCCATTGCCGTGCTCCGCCACCTGTGCGCCGCCGTCGAGGAGGACACCACCCAGGCCGAGGAACTCTGGCACCAGGCCGAGCGCCGCCGACTGCTCGAGCGCGGCTATCCCGAGGCCTTGGCCGAATTGTGCGTCCTCTGCGCCCGCGCCGGCCACCCGGAGAGCCACTTCCTCAGCACCGCCTCGCTGCGGCGACTGCGCTACTTCGAGTTGCCGCGCTGGGCCACCGTCGCCGAGGTCGCCCAGGGCCTCTGTCGCAACGACGACGAGTTCCTTGCTCTGCAAAAGCTCTGGCTGGGCAACGAGACCGACCAGCGCGGCCAGTCGCGCAACGACTTCGGCCTGCGCGTCAAGCAGCTGCGCCTGGAACAGAAGCTGACGCGCCGCGAGCTGGCCGACCTGTTCGGCGTGGGCGGCAAGAAGCCGGCCCGGATCATCAAGTACATCGAGGAGGACGGCTTCTACTCCATGCAAGCGTACCCGGCGGGGCTGGTGGCCGTGCTGGCCGGGCGCTCGCCGGAAGCGGCGGGGCTCCTGGACCTCTGGAAGGAGCGGCGCCAGATCTTTCACCGCCGGCACCGGCCGGAGATGCGCGTCGATCTTCGCCTGGCGCGCGAGACGTACGGCTTCGAACTGAAGGACGTTGCCCCGCTGATGGGCTACAGCGCCCGCGAGTACCAGAAGATCGAGGGCGGCATCGAGCCGTTGCGCGACACCGCTCGCGAGCGCATCATTCAGGCGATTCAGGCGGCCGGGCAGAGGCGCGTCGAGGACCTGCTGGCGCACCGGCGGGCCTTGCAAGCCGCCGAGATGGCCTGGCGGGCGCCGCGCTCGGTGGCCGAGCTGATCACCCTGCTCGCCAGGCGCGAGGGCGGGCTGGCGCCGCTGGTGCGGCTGCTGCGGCGTGCCCCGGGCCTGAACGGACTCTCGACAGTGCGGCTGCGCGGCATAGTGCGCGGCGACGAAACGCCGCCCTGGTGTCTGCTCTTCGCGATCGGGACTGCCGGCGGCGTCGAGGATCTGACCATCGCCCACCACGACTGGGCGGAGCGCTACCGCATCTCCCTGGACACGTGGTGCGCCTCGCCGCTGGGGGTCGAGCTGCGCGTGCTGATCGCGGAGGTGGCGCCGTCGCTGCGGGCGTTCAGCCCGCGCCTCGGGTTCAACTACTCGGTGCTGACGCGTGAGTTCCAGCGCATCGACCGCGACGACCCGTTGAAGTGGTTCCACGTCGAGCGCATCCTGCGCGCCGTCGGCGTGCCGCCGGACTGCGAACGCTGGCGCGAGGTGCGGGCCCTGTGGTCCACGGCCGAGGCCCGGCGCAAGAAACCGACCAACACGTTCAACTCATAAGACCCAGGCGCGGCAAGTTTTCCCGAGGGGCGAGTACTGAGTACTGAGTACTGAGTACGGCGCAGCGCCGTGGACGCTGAGTACTCGGTACTCCGTACCCCGGGCTGTCTTGCCGCGGTCTGCGCATTTGACCCGGGCCCTTCGCTAGCCTACCTTTGCTTGGGGCGATCCCCTCCCCACCGGAACAGCAAAGGGGATTTCATGTCACGTCCAGGTCTTCCCGGCTGCGTCAAGCCGGCCACGCGCAAACAGGTCGAGCGGCGCAGGTCGGTGCGCTTTTCGCCCGCTCAGGAGATCATCTGTTACTGGAGCCGCGACGGCGGCGGCTACGCGCCGGCCCGCGTCTGCGACATTTCGGCGGGCGGCGTCTGCCTGCTCGCTCCCGGCCGCTTCGAGTCAGGGGCGGTCCTGTCGTTGCAGCTAATCAACGGGGCACACACGTTCCTCTGCGCCCGCACGCTGCAGGTGAAGCGCGTCTACCAGGGCAACGGCGTCGATTCGGTGATCGCCGGCGCCTTCGACCGCAAGCTCGACTACGACGAACTGCTGCCGTTCCTCGTGTGAGCCAACCCGCCGGCCCGGCCGCTTTACTTCTCGTCTGCCGCCACGCGATCCTGCGTCAGCCGGGTCTGGTAGTTGGCCCACGCCTTGACGCGCCGCTGCTCCTCCGCGCACAGCTGCGGGTTGTCGGCCGCCAGGTTCTGCTTCTCGAGTGGGTCGCTGTCGATGTCGAACAGCAAGTCGCGATTGTCGCGGAAAGACCAGATGTACTTGTATTTCCCGTCGCGTACGCCGAGGGCGGCTTCGTAGGCGTGGAAGTACACCTGCCGCTGGCCGGAGTCCTCTCCCACCAGGCTGCGCCCCTGCCAGCGCGGGTTGGCCGGCAGCCCGCACACGTCGGTGATCGTCGGCCACAGATCGACGTGGTTGCCCAGCACCCCGCTGCGCCGGCCCAAGGGCGCTAGCCGCGGGTTGATCAGCACGCACGGCACCCGGACCTCCTCCTCGTACACCGACGAGCCGTGCCCGATGAAGCCGTGCTCGCCGAACGCCTCGCCGTGGTCCCCTGTCAGCACGATCAAGGTGTCGTCGGCCAGGCCCAGCTCTTCCAACTCGAGGCACAGCCCTTCGATCAGCTGGTCGAGGCGCCAGATCGCCCGCAGGTGCCGCTCGAAGTCCGCCTCCTTCTCGGGTCGGCCGAGCACGGCGCGGGGGAAGTGCTCCTTCGGGAACGACTGCGGTCCCGGGCCGTCGAAGTACGGGGCGTGCGCGTCGTAGGTCCACGCCCACACGGCGAACTTCCGCCCCTTCAGCGCGCGCAACGCCCGGCGCAGGTCGGCGAACATCGGGGCGTCGAGGTAGTCGTCCTCGGTCAGGGCGGTGGGCCGGGCGGCCGCTTGCCAGAACGGGTGGCTGGTATCCAGGCCGACGTCGAACGCCTTGTCCACGAAGGCCGGCTTGACGTTGAGGTAGCCCTCCCAGGTGGTGTGGCCGCCCGTGCCGAGGAAGTACGTCGTGTAACCTCGGGCCCGGAGCCAGTTGGCCGCCGCCGGCGTCGGATAATCCCGGTAGTCGAGGATCGTCGCCAGCTTGGTCGGGTCGTTGTAGGTCGCGCCGAAGATCGGCAGGGCCGAGGCGATGGTCTTGTTCGAGGTGGCGTAGAAGTTCTCGAAGGTCAGGCTGCGGCCCTCCTCGTCCAGGCGGCGCAGGAACGGGGTCGTGCCCATGCGGCAGCCGTACGTCTCCAGGAAGCGCGAGTTGACCGACTCCGCGGTGATGAGGATGACGTTCGTCGGCCGCGCCGCCAGCAAGCCGGGGTGGTGGCCGGGGTGGCCTGGGATGTAGTGGGCCGGGGGCACGCCCGCCGCTACGGGATCGCCGCCGCCGTCGTCGCCGAAGCTCACCGTACCGAACAACGAGCGTACGAAGTGAAGGTGGGGGTTGTGGGCATAGTCGTCGGCGCTGTCGGTGACGACAAGGCGCTGCGCCGCCTGGCCGGCGCCGACGAAGACGAGGCCGGCGACGGCCAGCGGCAGCGGCCGCCAGGCGACCCGGGTGACGCGCTGCCAGAGCCGCGGGAAGGCGCACACCCCCCCCAGGTGGCTCGCCAGCGTCAGGATCGGGACCAGGGCCAGGGCCAGTTTGAACGGCGAGGTGGCGTATTCGTAGATGGAGCGGTCCGGCCGGAAGCCGCCGGCGTGCTGCACCAGGGCGTAGGTGAGGAAGTGGCGCACCCCGTGGAAGATCTGGGCGTTGATCACCATGTAGCAGAGGGCGAAGGCGGCCGCCAGATGGGCCAGGACACGCACGGCGGCGCGGCCCCCCGACGACCCGACACAGCCCAGGACCCCGGCGGCGACGACGAAGCACCCCAGGCCGACGGCGAAGTCCTCACCGCAGCAGGCCGCCACGCGGGCGACCGAGGCGGCCACCGAGTCGCCGTAGACCTGCGGCGGGGCGGCGGCGTTGTCGAGGTCGCGGTAGGCGATGAACCCCTTGACGGCGAAGATGGCCGTGCAGATGGCCAGGGCCAGCGACAGCATCTCGACCCGGGCGCGCCCAACCGCAGCAGCTTCCGCCGACGAAGCCGCGGCCCACCGCAGCAGCGATCGGACCTTGGCGGCCAGGCCGAGCGGAATCATCTCCCACATGCGGGGATCGGTCGTGACTTGCGACATGGAGGGGGGCTTTCGCGGCACACGCCCCGGCGCATCGGCGCGCCGTGAGGTGGATTCATCATGATTCATTCACAAGACGCTCATGCCACTTTAACGTTGGCCCAAACCGAAATCAATGAAGTTCCCAGGAAGAATCGGTGAATCGTGCGGGACGTGCGGCCTGAAATGGGCGCGCCGGGGGAGGTCGCGGGTCGAAAAGCGAGGTGCCGTATTCTCGTCGCGCGGTTGGAGGAAGGGTAGAATGACGGCAGCCAATTCCCCCCCTGGCGTGGGCGCGAAACCGTGACGGAGGCCGCAACGATGAACCAAATGCTGGCGCTGCCGACGTACACCGCCGACGACCTGCTGAAGATGCCAGACGGCGACCGCTATGAACTCGTGGACGGCCATCTCGTGGAGCACAACATGAGCACGCTGGCGTGCTGGATCGCGGGAGAGCTGCTCGCCATTCTCCGGAACTACTGCCGTGCGCAACGTCTGGGCTGGGTCTTCCCGGCGGACACGACCTTCCAGTGTTTCCCGGGCCGCCCGAACCTGGTCCGCAAGCCGGACGCCTCTTTCATCCGAATCGGCCGCTTCCCGTACGAGCAACTCCCTACGCAGGGACATACGCCGATCGCGCCCGATCTGCTCGCCGAGGTCGTCTCGCCGAACGACGTCTTTGAGGAGGTGCTGACCAAGGTGCAGGAGTACCTGGGCGCCGGCGTGCGCCTGGTGTGGGTGGTCAGCCCAGCCACGCGGACCGTGCTGATCTACCGGGCGGACGGCTCGATCGGCGGCGTCCGCGAGGGCGGCGAGCTGGACGCGGAAGACGTGGTACAGGGTTTCCGCTGCCCCGTGCGCGACCTCTTCCCGCCGACAGTCACAGCGGCGCCGTGAGCCGCGCCCGCAGGTCCCCCCGAGCGGCAGACCTGCCTCCCCACGGAGTCCCCCTGTCATGTCCGATATCCACTGGACCGCCGACGCCATCTTCGTGGCCGACCTGCTCATCCGGGTCGGGCTCTCCGTGCGCATCATCCGGCGCCGGCTGCCCGTCGGCGTCGCCCTGGCCTGGCTCAGCGTCGTGCTGATCTTCCCCTTCGCCGGCGCCGCCGTCTACCTGCTCATCGGCGAGTCGCGACTGGGCCGGAAGCGACAGCACAAGGGGGCGACTCTCCGCAAGTCGTACCGCGGCTGGGCCAGGTCGGCGGGCGAGGGGGACCAGGCCGCCGTCGCTGACCTGCCGCCCTGCGGCCAGGGGCTGGCGCGCCTCGCCGAGGCGGTGCTCGAGAGCCCGCCCCTGGCCGGCAACGACATCCGGCTGCTGCGCGACGCCGGCGAGGCCTTCCCCGCCCTCATCGCCGACATCGACGCCGCCCGGCACACCTGTCACCTCGAGTTCTACATCTGGGACGTCGGCGGCAAGGCGGACGAGGTCGTCGAGGCGCTGCTGCGCGCCGCCGCCCGCGGCATCACCTGCCGGGTGCTGGTCGATGCCGTGGGCAGCAAGCGGTTCCTGCGCAGCGACCGCGCCCGACGCTTGCGGGACGGGGGCGTCGCACTGCGGGAAGCGCTGCCGGTCACCCTGCGCCGCCTCCTCTTCGTGCGGGCCGACCTGCGCATGCACCGCAAGATCGTCGTCATCGACGGCGCCGTGGCCTTCACCGGCAGTCTCAACCTCGCCGACCCGGCCCTCTTCAAGAAGAACGCCGGCGTCGGCCAGTGGGTGGACGCCCTGGCCCGCGTCCGGGGGCCGGCGGTGGACGCCCTGGGCGCGACTTTCCTGTACGATTGGGAGCTGGAAACCGGCGAAGCGATCAAGCCCGACGCGGGCGCCGAGGGTTCCCCGACCGGGCCGGCCGCGGGCCGCGCCGTGGTGCAGGTGCTCCCGTCCGGACCGGGCGAACGGGTCGGGGCGATCGAGCAGATCCTGCTTGCGGCCGTCTACGCGGCGAGCCGGGAGTTGGTGCTAACGACGCCGTATTTCGTCCCCGACGAGTCGTTGCTGGCCGCGCTGCTGTCGGCGCCGGGCCGCGGCGTGGACGTGACGCTGATCGTGCCGGCGAAAGTGGATTCGCGGCTGACGCATTTCGCCAGCCGGGCTTACCAAAGCGACCTGCTGGCGGCGGGCGTGCGCATCGCCCTGTACCGCGACGGGCTGCTGCACACCAAGTCACTCGCCATCGACGGCCAGCTTAGCCTGTTCGGCTCGCTGAACCTCGACCCGCGCAGCCTGCGGCTCGACTTCGAGGTGACGCTGGCGGTCTACGACGCGGAGTTCACGGCGGCGCTGCGGCGGCTGCAGCAATCCTACGTGGAGCGGTCCGTGATGCTCGACGCGGCGGCGTGCCGGTCGCGCTCGGCCGTCGAGCGCTTCACCGAGGACGCGGCCCGTTTGCTGGGGCCGCTGCTGTGACGCCGCCGGCCGCGAAACGGACAGCACTTCGGCTTGACACGATCCGTCCCCTCTGGCATAAGCCCGCCCTACTCCCGAAAGCTTTGCGGTCGGTCCCAGGGCGTCATCGAGCACACCATTTCGGGGAGAATCGGTGTGCGCAGCGTCGGGATGGGGTCACTCATGTGGCGACGACTCTTGGCGGTGTGCGCCGGGGCGGTGGCGATGGTGAACGGCGGCTGCGGCTCGTCTTCGCCGCTGCTCGAAAACCCCATCCTGCTGCGCGCCGAAGCGCCGGGCCCGGTCGAGAACCCCGTCTACGTCCCGCTGGGCGCCACTGCCGACGCCTACCGCAAGGTCTTCGAGAAGGTCATCGACGTGGTCGATGATTACTACGACATCGCCGAGACCAACCCCTACGCCGGCCTGATCCGCACGCACCCGCGCGTCGCCCCCGGCCTGGAGCAGTTCTTCAAGCCCGGCAGCCCCGACTTCGACCAGCGCCTGCTCGCCACCCTGCAGAGCATCCGCCATTACGCGGTGGTCAAGATCGACGCCGCGCGCGACGGCGGCTTCTGGGTGGACGTGAAGGTCTTCAAGGAGTTGGAGAGCGTGGACCGTCCGGTCCGCGCCACCGCCGGCGCCGCCGCCTTCCGTAGCGACCTCACTGTCGAGCGCCAGTACGACGTCATCGAGCCGGTGGCCGTCACCGGCGGCTGGATCCCAATCGGCGAGGACGCGAAGCTCGAACAGGTGATCCTGGCGCGAATCAAGAAGTGCCTGTAATTGCAGACGATACAAACTCCCCTCGCCCCGGTACTCCGGGGCGAGGGGTCAGGGGTGAGAGGCAATTCATTGCATTCGTTGCGCCCGGCCGGCGTCACGCAACGAATCCCGCGCCGCGCAACGAATGCAATGAATGCAATGAATGCAATGAATCCTGTTCCCTCAGAACCCCTCACCCCCGACCCCTCTCCCCGGAGTACCGGGGCGAGGGGAGACCATTACCTGTCGCTCGCCTTATAATAGCCCCACCGACGCCGTGCCCCGCCGGCCCTCCGCGCTGCTGAGTCCCTCCGTCAAGGCCCCGCCACATGAACCTCTCCGACCCCGCCTCTCTGCGCCGCTCCGTGTACGCCCTGCTCATCGTCGTGGCCGTCGCCGGCGTCGCCGGGCGCATCCTCGGCGTCGGCCGGGTCTACGAGCCGTGGCTCTCCCGAGACCCCAACAGCGCGAACGACACGCGCGGCAACTGGCCGCCGACGCGACCCGAGCCGATGCCAACTCACAGCGACAACGACCGCTCGCGCTGGGCCACAGTGCGCGCCCTCGTCGAGAAGCATACCTACGTCGTCGGCCACCGCGATACCGACTCCGCCACTCGCACGTACACCGACAGCGGCATCGTCTTCGAGGACGGCTGGAAGAGTATCGACAAGGTGAAGGACCCGCAGACGGACGACTTCTATTCGAGCAAGCCGCCGCTGCTGCCGACGCTGGTGGCCGGAGAATACTACTTATTCCGCCACTTCGGCTGGTCGATCACCGACGAGCGGCATCGCTGGGAGATCGTGCCGGCCATCCTGCTAACGTTCAACGCCCTGCCGTGGGGCGTCGCCCTGTTCTTGCTGGCACGGCTCGCCGAGCGCCACGGCAGCACCGACTGGGGCCGGCTCTTCGTCCTGGCGGCCGCCTGCTTCGGAACCTTTGTGACGACCTTTTCCGTGACGCTAAACAACCACACCGTCGCCGCCTGGTCGGCGATGTTCGCGCTGTATGCCGCGGTCCGAGTGTGGGAAGACGGCGCCGCACCCTTCTATCTCTTCCCGATGGCCGGGTTCTTCGCCGCTTTCACGGCCTGCAACGAGCTGCCGGCCGCCTCCTTCGCGGTCGCCCTGTTCCTGCTGCTGTTATGGCGCGCCCCCGGGTACACGTTGGCCGGCTTCGTGCCGGCGGCGCTGGTTCCCGTGGCGGCGTTCTTCGTCACGAACTACCTGGCGCTCGGCACCTGGCTGCCGGCTTACGAGAAGTTCGGCGGGCCGTGGTACGACTACGAGGGCAGCTACTGGCACAACCCGAAAGGCATCGACACCGCCGGGATGCAGGAGGGCCGGGCCGAGTACGCCTTCCACCTGCTGCTCGGCCATCACGGCGCCTTCTCGCTGACGCCGATCTTCTTGCTGTCGCTGGCGGGGATGATCGGGCTGCTGCCGTACGCGGCGCCGGCCCTGTTCGGCAACCGCAAGGAAGAATCGGCGTCGCGGCGCGGGCTGTCGCTGGCGGGGCTGCTGGGGCTGGGCGTGACAGTCGTCGTGCTGGGTTTCTACATCATGCGCGAGGATCGGCAGCGCAACTACGGCGGCTGGACGAGCGGGCCGCGCTGGCTGCTGTGGCTGACGCCGTTGTGGCTGGTCGCCCTGCTGCCGGCCGCCGACTGGCTCGGCCGCCGTCGCTGGGGCCGCGTCGCCGCCTCTGCTTTGCTGGCCATATCGGTGGTGTCGGTCAGCTACCCCGAGTACAGCCCCTGGCGCCACCCGTGGCTCTATAATTTCCTCGAGGCCCACGGACTGGTAAAGTATTGAGCCGCTTGCGGCTTCGCACGACCTGCGAAGCCGCAAGCGGCGCTGGCGGCCGTTAAACGGAGAGCCCATGTCCACTGACCCCCCTCTGCCCGACCCGGGCGACTCGCCGCTCCCCGAGCGCCTTCCGGACCCGCCGGCCGAGCCCGACGAGGAACCGCTCCTCGTCGAGCCGGCGGACGAAGGCCACGTCTTCGTCGCGGAACTGGCCGAGCCGCATGACAAAGCGCCCCCACGGCGGCGTCGGCCTGTGCGGCTGGCCGGGCCTCCTGCGCCGCCACATCCTGGCTTCTGGTGGGCGGTGGGCTGGTGCCTCCTGCTCCTCCTCGTCGCGCAGATCGCCATACCACTCCCTGTCTTGGTCGTGATCCTCCTCGTTGAGGCGGTCCGACTTGGCGGCGTCCAGGAGGGCCTCAACTGGCTAGTGGCCAACCAAGCCGATCCAGCCCTGGTGCTCCCGCTGCAAGCGCTCTCTCACGCGGGCATTTTCCTCATGGCCTTGCTCGCCCTTCGCTTTGCGGCGGGAAAGGACTGGGCGAGGCAAGTCGCGCTGCGCCTCCCCGCTGTGGTCCACGTCATGCTCGCTGTCGTCGGGGCGACCGCCTTCTGGCTACTCAGCGCCGGCATCCAGCTTACCGCCTCCCGGGTGCTGCCCTCGGCCGGCGATCTCCCCAGCTGTGTCGCAGTCGCCGCGATACTCATGCTGATTGTCGGGGGGTACTGGCTTGCCGTGCGGGTCACGACAGGCCGGGACTGGGTACGCGATCTGGCGGCCGCGCCTCTCCGAACGCAGGTCATCCTGGGGCCGCTTGGCGTGCTTCTGCTCCTGGTAGTGGGCGTTCAAACGTATCAGCTGGTCAGCCCGTACATCTTCCGGATCCCGCAGCTCGACGGCGATTTTTTCGCAAAGACCATCGAAAAAGTCCTGCAAGGGCCGTGGTGGGCAACCCTGCTTGTCGTTGCGGCGACCCCGATGTTCAGCGAGGAGTTCTGGTGCCGCGCGTTCCTGGGTCGCGGGCTGGTCGGCCGGCACGGACTCGTCATGGGTATCATCTGGACGTCGCTCTTCTTCGGCGCCATCCACCTGTTCCCACAGCAGGCGGCGATGGCCGCGATCTTAGGTATCGTGCTGCATTCCGCCTATGTCGCGTCGCGCTCGCTGATGATCCCGATGCTGATGCATTTTCTTAACAACGCGCTCGGCGTCCTATCCTACAAGCTTCTGGAGCAGATGAGCCCCGAGTTGAAAGTTGTTGAGACTGATCCCGAACAGCTCCCCGGGGTTTGGTTCGTCGCGGCCGCCTTCCTCGCCGCCGCGGTGCTTTGGGCCTTTTACACTAGCCGGGGCCGGCTCGTGCGGACCGACGGCAGCAACGAGCCCCCGTGGCAGCCGCCGTTCGCCGGCGTGGCCCACCCGCCGCCGGGCAGCGGCACCGAGGTCGTCTACCCCTGGCCCGGCGTGCTGCCGACCCTCGCGGTGATTGCCGGCGTGGTCGCTTTAGGCTGCGCGCTCTTCTGGGCCTGATTTTTCCCTGGCTCGCGGCCCCGCGCCCCGGTACAACTCGTGGGAGCGCTCCTGAAGGCCGCAGCGCACCTGGCCGCCGGGGGGACGCTCGCCAGCGGTCCGGTACACGCGGCGGTGGTCGCTCTGGTGGAAGAAGGAAGTCGGGCCATGTTCCCTGCCTTGATGAAGCTCGTCGCCGCCGCGCTGGCATTGGGTGCCGCGGTCCTCGCGGTGGCCGCCCAGCAGGGGGGTAAGCCGCCCGACGCCCCGAAGGACCCTCCTCTCCCGGTCGCCGCACTCCCGGTCGAACGGCGGGAGGAGAAGCCGGCGGTGGACCTCCACGGCGACCCGCTGCCGCCGCACGCGGTCGCCCGGCTGGGCACCTTACGGTTCCGGCTGGCCACGGGGGTCAACCAGGCCGCGGTAGTACACGGCGGGAAACAGTTGCTCGGGTTGGGGGTCGCGACCGTTGTCCTGTGGGACGCGACCACCGGCAGGGAGGTCCGCCGCTTCGCGAGGCCCGCACGCAAGGAGGCCGGTGGCCCGCCCGATGACGTCAACCTCCAATCGCTCGCTGTCTCTCCGGATGGGAAAACGCTTGCGGTGGGAGGGATGAGGACGATCGACAATTCGCTGGTCGATTGCCCGCTGCTGCTGTTCGACCTCGCGACCGGCCGCAAGCTCGCCGAGTGGCCGGCCCACCCGAGCCACGGTCTGTCCGGGTATCCACTCCTCGCCTTCGTGACCCCGACACTCCTGGTTTCTGCCGGCGACGACGAGTCGGTGCGTGTCTGGGATGTGACCAAGCAACGGGAGTTACGCCGCCTGGCGGTCCCCGACGGAAGTCACATCTCGGCAATCGTGCCCTCCCCGGACCGCGAACATATCTTCGTCGCAGGGTGGGATGTCAAGACGGAGGTGGCATTCTGGACGGCGTGGGAGGCGGCGACCGGCAAGCTCGTTCACCGAGAAAAGGTGCCGGGTGTATTCGCGAAGCTGGCCGTCTCGCCCGATGGAACATCGCTCGCCCTTGCCATGGGGATGGGGCGCACTCCGAAAGAACCTGACTATACCGAGATGCGTCTCTACTCGAGGCCCGGGTGGAAAGAGCTTCGCCGCTGGCAAGCTCACGACGGCGACGATGGGGGCCGGTGTTCCATCGTATTCTCTCCTGACGGCAACACGATTGCCACGGGCGGGGCCGATGGGAAGGTCCGCCGTTGGGATGCGGTCACGGGCAAGGAGATCGGGACTGCGATCGACCCATGCCAAAAACACTGCCAAAACGTCACCTACCTCGACGCCGACACGCTCGTCACATTCGGCTTTCAGGAGACAGTCAAGTTCTGGGACGCGACGGGCAAAGCGAAGCTCGTGTTCGCCGGGTCGGAATTGCAGGTAACTGCACTCGCATACTCGCCGGACGGGCGGCATGTCGCGGTCGGCGGCGGGGACGCGCCGATCCGCGTCTGGGAAGCGGCCAGCGGCAAGCAGGTCGCCCAGTTGCGGGACGGCATGTCCGGAGTGACCTGCCTGCACTTCAGCCCCGACGGTAAATGGGTCGTTTCGGGCGACTACGGTGGCGGGCTCCGACTGTGGGATTGGGCCAAAGGCGGCGCTCCGATCAAGAACTTCTCAGATCACAAGTCGTCGTTCTACTCCGTCGCTTTCAGTCCCGACGGCAAGAGCATCGCCAGCGGCGACGAGACGGGCATCGTCCGCGTGTGGGCCGTCGCCACCGGCAAGCTGGTCCACACACTCAAGGGCCAAGCGTTCGAGGGCGAATTCTCCCGGGTTTCCGCTCTTGCCTTCACCGCCGACGGAGAGGCACTTTTTTGCAGCTCCTCTGGCCACGGGATTCGCCACTGGAGCCTGGCGACCGGCAAGGAGGTCTGGCTCATCAGACCGAAATCTCTGGGCCACGCCAATGCGGTGAGCGGGCTGGCGATCTCACCGGGAGGCCGCTGGGGGTACTCCTCCAGTTATGACGGAACGATCTGCGTCTGGGAGGCCGGCAGCGGCCGGCTCGCTCGGGTCCTCAAGGAGCAGGAACCCGGTCACGACGGCCCTGTCGCCATCGCTCTGTCCCACGATGGCACCCGGCTGGCGGCAGCTTTCGTGCATGACTGGGAGAACCCGTCCGTCCACCTGTGGGACCTGACCACCGGTCAGAAAATCGCCGTCTTGACGGGCCACCGGGCGCCAGTGACCCAACTCGCATTCTCCTCGGACGGGCGCCGCCTCGCGTCGGGCAGCTGCGACACGACGGCGCTGGTCTGGGATGTCACGAGGTTGGGGTCCGGCGGCAAGGTCCCGGACGGCAAGGCGCTGGCCGGGCTTTGGAAAGACCTGGGCGTGGACGATCCGAAGGTCGCGTACGCCGCCGTCTGTCAGGGCGCCGCGGCCGGGGACGTGGCCGTGGCCCGGTTGAAGCTCGACCTCAAACCGGCTGTGGTGATCGACGCCGAGACGATCGCCGCCTGGGTCCGCCAGCTCGATTCGGACGAGTTTGCCCAGCGCGAGAAGGCGAGTCAGGCGCTGGCCGACCTCGGCCCGGTCGCGGAAACGACGCTCCGCGAGGCGCTGAAGAAGGCCACGTCAGCGGAGGTCAGGCGACGTCTTGTGGGGGTCCTGGATGGGCAGGAGGCGGAACACCGCCGTCTGGGCCACGCGGTCGAGGTACTGGAGATGATCGGCACCCCGGCGGCGAGATGCCTGCTCGTGGACCTGGCGAAGGGGGCCAGCGGCTCCAGGTTGACTCGCGAGGCCCGGGTGGCCCTCGACAGGCTCGAAAAGCGACCATGACAGAGTCTACGGTGGTGATTGCCCTTACGGCGAAGAGGCCATTTACTTCTGGCCGGCGGGGGGGCCCAATGCCCACTTCGAGCGCGCCCTACTCGACACCGTGAGCCAGCTACGTCCCCAGGACGTCTTGCCGCCGGGCGCCACGGCCGAAGCACGCGAGACCCGCATTGCAGAACACCGTGCCGGGCATCGCTCTGGAACACCGAGCCGGCGACGTCGCCCAGCCGGAGTGGGCGCGGGGATATACTCGCGCCATTCGATTTCCGGTTGTTTAGCGGCCGCCCTCGGGGCAGCGCCCTGGTAGCGCCGCCCCGAAGGCGGCCGCCAAACGTCGAAGTCGCAACGGCGCTGGTATAGCACTCCGCCCCCCACGCAAGACAGCCAAATTCG
>Ga0116224_10000124_pt1 | contig 63168 bp, 61 predicted proteins | sample Sb_taG_9_FD_89699 | JGI IMG/M metagenome (GOLD analysis project Ga0116224, IMG submission 89699) | Peat soil microbial communities from Weissenstadt, Germany - Sb_50d_b_LC metaG | ecosystem: Environmental > Terrestrial > Soil > Wetlands > Peat | place: Germany: Weissenstadt | collected 2010-09-21 | reverse complement strand
TAGTGAAACCGGCGGGCTGACGCCGCGCCGCTCGCCCTTAGTGAAACCGGCGGGCTGACGCCGCGCCGCTCGCCCTTAGTGAAACCGGCGGGCTGACGCCGCGCCGCTCGCCCTTAGTGAAACAGTTTCTAAACGATCATTTCTCCCCCACCCAGCGCAGCAGCACGATCTCCGGATTCTTGGGCGGCTCGGCGCCCTTTTCCAGTGTTAACTCCTCCGGCTTGTCCTTGCGCACGTTCTTCTGCTCGTCGAGGAACTCGTCGGCGGGCAGCACGTCCTCGTACGTCCCCTTGATGCCGTAGTGCATCGGCACGATGAAGAAGCGCGGCTCGATCTGCGCGACGACCTCCTTGGCCTCGCTGCCGTTGAGGGTGTAGACGCCGCCGACGGGAATCATCAGAACGTCCACTTTACCGATCGACTTGATCTGGGCATCGCTCAGCTTGTGGCCGAGGTCGCCGAGGTGGGCGATGCGGAAGCCGTCCACCTCGAAGACCAGGACCGAGTTGAGGCCGCGCTTGAGGCCCTGCTCGTCGTCGTGGTAGGTGCCGACCGAGTAGAAGTGGACGCCCTTCACCTTCTCGTCGATGGGGTTCCAGACGAAGCGCTTGCCGTCCTTCTCGGCCTTGACGCCGTAGAACACCTTCGGCTTGGACTTCTCGTCGAGGACGTCGATGCGGGTGTGGTCGTTGTGCAGGTGGCTGCAGGTGACGATGTCGGCCTTGACGTCCTGGCGGCCGAAGGCGTCGATGGCGTGCGGGTCGGTGACGATCCGCGTGCCGTCGCTGGAAATGATCTCGAAGAACGACTGGCCGTGCCAGCGGATGGTGAGCTTCTTGTCGGCGGCGCTGGCCCCGGCGGCGACGGCCAGGGCCGCGAGTAGTGCGGTCAGATGGCGGAGCATGGATGCGACTCCCTCGGGATTCATCGGGAACAATGCTTCTGATGATACCGGAGGGACGAGGGCTCGGACAAGGCGGCGGGCGCGGCGGGAAAAAGAAAATGGCGAAGGAGGATCCCCTTGTAGCTCCAAGCTACCCTCCTTCGCCGCGAATAACGCCTCTCCCCAAGGCGTTAATTCCGAGTTGTCGTCGGGGCCCGGGCGTGCCCCGAACACTCGAACTATAGAATACCTGGTGGGCTTGTCAAAGCACGTCCTTACCGCTTGCGGCCTGGCATTGGCCTCATCCCAGGAACAGTTTCATCAATTCGTGACCGCGCTCGAAGGACAGGTCGGCGGCCGCGGCGACCGCCTCGTCGTAGGACGGCTGCCCCCGCGGCGCGATCCCGGTCCCGGCGATGGCGAAGGGCACCGGTCCGTGGGCGTGGGCGCGCGTCCGCAGCGGCGTGCGGTGATCCGGCGACACCAGGATGCGCCAGTCTCCGTGGCGCGGCAGGGCCTCCAGCAGCGGGCCGACGACGTGGCGGTCGATCTGCTCCAGCGCCTTGACCTTCTCGTCGGCCTTGCCCTCGTGCGACGCCTCGTCCGGCGCCTCGACGTGAACGCAGACCAGGTCGTGATCGGCCAGGGCGGCGACGGCGGCGCGGCCCTTGGCGGGGTAATCGGTGTCGAGGTAGCCGGTCGCGGTCGGCACGTCGATGCGCTTCCAGCCGAGCAGCACGCCGACGCCGCGCACCAGATCGACGGCGCTGATGATGGCGCCGCGCTTGCCGTACAGGTCGGCGAACGGTCGCAGGCTCGGCGCCTTGCCCTGGCCCCACAACCAGACCTGCGTTGCCGGCCGCTTGCCCGCCGCGAGTCGGGCGCGGTTGACCGGATGCCCCGCGAGGACGGCCCGGCTCTTCTCCATGAGGGAGCGCAGCAAGTCGCCGCCCGGCCCCTTCGGCAAATACTCGGCGATGGGGCGGTCGGGGATGTCGTGGGGCGGTTGTGTCGTCGTCTGGGCGGAGAAGGGCGCCGGCACGTCGGCGCGGTAGACCAGGATGTTGCGGTAGCTGACGCCGGGGTGGAACTCGAGCCGTCCGCCGCCGAGCGCCCCCTGCACGGCCTCGACGAGGGCTCGGCCGTCCTCGTTGCTGATGTGGCCGGCGGTGAAGTCGCGCATCTCCTCGTTCTCGACGGTGACGAGGTTGCAGCGGATCGCCCAGTCGTTCGGCCCCAGGGCGATGCCCATCGCGGCGGTTTCGAGCGGGGCTCGGCCGGTGTAGACTTGCAGGGGGTCGTAGCCGAAGAGGCTCAGCGTGGCGACGTCGCTGGCCGGGGTGAGCGACGGCGGCACGTTATTGGACCGGCCGACGACGCCGCCGCGGGCGACGCGGTCCATGTTCGGCTTGTTCGCGGCCTGGAGCGGGGTCTTGCCGCCCAGGGAATCCTGCGGCTCGTCGGCGCAGCCGTCGGGAATGACGATGGCGTATTTCATCGCGGTGCCTTATTCCGGTCTAGGGGAGGGTTCCGTCCCCTCCTTGAGTCCGCGCAAGGCCAGCGACGTGACGACCCACGCGATGCCGCGCGAGAGGAGCTCGAGGCCGACGAACAGGCCGATGATCACGACCCGGCTCTCATCAAAATCGATCAGGATGGCGATGCCCAGGACGACCCCGATGAGGCCGCTGAACGCCGAAAAGCCCCAGCGCGGGTACTGCAGCGACACGGCCACGCCGATGCGCAACAGCCCGCCGACCAGGAAGAGCATCGCCAGCAAGGCGGTCAGCACGGCGGCCGCCTGCTCCGGACGGGCGAGGATGAGCAGGCCGACGACCCCGTCCAGAAGGCCCGCCAGCAGGTGAAAGAACAACCCGCCGCCGACCCGCGCCGAGAAGGCCGAGACGACGTGCAGGACGCCCCCGATCAGGAACAGCCAGCCGAAATAGAACACCACGATTTCTGTGAACAACCCCATCGCGCTGAGGGCCAGCAGGCCCAGCAGGATGAGGACGGCCCCCAGCAGGAGAAACAGCCACCAACGGTTCCGGGCCGCGTTCAGGTCTTCGACGAGCATTGGCATGGGAATCCTCCTGTGGGGCGGCGGGTCGCGGTCCGGCCGGGGCGCTCATTGGCGCATGCCGGGGGAGGACCGCGAGGCCATCTGCGCGAGGCTCAGGTCGTACTGGAGCAGTGACAGATAGAAGGACGAGTAGTAGGGCTTGGCGTCGGGGGCGGCGGGGCCGAACCTCTGCCCGTTCTTGTTCATGTTGTCGATCAGCTCGGCGACGGTGTCTCCCTTCGGGGCCCAGTCGCCGTTAAGCTGCTTGGCGATGTTCGGGTCGCGGAGCAGCTTCGCCGAGGCGGCCACCTGGTTGGCGTAGCTCTTGGCCCGGATGTTGTCCGACGGCGTCATGTCATTGATCGCCGCGTCGATGGCGTCCTGCAGCTGGTCGATCGCGGCGGCCAGGGCCCGCATCGTCCGGCCGCTCAGGCCGTCGCCCCCGGCTTCCTGCGTGGCCTGCATGAAGAGTTTGTCGATCTCCTTGCGCGAGGGGTCGAAGCGGTCGTCGTCCAGCTCGGGCGGCCATTTCAGCTTGCCGCCGTTGTTGAGCATCGTCGAGCTGCGCTTGGCGTTGCCGACGGTCAGGCTGAGGTGCTTGACCGTGTCGGGGTCGAGGGGCACCACGGCGCCCCGCAGCCCCGTCGCGGCCTGAATCTGGCGGATGTCGGTCAGGAAGTGGTTCAGGGGGGTCCCCTCCCAGATTTCCGTCAGCGGCGGGTTGTTGCGGGCCTGCTGCAACTGCTCGTAGAAGTTTGCCGCCATGTTGGCCGACAGCGGCGGCGTGTTCGCCTTCTCGTAGGCCAACTCATCGAACATCTTGCGGCGGTTGTCGATGTGCGCCGACTTCACCTGCTCGCGGCCCATGTTGGCCTGCTGGTGCTGGATCTCGTACTGCCCCGAGGCGTTCATGACGTCGGCGGCGCCGGTCAGGAAGCCGTTCATCGGGGTCTGGCAGGCGTAGGGGCTGCAACCCCACCAGTTCCCGCCGTTAGCCCCGGGCGAATAGCGGAAGCCCTGGTTGGCGGCCGTCACCGCGGACGTGGCCTGGGTCTGGGCGTAGCCGTAACCGGACGCCGGCTGGTAGGAGCGGAATTGCGCCCGGGCGCCGGCCGGCAGGCCGAGGACGGCGGCCAACAGGACACAGGCCAACAGGGGACGGTGAGCGCGTGGCATGAAAGGATCTCCGGGGCGAGTGTTCCGGTCGTCGGGTCAGGTCGGTCGGGTCATCGGTCGTCCGCTTCCGGATGCGCGGGGAGGACGAGCTTGCGCCACTCTTTCACGGCGGCGTCGCGCTTTTCCTTGGGGCCCAGCGGGTCGTAGTCGATCTTGCGGCCGGCCGGCACCAGGCGGGTGAGGTGCCAGTAGGCCAACTCGCGCAGCGACGGGCGGTCGCTCCCCAGGTAGGTTATCAGAACCTGGTAGGTTTCGGGGTGGGCGAGGTCGGCTTCGCCGAAACTGTGCAGCAGTTGCAGCACCCCCTCGGCTTCGCGCGGCGGGTACTTGCCCTTCTCGATCAGCCCCTTGTAGAGTTTCTGGTCCTGGCCCGGCGCGCGACCGATCCAGTGCCGCAGGGCGACGATGGCCGCCTCCCACACGTCCTGTTGCTTTGTGGTCTTCAGCACCTCGCCGATCCGCTCCAGGTCGTCCATCGCCGCCAGCAGCAGCACGGCGAGGCGGCGCGACGTCTCGTCGTCCGACTCGAGCAGCGCATTGGTCGCCTCGACGATCCCTTTTTCCTTGGCCAGCTTACGCCAGTGGGCCATCGTCGCACGCACCTGCTTCCCGCGGTCGCTGCCGCCCAGGTCGGCCAGGTGCTCGGGGGCCCAGGTCGGCAGTTCCTTCAGGAAGCCCACCTCCGGCTCGGCCTCCTCCAGGCTGTCTCCCTCCACCACGGCGTTGCCGGGCGGCGCCTTCAGCGTCAGGTGGCGGCGCGGCCCCTTGACGTGGACCTCGCCACGGACCGCGAGCAGGGTGAACAGCAGCCCCGGCTCCTCGCCCGGCCTGGGCTCCTTGCGGAAGGGCACGCCGCGGCGCCACCGCCCGTAAATCTCCAGGCTCAGGGTGGCTCCCGGCTCGGCCAGCGTGATCTCGCCCTCCGTCGTGCGGACCCGGAGGCGGACCCGGGCCGCCCCTTCCTTCTTCAGGTTGATCAGGCGGACCCGGCCGCGCTCCAACGTCAGGTCGAGGTCCACGTCCTTCGCCTCGTGCAGCACGAAGACGGTTTCGAGGATCGGCAGCGGCGCCACGCGGTCCACGTCGCCGACCACCGCCAGGCGCACCGCACCGTCGAGCGCATCCACCGCGGCCTCGGTGCCGCCAAGGATGCGGTCGCCGCTGGACAACTCTTCGTTTTCCTTGACGATCTGCCACGGCTTGTCCGGGGCCTCGCGGCGCAGTAGGGTGGCGGTTTCCGAGACGCAGACGGCGGCGGGGGCGCGCCGTTCCGGTTTGGCCGCGGGCTTGTCGTCGGCCGCGCCAGTCGTGGGGACGGCCAGGCCGAGCAGGGTCAGGGCGAGGCAGCCAACCAACCGCGACCGGGGGCCGGGGAAAGAAACGTGCATGAGGGCCTCATTGTGGCTAGTGGCCGCTACTACTTGAGCGGGTGGACCGTGATGGGGAACGACTGGGTGGCGGTCTTGCCGGCCAACTGGTCGGTGGCCTTGAGTTCCAGGGTGAACTTGCCCGGACGGTTCAGGGCCACGTGGAACTGGATGGGCAGCGCCAGATCCTTGGCCGGCACGTCTTTGCTGATGGTCCCGCCGAACGGCTTGGCGACGGTGGGCTTGCCGTCGGCGTCGAGGACCTTCAGCTCCAGCGTCACGTTCGGCTGCATGGCGCCCGCGCCGCGCTGGAAGCCGACGACCGCGCCGCTGAGCCAAAGCGAGTGGCCGGCGGTGAGCAGGCCGGACGGCACCTGGCCGTCGGGGTCGGCCGAGGCGCTCAGCCGCACCAGGCCGAAATCGGGCTTGAGCACCTCGAACTTCTGCTCCAGCACCTGGGACTTCTTCGCCGCCAGGTCGGTGACGGTCACTTTCAAGACGTAATCGCCGGCCGGCTGCTGCTGGCCGACGGCCACCTGGGCGAACGCCGGCATCTCGTTGCCGCCCAGGGCGTTGATCACGTCGCGGTTCTGCACCGGCGACTTGAACACGCTCTTGCCGCCGGCGTCGGTGACCTCGGTACCGATGCTGTACAGGACCTTGCCCTCGGCGTCGGCGGCGATGCCGTTGATGGTGAACGTCAGGTAAAGACTGTCCCCGGGCAGGAACTTGGTGTTGGCCCGGGTCGGCCCCAGGATGCCGTAAGTGACGCGGGCGTCGCTCAGGGCGAGCCCGTCCGCCTGGGCCGGGGTCATGCTCAGGGCGGCCAGGAGCGGCAGTGTCATCAGCATGGTGCGGCGCCTCGAAGGGTGATCGTGCCGAGTCGGTGAACCTCAGCTTATCGTCCGAGCCGGTCAGAGGCAATGTCCTGTATCCCGCGCGCGCGGGAGCCGGCGATTCGTGACCTGGCTCAACAACCGGCCGTTTCAGGTGGCGGGGGTCCGTGCCCGTGCCCGTGCCCGTGCCCGTGCCCGTGCCCGATTCCAGACCGGGCACGGGCACGGGCACGGGCACGGGCACGGGCAGGGTGGGATCCGCGTTTGAACCATGGCCGATTCCTCACGCTTTTCTTTGTGGACAAGTCGCGAGATCCCGGTTAAACATAGTGACAGTTGTGAGGACTCCGGCCAGCGCCCCTTCCCGCCACCCGAAACCGCGCCCCGCCCCGTTTCCCAGTCGAATCGGCGAACCCTCATGAAGTACACCGTCCTGATGCTGAGCCTGGCCGCCGGGGCCTTCGCGGCGGCCTTCACCGTGACCCGGCTCTGGAGCACCCCGCCCGGCCCGCCCCCGGGGATGGTCTGGGTCCCCGGCGGCGAGTTCACGATGGGCACCGACTCGGACCTCGGCCGGCCGGAGGAGAAGCCGGCGCACCGCGTCCGGGTCCACGCCTTCTGGATGGACGAAACCGAGGTGACCAACGCCCAGTTCCGCGCCTTCGTCGAGGCCACCGGCCACGTCACCACCGCCGAGAAGCCGCCGGACCTCGAAGAGCTGATGCGCCAGCGGCCGCCCGGCGCCAAGCCGCCGCCGAAGGAGAATCTCGTCCCCGGCTCGATCGTGTTCCGGATGCCCCCCGGGCCGGTGGACCTGCGCGACTACATGCAGTGGCAGAAGTGGACCCCCGGCGCCAGCTGGCGCCACCCGGAAGGGCCGGGTAGCGGCATCGACGGCAAGGACGATCATCCCGTCGTCCACGTCTCCTGGGACGACGCCGTCGCCTACGCCAGGTGGGCCGGCAAGCGCCTGCCGACCGAGGCCGAGTGGGAGTTCGCGGCCCGCGGCGGCCTGGACGGCAAGCCCTACGTCTGGGGCGACGAGCCGTTCTCCGAGGAGAAGCCGCAGTGCAACATCTGGCAGGGCGAGTTCCCCTGGAAGAACACCGCCCTCGACGGTTACGAGCGCACCGCCCCGGTCAAGTCCTACCCCCCAAACGGCTACGGGTTGTACGACATGGCCGGCAACGCCTGGGAGTGGTGCGCCGACTGGTACGACCAGGACCTGTACCAGCGCCGCGCCGGGCGAGGGGTGATCGACAACCCGACCGGCCCGGAGCGCAGTTACGTCCCCCACGACCCGCTCAGCCCGCAGCGGGTCCAGCGCGGCGGCTCGTTCCTCTGCTGTGACCAGTACTGTTCGCGCTACCGGCCCAGCGCCCGGCACGGGTGCCCCTACGACACCAGCCTGTCTCACGTCGGCTTCCGCTGCGTCATGGTGCGCGAGGGAGTGGACGGCGGCAGATGACGAGAGCGTGTCGCCGCCGACCGACTGATGACACGCCGCGAAAAGGGCCCGGGAGGGCAGCAGCGCATGATACCCCAGAAGGACAGGGTCGTTGCCTCGCTCGTCAGCGCGAAAGCCGAGCTGGACAGGGCCCTGGCGGACCTGGAATCGCTGCCCGCGTTTGATCCGGGCGTCGTCGGCTTCGCCGCCCACGCGCTCAACAACTACCTGACCGTGACCGACGGCACCACCGAGCTGCTCGGCATGGCCTTGCAAGGCCACCCGGACGAGGCGGTCCATCACTGGCTGCAGGCACTCCGCCAGGTGACGAACCTGATGCTGCACACGACGAGCCAGCTGATGACTGCCGCGGCGGGCGGCGACCCGAAACTGACCTTCGCCCGGTTCGATGTCGTCATGGGAGTGCGGAGGGGCTGCGATTACTACCAGCGCGTGGCCGACGGCAAGCAGATTCGCCTCCTTTTCGAGCCGGCCGCCGACACCCTGTTCGCCCGGACCGACCGCGTCGCCGCGGCCGCCGTCCTGGATAATCTCCTATCCAACGCCGTGAAGTATTCGCCGCCCGGCAAGCGCGTCTGGGTCCGCGTGAGGTCCGAAGGGCATTCCGTCGTTTGCGGCGTCCAGGACGAGGGGCCGGGCCTCACCCCCGAAGACCAAACCAGGCTGTTCCAGAGGGGGGTGCGCCTCAGTGCGGTGCCGACGGCCGGCGAGCCATCGACCGGCTACGGGTTGGCGGTGGCGAAGGAGCTGGTCGGCCAACTCGGCGGTGAGATCTGGTGTGAGAGCCAACCCGGACAGGGGGCGTGCTTCTCGTTCCGCCTGCCGGCCTGGCGCGAGGGGGACGACGAGCCCGGGGCGGGTTCGCAGGCGGCTTCGACATCGGGCCCGCCGATCTCTTCGACGACGGGCCCCTGATCGGGCCGGTCAAGAAGAAGAAACCATTTCGCCGCGTTGTCGTATCGCAGTCAACCGATGTTCCGGAGGGTCTGTCATGCTCAGGAGAATGCCCATGGCCGCGGCGCTGCTGGTGGCCGCGGGGGCCCTGGCGGGTTGGTTCGCCGCCGGCGGCAAGATGGTCTTCCCGGCGTTCGCGGACGAGAAGGCCGGGGACGGCGCCCCGCCCGCCCGCGCGGAGGCGAAGGATGACTCCGCCGACTCGTCGGCCATCCGCAAGGAGGCCGACGAGTTCGTCAAGGCGTTCAACAAGGGGGACGCCAAGGCCGTCGCCGCCTTCTGGACGAAAGACGGCGAGTACGTCGGCCCCGACGGCGAAACCCTCCGCGGCCGCGAGGCCATCGAGAAGGGCTACGCCGACTTCTTCAAGAAGAACCCTCGGGCGAGCCTCGAGGTGAAGGTCGAGTCGCTGCGCCTGTTCGGCCGGCACACCGCCGTGGAAGAGGGCACCCTGAAGCTGCGCCTGGCCGCCGACAAGGAGGCCGCCGAAAGCCGCTACAGCGTACTGCACGTCCACGACGACGACGGTTGGCACCTGGCGCAGGTGCGCGAGTGGCTGCCCGACGCCGCGGAGCTGGTCTCGCTCAAGGACGTCGAGTGGCTGATCGGCGAGTGGCGGGCGAAGCGCGACGAGGCCGAGCTGCACGTCAGCTACGCCTGGGACGAGGACCGGGCGTTCCTCCGCGGCCGCTACTCCCTGAAGAAGGACGGCAAGGTCGTCTCGTCGGGGACGCAGGTCATCGGCAAGGACCCGGCGGGCGGGCTGCGGTCGTGGGTCTTCGACAGCAGCGGCAGCTTCGGCGAGTCGTCCTGGTCGCGCGACGGCGACCGCTGGGTGATCGCGGCGGGGGGGATGCTGCCCAACGGCAGCGAGGTGACGGCGACCAACGTCCTCATCCCGCTGGGCAAGGACGCCTTCACCTGGCAGTCGATCGAGCGCACCGCGGGCGGCGTGTCGCTGCCGGAGACGCCGCCGATCAAGGTGACGCGCGTGAAGACGGAGAAATGACGCACGCCGGGGACACGTCCAGACACGTTCGCAGCCGGAGGACAGGTTCATGAGATATATGGGATTGACGATCATCGGGGCGGCGCTGCTGTGCGCCGGCCCGCAGGCGCAGGCGCCGGCACGGGGCTTCGGCGGCGCGCGGGGGGGCGCCTACGTCACCCCCCGCGGCACGACCGTCCAGGCCGGGCGCGCGGCCGGGGTCGTCACGGGCCCCTTCGGCGGCGTCCACGCCGGCGGGGTGCAGGGCGCGCGGGTGACGACGCCGGGCGGGCAGACGATCACGGGCGGCTCGCGCGGCGGCATCGGCGTGGGGCCAGGCGGGGGCGTGCGCGTCGGCGGGGCCCGCGGGGCGGCGACGGCGGGGCCCTGGGGCACCGCGGCGGGCGGCTGGCGCGGCGGCGCGGCGGTCGGCCCCTACGGCGGCGTCGCCGGCGCCCGCGGGGTCGCGGTCGGCCACGGCACGCGCTACGTGAGCCCCAGCGTCCTGCGCACCCAGGGGGCTTACGTCCGGGGGGGCTACCGCTACTCCTATTTCACCCCGGCCTGGTATCGGACTCACACGGTCGCCTGGGTCGCCCCCCGCTGGCGCGTGACGAACATCTGGGTGGCGCCGGCCTGGCCGGCGGTGTCGGTCTACTGCGGCGTCACCGCGCCGGCGGTCGTCTACGACTACGGCAGCAACGTGGTCATCGACGACGGCACCGTCTACATCGACGGCGACCCGGCCGCCAGCGCCGCGGATTACGCCGCCCAGGCGATCACCCTGGCCGACGCCGGGCAGCGGAGCAAGCCGTCGTCCGACGAGTGGCAAGCGCTCGGCGTCTTCGGCCTGGTGCAAGAGGACCAGAAGGTGGCCAACCAGATCTTCCAGCTCGCGGTGAACCGGGACGGCCTCATCCGAGGCAACTACTACGACGCCGTCGCCGACAACACGCTGCCCGTCTACGGCTCGGTAGACCGGCGCTCGCAGCGGGCCGCCTGGTCGATCGGCGACAAGAAGGACACCGTCTTCGAGGCCGGCCTGGCCAACCTCACCCAGGAGCAGACGACGGTCCTCGTCCACTATGGCAAGGAGCGCACGCAGCAGATGCTGCTGGTGCGGCTGGAGGAGCCCCGTGACCAGTGACACCGACGTGCCGCATCGGCCTGTCCCGACAACCGGTAGGATTTGACGACATGACGGCTCGACGAAAAGGGATGAGCCGGCGGGCGGCGCTGGCCGGGCTGGCCGGTGCCGGCGGCCTGGCGGCGGTGGCGGAGGTCGGCGGCCTGCCGGGGTCGATGGCGACGTCAGCGCGGCACCCGGAAGTGCAGGATGACCCCATCGACGGTCCCGACGAGGAAGGAACCGCCGTCCGGCGCCAGGGCGGCACAGCAGGGCACGTCGTCGCTGTCGCTGACGGCGACGTGGTCCAGTTCCTCGCCCTCGACCGCGTCCCACAGCTTGACCGAGCCGTCATCGCTCACCGATAGGAGACGTTTGCCGTCCGCGGACAGCGCCGCGGCCGTCACCCAGTTGTCGTGACCGACGAAGGTTTGCCGCTTCTTGCCGCTGCTCACGTCCCAAAGGCGCAAGGTGCGGTCCTTGCTGCCCGAGAGCACCTGCTTGCCGTCGGCGGAGAAGGCGACGCAGGTGATGGCGCGGCGGTGCCCGGCCAGGGCGCGCGGCTCAGTGGCCTTCGCGGCGGCCAGGTCCCACAAGTTCAGCGAGCCGTCGTCGCCGGCCGAAACCGCGAGCTTGCCGTCCGGCGAGAGGGCGATGGCGTTGACCCGCTCGGCGTGCCCGGCGAGGGTGCGCAGCTCCTTCCCCGTGCCGGCGTCCCAGAGCTTGACGGTGGTGTCGTCGCCGCCCGACAGGATCCATTTACCATCCTGAGAGAAGGCGATTGAGGTGACGACCCCTTCGTGCCCCGTGAGGGTGTGCAGCGCCTTGCCGGTGGCGGCGTCCCAGAGCTTGACGGCGCCGTCCATGCTGGCGGAGACGACACGCTTGCCGTCGGGCGCCAGGGCCGCGGCGGTGACGGCAGCGGAGTGGCCCGCGAACACACGGAGCGAACGGCCGGTCGTCGTGTCCCAGAGGCGCAGTTTGCCGTCGTGGCCGGCGGACACGGCCGTCTGGCCTCCCGGCGCGACGGCGATGGCGGCCACCTGTCCGAAGTGCCCCCGCCACCCGCCCACTTCTGCGCCGGTTTCCGTGTCCCACAACGCCAGCGTCCCGCCCTCGTGCCCCGAGAGGACGCGCTTGCCGTCCGCGGATACGGCGAAGGACATCGGAGTGCCCTTCGGGCCAGCCAGCGTGACGACTTCGGCGCCGGTGCTCATGTCCCAAATCCGGAGATCATCGGTGCATGCGGAAAGCACGCGCTTGCCGTCGGGGAGGAACGCGGCGGCCACGCGGTCCACCTCCCCGGGGGCGTTCAGCGCGGGCAATTCCTTGCCCCTAGCCACGTCCCAGAGGCGCAGCGCGTCCTCACCGGCTCCGGAAAGCACCTGCTTTCCATCCGGGGAAAAGACGGCATTCAGGACAGGCGCGCTATGCCCGGTCAGCTTGTGGATGACCTTGCCCGTCGCGAGATCCCAGAGGCGAAGCGTATGGTCCATGCTCGACGACAGGCCCATTTTCCCGTCGGGCGAAAACGCCACCTGTGTCACCCCCGATTTGTGCCCCTTGCAGGTCCGCACTCGCTTGCCGCTGCCGAGGTCCCACAGGATCAGGTTGCGGTCCTGGCTTCCGGAGAGGGCTTGCTTGCCGTCGGGGGAGATGGCGATCGAGTTGACGCCCATTTCATGGCCGCGTAGCGTGCGGAGTTCCTTGCCCGTGGCCGCGTCCCAGAGCCTGACCGTGCCGTCCTCGCTCCCCGAAAAGACCAGCTTGCCGTCCGGAGAGAAGGCGACGGACAGGACGGAACTTGTGTGCCCCTTGAAGGTGCGAACGATCCGACCCGTGGCCAAGTCGTGCAGGGTGAAGGTGTTGTCCGTGTTCTTTTTCGCCTCGTCCCGGACGATGAGGCTCCCCGCGAGGGCCTGCTTGCCGTCCGGCGAGAGCGCGACGGCCTCGATCGCGCCCTCGACTTCCTCGGCCGCCCCCCAGACGGCGGCGAGCTTCGTGAATTTCGTCGGGGAGAGCTTCCGGTAGCGGTCCGGCAGCGCGTCGGGCTCTCGGTCGCTGGGGAAAACCGGCCCGCCGGCGAGGAGGAGGCAGGTGGCCGAGACATAAGCGAGACGAGTGATGGCGTTCATGACAAGGGACCCGTTGAGCAGCCGCTTGCGGCTTAGCGTTCGCTGCCTTGGGGAGGAAGCGAACGCTAAGCCGCAAGCGGCAATCGTGCCTATCACGGAGGTGACGAGGGCAGGACTTCCTCGTACTCGGAGCGGTCCTCGACCGCCGACTTGCCCTCGCCCACCTTGGCGGGGACGACGAGCAGGTCGTCGTTCATCTCGTCCTTGGCGAAGGTCTTGCGGAACTTGGTCAGGAATTGCCCCTCCTTGAGGTGTCCGGCCAGCACCTTCAGCCCCTTGACTTCGTCCGCGGGCGCCTCGCGCACCAGGTAGCCGCCGGGCCGCTCCTTGTTGTAGGTGTCGAGGCGCTTCTGGATGGTCTTGAGGGCGGCAGACCCCTTCTTCTCGTCGTTGACGTCGGCCGCCGTGAAGCCCTCGTCCGGGTCGGGCACCTTCTCGCAGTAGGCCGCCTGTCCCTTGAGCACCCTGACGTCCGCCGCCGTCAGCTTCTTCGCCCATTCGAGAGTCGTGGGAATGTGTCCCCGTTTGTTCGCCGTCGGCCGCTGGCCGCTAACGAAGTTGAAGCCCAGTTCCTCCCCCTTCTGGAGCAGTGCCGGCCGCAGGTCCTTCGTCGCCTTGAGCCAGTCGTCGCCGTTGCCGGGCAGTTCCTTCCCCTTGAAGATGCCCTTGGCATAACAGCCCTGGGCGTTCTGTAGCATCGGCAACCATTGATACTGGTAGGTCAGGTCGCCGGGCAGGTCGGTCTTGAAGGGGGCCTGGACGTAAAAGAGCGCCTCGGTCTTGTCCTTGACGGAGAGTTGCGTGATCTTCAGCGGGTAGACGAGCTTCTCACTGGGGAACTGGAAGCGGGTCGGCGTCACCTCGCCGGCGAAGGTGCCGTCCTTGTTCCGCTTCATCTGCATGGTGTCGATCTTCATGACCGTGAAGAGCCACTTCTTCTTCACGTAGAAGTCGAGCGTCGCCTCGTCGCCGGAGTAACTGTACTTGCGATCCTTGAGCCACTCGTACAGGTCGTCGGCGCGGCCGGCCTCGATGATCTTGTAGTCCAGCGAGCCGACGACGCCGGTTTCAAGCACCTTGACGTCGGGCTTGCGCGGCGCGGGGACCATGCCGCCGAGGCCGCCGAGCCCGCCACCGAGGCCGGCTATGCCGCCGAGGCCGCCGCCGAGCCCGCCGCCAAACCGCGGCATCAGGTGCGACTGCGGGAACTCGCGCCGCTTGAGGATGCTGAAGACCGCCAACTCCTTGAAGAAGTCGCGCGGCATCTCGTCGAGCTTCGGCTTGGCCGGCGTGGGGATGACCATGCCGAAATCGACCGCGTTGCCCTCGAACTTCGGCTGCACGGTGAAGGTTTCCATCTGCTCCTTCGGGTCCCAGGTGAGGAACACCTTCTGCGACGGCTGCTGCACGTCCTTGTCCTTGGCGGCGAAGTAGCAGCACGCGGAATCGGCGACCGGCGGCCGCAGCGCGAAGGCCATCAGCGCGCCGAGGAGGATGGGGAGGAGCATCCAGGAGCGTCCACGCATGACAGCACCCTTTCACGAGAAGAGACACGGACTCGGACAGGGGACGCGGAATCCGGCGAAACTTGCGCGGCGGCCCGGAGTCTCGTCTGAGGCCGGCAATTCGCGAGTGTCCGCGTCGCCGCCGCGCCGCTATTTCTCGTCGCCCTTGGGCCCCACGCCCGAGACATCCCAGATCTTGACCGTCTCGTCCCAGCTGGCGGAAGCCAGCTGGGGTTTCACGGGGTTGAATGCCACCCAGCGAACGATCCCCGCGTGACCCCTGAGTGTGGCGAGGTCCTTGCCGCTGCCAGCGTCCCACAGTTTGATGGTGCCGTCGTCACCGCCCGAGGCGATGACCCGGTCATCGGGACTGAAGGCCGCACCGGACAGCGAGCGGGTGTGCGCCTTCAGCGTCAGCAGTTCCTTGCCGGTCGAGACGTCCCAGACGCGGACAACCCCGTCGTCGCCACTCGTCGCCACGCGCTTGCCGTCGTGACTGAAGGCCGCCCCGTAGATCGTCCCGGACGGGCTCGCCAGGGTGTGGAGTTCCTTCCCGGTCCGGGTATCCCAGAGGATCACCTTGTGGTCGTTGCCGCCGGTGGCGAGGAGCTTGCCGGAAGGGTCGAAGGCCACCACGTACACGGTCCCTCCATGCCCCTTGAGGGTGAAGAGTTCCTTGCCGCTGGCGACGTCCCAGACCCGGGCCGTGGCGTCGTAACTGGCCGACGCCACGCGCTTGCCGTCGGGGCTGACGGCCACCTCGTTCACCGCGTGGGTGTGGCCGCGCAGCACCTTTTGTTCCTTCCTCGTCTCCACGTCCCAGAGAACGACTTCTCCCGTACGCTTGTTAAAGTCGCTCTTGCCGGACGCCAGGGTCAACTGCTCGAAGACGAAGCCGTAGTCCGCGGAGGGCCGCCTGGAATTGCTCCTGTTGCCGGAGGTCAGGGCCTTCTGCTCGAAACCGCACGACACGGAGTAGGTATGGGCCTCACCCTCGTCGTTGAGGGTCAAGGTCGAGAGTCGCTTGCCAGTGGTCACGTCCCAGATCACCACCGTCTTGTCGCGCCCCGCCGAGGCCAGGCGGTCGCCCCGCCCCAGGTAGGTCACGCAGAGGACGATTCCAGAATGACCTTTCAGGGTGAGCAAGCACCTGTCCTTGCCGTCCCGCTCCGCCGATCGGACCGCAGGGGCAGCCTGGCCCCACGCCGGCAGCGGAGGGCCGCCGAGTGCCGCCAGCAGGAGGGTGGCGACGACGGGAACGAATCGACCGGCCGGGGAGCGGGCATCGCGTGGGGAACCCTGCGCTGGGCACATGGCACAATTCTCCGCCTGGGGTTGCCGTTAGCGGACCGAAGATCGGAACACTCGCCTGCTGAAGTCGCCGCATGACAGGGAGCGCCGAGCGCTCCCTTCAACTCACGGGTCCGTATACCTCTTTCCACTGCCCGGCCAGCTCGCGCGACGGCTTATCCAGCGCCGCCAGTTCCTCGGGCGTCAGCGGCTTGAAGTCACGCACCCACCCCAGATCCTGTTTCAATTCCTCGTCGTCGTGGATGCCGACCACCGCCAGGCTCACCTTCGGCAGCCCCAGGGCGTAGCGCAGGGCCGAGCGCAGGTAGTCGTCCGGCATCCGAGCACCCTTCGGCTTCTTGTCGCCGCCCGGGGCGCCGCCGAAGACCTTCATCGCCACCACGCCGACGCCCTTCTTCGCCGCCGCCGGCCAGACCTTCTCCTCGAAGTTGTAGATGTGCCGGGCCACCAGGCTGACCGCGTTCATCATCACCTCGAAGTCCCACTCTTGCAGCGCCTTGAGGAAGCGCTCCGGCCGGTTGTGGCCGCTCACGCCCAGGAAGCGCGTCAGGCCGTCCTTCTTCGCCTTGCTCAGCGCCTTGCAGACACCGTCGGCCGCGTAGATCTTCTCCGGGGTCATCTTGTCGTCGCCGATGCTGTGGGCGTAGACCAGGTCGGCGTGGTCTGTCTGCAACTCGGCGAGGTTTTTCTTCAAGAGCGCCAGCGCCTTCTCGCCGTTGGGCTCGGCGCACTTGGTGATCAGGAAGACCTCCTTGCGCCGCTCCTTGAGCACCTGGCCGAGGTAGACCTGGGCCTTGCCGTAGCCGGCGAACTCCGGTGCCGTGTCCAGGTAGGTGAGGCCGCTGTCGAGGCACTTGTGCAGGAAGGCGACGGCTTCCTTCTCCGGACGATGGCCGGCCGGGGCGGTGCCGAGCCCGAGAATGGGCACCTTGGTGCCGGTCTTGCCCAGTTCTCTCTGCGGCAGAGCGGTCTTCTCCGCAGCCGGCAGGGCGCCCGCGGCCAGGGCCACGGCGCCGGCGCCGGCGGCGGCCTGCAAGAACTCGCGGCGGGAAGCGTCCCGGGAATGCGATGCGGTCATGGCGGACAGCCTCCGTTGGGGTGGGCGACCGTGGGAAGGGCAGCCGTTACTGTACCACCGCGCCGGCCCGTCCGCGAATCCTTTTCCCGCACAACCGCAGCCGGAAACGCTCCGGGGCGTAACCACCTGGCCAATCCTTCCTTGCCCGAGAGGACGCGCGGATTCGGCTTGTTCGCCTCGCGAGAGCGGAGCTACAGTGAAGGGAGCCCGACGGAGGATCGACCGATGGCTGTCACCGCAAGCTGGATCTCCAAGCGGCCGAATTTTTGCGGCGGGGATGCCTGCATCCGCGACTCGCGCATCACTGTTTGGGGACTCGTCGCCTACCGGCGGCTCGGCATGTCCGAGGCCGACATCCTGGAGGCCGTGCAGGGTTTGACCCCGGCGGACCTCGAAGCCGCGTGGGAGTACGCCGCCGCCAACGCGGAGGAAATCGACCGCGACATCCGCGAGAACGAGGAAGGCGAAGAAGGGTTTGTGGAGTAACGGCGGATGCTACTCTACGCCGACGAAGACTTCTCCTTCCCCGTGGTCAAGGAATTGCGGCGGATGGGGCACGATGTCCTGACGGCCCAGGAGGACGGTCGCACGTCAACCCCCGATCCCGACATTCTTGCTCGCGCGCACGCGCTCGCTCGCGCCGTGTTGACCTACAACCGCAGGCACTTCGAGTGGCTCCACAGGCAGGGGGCGGGGCACAGCGGCATCCTGTCCGCGAAGCACGACAGCGACTTTCCCGCCCTGGCCGCCCGCATTCACGATACCCTGGTCGGGCTGTCCCCCGGGCGCTGGTGTCTCCGCGTCAACCGGCCCCCTTCCCCTTGACTCGCCGCGGAGCTTGGGAACGCAAGCGTTCTTCGCGCGCCCTGCGGGATGTTGCCCCTGGCAGCGGTCGGGGCTAGCATGGGCGCATGCCGACCGTCCTTCGCGTTGGGCCGTTCCGGTTCTTCTTCTACGCCGGCGACGGCGAAGTTCTGGCTCGATCCCGTCCGCCTGGAGCGCAGCCGGGGGTATAGCCGGAAGGAGATCAATAGAATCCGGTCACTGGTCGTCGAGCACCAGGGGCAGTTATTGGAGAGCTGGGATGAGTTCTTCCACGGTTGAGATCCGAGAAGCCCTGGCCACCCGTGTCGAGGTGGGCGAGGACACGCTGTCGGTGGAGTTGGATGACGGCCGCACCATCGCCGCGCCCCTGGAGTGGTATCCCCGGCTGGCCCATGCCACCGCCGAAGAGCGGGCTTCCTGGCGCCTCATCGGCGGCGGGCGGGGCATCCATTGGCCGGCGATCGACGAGGACGTCAGCGTCGCCAACCTGTTAGCCGGCCAACCGTCGGCCGAGAGCCAACGCTCGTTCAAGAAATGGCTGGCGGGCCGGCCCAGGACCGGCCGCGGCCGGAAGCGCTCCGGGGCGTAACCGCCTGGCCAATGCTGCTCTACGCCGACGAATCTCGCTGAGTGCTCCTCCTGATTTTCGCAGTCCAGCCACCTCCTCGTGCCCAGGCAGAGCGTGGGCACGAGAAGCAAAAATCCACAGGAGCCCCCCAATTGCGCGCACCCTCTGTTGTCTCGGTTTGCGAGATGGTACACTCTTCTTTGCCCGCCCGCGCTCTCCCGCCAGTACACGCCTGCCTCCGTCGGCCACAAGGCCGCCCGCCTGCTGATCGGTTTCGTCGAGGTCGGACCATGCGATACGCCTTCCTTCTTGTCGCCTGTGCCGTGGCCCTGCTGGTCGCGCCGTCGCTCCGCGCCGCTGACCCCGACACGAAAGGCGTCGAGTTCTTCGAGAGCAAGGTTCGCCCCGTCCTCGTCGAGCAGTGCTACAAGTGTCACTCGGCCCAAACGGGCAAGGCGAGGGGCAATCTGACGCTCGACACCAGGGCGGCCCTCCTCAAGGGCGGCGACACCGGACCGGCCGTCGTGCCCGGAAATCCTGAGAAAAGCCTGCTCATAGCGGCCGTCCGCCACGACGGCGATCTGAAAATGCCGCCCAAGACGAAATTGCCCGACGCGGTGGTCAAAGACCTGCGCCGCTGGGTCGAAATGGGCGCCCCCGACCCGCGCGACCGCGCCCCCGCCGCCGTCAGCAACATCGACTGGACGAAGGCCCGTGGCTTCTGGTCGTTCCGGCCCGTCCGCAAGCCGGCCCTGCCGTCCGTCAAGGACGCTTCCTGGCCGAAGAGCGACACCGACCGCTTCATCCTTGCCCGCCTCGAAGCGGAGGGCCTCCATCCCGTCGCCGCCGCCGACAGGCGCACGCTCCTCCGACGCGCCACGTTCGACCTGACGGGCTTGCCGCCCACCCCGGATGAGATCGACACGTTCCTCCACGACGATTCGCCCGACGCCTTCGCGAAGGTCGTGGACCGGCTGCTGAAGTCGCCGCAGTACGGCGAGCGCTGGGCGCGGCACTGGTTGGACGTGGCCCGCTACGCCGAGGACCAAGCCCATACCTTCGCCGTCAAGCCGAACACCGAGGCGTTTCGCTATCGCGATTGGGTCATCGACGCGCTCAACGCCGACATGCCTTACGACCTCTTCGTGAAGCGCCAGATCGCCGCCGACCTGATGGAAGGCAACGAGCCGGACGGCTACAAGCAGCGGGCGGCGCTCGGCTTCTTCGGGTTGGGGGCGCAATACTACAAGAACAGCGATGCCGCCCGCGCCGCCGCCGACGAACTGGACGACCGTATCGACACACTGGGCCGCGGCTTCCTCGGCCTGACCGTCTCCTGCGCCCGCTGCCACGATCACAAGTTCGACCCCATCCCGACGCAGGATTACTACTCGCTGGCCGGCGTCTTCTACAGCTGCAAGCTCGCCGACCTGCCGATGGTCCCGAAGGCTGAGGCCGACCGCTACGCCGACGCGAAAAAGCCGGTGCTGGAAGCCGATCGCAAATTGAAGGAATTGGAGAAGGCTGAAAAGTCGAAGGCGACCACGGAAGGCAAGGAGCGGATCAAAGGGTTGAAGGCGGAGCTGGAGAAGTTGAAGAAATCGGCCCCGCCGCCGCTGCCGATGGCTCACGCCCTGGCCGACGCCACGGCCACCGACCTGCACGTCTACGTGCGCGGCAACCCGGCGCAGCAGGGCGACTTGGCCCCGCGCCGCTTCCTGCGCGTGCTGTCCGGCGCCGAACCGCCGCGCTTCACCAAGGGCAGCGGCCGGCTGGAACTGGCCGAGGCCATCGCCAGCAAGGACAACCCGCTGACGGCGCGCGTCCTCGTCAACCGCGTCTGGGCCTGGCACTTCGGCCGCGGCCTCGTCGGCACGCCGAGCAACTTCGGCCAACTCGGCGAACGGCCGACCCACCCCGAATTGCTCGACGACCTCGCGGCGCGCTTCGTCGAGAACGGCTGGTCGCTCAAGTGGTTGCACCGCGAGGTTCTGCTGTCGGCGACGTATCAGCAGAGCAGCGAGGCAAACGTCAAATCGCAAGCGGCTGACCCGGACAACCGTCTGCTCGGGCGAATGAACCGCCGGCGGCTGGAAGTCGAGGCGTGGCGCGATTCCCTGCTGGCGGTGTCGGGACAGCTGGACCGCTCGTTCGGCGGGCCGACGGTCGATCTCAACGCGGGACAGAACCGCCGCCGTACTGTCTACTGCAAGGTGAGCCGCCACGAACTGAACGGGCTGCTGCGGCTGTTCGATTTCCCCGACGCCAACATCACGAGCGAGCGCCGCACCGAGACGACCGTGCCGCAGCAGCAGCTCTTCGTGCTCAACAGCCCGTTCTTCGTCGGACAGGCGAAGGCGCTGGCCGCGCGAGTCGGCGCCGAGGAGCGCGACGACACGGCGCGAGTGCGGCGGGCCTACCTGCTGGCCTACGGCCGGCCGGCGACCGACGCTGAACTTCTGCTGGCACTGCGTTACCTCGGCGGGAAGGATGACCCGTCCGAGCGAAATGGGCTGACGCGCTGGGAGCGCTATGCCCAGGCGCTACTAGCCATGAACGAGTTTCTGTATGTCGATTGAAAAGTCAGCCACAGATGAACACAGATAGACACAGATGCGATCTGTGTTCATCTGTGTTCATCTGTGGCTGATTGGAGGAGCGAGAATGTTGCCGATCACACGCCGCGAGATGCTGGCCCGAGTGGGCACCGGCCTCGGCACCCTGGGCCTGGCGACGGTCCTGGCCGACGGCGGACTGCTCGCGGCCGAGCGCCAAACGACGAGCGAGAATCCCCTGGCGGCGCGGCCGTCGCACTTTCGGCCGCGGGCGCGGCGCCTCATTCACCTGTTCATGAACGGCGGCCCGTCGCAAGTCGATACCTTCGACCCCAAGCCGGCCCTCGAAAAGTACAACGGCCAGAAGGCCCCGACCGAGCTGCGCACCGAGCGCAAGACCGGCAACCTGCTGATGTCGCCGTTCAAGTTCGCCAAACACGGGCGCAGCGGTCTGGACGTCAGCGACCTCTTCCCGCACCTGGCGAAGTGCGCCGACGAGCTGTGCGTCATCCGCTCGATGCACACCAACATCCCCAATCACGAGCCGGCCCTCCTGATGATGACCAGCGGCGAGACGCAGCCGACGCGGCCGTCGATGGGCTCCTGGCTGCTGTACGGCCTCGGCACCGACAACCAGAACCTGCCCGGCTTCGTCGTCCTCTGTCCCGGCAAGCCGGTGGTCGGCCCGCAGCTGTGGGGCAACAGCTTCCTGCCCGGCATCTACCAGGGCACCCACATTAACAACGGCCGCATCGACCCGAAGAACGTCATCGCCAACGTCAGCAACGGGCAGCTGGGCCGCGCCGCCCAGCGCGAGCAGATGGACCTGCTCAAGGAACTCAACGAGATACACCTGGCCCGCCGCCCCGGCGACAACCCGCTGGAGGCGCGCATCCAGTCGCTGGAGATGGCCTACCGCATGCAGTTCGAGGCGCAGGAGGTCTTCGACCTGGGCCGCGAGACGAAGGCGACGCGCGAGCTGTACGGCACCGGGCCGTTCGCCGACGCCTGCCTGCTGGCGCGGCGGATGGTCGAGCGCGGCGTCCGCGTGGTGCAGGTCTTCACCGGCGACGGCCAACCGTGGGACGACCACGGCGACATCAAGGCCCACGCCGACAAGGCGCGCACCGTGGACCGGCCCGCCGCGGCCCTGCTGGCCGACCTCAAGGCGCGCGGGCTGCTGGAAGATACACTCGTCCTGTGGGGCGGTGAGTTTGGCCGAACGCCGACCTCCGAAGGGGCCAAAGGTCGCGATCACAACAACCACGGCTTCAGCGTCTGGCTGGCTGGAGGGGGCGTCAAGGGTGGGCTCGCGTACGGGGCCACCGACGACGTCGGCTTCGCGGCCGTCGAGAAAAAGGTCCACGTTCACGACCTGCATGCGACTATTCTGCATCTCATGGGGCTCGATCATGAGAAACTGACCTACCGCTACGGCGGCCGCGACTTCCGCCTGACCGACGTGTCGGGCACTGTGGTGAGGGATATCATTGCGTGATCGGCCGCTTGCGGCTTAGCAGTCCTTGCGAAGCCGCAAGCGGCTTAACGGGGGGAACCGATATGCTCACGATCTTCGGCAAGCCGAGCCGGAATGGCGGCTTCTGCGACGGCGTCACCCGCCGCGACTTCCTGACCATTGGCGGGACGATCCTCGGCGGGGCGCTGGCGCTGCCACGCTTGCTCGCGGCCGAGGCGCGTTCCGGCATCAAGTCGTCGCACCGCGCCATCATCAACGTCTTTTTGCCCGGCGGGCCGCCGCACATCGATATGTGGGACCTCAAGCCCGACGCCCCGCCGGAGATCCGCGGCGAATTCAAGCCGATCAAGACCAACGTGTCCGGGATCGACATCGGCGAGCATTTCCCGCAAATGGCGAAGATGATGGACAAGTTCGTCGTCATCCGCTCGCTGGTCGGCAGCAGCGGCGACCACGCCGCCTTTCAGTGCATGACCGGCCGCAAGCCCGACCCGCAACGGCCCGGCTACTGGCCGTCGCAGTCGGCCTGGATCACCAAGGTGCAGGGGCCGGTCAACAAGGCCATTCCGCCGAACCTGTCGCTGATGTACCCCACCGGCGAGCGGCGCTGGGGCGAGCCTGGCGACGGCGGCTTCCTCGGCATGGCCCACGCCCCCTTCCGCCTCGTCGGCGGCCAGGGCCAGAAGTTGAAGTCGGACAACATGACTCTCAAAGGCGTCACGCTGGAGCAACTCCGGGACCGCGTCAACTTGATGAAGGCGTTCGACGACCTCGATCGCAAACTCGACCAGCGCGGCGTCATGGACGGCATGGACGCCTTCAACCAACAGGCCCTGGGCATTCTCACCTCGTCGAAGTTGGTCGAGGCGCTCGACCTGTCGAAGGAGAAGCCGGAAGTGCTGGCGCGCTACGGCACCGACGACCCCGTTTTCGAGCGCGACGGGGCGCCGCGCATGGTGCGCAACTTCTGCCTGGCCCGGCGGCTGGTCGAAGCGGGGGCGCGGGTGGTGACGATGAACTTCAGCCGCTGGGACTGGCACGGCCCCGACGGCAAGAACTTCGTGCAAGGGCGCAAGGACATGCCGCTGCTGGACCGAGCCGTCACGGCGCTGGTGACCGACCTGTACGAGCGCGGCCTGGACAAGGACGTGTCGGTGGTGGTCTGGGGCGAGTTCGGCCGCACGCCGAAGATCAACAAGGACGCCGGCCGCGACCACTGGCCGCAACTCAGCTGCGCCCTGCTCGCCGGCGGCGGCATGCGCACCGGCCAGGTCATCGGCAGCAGCAACCGCCTGGCCGAGACCGCCGCGACCCGCCCGGTGACGCACCAGGAGATCTTCGCTACGCTGTACACGAACCTGGGCATCAACCTGAGCGAGGTGCGCGAGTTCGACCCGACCGGCCGGCCGCAGTACCCCATCGATCCGGGGACCGAGCCGCTGCGCGAGTTGGTGTAATGATGAGATTTGTTGAGCGGCCGCTCGCCGAGCGGCCCGAACCTACAAGGGAGGAACGATGAGACTCACACGATTGGCCGCGGTGGCAGGCTTCGTCGCGGTGCTGGCCCTGGTCGGTCCCGCGCGGGCCGAGAAGGAAGTCAAGGTGGTGCTGAAGGGCGTCCACCTCTGCTGCGGCGGCTGCGTCAAGACGGTGGGCGAGGTCCTGGGCAAGGTCGATGGCGTCAAGCCGAAGTGCGACCAGGAGGCCAAGACCGTTACCATCACCGCGAAGGATACCGAGACGGCCAAGAAGGCGCTGAAGGCGCTGGCCGACGCCGGCTTCCACGGCGACACCGGCGACAAGGACCTGGCGATCAAGGACGACAGCGGCGCCGAGAAGGGCAAGGTCAAGACCCTGACGCTGACCGGCACTCACAACTGCTGCGGCATGTGCTGCAAGGGCATCAAGACGACCCTCAAGAAGGTCGATGGCGTCACCGGCGACACCGCCAAGCCGAAGGAGACGACCTTCGACGTTACCGGCGATTTCGACGCCGTCGAGGTCGTCAAGGCGCTCAACGACGCCGGCTACCACGTCAAGGTCAAGAAGTAAACGAAGGGGCCGCGAAAAACGGTCAAGCCGCTTGCGGCACAAGCCCGAAGCGCCAGCGAGAGGGAGGGCCTGGTCCCTCTCGCTGGCGCTTCGGGCTTGTGTCGCAAGCGGCCCTGTCGTTTTCCGCCTACCAGCTGACGCGCTCGGTGGCAGCGCCGGCGCCGAGCCGGTAGCAGAGCTGCTCGAAGGCGCTGACGTGGCGCGGGTCGGTGCTGTGCAGGTGCTCGCCCTCGGTGATCAGCTTCATGCGGTCATCGCGCTTCAGACCGGCCTGGCGCAGGATGCGCTCGAACGGCTCCAGGTCGCGGGCATACACCACCAGCAGCTTGTGCTCGTCGAACTGGACCTCCATCGCTTCACTCTTGGAGATCACCGCAACGCCGGTGCAACCGTCGTTGGTCAGCAGATCCTCGCAGTCGCAGAGGTTGCTCATCAGGACGGGCAGGTCCATGTGCTCGCGGTACAGGTCTTCGTGGCTGTTGCCGTCGGTGTGGTGACTGGTTTCCAGGACCACGTCCACGACGGCGCCGAGCGGCTCGAGCAGGGCGAGGAAGCAGTCGAAGAGGCGCTCGGACGAAACGGCGGCGGCCATCACCGGGATCGACAACCCGGCCCTGGCGTCGCGATACGTCTCGATGCGGAAGCCTTCGCGCGGGATGACCTGCAGGTCGAGCGAGGGGCGAACCGCGTCCGTCAGGCGGAAGTCGCCGTAACGATCGGTGCGAAGATGCCTGGCCAACTTCTCTGCACTCACGTCATCACCTTCGGCTGTCGGTTGGGGGAGCGAACCGAATGGGGTCTGCGTTGGTCCACGGGGATACGGGTGCCTGAGCAACTATAGGCCGCGTTTCCCGTCGGGGCGTCCCCGGCCGCGGAATTCTAGGGCACGAAAAGCCCCTCGCGTGAAAGTCATTGGGGACGGAAGGCTTATGCTGACGGGACGCTTTGGGGCGAAGGAAAGTCGCACCTCTTGCGATTCCCCCGCATTTCCCGTGCCGCCTGCGCCAACGCCCCGTCTTCCGGCGCGAACGGCCCACTTCTGCGGTTGGCTTCGCTCATTCCGCGGGTATGATTGCAGCAAGGGCCGGGCGCCCTGACCGTGCCCGCGGCGGGCCGCGGCCAAGCTTCTCCCCCGGCCATTCAGGAGGCGCTAATGCGGAAGTACGGTCCTCTCGTCCTCGGGTTGCTGTTCCTCAGTGTTCCCGTCGCCGTCGCGGACCAGCCGCAGGGCAAGGTCGTCGCCGACACCTGGGAGATGCTTCAGCTCGGTGGCTACCGGGTCGGCCACGTCCACACCGTCACGCGCGAGGCCGCCGTCAAGGACGCGAAGGTGCTGCGCACCAACATGCAGTTCGAGCTGACCCTCAAGCGCGCCGGCGCCGTGCAAAAGCTGAAGCTCGACAACGGCAGCGATGAGACGGCCGACGGCAAGGTGCTCGGGATCTCGATGCGTATGGAGCAGGTGGTCCAGGAAGGGACCGTCGAGGAGAAGGGGCTGCACCTGAAGGTCAATGGCGGGCAGATCGACAAATATGTCCCCTGGAACGACGACGTCATCGGCCTGTACCGGCAGGAACAGGTCTTCAAGGACAAGAAGGTCAAAGCGGGTGACAAATTCACCTTCAGCGGTTACGAGCCGAGTATCACTGCGGTGGTGACGGTTCGCGGCAAGGCCGGCGAAGCCGAAGAGGTCGCCACGCTGAAGGGCAAGAAGAAGCTCTTACGCGTCGAACTGGCTTCCGACCCGATCGCCGTGCCGAAGCCGGGCTCGGACGAAACCTTCAAATTGCAGTTGCCGAAGATGATCGTCTGGCTGGACAAGGACTGGGTGCCGGTGCGGCGGCAGACCGACATGCCGGGCCTCGGGACCATCGTCTTCCAGCGCACGGATCGCGAGACCGCCACCGCCGCCGTCGAGACGGTCCCCGATATCCTCGCCAACGTGAACATTCCCCTTAACCGCGCTATCGCGAACCCGACGGCCACCCGGGGCGTCGTGTTTCGAGTGACGCTGAAGGACGACGACGACCCGACGACGGCACTGGCCCAGGACGCACGCCAGGAGATCAAGAATGCCAAGGGCAACAGCTTCGAGCTGCACGTCAAGGCCATCCGCTCGCCCCAGAAGGTCGAGAAGCCAGACGCCCCCGTCAAGGAGGAGTACCTCAAGAGCTGCTTTTTCCTCAAGTGTGACGACCCCCGCGTCAAGGCCCTGACCGAGAGCGCGGTCGGCGAGGAAACCGAGCCGTTGAAGAAGGCGCGGCGGATCGAGCGCTGGGTGTTCGAGAACGTGCGCAACGACAACCAGGTGCCGTTCGTGCCGGCCGACCATGTCGCCCGCTTGCTCAAGGGGGACTGCCGGCAGCACGCGATGCTGGCGGCGGCGATGTGCCGGGCGGCCGACGTGCCGTCGCGGACCGCGGTCGGCCTGGTCTACGCCACCGACGAGCGCGGCAAGCCGATGATGGCCTATCACATGTGGACGGAGGTGTGGGTCCAGGGGCAATGGCTGGCCATCGACCCGGAGTTGGGTCAGGGCTCGATCGCCGCCACCCACGTCAAGATCGCCGACCACTCGTGGTACGACACGCACTCCGTGACGCCGTTGCTGTCGGTGGCGCGCGTGCTGGATAAGTTGAGCATCGAGGTGATCAGTGTCAACGGGGCGCGGTGACGGAACCCCCTGTGCCAAGGGTCCGTCACAATTTACCAGGGGAAGGAGATATTGCGCCGCATTTTGATGGCTTGCCGCCGGGAAACCGTCTATACTACGGCGGGTTGGCAGCGGAACCTCGAGGCGAGCGCAAAGCGGCCGGCGCACGTCCCGATCGACCAGGCGCACGGCGCGACAGGGGGCTGGTTCAAACGCGGGTCGCGCTCTGCCCGTGGCCGTGCCCGTGCCCGTGCCCGGTGTGGAATCGGGCACGGGCACGGCCACGGGCACGGACCCGCGCCACCTGAAACGGCCCGTTTCTGAACCATGCCGCGACAGGAGGCGCGGGCGAGCGGGAATAGCCGCGTCCGGATCGATGCTATACTGGTGAAGAGGACAGGTTTCATCGCCTGACGAAATCGTAGCGCTTCTCTGACGGCTCCCCCTTATACGGCACAACCCCGGCAGCCACGTTCCAGCTGGTGAGAGAAGGGTGAAGAATCCGATTTTTCAGGCGACCGTGCCAGGCCAGCGCGCCATAATGACGGCAGCGCGCCAGAGGTTGGGGCGCCCGGCGACCCGGCCCCTAGAACGGATTGCAGCTGAGGATCCTCGATGACACAACGGGAACGGCATGGCTCAGGAGGGGTGTCCGAAGTGCCGCTGAAGGAGGTCCGGGAACCGGACCGGTCCGTGTCCGTGGCCGCGCCGGAGGCCGTCGCGCCGGGCCTCCCCCCGTGGGAGGACTTGTTCCGCAGCGCCTCGCCCGCGCAGCAGCAGGAACTCATGACGCTGGCGCGTCGCCAGGGCGTTCTCTATGCCCATCAGCTACCCGCCGTGAGCAACGGTTCCCACGACCCGGCCGAAGGCTGCCGTCGCTTGCTGATGCGCCTCCTGGCCGGCGAGACCGAGGGCATCGAGCCATTGCGTGTCCCCCCCGCGCTGCCGGGGGAGGTGCCGCTCGACGACCTCCAGCGCGAGGCCGTGGCCCGCGCCCTGGAGACGCCGGACGTTTGCCTGATCCAGGGGTTGCCCGGCACCGGCAAGTCGCACGTCATTTCCGAGATCGTCACCCGGGCGGCCGGCCGCGGCGAGCGCGTGCTGCTTCTGGCCCCGAACACCGCCGCCCTCGACCGCGTGCTGGAAACGGTTGGCGGTCGCGACATGGTGTGCGCCATCCGCTGCCTGGGGCGCGACGAGCGCCCCGAATCGCTGTCGCCCGCCGTCCGCGCCCTCACCTTCGCCGAACGCGCCCGTTCGTTCCAGGAGCATTCGCTGGAGTGTGCCGGCCGCGAGGTGCAGAAGGCCGAAGAACGCCTGGCCCGCCGGCGCCAGGAGGAGGGCCTTTGGCCACGGCTGGAGGAACTGGCCGACCGCCAGGCCCAACTGGCCGAGTCGCTGCACGGCCTCCTGAAGCGCCGAGCCGCCGTCCCCGCCGCCGTCGAGGCCGAAGCCGAGATGGTCGAGAAGGGCGGCAGCGACGCGGCGGGAATCGCTGCCACTCTGGCCGACACCCTGCGGGAGCGTGACGACTCGCTGGCGGCACTCGAAGGTCGCCTCAAGGCGGGCCGCCGCCAGGTCGAGGAGAAGCGGCGCGAACGTGATGCCCTGGCCGAGCAGTTCAACGACATCCGCCCGCTGGTCGATGCCAAGCAGCAAAAGCGCTGGTGGACCGGAAGCTGGTGGTGGGCGACCATCCAGGGGAACGTCCTCGCCAAGGCGGCCGAGTTGCAGGCCCAGCTCGAGCATGCGGAGAGAGCACTCAAAGACCTCGACGGCGAGGTGCAGCAGGTTGTCGCGGAACAGGAGCAGACACGGGGGCGCTACCAGGCGGAGCGGCAGCGGTTGGTCGAGGCGGAGGTCGCGCGCCGGCAGGGAGAAATCGACGACCAGGAAGCGGCACTGCGCCAGGAGCGCCGCCTCGTTCAGGACAAGTGGCAGGCCGCTTGCCAGGAACTCGGGTCGGAAAGCGATCGGCCCACGCAGCCCGAGCGTGCGGCCGTGGCGGCGGCGCGCGAATCGTGGCAGCGCAACCTGAGCAGCGAGGAGGAACGTCTGACCTTCGCGCGCCAGTGGGCCGACTGCCTGCGCCAGGCGGCCGACACACTGCCGAGCCGCCTGCTCGGCTACGTTAACCTGGTGGCCGCGACGACGACGGGGATCGCGGCCGACGAACATTTCGGCGACGCGCAGGCCCGCACGCCGCACTTCGACCTGATCGTCCTCGACCGCGCCCACGAAGTCACCGAATCGGAGTTCCTCAGCGTCGCCCGCCGGGCGCGCCGCTGGGTGCTGGTCGGCGAGCCGTCTCCTGAGGCGGAAACCGCGGGGCGCGGCTCGCGAGGCGGGAAGCGGCTGAACGCCGCCCGCCCCACGCTCCGCACTCCCCCCTTCTTCGAGCGGCTCTGGTGTCATTTGCACTGCGACCCGCGCCGGCTGCCGTACCGCTGGCAGCGCGAGGAAGGGCGGCTCAGCTGCCGGCTGCGCCCGCTCAGCGAGGGGCAGCGACTGTTCGTCAGCACCGAGTATGTCGCCGACCGCCCCGACGTCGAGCTGCGCATCGCCGCGCCCCCCGGGCGCGAGCCGTTCCTCGCCGAGGTCGTCTTCCCGTCGGCGACCTCGCTGGCCGAGGCCAAGGGGTACATCTTCCGCGAACTGGCCGAGCTGCCCGCCAGCTCGTGCGGGCACAGTTTCCGCTGGGTCGAGGAGGCGGAGCGCGTCTTGCTGCGCTTCGCCGATCTGCCGGCCGCGAATGCCGTCCCCGTCGCCCTGGCGGAGGGCGTGCGCGAGATGGTCGTCGATGATTGTACCGGCCACACCTGCTGCATCGAGTTTGAGCGGCGTGCCGGCTGGTCGCTGGCGGAGGCGGAGGCCTGGGCGCGTCTGCACCTCGGGGTCTGCGACTCCGGCCGCACCATTCGCCTGATCGCCCCGCACCGCATGCAGCCCCACCTGGCCCGGATCCTTGGCGACGTCCTTTTCCGGGACGAGGGACTGGCCGTGCCGAACGTGGCTGGTCCCCCGGTCGCCGCCGTCGAGTTCGTGCCGGTCCCCGCCCCGGCCGGCGACCGCCGCGCGAATCGGGGCGAGGCGGGCCAGGCGCCGCGCCCGCTTCTGCCGAAGGTGGGTGCCGGCCTGGAAACCGACCTGTCCGACCCGCCGCACTGCGACCGCCTCCCCGGCGAACTGCGCTCCGTCTTGCCGCGGCAGGGGCTCGTCAACTACATTGAGGCGGCGGCCGTCGTCCGCGCGCTGGAGCGACTCGCCAAGGAATCGGCCGGTGTCCAGGCCCTGGAGTCGATGGCCGTGGTCGCCCTCTACCCGGCGCAGGTCGAGCTGATCCGGGTGCTCCTGCGACGCTCCCCGGCCTTCGCGGGCCGGCCGCTCCCCCGCGTGGACGTGCCGCCCGCCTTCCGCGAACAGGAGTTCGATACGGTCCTCGTGTCGCTGACACGGAGCCACGCCCACCGCGCCGTCACCTTCGGCGAGGGGCCGGCGCTGCTGACACTGGCCTTGACGCGCAGCCGCCGGCGGTTGATCGTCTTCGGCGACGCGGGCACGTTGGCGCGGCGCGCGCAGTGGGCCGGCCCGGTGGACCACCTGGATGAGACGGCGGCGGGGCGCGAGCGCGACATCGTCAGTCGCCTGCTCGAGTACATTCACGGCCACGGCCCGTACCGGGGGGCGTTTGCCGTCGGCGAAGGCAGCGCATCATGAGGGCGGCCCCGCCACTGGTCTTCCCGAGCAGCCGGGTGTTGGCCGGATGGTGGCGGCAGCTCGCGCCGTTTGCCCCACAATCGCTGGCCGTCGGCCACCTCCTGCTCCATCACGTCGAAGCCCTGGTCCTCAGCGAGCGCAGCGCGGCCCTCAACCCCTTCGCCGCCTTCGTCCTCCGCGCCCTCGCCATTTCCCCGCCAGTGGACGTTGCCGACCTCGACGGGCGCTTGCACGTGGGGAGGCAGTTCCTCGCTCGCATCCTTGGTGAGCTGGCCTCCTTGGGCCTGGCGGTCGTCGATGACGCGGAGCGCTGGCGCGCCACCGGCGCTGGCCGCTCGCTCGCCGAGGGAGCTGAGTCGCGCCGCGCCGGCTACGAGCGCCGCGCCTTCCACTTCCGCGCCGCCCCGCAGCCGCAGTTCGTGCCCCTCGTTTCGCCACCCTGTCATCCCGTGGCACCGCCGGACAGCTGGAACTTCGACCCGGAGGTCCTGCGACGGAGCGTCGGCCAATCTCCCGACTGGAAGAGCCGACACGGTTTCCCCGCGGACGTGCGCGCGGTCCTGACCCCAGACTCACCGGAAGCAGTGGGCGAACCGCCGTCGTGGCAGCGCGTCGTGGTGGACCAGCCCGAGCACCTGGTGCTGGCCCTCATCGTCGTGTCCGGGGACGCGGACGCGGGTGAATTGCGCGGCTTCACCATCGATTCGCGCGGCTGGCGGCTGGACAGCACGAAGCCGGTCCTGGCGATGAGCGCCGGCTGGGCGGAGGCGTTTCCCGAGGTGGCGCCGGGGCCGTCGGCCGAGGGGTGGCGCGGCTCCTGGCGCGCCTGGTGTCAGGCTCGCGGCGTCTCGCCGGCCGACGCGGACGCCTGCGCCCTGCGCCGGGACGACCCCCTCTTGCGCGTGGCGGCGCCGCGGGAATTGCTGGGCCGATTGCACTCCGACAACGGCGAGGCGGCCCGCGACGAGGTGTGGCTGCTGGCCGGCGAGGGGATGATGCGGACGGCAGCACGGCTGGAACTCACCGGTTAGATTTATCGTTTCGCGCTCCTGTCATGTTACGCGAGCGCGAAACGATAAATCGTGGGCGGCCGCTGGGGGCCGAGTTCTGTGCCAAGGGGCCGAGTTCTGTGCCACCCGGTGGCACAGAACTATCTCCCAGTCTCCCTTCGACTTGCGCCTCAAAAACGAGTTCCGTGCCACGGGGCCAAGGGCACTGGGGACGCTGGCACAGAACTCCCCCACGCCTGTCTCCCCGCTCGTTGCGTCGCCGATCTAGCAATGGGCTAGCATCCCGCTTTGCTTTTTTTCTCCCACCGCCTGTCAATGGCGGGCGCCGATTGCAGTTAGTTGCGTAGGAGGTGTGTTCATGCCTGAGCCGGCCCACGATTCGGCCGAGACGCAGCGCCTGCTCGAACAGGCTCGGGCCGGCACCGCCGGGGCCGTGGACCGACTGCTGGAGCGGCACCGCGCTTACGTCTGCCGCTTCGTCGAGTTGCGCCTGGACCCCCAGCTGCGGGCCCGCGTCGATCCGTCCGACGTGGTCCAGGAGGCGCAGATGGAGGCGGTCCGCCGGCTCGACGCAAGACGAAAAGGAGACGAAAAGAAGACGAAAAGAGGACGCAGCTCGTTTTCCGCCGGACGTAGCGGCGGCGGCACTTTTTCCTTGACCGCCGCCGTTTGCCGCGGCTAACATCGCTGTTGTGGCACGGTCTCCTGACGTCGGGAGACCATGCCACAACGCGGGTCGGGAGACCATGCCACAACGCGGTTGTGGCAACCACATCGACTACCCGCCTTTCTTCTGCTACCATCAAGGCCAGGAGGACACTGTCATGCAGCAGATCATCGACCCCACCACGCCGCGAGGACAGCTGCCCTTTGACAAGCTGCCCCGTGGCTTCGTGCCCTGGCCGCAACTCATCCTCGATGCTCTTGAAGCCGAGCAGGCCCGCAAGGGAATGCGTTTCGCCGACGAGTATGTGAAGCGTCACCTGGAGACGGCGACCTTGGCCTACTTCTACGCCGGGCTGGATGTGGCCTACCGGCACGCAGAAGGTGGCATCGAGGTGCTGGCCCTGGGCTGGCAGGAAGCATCGCAGCACCTGCAAGACAACACGGTCAAGGTGGCCCAGGCGTGAGCAGGCTCGAAGTTCCCCTCATCCACGAAACCCTGTGGGCCACGGGCGATCTCCTCCTTCGTGCCGAGGTAGATCTCTACCTTCGAGACTCACAGGGCAACTGGCAGCGGCAGACCTTCCGCGTTGACAACGGCTCGGACATCTCGGCGATGCCGGCCTGGAGGGCGAAGGGGTTGGGGCTCCCGATGCCGCAGAACGCCGTCAGAGTGCCGGTGAACACGGCCGCCGGCCAGATCGTCATGGAGGTGCGTTCGGGCCTCTTGCGGATGCGGGTGGATGGCATGGACGCCACCGAGTACCTCATCCCATGCCACTTCCGAGGCGACCCGAACAGCCCGCCAGACCCGTCAGTGCCGCTGGCCACGCTGCCCAAGAACCTTCTGGGTCTGTCAGGCGTAGTGGACAAGCTGCGGATCATAACGGATGGGACGCCGCTGTCGGCGACAGCGCCCTATGGTGTGGTGATCATCGAGAAGATTTGAGGGTATAACGCGCCGCGGCAGACCCGGCGGAGGCGGTCGAGCAGGCGGGGCGGCTCGGGGCAAGGCAGCGGGCCGACCGCCAGGGCCAACACGTCGTCGGAGCGGAAGGTGAGGGCGGCGTGGGCTTGCTCCAGGCAGTTGAGGGCGTCCTTCTCCGTCTGCGCGACGTGCTCCAGGAAGCGGCCGACGTCGCCGGGCGAAAGGTCGCGGGGATGCCGCTTGCCGTGGAAGAGGACCAGGCGGCGCGTCCACTCGGCGTAGCGCTCGCCCGGACCGTCCTGTCCGAAGCGCGCTAGCGCCACCTGGCGGACGAGATCCAGCAGTCGGGGCGGCTGAGGGGCGACAGCAACGGGGGAAGATGTCGAGGACATGCGTGTACCTCCCGGGGCCTTACAGACGCGCCTGGGGTGAAGTGTACCCCCGAACAGGAAGCCGGTACAGAAAAAAGTCAGCGGGGCGAGGATTGTCCTTGACTGAACCACGACCGAGGGGTGAAATCGCAGGATAGGGCGCGCCGGCGCGCCTGGAGAAGAAGTTCGGCCAAGGTAAATCACTGCCTCTCGGTTTTGAGGAGTTTCCGTGAAAGCTAGCTGTAATTGGGTAATTCGTTTGGACGGCCGCGTCTACCCGGTGAGAGCGACATGGCCCGATACGGACGCTGTGTTGTCGGTTTACGTCGATGGTGTGTTAACTTACCAAAAGTCTGTCTTGCTGACCTATCCAAGGGAGCTTTGCCGGTTTCAATTAGATGGTCACGAGTACATTGTAAGGATGAAAGGATGGACTTTGAAGTGGGCGACGCTTCAGTTGCAGGTGGATGGGATTGAGGCCGAACGCACCAACGATGGGCCGTTGGCCGCGCCAACTTCCGGGGGGAAAACCGGAATTCCGCAAGAGCAACGCGTCGAGCTTGTCGAAACGCGGAGGATCGAAGAGTCGCTGGGCGAGGACCGCAGAGTCATCGATAACACCAACAGCAGCGCCGAAGTCCGGCGCACCATCACGGTAAGCAGGGAATGGTCGCAGACTATCGCCATCGATGACGAAACGACCACCTCAGTGAAAGGAGAGGCCAGTGTCAAGCTAAAGGCAATCTTCAATCTCAAGCTCGAAGCGGAGCGGAGAATCCGAGAAAAATACACCACATCGACGGAAACAAAAAGGAAGTGCAGCGACGAAGTCGTCATCACCGTCCCCGCGAGGACAAAGATCGAGCTCGTCTTCGCCTGGAAGCAGGTGTGGCAATGCGGCATCATCCGGGCCCACGCTCATGACGGATCGACCGTGGAGTTGCCGTACCGTCTCTGTCTCGAGCCGACGTTCGACCAGAAGCAGGTGGAGAGCCCGGCATGAATGCGGAACAGAGTAAACTGGGAACAAACTGCGAGACACCCGGGCCGAACCAGCCGTTGAGACGAAAAGGGACGAAAAGAGGGACGAAAAGAGGGAGGACAGCAAAGGGGTCGGGAGAGACGAAAAGAGGACGCAGCTCGTTTTCCGCCGACGTGGCGGGAGGCGATAGCGGCTCGGCTCGGCCTGGGCCACACCCTGCGGCCGCGCGGCCGGCCGAAGAAGCGCCCGGCGCAGGAAGAAGCGGTCCCGTGACACCGCAACAGCCAATGGCGAAAACGAGCTTTTCGTTCTTTTCGTTCTCTTTTCGTTCACGCAACGCTGATCAGGGCAGCGCGGTCAGGTGGATGACGAAGGGGAACTGCGGCTGCAGGTTCCGGATCAGCTTGTCATCCACCGTCACGAGTTCGCAGCCCTCTTGCTCGGCGAGCGCGACGTAGAGGCAGTCGTAGAACGCGCTCCGCGTCTGCGAGGAAATATCGACGGCGCGGTAGAACAGCGGGTCAACGGCATGCAGGACCGGCACCGTGCTCAGGACGTCCGCAATGAGCGTGCGGGCGTCCCCGACGGGAATTAGCTTCTGGCGCTCCGCCTTCGTCAGGGCGTTGGCGATCTCGTGGGGGAAGTGGGCGGGGGCGATCAGTTCATGGACTTGCCGCCGGTAGTCGTCGCGGAGCCGGAGGGCTTTCGCGGTGAGCGGGGCGCGCAGCACCCAGATTGCAGCGACGGAAGCGTCGATGACGTACTTCATGTCTCGTCATCGTCACCGAACAAGGCGTTGATCGTCGCCATGTCGATCTCACCGTGGAGGCGGTAGATCTCCTCCGTGATCCTTGCGGCCCGCTCATGCACGCTGCGGGCGGCCTCGGGATCGACGGGCGTGCCGGATAGCGCCTGCTCGATGACGGCACGGACTGCGGCGTCGGTGTCGAGGGGGGCGCCGGTGGTGTTGCCTACGGTGTCCATACCGTTATTGTCGCGGCCGTAGTGTTCCTGTCAATGACAAGGGCGAGAAGCCTGAAAATGAAAAGAGGAAAATGAAAAGAGGACGCAGCTCGTGTTCCGCCGACGCGCCTGGATTTCTGTTGACGGGTCGCGGTGCCCGGGTTAGCCTCTGGCGATGTCGCGCGGCCCTCGTCAAGCCCCGGGTGGCATCGCCTACCATGCCCTCAACCGGGCTGTCGCGCGCCTGCCCCTTTTCGAGAAGCCGGCCGACTCCGACGCCTTCGTGCGCGTGCTGGCCGAGGCCCTCGCTGAGTACACGATGCGCGTCCTGCCCTACTGCCTGATGCCCAACCACTGGCACTTCGTCCTCGGGCCGGAAGCCGACGGCCAGCTGTCCGCCTTCTGCCGCTGGTTGGCGCACACGCACAGCATGCGCTGGCACGCCCACTACCACACCTCCGGCACGGGCCACTTCAGCATCTCGGACAGAACGGCGACGCTGCCGACCAACTACACCTTCACGGCGGCCGACGCGGGGGTGCATACCTTCACCAACGCGGCCATCCTGAAGAAGAAGGGAACCCAGACCCTCACCGTCACCGACACAAAGAACAGCGCCCTGACCGCCACCGACAGCATCGACGTTACCTGAGGCCGCTGTCCGGAGGCGCTGACGGGAGACGGGCGCGGAATGGGGTTTTCTTCGTCCCGTGCCCGTCACTCACGGCCGCTGCCTGAACTCAGGCCGGGGCGTAGCGCGTGATCCCCGGTACGCGATCCAAGTCGCCATCCTCGCTGGCAAGTTTCGTCAGGCCGTTGGCTCGCATGATGGCCACCAGGAGGGCGTCGTTGGAAAGCAGCCCGGTCTGCTCACTGATGACACAGGCCGCGCCGATGAGAGCGGGAGGGATCGTCAGGACTTGAATCTGAAGGTGAGGAATGTTGTCGATGGCCTGTCGGTAAGCGGTCAGCCTCCGCACCTCGGCGGGGTGTCGGCGGAGGCGGTTGGCGATGCCGGCAAACGGCCAGCCCCACAGAGCGCTGGCCTCGATGGTCATCATCCGGTGGGCCACCTCGCTCAGGATGTGCGTGGACGTGAAGCCGGCCAACTCCAGCCGCTCGATCCGCTTGACCAGAGCGGTGGCTGCGGCCCCGTGCCGGGGATGCAGGGTGAAATGATGAATGAGCGTATTGGCGTCGAGGAAGACCGCATTACCGGCTACCAGATCGACAAAGGTCATGGGGCCTCCTGCGGATCCAACTCAGGGTCGCTGATGAATTGGTCGAGGGTCGCCACATCGCCCGGCCAGCGCAGCAGGCCGGCTGTGCGCTCGGCCCAGCTGGTCCGCGGCTGGACGGTGACCTGCACCCGCTCATGCTCCTTGAGCGGCAGGGGCTGGGCCGGCTTGAGAACGCCGTTCTCGTAGACGGCTTCGATAGTCAGGGACATGGCTTCGGCTCCCAGGGAAGATGAGCGATCACCGCATGTAGTATACCGTCGCCGCGGCCGCCGAGAAACCGCGGCCGCAGTCGAAAACGGAGAGCAGGCAAGAAAAGGCGGCCGGTGGGTCCTCGCCGCCAAGCAGAAGTCTCACCGGCCTCGACACGCCCCGGCGCTCGGTCTGCGCACCGAGGTCCTGTCGCCCCTTATGGTATCGCAGACCGTCCCAGCAAGGGAAGCACTCTCATGGGGCGGCCCCATCCTGTTACGCTCATTCCCGCACTCCAGCAGGTTGAGGAGATGCGGAATCCGGGCTCAACGGCTACAGCGAAATCACCTTATCCTCGGCATCTTTCGCCTTCAAGTCCTTGTCCGGCACCGCGTCGATTAACGTCGGGTCGAACCACTTCGGGTCGAAGACAATGCGCCTCTGTTCCTTCATGGCGATGTTCGAGGTCAGGGCGATGATGGCGTCGGCCATCGCGACCTTGCCGTGGCAGCGCGGCGCGTCGTCGCCGACGCGCCACCGCTGCATCGCTTCCTTGTCGTTGGCCTTTTCCGCCCTCTGGTGCATGCGGACGCAGTGGGCGAAGTGGGCCATCTCCTCGGTGTAGCCGCGGCTGACCGGGCCGGCCGAGGTGCCGGGCACGGCGACCGGCGCCTGGGCCCCGCTGGTTCCGCTCGACTCGACCGCCGCCTTGCCGCCGCCCGCCGTCGCCACTGAGGATCCCGTCGGCTTGTCGCCCGCCTTCTTATTCGGGTTCTTCGCTGGGAAGAGCATGATGTCCTTCTCTTCCTCGACGACCAGCGTCCCGTGCGAGCCCATCACGCACTCGCCGTACTTCTCGAAGCTGTTGGTGTTCACCGACGAGTAAGTGACGACCACGATGTCCTCCTTGTGCTTGACTTCGCTGGTCGGCTTGCCGTCGGCGTCCTTCTTGTAGTAGTCGGGCCCGGGGAACTCGAAGGTGACGAACACGGCGTCGTCGGCCTGGCGCCCGGGCTCGTATCGCCCTCCTTGCTCATCGTCATTGTAGTAGAATTTGCCGCCGACGCCCTGCACGGCCAGCGGGTGGACGCTCCGCAGGAAGATGCTGCAGGCGTCGAGCTGGTGGCTGCCCAGCTCGGCCATCAAGCCGCCGCCGGTGCGGTCGTAGAGGCGCCAGCGCACCAGCTCCTGCATGTTCTTGTAGCCGTACTTCTTGATGTCTCGCGCCAGTTTCTCGAAGTCCATTTCGTAGATCGGCGGATACCAGCCGTCGCGGATCTTCGGTTGGGGCACGTCGGCGGCCAGCGCCGGCTTGGTGGGGTCGGCGTCGGGGGCGGGCCACGAGTTGTTGCGATGCCACAGGGCGCGGATGTGGCGGATGTCGCCGATCACCCTGTCCTCGTCCTTCGCCTCGCGGTCGGCCCGCAACAGCTCGTCGGCGTGGGCGTACAGCAGGCTATAGTGGCGCTGGTGGCCGATCGTGAGGACGCGGTTGGTATCCTGCGCCACCTGGATCATCTTCTTGCACTGGCTGATATTCCAGGCCATCAGTTTCTCGCACAGGACGTGCTTGCCGGCCTTCATGGCGTCGATGGCGACCGGGGCGTGCAGGTGCAGCGGCAGGGCGATGACCACCGCCTCGATGTCTTGGTTCTCCAGGAGCTTCTTGTAGTCCTCGTACCAGAGGATCTTCTTGTCCGCATCGTGGCCGTAGATGGCGTTGAAGCCCTTGCGCGGGCTGGGGGCCGGCTCACCCTTGAAGATGCGATCCTTGTTGTAGGGGCGGATGTCGCTGTAGGCGATGAACTCGAGATACTCCTTGGGATGCTCGCCGACGAGGACGCCGCCCTCGTCGCCGGCACCGATGAGGCCGGCCTTGACCGGCCTGCCCTCCCACGCCTTGTAGCCGAAGTAGGCGGCGGGCGTGACCACCCCGACGGCGCCGGCCGCGGCCAGGAACCCTTTGAGGAAACCGCGCCGGCTCACCACGGCGTCGGCGAAGTCCTTCTGCCCGGCTTCTTTCTGCTCGGGAGTAACGTAGAGCGCCATTGTCGGATGATCCTTTGTGAGAAGTCGGAGGTACGCGGATCAGGCGGCGGCTAGCTTCGGCTGCGCCTTGTGGGCGCGGTAGGTCCACGGGTTGAGGAACTGCAAGACGCCGTCCAGACCGAACCACCTCCCGCTGCGCGTCGTCGCCAGGGCCATCAGCACCAGGGCCACGATGAGGTTTTTGTTCACGAACAGGTAATGCCCTTCCGCCTTGAGGTTCTCCGGACTCCACGGGAACGGCGGAATGGCGAGGTACAGCATGATGAGGAACAGGGCGCCGCCGAGGCAGTTGAGGCGCGTGAACGCCCCCAGCAGCAGGCCGGCGCCGATCACCATCAGGCCGTAGCGCACCACCCGGTCGGTCCAGAGCAGGACGAGCGGCGGCGGCGCCGGGCCGACGGCGGCCATCTTCTTCTGGTCGTCGTGCAGCACGCCCTCCAGCGCGGTGTGCATCGGGGCGTCGAGGTCGGCCATCAGGTCGGCGCGCATTTTCGCCGCGTCGGCCTTCATCGAGCGCAGCTTCGCCTTGTACACGTCGGCGTTGAAAGTGGAATTCACCTCGTCCTGGGCGTGGTGGTACTCCTCAACCTTGGCCTGGTAGTCGGCGACACGCTGCGCGGGTGTCTTCCACGGGGCGAAGGCGGCGGTCGCGAAGGCGGTGTTCTTGTCCAGCTCCTTCGGGTGAGTGGTGTCGGTGAGCCAGGCGACAGCCTTGTCAAGACTCTCGTCGAGCTTCTTGCGCGCCGCCTCACGCTGGTCGTCGTCGAGCTGGTAGTGGTCGGCGAAGCGTTCCAGGTATTGCTCCCAGTCCTTGCGGAGAGCGGGTGAGGCGCGATCGCGCGCCGCCGGCGGCATCGGGGAAACGTCGGCATAGACGTGCAGGCACTCCAGGGCGTGGGCGTCGTCGTCGCCGCCGGCCTGCCAGCGGAAGAAGGGCGCGGTCGGGCCGGACGCCTGTTTCAGGTAGCCGGCGCTGGTCCACGGCTTGTTGTCCACCGTCGGGCCCCGATCAACCGACTGGACCTTTTCGTAGCCCTCAACGAGGAACAGCCAGCCGATGGCGAGGCGGACAAGGACGAGGAAGAAACGCGTGAGGTTGTTCATGAAACCCATCTCTGTTTAGCGGCCACCCTCGAGTAATCGTTTCGCGAACCGATGAATCCGCGCCGCCCCGAGGGCGGCCGCTAAACGGCCTCAATCAGTTGGCGGGCGATTCCAAGGACGACCGGGACCGACTCCCCCTCAGGGAGGAGGACGGCACCGATTTCCGGGTGGGTGTCGCAGTAGTCGCGCGTAGGGTCCACGCCGAGGACGTAGAACGCGGTGGCGAGGGCGTCGGCCTCGGCGGCACTGGAGGCCACGGCGCTGGCCAGGGCGACGCCTTCCGCCGGCCAGCCGCTCCGCGGGTCGAGCACGTGGCCCAGTTTACGGCCCTCGTGCTCCAGGTGGCGGAACGTCGCGGCCGACGTCCCCAGCGCCCGGTCGCGCAGGCGCAGCAGGGCGATGCGGCGGCCGGGATCCCACGGGTGGCCGAGGCCGACGGCCCAGCCGCGCTCGTCTCCGGGTTCGTTCCCTATAGCGTACACACTGCTATGCCCGCCGTGCAACAACGCTCCCGGGAAATTCCAGTGCCGGCGCATCACGGCGGCCGCCCGGTCTAGGGCGTAGCCCTTGCCGATCGAGCCCAGGTTGATCTCCAGGCCCTGGCGGCGGTAGCGGACCGAACGTGTCTCCGGTTCGAGGAGGACGTGCCTCATGCCGACGCGCCCCAGCGCCGCAGCCCGTTCCTCGGCCGACGGCACGTGCCGCGGCCCGCGGAAGAAGCCCCACGCCTTGATGAGAGCCCCGGCCGTGACGTCGAAGGCGCCGTCGGTGGCGGCCGTCACCCGGGCCGCCAGGCACAGCAGGTCGAACAGTCCTTCCTCGACGGGGATCGCGGCGAAGGGGGCGGCGCGGTTGAGGCGGCTGACCTCGCTGGTGTCGCGGTAGACGGTGAGCTGGGCCTCGAGGCGGTCGATTTCGTCGAGGGCAGCGTCCGCGGCGGCGAGGGCGTCGGGGGTGCCGAACGGCAGCATCACCTCGAAGGTGGTCGCCATCGCCCGGCGCGAGAAGCGCAGCAGGGCGAACTCCTGCGGCGGCGCGGGCGCTTCGAGCGCGGCGGCGCGCAACTCGTCGGCGGCGGCGAGGAACTGGCCGGCGCCGGCGGCGAACTGACCGGGGGAGAGAAAGTCGCGGCGGTCCATGAAAGGGTTTAGCCGCTTGCGGCTTAGCGTTCGCTTCATCGGGGTGAAGCGAACGCTAAGCCGCAAGCGGCTACTGATTATTCGCTGTCCCCGTGGATCATGGGCTCGAGTTGCTTGGTGTTGCGCTCGACGGCGAGGACGATGGTGCGCTCCTCGATGCCGTCGGGGGAAGTAGCGACGGCGGGGATGATCTGACGGCTATCGGGCAGGCTGAAGCGCATCGTGAAAGTGCCTTCGGGCCGCAGCTTGACCGGCTCGCCCTGGAGCGTAACGCGAGCGTTGGGCTCAGTGGCGCCGTAGACGATCAACTCGGCGTCGAGTTGGAACCAGAACTTCCGTCCCTTGCCGCCGAAGCCGAGGCCGCCGGAGCCGAAGCTGGACACGGCCGGCGAGCCGAGCGGGCGGCGCAGCCGCTCCTCGAAGAGCTGCTTCAGCTCGAGGCTGCTGGCCGTCGGGTCGAAGCCGGCGGACATGGCGTAGATGCGGTCGGCCTTGGACGAGTCGATGTCGGACCAGTTCTCGTCGATGACGTCGCTGACGCCGGCGCGCGGGGTGCTGACGACGTTGGAGCGAGCCAGGACGTAGAAGCGGCCGCTGCGCGCCAGGTAGCCGATGTCCACCCGGTAGGAGCGCGGCGGGTTGCCGACGTCGATGTACCAGTTGTTGCAGCCGCCGTGGATTTCGATGTCGCGGACGATCGATTCGGACGTGCTGGTGGTCTCGTGGCTGCTGACGTCGAGGAGGCGGAGGATGGGCCGGGAGACGTGCCACTCCTGGCCGAGGGCGGCCTCGGCCCGCTGGACGGCCTGGCGCGTCAGCTCCCAGTAGGCGTGCAGCCAGTACGGGTCGCGGACCATGACGACGATGCGATCCTTGCCGTAGCCCACGGGCAGGTCCTTTGGGATCTTTGCGGAAAGGTCGCGGGTGGGAACGCCGACGTCGTACTTGCTGCGCTCGACCTGTTCCTCGGACGTGGCCGAGGTGTCGCGGGCGGCGGCGCGCTGGGGTTGAGGTCGGGCTAGCGCCTTCTTGCCGCGGGAGGAACCGTCGAGGAGGGCGTCGATCAGTTCCTGTTTCCGCATACCGTGCCAGCCCAGGATGGCCTTCTTGCGGGCCATTTCCGCCAATTCTTTCTTCGTGTACCCCTGCAATTTGTCGCTGGTCATGCGAAACGACTCCCGCACCTGTCGCGGCACAGGTACGCTGAAAAGGGCCCCGGGGGAAACATCCGTGTGGCTAGTCAAATGACTCCCGGAAGGTCCATTCCCAGGGAGGAGGGTTTCTGACGGAAGGCTACGGCGGGGAAGGAAGCGTCCCGCCTCTGTGCAAACATGCGACCGGGCAGGGGAGGCCATCGAACTCGGTCTGGCCAGGCGGGAAGGCGATAAAAAAAGGCAACCCCTTCCGGTGCGGGCGGGTTTGCCTTTGCTCTGTTACCGAGTGGAGGACTGCAACGCACGTCGTGCCACAGTCGCGCCCCCTTATAGTGTTACCGGAAAGGGTCGGAACTCGCGTCGTCCCAACCGCTTCACTGGGGTGGATGTTACCCCAATCCTGAGTCATTGTCAACCTTAAATTCATGCATCCGGCACAAAGATCCGAAACGCTCGGCCGGGTACTTCGTGAAAAAAAACACGAACCCCCGTTGACTCTCTTCGGAGCGCTTCTGAGAATAGCCCCCGTCCGATAACCCAGGAAAAGTCGCTGTAGTTTGCGCCGGCGCCGGGCCGCCAGCCAGCCGGGGGAAGGAGTCACTTATGACTCGGCCGCCGCCGGACCCCCGGGAGATGGGCTATTACTTCGCGCTGGCCCAGGTCGGGATCGAGATGGTCGCGCCGATGGGGCTCGGCCTCTTACTGGATTATTGCTTCCACTGGACGCCGTGGGCGATGATCGTCGGGCTAGTCGTCGGCTTCGTCGGCGGCCTGGTTCACCTGGTCCTGATGGTCCGGCGGCATGATGCCGAGAAGCGGCGGCCGCCGGGGGACGCGCCGTGATCAAGGGTCTGCTCTACCTCGTCGTCGGCACGGTCGCCTTCTGGGGGCTGGTGACGTTCCCCGCCCGACTGCTCTGGCCCGAGGCACCGACCTTCGACTGGAGCACGGCCGCGGCCGGGCTCTGTCTGGTGCCGACGGCGCTGACCCTGGTGTGGACGTCCCGGGCGTACAAGGGGCGACCGGAGCAGCAGTTGCTGGCGGTCATGGGCGGCACCGCGGTGCGACTGGTCGTCGTCATCGCCGGCGGCATGATCCTCTTTCTCAGCGTCGAGAGGTTCCAGAAGCAGCGCTTCTGGATTTTCGTGATCGTCTATTACCTGTTCACGCTGGCGCTGGAAATGACCCTCATCGTGCGGGGCACGGCGGCGGGACAGGTCCCGGCGAAAAACGAAGCGGGGTTGCCCGATGGGTCGCGTGAGCGTTGACAATGACAAGGGGTTCCGCGGCGGCCGCGCGACCGCGGCCATCGCCTTGCTTCTGGCCGGGGCGCTGTTCGCGGCCGCGCCGGCGCGGGCGTCGGAGGCAGCCCCGGAAGCCGACGGCGCCCACCCCAAGAAGGAGCCCAGTGCCCTCGAGCACGTCACCGACTCCTACGAGATCGAGCTGTTCAAGTCGTTCGGGCCGCCTCACATCCCGCTGCCGCACACGACTTTCCAGGTCGGCCGCCACGAGATCACCCTGGGGCTGTCGAAGTTCATGCTCCTGGAGCTGCTCGCGGCCGCCCTGGTGGCCGCGTTCTATGTCCCCCTGGCGCGGCGGCTGCAATCCGGCGACCCGGCGGCCGGTTGGCAGGAGAACGCGCGCGAGGTGCTCCTGACGTTCATCCGCGACGAGATCGCCAAGCCGGCGATCGGCCACGACGCCGACAGGTACGTCCCCTTCCTGTGGACGATGTTCCTGTTCATCCTGTTCAACAACCTGCTCGGCCTGGTCCCGTTCTGCGGGTCGGCCACGGGGAACATCTACGTCACCGTCGGCTTGGCGATCTGCGTCTTCTTCGCGATCCACGGGTCGGCCGCCGCCAAGATGGGCCTCGGCCACTACCTCAAGGCGACGTGGCCGCACTTCGGGCTGGGGATTCCGGGCTTCTTCCTCGAGGGGTTCGTGTACCTGATCGAATGGATGGGCGTCCTCGTCCGCAACCTGGTGCTGGCCGTGCGTCTGTTCGCCAACATGTTCGCCGGGCACGTCGTGCTGGCAACCGTCCTGATCTTCATCTACATCGCCGGGAAGCCGGAGGTGCATCCCGCGCTTTGGGGTGGGATCACGGTGCTGAGCGTACTGGGGCAGGTGGCACTGAGCCTGCTGGAGCTGTTCATCGCCTTCCTGCAAGCCTACGTCTTCACGTTCCTGACGTCGCTGTTCATGGGGATGGCGCTGCACCCGGCGCATTGACCGGCCGGGCGGCTTTTTCGGACTTGTGAGAGTTGTCAGGCGGCGACAGCGCCGCCGCGTACTGGGAGTACCGAGTTCCATGAAGATGCTGAAGCTGTTGGCCCTGGTGTTCGTCGCCTTCTTCCTGCTGGCCGCCCCGGCGATGGCCGCCGCGGAGCACCCGGCCCCGCCGAACAGTTCCTACCTCTTCTCCGGGTCGGGGATCGCCGCCGGGCTGGGCATGGGCCTGACGATCATTGGAGCCGGCATCGGCTTCGGCAAGATCGGCAGCGCCGCTTTGGACGGCATGGCCCGCCAGCCGGAGGTCGCCGGCAGCATCCAGACGGCCATGATCATCATCGCGGCCATGCTCGAAGGCGCCACGCTGGCCGCCGTCGTGCTGTCCTACCTCGTCGCCGGCGGCTCTTCGTTCTAACTACCCCTCACGACCCTGGGGCCTTTGAGCATTACGGGTGAGGTCATGACGTTACGTTCCCGGTCGGTCGTCGCGGCTTTCCTGCTGGCCGTCTTCCTCCTCGCCGCCGCGGCGGCGCCGGCCCAGGCGGCTGACTCCGACATTTTCACGCCGCCGCGGCTCGACCTGACGATCTGGACGATCGTGGTCTTCGCCCTGCTGCTCTGGGTGCTGCGGAAGTTCGCCTGGAAGCCGATCCTCGATGGCCTGCAGGGTCGCGAGGCCCGCATCCGCGGGGCCCTCGACGAGGCGCAGACGGCCCGCGAGGACGCGCAGAAGCTGCGCGACCAGCTCCAGGCCGAGATGAACAAGGTCTACGACAAGATGCGCGAAATGCTGGACGAGGCGCGGCGCGAGGGCCAGCAGGCCAAGGACCGGATGATCGCCGAGGGGAAGGCCGAGCTCCAGGCCGAGGGCGACCGCAAGCGCAGGGAAATTCAGCTGGAGACCGAGCAGGCCAAGCAGGAGCTGTGGAGCCAGGCGGCGCAGCTCGCCACGCTGGTGTCGGCCAAGGTGATCGGCCGCAGCCTGACGCCCGACGATCACCGCGGCCTGGTGGATGAGGCCGTCGCCGAACTGCACGGGGCGGCGACAGGGCGCACCCTGGCGTGAGCCGTTTAGTCGCCGTCGCTTTATCGTTTCGCGGATTCATCGGTTCGCGAAACGATAAATCGACGGCCACGGCTAAACTCAAGCACGAGTACCCATTCATGAACCACGACGACGCCCCGACGGCGCGCCACGAGACGGTGCTCGACGCCGGCTCGCGGCGCGTGTCGCGGGTCTACGCCGAGGCCCTCCTCGACGCCGCCCAGAAGCGCGACCAGCTCCCCCAGGTGTTGGAAGAGTTTACCTCGCTCCTGGACGACCTCTTCCGCGCCGACCCGCAGTTCGAGGCGTTCCTGGCCAGCGGCGCCATCAGCCGCAAGCCGAAGGCCGAGGTCATTCACCGCGCCTTCGACGGCCGGGCCAGCGACACCTTCCGCAACTTCCTCCTGGTCCTGAACGATCACCAGCGCCTCGAACTGCTGCGCGGCATCTACGAAGCGGTGAGGGAGCTATATGACGAGCGCTCCGGCCGCATGCGCGTGGTGGTGAACAGTGCCGTGCCGCTGCCCGACGACCAGCGCGAGCGGCTGCTGCACGAGCTGCGCGAGAAGTACCGCAAAGAGCCGGTGCTGACGATCCGGGTCGATCCGGCGCTGCTCGGCGGCCTCGTCATCCGCGTCGGCGACTGGCTCTACGACGGGTCGGTGCGGATGCGGCTGGACAACATTCGGAAACAACTGATCGAGAGGGGCAGCCATGCCACGGTTTAACACTGACGAAATCGTCTCCGTCTTGACGCAGGAAATCAAGGAATACCGCAAGCAGCTCGACGCCCGCGAGGTCGGCCGGGTGCTGGAGGTCGGCGACGGCATCGCCCGCGTTTACGGCCTGTCGGGCGTTATGGCCGGCGAGATGGTCGAGTTCAAGAACGGCATCCGCGGCCTGGCGTTCAACCTCGAAGAGAACTCGGTCGGCGTCATCATCCTCGGCGACTACCTGGGGATCACCGAGGGCGAGGAGGTGCGCAGCACCGGCGAGCTGCTGCGCGTGCCGGTCGGCTCGGCGATGATCGGCCGGGTCGTCAATCCGCTCGGCATCCCGCGCGACGGCAAGGGGCCAATCGTCACCGACACGTTCCGGCCGGTCGAATCTATCGCCCCGGGCGTGGCGGGGCGGCAGCCGGTCGATCAGCCGGTGCAGACGGGTATCAAGGCCATCGACTCGATGACGCCGATCGGCCGCGGCCAGCGCGAGCTAATCATCGGCGACCGCAAGACCGGCAAGACGGCCATCGCGGTGGACGCGATCATCAACCAGCGCGGCGAAAACATGATCTGCGTGTACGTCGCCATCGGCCAGAAGGAAGCGGCCGTCGTCAAGGTGTTCGAGAAGCTGCGCGAGACCGGGGCGATGGACTACACCATCATCGTCACGGCGGCCTCGTCCGACCCGGCGCCGTTGCAGTACATCGCCCCTTACGCCGGCTGCGCGATGGCCGAGTATTTCGTGTACGAGAAGGGCGGCGACACCCTGTGCGTCTACGACGACCTGTCGAAGCAGGCCGCCGCCTACCGCCAGCTATCGCTGCTGATGCGGCGCCCGCCCGGGCGTGAGGCGTTCCCCGGCGACATCTTCTACGCCCACTCGCGCCTGCTGGAGCGCTCCGCGAAGTTGGCGGAGCGCTGGGTCATTGTTCCAGGCGACGCCGACGAATCCCAGGTGGGTAAGGACTGGGGCGTCAACAGTGCCGCTAACCCCAGTGAGATGCGCGGGCCGGGCGAGGCGGGCAAGGTCTACGTCGGCCCCCTGGACAAGGAGCATGCCCTGAAGCACGACCTGCCGAAACTCGGCGCGGGTTTCAAGGTGGCGAAGGTCGCGGGGTCGGGCGGCTCGCTGACGGCCCTGCCGATCATCGAGACGCTGGAGGGCGAGGTATCGGCGTACATCCCGACGAACGTGATTTCGATCACCGACGGGCAGATCTACCTGCAGCCGGCGCTGGGCCGGGCGGGCATCTGGCCGGCCGTGGACGTGGGCATCAGCGTGTCGCGCGTCGGCGGCAAGGCGCAGATCCCGGCCATGAAGAACATCGCCAGCAGCCTGCGCCTCGACCTGGCGTCGTTCCGCGAACTGGAGGCGTTCGCGCAGCTGGGCACCGACCTGGACAAGGCGACGCAGCAGCAACTCGACCGCGGCTACCGCATGGTCGAGGTGCTCAAGCAGCCGCAATTCAAGCCGATGAACGTCATCGACCAGGTCATGATCATTTACGCCGGCACCAGGGGGCACCTCGACAAGATCGAACGCCGCAAGGTGCAGGCGTGGGAGCAGCAGTTCCTGCGCTTCATGGCCGAGCAGAGGCCGCAGGTGCGGGCGACGGTCACGAACATGAAGACGTGGAAGAAAGGGGCGGACGGCAAACCGCTTCACGAAGGGCTGGAGGAGGCCATCGCCGCCTTCCAGCCGCAGTTCAAGGCGTAATTGTAAGCCGCTTGCGGCTTAGCGTTCGCGCGAACGCTAAGCCGCAAGCGGCGGATCGCGAAACGATAAATCAACATGGCCAACCCACGCGCACTCGTGAGCCGTCGCAAGGCGGTCCGCAACATCCGCAAAATCACGCGGACGATGGAGCTGATCGCCACGGCGCGCTTCAAGAAGGCGTTCGACCGGGCCACCGAGGCGGCGGCTTACACGGCCAAGATCGCCGAGTTGGCCGCCGACCTCAGCGCCACGGTGAAGAACGTCACGCACCCCCTGTTGCAGAAGCGCGAGCAGGTCAAGGACAGCCTGCTGCTGGTCATCACCTCCAACCGCGGGCTGTGCGGCGGCTACAACGCCAGCATCCTGCGCGAGGCGACCGCCCGCATCCGTGCGATCGGTGGGGAAGGAGTGACGCTGCACCTGGAGGTGTCGGGCAAGCGAGGCATCACGTTCTTCCGCTACCAGGGAGTGCGGGCCGAGCAGAGCTTCACCCAGTTCGATGACAAGCCGCGCTACGAAGACGTGGAAGCGCTGGCCGACCGCTACCTCGCGTCGTTTATCGCGGGCAAGATCGACCGCGTGGAGGTGGCGTACGTGAAGTTCCTCAACGCGGCGCGGCAGGTGCCGGTGGTCGAGACGCTGCTGCCGCTGTCGGGGGCGGCGCCCCCCGTGGTGCGGCGCGGCGGCGCGGAGGCCCCCCCCACCCCCGCTCGGCCGGTGGAGTACGAGTTCCTGCCGAGCGCGGGCGACATCCTGGAGGAGTTGCTGCCGGTGTCGTTCAAGGTGCGGCTGTTCAAGTGCTTCCTCGACGCGGCGGTCAGCGAGCAGATCGCCCGGCGCGTGACGATGAAGGCGGCGACGGAGAACGCCGACGAGATGATCAAGAACCTGACGCGCGAGTACAACCGCGCCCGCCAGGCGCAGATTACCAAGGAGATCGCCGAGGTCATCGGCGGCGCCGCGGCGCTCGAATAACGCCGCTTGCGGCTTAGCGTTCGTACAACCCCGGTGAAGCGAACGCTAAGCCGCAAGCGGCCTCCATGCATTTCCCAGCGGAGTCATCAATGGTTACCGCCACCAGCAACGGTGAGGCTCACAAGACGGGCAAGATCGTCCAGGTAATCGGCTCGACGTTCGACGCCGAGTTCGAGGAAGGGCACCTGCCGGAAATCTACAACGCCGTGAAAGTCGATACCGACTTCAAGGGCGTGCTGATCCACCTGGTCGGCGAGGTGCAGCAGCACCTCGGCGGCAACCGGGTCCGCTGCGTCGCCCTGGGCTCGACCGACGGCCTCGTCCGCGGCATGGACGCGGTCGATACCGGCAAGTCGGTGACGGTGCCGGTCGGCAAGGAGACGCTCGGCCGCGTCTTCAACCTGCTCGGGGAGCCGATCGACGGCCGCGGCCCGGTCCATGCGGCCGAGTGGCGGCCCATCCATCGCGAGCCGCCGCCGTTCTCCGAGCTGTCGTCCAAGACCGAGCTGTTCGAGACGGGCATCAAGGTCATCGACCTGCTGACGCCGCTGGTCCGCGGCGGCAAGGCCGGCCTGTTCGGCGGCGCCGGCCTCGGCAAGACGGTCATCCTCACCGAACTGATCGCCCGCATCGCCAGCCAACACGGCGGTTACTCCGTGTTCGCCGGCGTCGGCGAGCGCACCCGCGAGGGCAACGACCTCTGGCTGGAAATGCAGGAAACCAAGATCGGCAACACCGACCGCTCGGTCATCACGCAGACGGCAATGGTCTTCGGCCAGATGAACGAACCGCCGGGCGCGCGTCTGCGCGTCGCCCTGTCGGCCCTGACCATGTGCGAGTGGTTCCGCGACGCCACCGGGGCCGACACGCTGCTGTTCGTCGATAACATCTTCCGCTTCTCGCAGGCCGGCTCGGAAGTGTCGGCGCTGCTGGGCCGCATGCCCAGCGCCGTCGGCTACCAGCCGACCCTGGCCACCGAGATGGGCGAGCTGCAGGAACGCATCACCAGTACCACCAAGGGGGCCATCACCTCGGTGCAGGCGGTGTACGTCCCCGCCGACGACCCGACCGACCCGGCGCCGGCCAACGCCTTCCAGCACCTCGACGCCTTCCTCTACCTGGAACGGAAGATCTCCGAGAAGGGCATCTACCCCGCGGTGGACCCGCTGGCGTCGTACTCGAACATCCTGTCGGCCCAGTACGTCGGCGAGGAGCATTTTGCCGTCGCCAGCCGGGTGCGGCAGATCCTGCAGCGCTACCGCGAGCTGCAGGACATCATCGCCATCCTCGGCGTCGAGGAGCTGAGCGAGGAGGACAAGCAGGTGGTCAACCGGGCGCGGCGCATCGAGAAGTTCCTGTCGCAGCCGTTCCTGGTGGCCGAGGCGTTCACCGGCAAGAAGGGCCAGGTGACGCCGATCAAGGAGACGATCCGTAGCTTCAAGGAATTGTGCGAGGGTAAGTGGGACCATCTGCCCGAGGCGGCGTTCATGTACGTCGGCGGCATCGAGCAGGCCGAGGAGCAGGCCAAGCGCATGGCCGGCTGAGAAACACGACACCGCCGCTTGCGGCTTCGCATGCCCTGCGAAGCCGCGAGCGGCCCGGCGGGATCCTCCCATGCCTGACAATCACCGCACCTTGCAGTGCGTCGTCGTCACGCCCGAGCGGGCGCTACTGGACGAGACGGTCGATTTCGTGGCGCTGCCGATGTACGACGGCGAGTTGGGCGTGCTGCCCGGCCGCGCCGCCCTCATCGGCCGACTCGGGCCGGGCGAACTGCGGATCCGGCACGGCCAGCACACGCAGCGGTTCTACGTCGATGGCGGCTTCGCCCAGGTTCGCGGCGATGTGGTCACCGTGCTGACCCCTCGGGCGCAGAAGGCGGAAGACATCGACACGGCGGCCGCCACCGCGGCGCTCGACGCGGCCCGCGGCGCCACCACGACGTCCCAGGCGCAGGCGGCTCGGGTCAAGGCGCAGCAGCGAGCCCGCGCCCAGTTGCGGATTGCCGCCCGCCAGTCCGGGGGTGGTGGGGCACCGGCTGGCGGCCATTGATCGACAGTCCCTCACGAAACGCGACGGGCCCCGGCTTCTCCAGAACCCGGGGCCCGTGTCGATTCCCCAATCACCCTTGTCGATCACCTGGCCAGGGTCGGCGGGTAGGAGGCCGGCACCGTCGCCCCACCGGGGACGCCGAAAGTGGGTGTCCCGACGGGGTAGCAGGCGGCTGCCGGCAGCGCCGGTGCGTTCGCCCTTTGCTGGCAGGTCGTGGGCTTGTCCTCCGCCTTGTGGTATTTGCCTTCGAGGACCTTCTTCACGTTCTCCTCGATGTCTGCGCCCGTGACCACCTCGCTGACGACCAGTCCGTGCTTGCCGACCGTGAAGCGGCACGCGAATCCGCGGTCCTTCAGCGTGTCCTTCAAGGACGGTTTCTCCGCCGACTTCTGGCCACTCTTGCCGAGCGGCACGACGCCGAGCATCAGGCCGTCGCGCGTCACGAAATAATCCGCCTCGACGGTGATCGTCTCCTTCGCCAGTCCCTCAGCCGTCCTCACCATGCAGCGGATCGTTTCGGGCTTCACCTCGATCTTCACCTTGACCGGGTGATCGTCCACCGTCGTGGTGCGCGTCCAGGTGCCGATGGGCTTCTCCTGGGGCTCGTCGGCCCGCAGCGGGATGGTCATCGCGAGCAGCAGCGCCAGGGCCAGCAAAAGGTTCCGGGTCATTCCAAGCCTCCTTGTCGGGGGAAGGGGTCTACCGCGCTCGCCTTCTAATCACCGCTCGGGAAAACTGCAAGGGAGATGTTGCGGCGACGCGGTAAGATGGACGGCATCCCGATCGTTTGGGCAACCTGGGTGAAGCAGGAGTCGATCCGTGAGCAATATATCTCGCCCACTTCACCATGCCGCAAGCCGTTCTTCTTTGGCCCGGGTCTGATCTGCAGTTCGCGCTGGAAAAAGGACGAATATGCGAGTTCTTGCGCTTGAAGCATCGCGCCTGCTGTGAGAACGGAATCCCGGACTACGACCTTCTTGAAAGCGCTGTGCCATGAAATGAGTCTATGTCTTGGCGGAAGGCCAGACCGACGTGGACTTCCTGCGGCGAGTCCTACCGCCCGAAGTGACAAAGGACGCCGAGTTCTTCCCGGCTGGTGACAGTTCCGGCATCCCATCGCTGGCGCGCTCCCTCCTGGTTCGCAGAGGGGCGCCGGTCGCGGTCTTCATGGACTCCGATTCTCTTAATCCGGCCGTGATCGAGGAGCGCCGGGAGAGCACGGAAGAGCTGATCCGGGCCGCAGCCGCCTCCGTTCCCGTGAGGGTCGTCGTTGCCGTGCCCGAGATCGAGGCGTGGTTCTTTGCCGCGCCCGAGTCGATTGAGAGAGTGCTCGGCACGAAGATCCCCGATGATTGGGTGGCGCTCGGGAAAAGAGACCCCAGTGGCGTGCTGGAGCTGCTGGCAAAACACGCCAGTCGCCAGTGGGACACGAGTCAAGCGATCGGAGCACTGGACGCTCATGACGTGGAGCGAATCCGTGCCATCCCTGCCGTGAGCGAGTTGAGCAACTTCCTCCGAGATGCTGAACTGGTGCTGACCGCTGAAGATGTGTTCTACTCGGGCGAGGGCGACAAGAAGATGCCACGAGGCGCTGTCGAGGCGATGGAACGGTTGGGGATGAGCAGCTCGATGCTCTATCGCTCGGCCCTGCGCAGGGGTGAGCAGGCATAAGCCCGAGCGGCAAGAAGCACTGCTGCCGCCCGCCCAATACCTGAACGGGGCCTTACCCCCCTGCCGGATTCCGCAGGCGCGCGTCGATTAGGAAATCGACGAACTGCCAGAGTCGCGCCTGCTTGTCGGCCCCATACCGCTCGAAGTGGTGCAGGAAGTGCTGGAGCGCGGGATCCTGCCGCAGCGCCGAGAGCTCCCCGCAGGCCAGCCGGTCGCGGTTCTTCGCCAGGTCGAACCAGGCGGCCAACTGCTTCCGCGCCGTCTGGAACGGGTCCGGGTCGCCCTCGGACGGGACGGGCAGCTCCCCCCCGGGCCGCCGCCGTACCTGCTCCTCCAGCCACGCCTTCAACTTCGTCCAGTCCACGACCTGCTCGGTCACCGGGTCGATGCCCATGCGCGCCAGCAGGCCGCCGCCGACCGGGGCGGCGACCGGCGGGGCGATCGGCACCCCGCCCAGCGCCGCGGCGACCGGCGCGGCCAACGGCGGAGAAGGCGCGGCGGGTTCCGGCCCCGGAGCCAGGGTCGGCGGCGCCGCGCCCGACAAGTCGCTCAGCCAGTCGGGAAGTGCGGAGGCGGCCGGCTGACTCGGCTGCAGCCACTCGGGGACCGGCCCCAGCGCCTGTTCCGGATCGCGGTAGAGCCCATCCATCTCGTCCAGCCATTCGGGCAACTGGTCGGCCGTCGGCGGGGGCTTGTTCGCCGCGGGACGCCGCCGGGCGTCCTGGGCGAGCCGGCGCAGGGCGACGAAATTGAGGGCCTGTTCCGCGACGACGCCGGCGCTGGCGTCGGCGCCCTCCGGCCAGATCGGATCTTGCGGCTGCAATCCCCCCGTCGCCGCGAGGTACTTGAGCTGCCGCGCGGACACCGGGCCGTGAACGTGCTCGTTGTGGGCGTAGAACCACCGGCGAGCCATGATTGCTCCTTTCACCGAGTCGGAGGGTCGCGATCGCCCGGCATCGGTTCGCTCTCCTTGCCTGTCGCCGGGGGTTTCGCCTGGCCGGTCGGGGCGTGTCCACGGTGGGAGTCGCCGCCCGTACCGCCGGTGCCTTTTTTCTTGTCCTTCACGGCCGCGCCGGCCGGGTCGTGGGCGCCGGCCGTGTTCCCGGAGTCGGCGGGTTGGGGAGCCGTGTACCAGACCAGGGGTAGCGTCACGGCGAGGGCCAGTGTGACGAACCCCACCCAGACCCAGGCGATGACGACGCCCCACGCCACGCGCCGCCGGCGCCGGCGTGCCGGCCCCGCCTCCTCGAAATCGAAGCGGTCGCCGGGCGACGGTTCGGCAGGCGGTGCCGCGGCCGCGACCGACACGCCGGCGCTGCCCAGCAGCGCCTCGGCCCGCGCCTTTTGCTCGGCGCCGAGCACGGGCAGGAGGTCTTCGGCGAGCAGGTCGGTCACCGGCGGCGCCTGGTCGATGGGATCCTGGCAGGCGAGGGCGAGGCGGGCGACGAGCATGTGGGACAGCGGGTCGGGCAGGCTCCACAATTCCCGGAACAGGGCCGACGCCCCCGGCGACCGCAGGTCGGCCTCGCGGAAGAGCAGGTTGTCGCCGTTGTCGTAGCGCTCCCACAGCGGCGGCCCGGCCGACACCAGGCAGCGCAGGGCCGTGGCGATGACCAGCAGCGGCACGCGGTCCACCTCGGGGCCACAGGTTCCTTCACGGAGTCGCTGAGGATGTTGATACGCCGGGTGGCCGACCTCCCCCGCTGGCCGGCCCGCCAGGGCCGGGACGAACAGGCCGTCGTAGTCGATCAGCTTCAGGGCCAGCGAAGTCGTCTTGCTGCCGGGGACCAGCAGCACGTTGCCGTGCTGCAAGTCGCCGTGGGCCACCTCGGCCTCGCGCAGCCGCCGGGCCATGCGCATCCACAGGCCGATGAGCCCCTCGAGCAGGGCGGGCTGGCGCAGGTAGTCGCGGACGAACTGGTTCAGGAGCACCCCCTCGACCCATTGCATTTTCACGACGGGATACCAGCGGCCATGCACCCGGATGCCGTCCTCCAGGTAGGCGAAGTCGATGGTAAACGGGAGCCGGGCGCGGCGCAGGTGGCGGCTGATCTCGTGGTAGCGCTCCTGGCGCCCGGGGACCGAACGGGTGAAGCACTTGACCGCCCAGGAGGCGGCCGTGGCCGGCTGGCGCAGGTGGTAGACGTCGGCGAAGTTGCCGGAGCAAGGGAGCGGAAGGCCCAGGGCGTTTGTGACCGGCTCCGCGGCGCGCAGGTCGGGGTCGCCGAAGCTGGCGCCCGGATCCTGTACCGCCTCGTTGTAGTCCTGCGACACGGGCCATGACACGGTGGGCAGCTCCTGGCTGGTAGTTTAGCGGCGGGTCGCAGACCCGCGCGGGTCGCAGACCCCCGCTAAACGGAAGTCATTCCTCGATGGCCGCTAGACGCCGACGAGGACCAGGGTCACGTCATCATTGCGTAAGCCGTCGTGCCGGCGCCGCTCCTCGACCCAGGTGGCGAAGGCATCGCTGGCGTCCGGTTTGGTCGGCAAACGGGTCAGCTCCTCCCACGGCCGATCACCGGCCTCGTGCCGCCGCAGGAACCACTGAGCCAGGGCGTCGGTCATTAGCAGAAAGCGATCGGCGGGCTGCCAGCCGCCGCGGCCCTCGGCGCGGACTTCCGAGGCCGGCGCGACGGGCGGCCGCGAGCCGATCAGCAGCGGCCGGTTGCCGAACTCCGCTGAACGCCGCAGCGGAAACGCCTCGATCAGGCGGTCCTGGCGCACCTGGAAGAGGCAGCTGTCGCCCACCGCCAGGGCGTGCCAACGGCCGTCGCCGACGACCAAACCGAGGAGGGTGGCGAACGCGCCGTCGTCGCGCTTGGCCTCGGCGTACCAGGGCAGGGGTTGGCCGCCCACGCCCGCCGCCCAACTCCGCCGGGCCGCATCGAGCCAACCGGGCGCGGGCCGGACGAAGCCCTCGACCAGGAGGCGGGCCCACAGGCCGGCGAAGGAACTCTCGGAGGCCCCGTCCGCGACAGCGAAACGCCCCGCCGGCGAGTCGGCCGCGAAGGCGTCCTCGTATTCGTCGGCGGCGTTGCCTCGCTTGGGCAGGGAGAGCGCCTGGCAGGAGGCCGGGGGGGATCGGCGAGTCATGGTCTGCCCCGGGCGACACGGGTGCCGATGTCGAGGAAGCGTATCACGGACACCAGGTCGGCGTTGAAGGCGAAGCCGTGGGCACCCGCGGCCACCTCGAAGCCGTCGGCGCGGGCGGCCTCCGCCATCTGCGGCGGCAGCGGGCTGGACATCTTGAACAGGTGGCGGGCGTACGGGTCGGACAGCCCTTCGACGGAAGCGGGAAAGACCACCGGGGCAGCGATCGTGGAGGAGAGGTGGGCGTTGAACAGCAGCACCGGGCCGTCGGTCGTGGCCAGCGCCCGCACGGCGGCCGCGGCCGGGCGCGGGTCGGCGTCGCTGGCCTGGCCGTCGGTGACGTTGACCACCAGCGGCGGATAACACTCCGGCGAGTGCGTGATGAATTCCTGAAGGACCTGTCCCGCCAACGTCAGCGCCTGGCACATGGGGGTCTGGCCGTCGGCAATCGGCTCGAACCACACCGGGAACTTGAACGACTGCTCGAAGACCCCGCCGGCCCCGTCATCGACCTTGCGCTTGCGCGGCTCGACGCGGAGCGGGTTGTTGGCGAACTCGCTGACCGGGACGAGGTGCCGGCCGGCGAGGGCGCCGCCGAGGGCGGATTGGACCCCCTTACCGTAGCCGATGACGCCGACGTGGAAGTAATCGCGGATGCCGTCCGACTTGGCGCACTTGAGGGCGAGGTTTTGGAGGAGGCGATTGACCGCGTCGGCGACGCCGTCGGCCTTGGTCTTGCCGGGCGAGCCGCCGAACGGCCCCGCCATCGAGGACGATTGGTCGATGAGGAAGAGGAGACAAGTCGGGTTGGTCCGGCTGATCTCGGCGACGTAAGGCACGGCAGGGCTCCCGTGAGGGGCGGGAATGTGGGTCCGCCGTCGCGCTGGCTGCGCCGGCGGCACCGCCCAATTATAACCCCCCTGGCGGACGCTCGCCATGCAGATCAGAGGGACGCGGTCGCCTCACGGCTAACGGCGCGGGAGCGGCTTCGCCAGGACGGTGAGGCAATCGAGCCGGTACTCCACCTGCTCGTCGCCGGCCGGCGGTTCGTCGGGCGGCGGTGGGGGCGGCGTCCTGCGCCGTCGCGCGCGCCGGCAGGCGTCCCAGAGCATGTAAACCAACGACACCGCGACCGTGGGAAATGCAGTTGCCATGCTGCGTACCTTGAAGAAAGTGCGAGCGAGTCCGACGTGGGTCGCGTGGCGTCCTTGCCGGGAGGCGCGGTGACGGGATCGGGTTGCGCCCGTGGCAAGAGTAGTGCGCTGCCGGGCCGTTGTCAAATCGCCGTGCGGCCGCGCGGCCGCCGCACCCGTTGATTGATCGGTGCCGGCGGGCGCCTTACAATCACCTGCACCTGCCTCGCTCCGCCCCCTGCCTCTTGTCTCGGAGTCCCGAGTTGCGCTGGATGCCTGCCCTGCTGCTGAGCCCTCTCCTGCTGCTGTCCGCCGCCCCGGCCTTCGCGGACAAACTGCGCGACGGCGAGCGCCACTGGTCGTTCCGCAAGCGCTCCCGCCCCGAAGTGCCCCGAGCGACCGACCCCGCCGACCGGGGGTGGGTCCGCACCAGCGTCGATGCCTTCGTCCTGCAACGGCTGCGCCAGGACGGGCTCCGGCCCGCCCCGGAAGCCGACCGCGCGACGCTCGTCCGGCGCCTGTCCTTCGACCTGACCGGCCTGCCGCCGGCGCCCGCGGAGGTGGCCGCGTTCGTCAACGACCCGTCGCCCGACGCCTATGAGCGGCTCGTCGAGCGCCTGCTGGCCAGCCCGCACTACGGCGAACAGTGGGGCCGGCATTGGCTCGACGTGGTGCGCTACGCCGAGACGGAGGGGTTCGAGTACGACCGCCAGCATCCGGGAGCGTGGCGCTACCGCGATTACGTCTTTCGCTCCTTCGCCCAGGACAGGCCGTTCGACCGCTTCGTCCAGGAGCAACTGGCCGGCGACGAGCTCGCCCCGGAGGACCGCGATTGCCAGGTGGCCGCCGGCTTCCACCGCATCGGCCCGGTGCGGCGCAACGCCGGCAACTCCGAAGTGGCCTTCAGCCGCAACGAGGTGCTCACCGAGATGACCGACGCCGTCGGCGCAGTGTTCCTGGGGCTGACGGTCGGCTGCGCCCGCTGCCACGACCACAAATTCGACGACTTCCCGCAGGCGGATTATTACCGGCTGCAGGCGTTCCTGGCGGCGGCCCAGGAACACGACGTCGTGCTGGCGACTGCCGAGGCGCAGGCCGAGTGGAAGGCGCGCACCAATCAAGTCAAGGAAGAGATCAAAAAACTCAAGGAATCGCTCCCCGGCCTGGACGGAGAGGGGCGGAAGCGCGCGGAGCAGAGGCTGCGGGAGATGGAGCACAGCCTGCCGCCGCCCCTGCCGACGATCCACAGCGTCCGCGACGTGGAAGCGGAACGGACGGCGGTCCACGTCCTCAGGCGCGGCGACCCGGACCGGAAGGGGAACCCGGTTGGCCCGCGGGCGCCGGGTGCGCTGCTGCCCCAGGGGACGCCCGAGTTGGCGCCGGACACCCGCAACCCGCGCACGCTGCTGGCTCGGTGGATCACGGATCCGGAGAATCCGCTGACCGCCCGCGTCCTGGCCAACCGCGTTTGGCAGTACCACTTCGGCCGGGGACTCGTCGAGACGGCCAACGACTTCGGCGTCAACGGCTCGCGCCCGAGCCACCCCGAGCTGCTGGATTACCTGGCGAACGAGCTCGTCGCCAACGGCTGGCAGCTCAAGCCGCTGCACCGGATGATCCTCCTGAGCAGGACGTATCGGCAGGCGTCGCAGAACCCCGATCCGGCGGCCGCCATCGGGAAGGACCCCGCGAATCGCCTGCTGTGGCGCTTTTCGCGGCGGCGCCTGGAGGCGGAGGAGGTGCGCGACGCGATGCTGGGCGTGTCGGGGGAGCTAAACCTCAAGGGCGGCGGGCCGAGCGTCGTCGTGCCGGTGGACAAGGACCTCGTCGGCCTGCTCTACACCCCGGCCCAGTGGACCGTCACCGAGGACGAGGCCGAACACCGCCGCCGTTCGGCGTACCTGCTGGCCAAGCGCAACCTGCGGCTGCCGTTCGCGGAAGTCTTCGACCAGCCGGATCGGCTGACGAGCTGTCCGCGGCGCGAGTCGAGCACGCACGCGCTGCAAGCGCTGGAGCTGCTCAACGGCAAGACGTCGAATCGACTGGCCGATGCCTTCGCCCGGCGGCTGGAGCGGGAAGCCGGATCGGATCGAGGCGCGCAGGTCGAGCTGGCGTACCGGCTGGCCGCGGGGCGGGCGCCGTCGGCGAAGGAGAAGGAGTTGGCGGTGAGGTTCCTGACCCGGCAACCGCTGCGGGAGTTCGCCCTGGTGGTGTTCAACCTCAACGCATTCTTGTATGTGGACTAATCCATCGTTTAGCCGCCGCCGTCGATTTTTCGTTTCGCGAAACGATGAATCCGCGCCGGTAAACGGGCGGGAGGTATACTGGCGTCGTTCCATTTCCGGCTGTTTAGCCGCGAGCGCGCTGGTAGTGACCGCATTTATGCGGTCGTGCCAGCAGAACGACCCGATAAATCGGGTCACTACTAGCGCGCTCGCCGCTAAACGTCGGTTTTCCAATGGCGATGGTATATGATGGCCGCTCACGTTGAAATCACCCGCACGCGCCGCGATTTTCTCCGGGATGCCTTCTGCGGCTTCGGCGGCCTGGCGCTGGCGTCGCTGCTGCACGAGGACGCGGCGCGGGGCAACCCGCTCGCCCCCCGAGAGCCGCACCTGCCGGCCGCCCCGGCCAAGGCGGTGATCTTCCTGTTCATGGCCGGCGGGCCGAGTCACCTGGACACCTTCGATCCGAAGCCGCTCCTGAACCGCCTCGACGGACAGCCGCGACCGACCGAGTTCGGCGATGCCAAGTATCAGTTCATCCAGAAGGGCGCCCGCCTGCTCGGCAGCCGCCGCAAGTTCCAGAAGCACGGCCAGAGCGGCATCGAGGTGGCCGATCTGTTCCCGCACACCGCACGCCGCATCGACGACATGGCCGTCATCCGCTCCTGCCACGGCGACAGCGTCGTGCATTCGGCGGCGCAGTACGACCTGTTCACGGGGCGCGTCGTGCCGGGCTTCCCCAGCGTCGGCTCGTGGGTCGTCTACGGCCTGGGATCGGAGAGCCAATCGCTGCCGGCCTACGTCGTCATGCCGGACCCCGCGGGGGCGCTGGAGGCCGGGCAGCCGATGTACGTCAACGGCTTCCTGCCCGCCGTCTATCAGCCGACGATGTTCCGTGGCGGCTCGCGGCCGGTCCGCAACCTCGACCTGCCGGAGGGGGTCTCGCCGGGGCAGCGGCGCGAGACGGTGCGCCTGATCCGCGAGCTGAACGAGGCGGCCGGCGGGGCGGATGACGAACTCCAGGCCCGGTTGAGCGCTTACGACCTGGCGTTCAAGATGCAAACCGAGGCGCCCGCGGTGTTCGACCTCGCCGGCGAGACGAAGGAGACGCACGACCTGTACGGCATCGGCGCCGGGCCGACCGACGACTTCGGCCGGCGCTGCCTTCTGGCCCGGCGACTGGTGGAAAAAGGGGTGCGCTTTGTCGTCTGTGTCGCCGGCGGCGGCGCGGGCAACTCGCAGTGGGACGCGCACGGCGACATCGAGGAGAATCACCTGCGCATGGCCGGCCGCACCGACCGTCCCGTCGCCGGGTTGCTGCACGACCTGAAGCGGCGCGGGCTGCTGGATTCGACGCTGGTGTGGTGGGGCGGCGAGTTCGGCCGGTCGCCCGAGGCCGAGGGCGGCAAGGGGCGCGACCACCACAACTTGGGCTTCAGCATGTGGCTGGCCGGCGGCGGCATCAAGGGCGGCCAGGTCGTCGGGGCCACCGACGCGCTCGGCCTGCGGGCGGTCGAGGAGCGCTGCCACCTGCGCGACATTCACACCACGATCCTGCACCAGCTGGGGCTCGATCAGGACAAGCTCAGTTACCCGCACCTGGGCCGCAAGGAACGGCTGACGCAGGTTCAAGGCCGGGTGATCGAGCAGATCGTTTAGGAGAAGAGCCGTGGTCCGAGCAACCGTTACCTGGGGCGTCGCGCTGGCAGTTTCCCTCTTCGCTCACGGTTTCGCCGTCTCGGCCGAGCCGGCGGCTACCCAGGACGACGTGAAGGCCGCACTTGCGAAAGCGCTTCCGCTGCTGAAGAAGGGGGCCGAGGGACACGTCGCCCAGCGGACCTGCTTCGCCTGCCACAACCAGGCGATCCCGATTCTCGCTCTCACGACGGCCCGGGATCGCGGCTTCGCCTTCCACGACGAGGACCTGAAGAAGCAGACGGAATTCATCGCCGCGTTCCTCGAAAAGAACCGCGACAACTACCGCGAAGGCAAGGGGCAGGGCGGCCAGGTCGATACCGCTGGTTACGCCCTGTTCGCCCTCGAAGCCGGCCAGTGGAAGGCGGACGCCACGACCGAGGCGGTGGTGGAGTACCTGCTGCTGCGCGACAAGGACGCCGACCACTGGCGCGCGACGAGCAAGCGCCCGCCGTCGGAAGCCAGCGATTTCACGACGACCGCCCTGGCGCTGCGGGCGCTGCGCCCGTGGGGCACGCCGGCGCAGAAGGGCCGCATCGAGAAGCGAATCGACGCGGTTCGCGTCTGGCTGCACAAGGCGACCGCGAAGGATACGGAGGATCGCGTCTATCGCCTTTGGGGGTTGCAGACGGTCGGGGCGGCGGACAAGGAACTGCGGGCCGCCGCGGAGGACCTGCTGCGCACGCAGCGCAAGGACGGGGGGTGGGCACAGACCACGGAGTTGGAGAGCGACGCCTACGCCACCGGCTCCGCGCTGGTGGCGCTGCACCGCGCGGGGGGCCTGGCGACGAGTGAACCGGCGTATCGGCGCGGCGTCGCGTTCCTCCTGAAGGACCGGCAGGACGACGGCTCGTGGCTAGTGCGCTCGCGGAGCAAGCCGTTCCAGACGTACTTCGAGAGCGGCTTCCCGCACGGCAAGGACCAGTTCATCTCGATGGCCGCGAGCGGCTGGGCCACGACCGCCCTGGCTCTCGCCCTGCCGCCGGCGGGTAAGTAGACTGAACGAGGAGGGCGAATAGGAGACGAGGCTGTGTCTGCCGATACGAACAACTTCCGCGAACTGGACGACGACCCGATCACGGGGCTACTCCTCCGAGGAGAAGCCAGCACGGTCCTGGAAGCGGAGGAGATGTACCTGGAGCACTGCATGCCGGAGGTGCTCCGCTTGCTGGAGAGTCCCCTGTCGGACACGGAATTGGGCCAGCACCCGCTGATGGTCCTGTTTCGGGTCCACGGGAGTCGGGGCTGGGAGGACTCCCTTCTGTGACGACGGCGTCGCGTCTGGGCGAGATCGTCACGGCCCTGGAGGCCGTGGGCCTGTCCTGCCTGGTCATGGGCGGACACGCCGTTCGGTACTTCGGTCTCGAGCGGAACACCGTCGATTTCGACCTGCATCTCGCACCGGGTAACTGGGGCGAACTCCCGTCGTTGCTCGGCCGCAGCGCCCTGGGGAGCGGGCAGCCGCTCATCGAGGGCCCGAGTTGGAGACCCCACGCCTTCCGCCGCTTCCAGGTCGGCTGCCTGCCCGACGGCCGGGAGGAGTGGCTCGAATTCTGGTCGTCCAATCATCTTCTGCCTCCTTTTGCTGAGCTTCACGCCCGCCGGGAAGAGGGGAACTACGGTGGCCGCGTCCTGCCCTTCCTGTCCTTGCCGGACCTGATTCGCAGCAAGGAGACGGAACGGGCGCGCGACTGGCAGGATGTGGGGGTCCTGGAAGAATTCCTCGATGCCCGCCTGCTCAACCAGGTGGCCGTGGGCACGACGGACCTCACCGCGGCACTGGCCCGGTTGCGGAGCCGCCGTGGCTTCGAGCGAGCCTTGCAGGAAGGATTGTTCGCCGATCGGGGGCAGGTGGGGCAGGCCCTCAAGCGGGCCACTCTGTCATTTACGCAGGCGTATCTCTTGCCCTTCCTCGAGACTACTCGCTGATCCCCACCACTTGGGGCGTGGAGGGAAGGCCACGGGCTTGCCCCGTGGATCGTTACGCTTGTCGCTACGGACGGGCCCGCCGCCGCGCAGAAGGCCACGGGCTTGCCCCGTGGATCGTTACGCTTGTCGCTACGGACGGGCCCGCCG